>Ga0179593_1568371_pt1 | contig 10135 bp, 10 predicted proteins | sample CZODoug2_1_08_16_FD_185931 | JGI IMG/M metagenome (GOLD analysis project Ga0179593, IMG submission 185931) | Vadose zone soil fungal communities from Angelo Coast Range Reserve, California, USA - CZODoug2_1_08_16fungal (PacBio error correction) | ecosystem: Environmental > Terrestrial > Soil >...
GGAAAACAAGGAAAAAGTCCTCCGGAGTTGTGAGACCAAACCCTTAAATCGCGTCTCTCGCGGGGGAAAGAAAGAGGAGAAATAAAGACGTGGCGCTCCGCAACGCCAATCGTCTACCTAAAGGGAAGGCGGAAGGGGTTTCCGCTGCCGGTGGTGAAAGAAAAGGGCTGATGAAAGACCGCCATCAAGGGCAAAGTTTTCCGATTATCATTGGAAAGGAGGGGAGGAAGAAGGGGAAAAAAAGAATTATCCCGACGCGATGGAAAGGCTCCTAGGCGAGTCTTGCATGACGGCAGGGGAAAATAGTTCAAACTGTTAAAACTGGCTAATAATCGCGTGACATTCCAAATTTCTATCAAAAAAGGGGGAGAGGAAAGAAGTCGACCAGCCAGGTTATTCAGGAAGAAAGGAAAGAACATGAACATCAAACGCCGTCAGGGAGACGAAGTGAGGGAGGAACGGTCCTCCTTGGAGAGGAGAGAAAGGGACTCCGTCTGTTGGGCCAGGGGAATCTCGGTTTCTGCGTCAGGAAAGGGTATGGTGAGGGAAAGCTGCGTCCGGCCAAAAAAGTCCGCCTACGATAATTAGGGAAGACCTGGACAGCTGTGAGAGGATCTACCTCAAAATAGAGAATAATGGCGAACGGGGAGAAAAAAAGGGTCCGGCGTGTGGACGTTGGGCCCGCAAGTTGAAGCAAAGGAAGGGAAAAGAGTCCCGTTCCTATCTTTAAAGGTAAGGCAGTGCAATTTCCGCCCACAAAAGAAACCTCACTCTGTCGATTCAAATACGAAGGATTGTGGTATGCCACTGAGGTGGAAAAAAAAAGCTGGCCCGAATGTTCTTGTGAGAGGGAAAGCACATCACGTTGGGGGGGGAAAGAACGCCGTGCCTTATTTTTTCTTAGTGGAAGTTAAAAAAGGAAAACTCCGTGGTCTGGAAGGGGAAAAAAAAGACTCGTGATCTGCCAGCCGGGAACGGAAAGGGGGACCGGGAACCTTGGAACAACACGGGGGGGGGAAATGTTGTTGACAGAGGGGAGAAGTTCGCCTTGATTCCTTCTTCTCGGCGGGGGAGGAAAGAAAAAGACTTTTCTGTGTCGCCTTGATTGTGGAAAAGGAAAAGGGGGGAATGTCATCCTCGTCCAGCCCGAGCCCGGAAAAAGGGGAGAAACGAACCCATTATACCGGGGGGAATGAAGGAACCGTAATGGGAAGAAGCTGTGGGTTCGGGAAAGAGGCGACTGTCCGTTGCATTGGGGGGGAGTCTAATCTATTAGGAAGAGGAGGCTTGAAAACATTTTGTCCATCGGGAAGAAGTCTATCTCGCCCAGCAGGAAGGGGCATCCTTCATATCCGCCTGAGGGGAGGGAGGGATGATGCGTATTTTGGGGGGGGTGCAAGCAGCTTCTGTCCAACGCTGACCAAGACGAAGATCACCGGGACGGGCTGGCTGCAGAGGGGGGAAGGGGAGTGGAGCCAATTCCCGACGAGCGGGGTATTTTAACTGAAAAGGAAAAGGGGGAATCGAAACCTACGGTCCAGTCATCGTCGTTAATAGGGGCTCAACCATAACGAAAAGGAATCAAACCCTGGATAAAAAGGGGGAGGGGAAACAACAAAACGTCATTATTCCTTGAAAATAGTCTGGGGGAGGTGCCGCCTGGGAAGGAGGAACGCCATGGCGAAGTGGTTCTGGTTGTGGAATTCCCCGGGGGCGATGCCAACATTGGCTCTTAGCAAAGGAAAGGGAAAAAAGGAAAAGAAACAGCTGGGCACTATGTGCCGCCCATCCCTTCCCGGTGAGTGGTATGAAAAAGAAGACGGGGGAAAAAGCTGATTTCACCCAAATCAAAAAGAAACTCGCTCTCTTATGAGGCCCAGGGAAAAAAGAAAAAGAAGAGGGAATCGAATTTTTTGTGATACTGCAGGGGAGAAGAAAAAGCTAATGACCCGCCATCATCATCCCAGAAGAAAAAAAAAGAAGAAAAAAAGACACGCTTCTTTTAAAAGGAAGCACACTGTACGCGCCAGAAAGAGATGCAGGTCTAACAACATACCCACAACGGGGGGAGAGGAGGAAGAAAGGGGGGAGCATTCCTTCCCCCAATGCGAGAGAGCAACACAAGTCGTGGCATGAGAGAGGAATCGGCGAAATCTTTTATTGAGACGGAGGGGAAAAAGAAAAAAGGGGACCAATTTTCCCTGTTCCGGGTTTGCCAGGGAGTGGCGATCCTCGTACGCGGTAGGGGACGGCTTGGTCTATAAGGTAGTAAAAAAAGCTTTTGCCTGGAGAGGAAAGGGAGAGGGAATAACTAACCCTGACGCTAAAAAAGGCCTGTGGAACCTTGCAAGGAAAAAGAAAAAAACGTGGGCGGCTTGAATGGGGAGGCACTCCGTTCTGAACGGCCAAAAGGATAGGCACTTGAGCCGGAAAATATTGGCGGGCCAAAAGAGGAGGGAGGAAAATGGATTCGCAACAGTTAGCCGGAAGAAAGAGAACGCTTTGTCCAGATATGGTAATAGTAGGCGGAAATGAGAGGAACCATACCCTCCTTACAAAAAAAGTGATGAAAAAAGGGAAAAAACCGCCTTATACAAGGGGGGAGAGTCCCGCTTTCCCTTAGAAGAGGAACAGTCCTCTTGATTTTCGGAGGGGGGGATGAATTATCCTGAATCACCTGTCTGGAGTAAGCCATGTTGGGATCAGGGAAGGTGGCCGGGGAAAAAGGAAGCCCTTATTCCATGTAAATATGAGAAGAAAAATACTTAAAACGAACTCCGACGAAGGAGGGGGGGATACTTCTTTTCCCAGTAAGGAGAGGGGGGTACGAATTCCCCTGATACTCGGGAGGAAAAAGGGGGGCACAAAAGCGACATCCCTCTCCTGGAGTTGGGGGGGGGGGGAAGGGGGAGAGCCAACTTCTCTCTGGGGATTTCTGAAGGAGAAGGGGAGGAGACGATCTCCACCGATTCCTTGAAGGGGACCCGGCTAGAACTCGATTGTACCGTGGAAAAAAACTCCCGGAGGGTACCTTGGTCTCCGACAGACGAAAAAAAGAGAGCGATGGCCCTCGGAAAAAAACTTATCTTAACGGGGGGTGGGGGGGGGGGGGGTGGGTCCGATGGGACGGAGTGGTGGTCCGGCCATTTTCTAGAAAGAAACGAAAGACTTCCAAAAAACTTTAATTTAGCAAGGAGAGCCCAAATAATGAAAAACTGTCGCCGAAAGATGAAAGTACATCATTTCGTGGTGGGGGGGGGGACTTTTGCTAATCTCTAGATTCTCCCCCGCCCATGGAGGATTAAGGAGGCTTCATTCTCCTAGGTTTCTTCTCGTGAGAGTTAAGGTACTCCCCTCTCTCTCCGAAAAAAGCATGAGTTCTTTGTCGTTCATATGGGGGGGAACGCCACCTGGTTTTGTCTAAGACAGTTCATCATCCACCTTCCGGACGTTGCAGAGAAAAAAAAAGGGGCAGCTCTCTTGCCAATTTTGATTAGGGAGGAAAGGAAAAGAGAAGTGATTTGCGCCGACCGAGTACGGAAGAGAAAAGAATAGGTAGTTTTGAACTAATGGGGGGAAAAAACCAAAGAAACGGTGCCGATCGTTTCCGCGAGGAGGACCAAAGTTCCCACATCAACCAGAAAAGTTCCTAAGTATTTCCCTAAACCAAAGGTTCCTTAGGGTAATACACGACACAGGGGGGGAAGCCCAGGCAGAATTCTCTCTAGAACCTTGAAGAACCCTTCTCTGAGCAAGGTTCCTTCGGGAAAAACAGTCTTTTCCAGGAATCCGGAAGGGACTCTTTCTCGTGAGGGAAAAAGGGGGGGGTAGTCTGTTCCTGGTGGGATCGCCATGTTTTCATAACTCGGGGAAAAAAGTATTCCTATCTCTCTCACAACAAAAAGGGAAAAGAAAAAAAGGGGAAAAGACCGCCTGACGTTTCAGGAGGAAAACCTGGCGATCCCACGGCACATAAGGACTATTCTGCCACCGCTCCAAGCCCGTCTTCGAAAAATCCTCTCCGTACCAAGAAAAAAAGAAGGGGGGCTCTAAAGATCTCTTAATCTGGGACCGCCCTTTCTTTTGAGGGAGGAAAATCAGGAAATTCCAAGAGAAGGAAAAAAATCACTTCTGAAAAAAAAGGTTTCGGTTTCTTTTTGGAAAGGGTCCTCCTGCAGGGGGAAGAGGGGCCAACTTTTTCGTGTGCGCGGGAAGCACATCTCATGGGTTCCAAGGATCGTTTTCTTTTGATGCAGAAAAAAGAAAGAGAAAAGGAGAGTCTGCCAGCGGAATAAAGGAAAAAAAAAATGGGCAAGCGAGCTGCCAAAAAAAACACCGACGTTTTATGCTTACCGAAAAGGGGGGGGAGGGGGGAAAAAAACTGCCCAATGTTGGAAAAGATCAGTTGAACAAAGCCCCTCATGCAGGGGGGGGGAGGGTTCCTCGGCGGAGCGGCGGCGCGGGATCGATAAAAGGCGCATGAGTTGTCGCAAGAAAGAAAAGGGGGAACCAACCAGGCCACCAAAGCAATGCTGGCTGAAAAAAAAAAGGAGCACTGGGGGCGCGCTTCTGCACTGGCAAGGGAGGGAAGTCGAGAACGGCGGAATGCAGCCGAACGTCATGGGAAAAAAGGAAAGAAGAAGAAAGAGAGGGGAATTGCGCCGTTCTTCGAAACTCGAGGCAGGAGGACTCCGACACCAAACAAAGGAAATCGAGGGGGAGGGGCTCTCCTGCTAACTCCAAAGCGCGAATAAAGGGGGGGGAAAGTTGGGGGGGAGGCTCGCCTGTGGTGAAAAAAACCAAAGGAAATGGACCCCAGCTGCCGCCATCGGGGGTAATTCGTACACTCTCAGTAGAAAGGGGGAAAAAAGAGGAGGAGGATTGCGTTTCGGGGAAGGAAGGGCCAGAAGTGCCCTGGCTCGGCTAATCAAAGGGGCGGCTCTCTGAAATAATGCGACCAGCAGGGGGAAAGAGAGGAAGGGAAAAGAGGGGGGGGGAACCACATCAATGAAAATCACGCGGCAGGGAGGAGGAGCTCCACCTATCTTAGAAGGGCTGGCAAGGGTTATGCGTCCTATTGTATGGGGGGGAAAAGGAGATGAGGCGCCCCTCATTCCAAAAGGGGTCCTCCTAATCAGGAGGTTCGACCTGTTCTCCTCTGTAAAAAAAGGGGAGGAGGAGGGGGTCCCGCACAGTTAATCAATCAAAGGGGGATACCGTGGCCGATAGGAGAGTCTGCTTCCTCCCTCAAAAAAGAAAAAAGGGGAGAGCCCATTCATTCGCAGATGGGGAAAAGATGCGAATGTTCTTTGGTCGAGAGTACTATCATCCTCAAGGGGGGGAAAAAAAAAAGATGGCCCCCCAAAAAAAAAGAGGGGGTCTTTAAAAGTTTACGGGCGATCCGGCGTACGCGGAATCGCCACCTGAAAGAAAAGGAAAGAGAGAAAGGGGGAAAAATTTTTAACACCGGTTGGGGACGACCGAAGCGCCATAAGATTCGAAAAAAAAGGAAAGGTGTCGCCGAATTGGTGATTCCAGAAGCTGGGAAAGGGAAAAAAAAAAGGGGGTGGGACGTTTTAGACCGCCGGGAGAAAAGGGCGGCTACCGTTTTGCCCGAATGAAAAGGGAACTGCCCGTGCTTTGCTGTTATTCTGATGGGGGAGGAAAGGAAAGGGGGGGGTGCTGAACCATTTGTCCAAAAAAAAATTCGATCTCTCCCCAGTAGAAGGAATCCTCATATGCCGCCCTTAGTTTAAGGGGAAGAGAGGGGGAGAAAAGCTTCTGTCCAACGCTTACAAAAGAGATCACCGGGAGGCGGCTTAAAAAAAAGAAGGGGCACGACGGCTTTGACTTTTAACGGAGAAAAAGGGAAGTGGCAATCGAAACCGACGGGCAAAAAGAGATTTCCACAAAAAAAAAGAAGTCAAACTGGCTCCGGCCAGGAGAGGAGAGAGAAAAAAAAAAAAGGGAAGAAGAAAGGGGCGGAGCAGTTTTGACGGGGACGTGAAAGGGAGAGTGGAAATTCCCGATTACCGACGAAAAAGGGGGAAAGGAGGGAGGGAAGCCCTCAGGGCAGTTCGTCAAAAAAGGAAGAAGGGCAAAAGTCCATCTGGGAAAGAAAAAAGGGGGAGGGCGGTATGACTTCCAGGCGGTCAAGGGGGGAACCAAATCCGCCATCTAAACGAAAAAAGGGAAAAACCCAGACCCTTTAATTCGGGCTAGATCGAGGGGGGGGGGGGGGAGAGGGGGGGGAAGGAAAAGCCCTCAAAGCTACTGACCGCAGAGCACAGCCAAGCACTGCCGCCAAAACGGGGGGGAGGGAACGCCGCCATCCGTATTCAGAGGGGGAAGGGGAAAAAAAAAAAAAAGGGAAGAGGGCTTTCCGATATGACATTTCCCATCTCTGGCTCAAGAAGCAATACGTGGGCTGCTCGAAGACCCTCCTGCAAATAGGAGGTCTCCCGGGAAAAAAGGGGGAAAGGGGACCCATTTTCCCGGTCCGGGGGGGAGATCCGCGTACTCCTGAAGAAACCACGCGTGGTCTATACGGGGGAAAAGGAAAGAAAGGGGGGGAAAAAAGGGAAGAAATTGATCTTCTCTCTCTACCCTGACCTAGAAAAGAGGTGGTGGAAACCGTGCGGTGTCAAGGGCTCGACCTCTTGCGCTGGGGGAGGGGGGAAAAAAGGGAGGAAAAGGGTTCTGCCTTGCCTAGATGCTGACCGCTAGGGAAAGTTGCATTGATTATCTGGGAAAAAAGAAGGACGTGGATGCTAACATTTCGAAAGAGAGGGGATCTCACGCTTTCCATTATCACGGAAAAAGAGAACTGCGGGGCGACGCATATGAAATAAAAAAAGAAAGAGGGTTCCTGTCCACCCTCCTTAGAAAGGGGAAAAAGGGGGGAGGATTCCCGGCCTTCCCGTTCAGAAGGGAAGCGGGATTTTCATGGGGGGTCGAGGAAGAGGAAAAAGAGCGCCGCCATTCGTGTTGTGATCGCCTGGGGGGAAGGGAAAAAAAAGGAAGAAGGGGCACTATGGCTCACTGTCCGTCATCCAAGGAAAGAAAAGCCGCCGACATCGGTAAGAAGACTTGAGCGTGTACTAATTCCCCTGGGAAGAGAGGGGAAAGGGGGGGGGGCGTCTCTTTTCATCACCAGCGGAAAAAAGGGAAACCCCGCAGCGCCAAACTCGCCGGGAAGGGAAAGGAAAGAGGACAGGGAGCGCCACTATCTTTCTACTTATGAAGGGAAAAAAGAAGGGGGAAGGGGGGGTTGGTTCGTAAAAAACTCCGGAGTACTTTTGGAAAGGGGTGACAAGACTGCGCCAGGCCAATCGGAGGGAGTGAAAGGGAGGATTCCGCCGTTCTCGAATACGCAGCAACACGCCGAAAGAAGGAAGGGGAAAAAGAAAAAAAAAAAAGGGAAAAAAAATGCGCCTAAGATCATCCCGTTTTCAGAAAAGGGGCGAATCGCGACGTAGGAACACGGAAAAAAGAACGAGAAGCGCTTCTAGGCGCTCCTCCGTGATAAAGAAGAAAAGGACAAAAAGGGGATTTTTTTCTTTCACGGGTGGGGGAACGCCACCTGTGGGGTTTTGAAAAGAACAACTTCGGGGCGTGCCTAGGGGCCAAATTGTGTGGGGGGAGAAAGAAAGAGGAAACCAAGGGTTTATGTCTTCTTTTGGAGGAGAGAAGTTCTTTGGAAACGAGAGGTCAAAAAAAAAGAGGTCTGGTTGCTAATTTAGATGTGCAGAGAGAAAAAAAAAGAACCCGTGGCCGAGCGTTTCTCTGAGAAAAAAAGGCAATCATCATCAAACCTACGAGGAAGAGAAGAAAGACAATTTACCTTTAGCCCCAGGAAGAAAAAGAAAACGCCCGGCGGCAATCAAAAGAGGCGCAGGTTCGGCGAGACGCACCCAAGGGAAAAAAAGAAAGGGGGGGACGGGCTCTTCGCTGGAGCGGGAAAAGAAAAAACTGGTTCTCTGACCGGAAGTGGGGGTTTTCACCCTCGAGGGAGAAAAAAGGGGGGAGAAGGGTCCAGATCTCTCGAAAAAAAAGAAGAGAGATCTTAAATTACAAAGGAAGCGGGGGGGAGATCCCAACTCGCAATTCATAACCGTGGGAGTGAAAAGACCTCTAAGATCTTCAATTCGAGAGACTCTCTCGCCCTGAAACAGAAAGAGAAAGGGATGTTCTCTCTCTCAGAGAAAATGATGAAAGGAGAACCGTCTTTTCTTTTCTTACCGCCGGGGAGAAAATGGCATCCTTCTTCCACGGGGGGTGGAGGAAAGAGTCTCAGAGGACGCTCTGCAACGGGGGAGGGGGGGAAAAAAAAAGAAGGAGCAACCTACCTCTTCCCTTGGACTATCGGAGCTTCGGCGCATGAAGTAGGGAGAAAAGAACGACATCACCCTTGCAAGCGAGAGGAAAAAAAGAAGGCAACTCCCCTAGTTGGCTGCACTTACTGACACCACGGGAAAGAGGGCGTTCAATATCCGTTCGATGAATGGAAACACAAGGAGGGGAACGGGATATGTGGTTCATCAACGGAGGGCGAGGGAAAGAGGGAAAAAAAAAAAAAAAGGGGGGGCGGCATTATTTGTCTTCACTTCCGCTCTGAGAAAAAAACTGAAAAGGGCGGGGAAGCTTCGCGCAGTTTTAAAGACAGAAAAAAGTGGGGGAGGGCGGGCGTGTTGCTGCTTTGAGTCAGGGAAAAGGGGGGGAAGAGGAAAAAAGTTTCTTTCCTATACGGAATACTATCCGCGGAGAAACTCGAGGCGAGACCACGGAAATTCTAATGAAAAAGGGAAAGGGCGTGGACGAGAATCGAAGACTTCTGTGGCCGGGAGAAGAGGAAAAGGAAAAGAAAAAAGGGAGAATTGTCTTCTTCCTTGTTTGTTAAAAAAAAAAAGAGGTGGTGCTGCCCTAGCGCCGGAGAAGGAAAGTGAGCACGGCTCAGTATCCTGATCTTGGAAGAAAGAGAAAAGAGGGGGGAGGGGGGGGGACTCCTTAATTCTTAGTCTTTGATGACAGGAAAGGGGGACCGGGCCTACGGTAACGGAGGAAGGAAGGAAAGGACGCTCTGAATAATGCGACCATCCAGGTGAGAAGGAGAGGAAAGAAAAATTAAAAATCACTAAGGGAAAAAAAGCAGGGACTCTCCACCTACTGAACGTGGAAAGGGGGAGGGGGGAAATGAAACTTATTGGGGTCGCGAGGGTAGGAGGATTTAATGTTCATCTCTTCTTCTCCCAAGAACTACGATAATTACGAAAAAAAAAAAAAGGGGAATTGGGGGGAGGAACCACTATGGAAAGAGGGGAATCCTTTCCTGCTTTTTTCCCGGAGGGGGGAAGAATGCAACTTTGGTTTTGTGAAAGAAGTGCCGGACCCGTCATAAACCGGCGTGCCTGAAGAAAGAAAGGAAAAAAGGGTCTATTCCCTCATCGCAGTATGGGGGGGAAAGTTTCCACAAAGAGCCGTAGGGTGAGACATACACTTTGTGTTCATCCCAGAAAGGAGGAAAAGGAAGGGGGAAAAACTTTACGTTACCCGTATAATAAAAAAGGAAGAAAACAATATCCGGCGTTCAGAGCCAAAGGACAGCAGCACTGACCGGGAAAAGGGGAAAAAAGGGGGGTTACCCCTTTTGGGGGAGCAGAATAAAGATTCGTCCGTCCGACGAGGGGGGGAGGGTGGGTAGGGGCTGGGTCGCCGAATTGTGATGACCAAGGAGGGGAAAGGGAGAAAAGCCTAGCCCTTTGTTGGGGGAGGGGAGAAAAGACCAAGGGAAAGGGGATGGGGAGGAAGCCCTGAATGCCCCCGGAAGGGGAGAAAAGAAGAAACTACTGCCCTTCTTTTCGGGGGAAAAAGGGCGAATACGAGGAGGTCTTATTTGGGGAAGGGAATTTGGAAAAATCTCTCCAGCATTATGGGATGGGGGGAAAAGAAGAAAGGGGGTACTTCCTTTTCTGATTTCGAATTGGGGGGGAAATGACCGACTGGAAGTTCAAAAAAGGAAAAGTTTGCCGTTGCTCCAATCCCGACGGCAGGTGGGAAAGGGGAAGGGGGAAGAGAAACCGAACCGACGGTCCAGTCAGAGAAAAAAAGATCGAAGTAGAGGCGTCAAGAAGAGAAG
>Ga0179593_1361473_pt1 | contig 10134 bp, 9 predicted proteins | sample CZODoug2_1_08_16_FD_185931 | JGI IMG/M metagenome (GOLD analysis project Ga0179593, IMG submission 185931) | Vadose zone soil fungal communities from Angelo Coast Range Reserve, California, USA - CZODoug2_1_08_16fungal (PacBio error correction) | ecosystem: Environmental > Terrestrial > Soil >...
AGAACGATAGTCGTAGGACAAAGCGGATTAACAACCCGATTTCGAACATTTTCTATCCCCTCCCCAACTATCTCCCGCGAGCAGGGGTGGAAGGGGAGAAAAAGGGAGCACGCGGTAGTGATTGTGACTCAGGCCTCCATCAGGGTCGCGCCTTCCACAACTCATAGAATACGTAAAGTAGGAGAGAAAAAAGAAGTGGTTGGTCCCGCTTCATGGAGGGGAGAAAGAAGGAAGAAGGAAGGTGTGAAAAAAACCATTACGAACAGCCCGTTGAATAGCGACCATATTACTTTGGGGAGTAAGAAAAGCGCCAGACTTAGAGGGACGGAAAAAACAAATGCGGAAAGACATGAAAAGAGTAAGCGGAGCAGAAATGGAGCCAGAGGGAATCTGGAAATCCCACCCAGCCATGAGTGGGAGTGGGAAAGGAGAAAAAGAGAAACCTAGCTTAATAATAGCCGTATAACGGTTTTCCAATTCCGCCCAATGGGTATGAGAGGTTGCAGCACACGCTCAGTTTTGTATAAGAGGATAGAAGGAAAAAAAAAAAAAGAGATGCACACGCTCTTTTCGCGGAAGCTGAAAGCGCGAAGAACACAAAAAATACTCAACTAGATAATTCTTCTATCGAGGGAAAAGGAAAGAGGGGAAGATGAATCCCATGAATAAACCTTAAGCCTCCTCAATTCTCAAAGTTAGGATTCGGTGGAGGGAGAAGGACCGGGATCGAAGTTTCCTATCAGGCAAAAAGGCAAAAAGAAAAGAGCTCGGAAAAAAAAAAAATTGGTAAAGAGGGTTGTTAGAACTTGAAAGGTACACAAGGGAAGAAATCGACAGAATCACCAGACCGAAATAACTTTCAGGGGGAGGGCTCGCGCGGGGGAGGAAGAGGAAAATTAAAGGATCCGACCACGCGTCATTCCGAGGAAAGAAAAAGAGGTACGTCGTCAGGGCTTGGGTTAAGTATTTTTACCATGTGAAGGGAAGGAGGAAAAGAAGAGTCCTAACCTCAAAAATTCTGAAAAAAATAAAGGATGGGGGGAATGGCGAGGGACAGACCCTGCGCCTTTCGGGATAAATTGGGGAGAGAAAGAAGCAGAAGAAGAGGGGTAGTAATAATATCCGCGAATTCCACCAATACTTTGAAGAACACAAGGGGAGGGATTTAACGAGGGCGGTCCGGGGGATCGAGCCGCGCCGCCTCTTATGATGGGGCGGTGGGGGAGAGTAATTCGTTCGGAAAATAAGTCAAGAAAAAAAAAAGTTGGGCAAATGCAGAAAAGTCAAATCTTTCGCAGGATATTGAGGACGAATCAACTGGGGGAGGATAGAACGGAGAATAAGGAAAGCCGCAGGGGGAACAAGGATATCGGAAGTCCTAACGGGAGAGGAAAAGGAAAAGGCAGTCCTGGGATGTTTCCTAAAACAACCCGAAGGGAAGAGAAAAGAGGAAAGTCTAATGAGTCAAGAGAGCATGACGACAATGCCTTATCTTGGCCTCTAATGCAATCCGAAAAAGGGGGAAGGGGAGGGGACGGGAAAGACATGGATACATAGGTAGGACCGGCTGGAGCGGAAAGAAGTATAAGGTGAGGAAAGTTCGGCGAAAAAACTCAGACTTCTCGGGTTCGACGAAGGGTTGCGTGATGACAAAAAGGGGGGGGAAAAAAGAACAAAGGGAGTTACGCGGGGAAAACGTTGGAAGGCTTTGTTTGAACGGCCAAAAAAAAAGTCACCGCAAGGAAAGGAGGAATGCTCCGGAAACATTCGTTAACTGCGAAGAAAAAAAAGAAAAGAAGAGTCACAATCGCCTCTCATACCTTGTGGCAAACTTTAAAAATGCTCGCAGGAGAACGTTAAACACACGCGTGATCAGGGACAGGAAACTTCAACGGGGAAAGAGGGGCAACTGAGATATGAAGTCAAAGGCCGACGGGACGGGCTCGCACTGGAACAAAATAAAAAAAAAATTCCCAAACCAAGGGAAAAAGAAAGGAAGAGGAGGGAAGAAATTCGTGTGGTTCCCTCAAATCAGCACGGAGGAAGAGGCGAAAAACAGTAGGGGCACAGGTTTGATGAGACGTGTTTTTTTAATATTGGGGGTGGAAAAAGGAGGATACTCCCTTGGCCGTGGAGGGAAGCGGCACGTCCAAAAACATAAGATTACTTGGGGTGACAGGGTCTAGGGGGAAACCTGAGAAGAGTTCTGGAGCGAGCGTTCCCTGTAAAAGAGGGAAGGGAAAAAAAGGAGCCAGATATAAGCCATGACTGAAATTCGCGTAAAAGGGGGGAGTGGGAGGTAACTCTCGGTACATACAACGAAAAGAACAAGGTGAAGGAGGGGAATGCATCAAACCAGCGAACAAGATAAGAAGGAGGAGGTAAAAAGTCGCACCTCCAACCCCTGGGACTCTGGGAAAAAGGGGAGCAGAAAAAGAGGGGGTAAAACTTGCACTCATCGTGTGTGTGAAAATTCCTTCCCATGACGGTGAAAAAGGGCGGGGGGACGTGGGAAAAGAGAGGACGTGCAGGGAATGTTGTCATCGTCCTTGAAAATCGCTAATGGAAAAAACGAAAATCTAGTTAACTCTGTGTGGAAAGGTTTCTCTGTGGGGGGAAAAAAAAGGAGGTGGAAGTCGGAAAGAGGAGGGGATTTAGTGAAAGACACAAGAAAAGAGCCGGAAGATATTTTTGAGAAGATCGAAGAAACCAAATTGGAGGAGAACGTGAACAGTCCATCACCGGAAGGAAAAGGGTGGTCACGGAAGAGAAGGGGGGGACTGAACGTTGTCCGGGACTTTCAGAAGAAAAAAGAAAAGAAAGGGGACAAATCTGTGATACTTCCTTCCCCGTCCCTAAACCTACCTATGGGATAAAACCGGGCGAACTGTGGAAGTGCGCGGTCCTCGAATGGGAACGCGCGGGGGGAAAAAGGAGAACGGGGGCCCCAGTTCAAAGCCGGGGCAAGGCCCACAAAAACCTCAATGAAAGGAACAAGCAGGAAAAGAATGAGGTCGGGGCACCTATAATCTAAACGAGGGGCAATGTTAAAGGACACTTAGAAACACAAACCAAAAGGGGAGAGAAGAAGGGAAAGAGGGGGGAAATGAACCCATTTGGTACATGTACTTTGCAAAGGGGGTCGGGGTTTCGCGGGTTGGCAGCAGAACAAAGAGCAAAAAGGGATGGAATTGGAAACAATGGGCGGTCATTCCAGCCTCGCTTCTGCGCCTGGTTGAAAAAAAAGGGGAGAAAAGGGAAGAGAAAAATACAAATTTGCGTCCCTCCAGCTGAGTAAATACAGCGCGACAAAATTCTGAAAAAACGAAGAGCCAATTAAAGAACTTCAAAAAAGGGTGGAACTGTCCGCCATTAGGTACCGGAAATCCAGGCAAATAAGGGGAAAAAAAAGAGGAAGGTAAGAAGAGGCCGTGAGCAAAAAGGGGAGGCACAATATCCTGCATCTGAGACTCAAAAAGAAATTAGGAAAAGGGAAGAGAAGAGAGATAGTGTGTCAGTGGTTAGGACAACATCCTCCAAGAAATTCATCCTGCATTAAAGCCTGACCATCGTGGAAAAAAAGAAAGATGGGGGCAGGTGAAGGAAAACGAAGGAGAAAGGAAGAAAGAGAACCCAGGTTTTCAGTAGAGGAGGACCAACTGGCCGACGAGGGAGGGGAACGTTAAAGCGGGTAAGGCAAGCCGCCTGCAGTTATTTACTAAAGTTTTAGAGAAAGATGGAGGGATGACAAGAAAGAGATACATAAAGCGACGGATAACCATTCCGGCTATTGCGATGCTGAACTCAAACTATTGGAACATTCAAAAGGAAAAGAGGGATGTGCTTCACCCATACTCAATCCGAAGCCGCCATTTGGGGAAAATCACGGAAGGGACTGGAGGTTAAAACATTTATCGGTCTAAGGAATGTCCGAGACGTCTCGGGTTTGGTGGAAGGGTGACCGTTGGATGTAACAGGAAGCGAGTGAGACATTAAGGATGAAAAAGAGAGACCGAAAGATGCCATCATCGGGAAAGCAAGGGGAAAGGTAAGCACGGAGGAAGTTGGGGGCGGGACTTTTGGGCCTGTCGATCTCATGAAAGCGGGAAAAACAAGGGCCGTCCAGTTCTCATACCATCGAAAAAAAAGGGGTAAAGGGAGTTCGTGGGCAGGGGTCGGAAGGGTAGATACATTTGTCAAGGGCCCCGGTAAAGGGGAAACCGAACTTAAAAGATAAACCAAGTCCAAATACGAAGACGTAGCAATCTTACGTCCGGGGGCTTTGGGGTTCTAAAGGGAGCAAAAAGTGGTGTGGAGAAAAAAAATAAGGAAAAGTAAGTTTTCTGATCGGCATGGCCTGGGGTTTTAGTGCCAGAGGACGCTCTACTCCTAAAGAGCTAACTGACAAAGCAACAAAGGGGACCACCATCTATGACTTGAACGGTTATTCAATAAGAGGGGAAAACCGAGGTTCACCCCATATCAAAGAGCACAGACGAGAAGAAAAAACGTGAAAGGGTCTCAAAATACACAGAATGGGCGAAATGACCCCTAAAAAAAAAAAGGAAGAAAAGGGGGTGGGAAAAGGGTAATGGCGTCTCTACAGCCATGAACCTAGGGGCAAGGAGAGGGTGTAATCCTTCTATGCGATGTCCCTCGAGAAAAAGGGGGGGGGGGGGTCCATCCTAGAAGTCCCGGGCAAGAAGGGGTGAGTAAAGGGGGAAGAAGCAGAAATTTTGACGCTAAGAAATTTGAAAAGGAAATTTGATTGATTTGGCAAGGAGGGACACAAAATGCAATGATGGGGAGGAAACGAGAATAGAAAAAAGGAAAGGTTGACTGTAATACTCTTTGTGCTCCTAAGGCAAAAGGGGGAAATAGTATTGAAGATGCCATCTCCCACCAGATAAAGGAGCAGAAATACAGAAAACAGCGAAAAGCAAAAAGTGCAATACCTGATAAAAGGCATCAGTCGGGAAGGTGAGGAAAAAAGGCGATACATAATAGCTTGGGGGGGAGAGGATCGTCGGGGGCTGCTTCCGGGAGTTTTCTGTGAGGGAGAGGAAGAGGGAGGTGATTGGGGAATAAGATATACGCAGGGAAGGTTTTTGGGCGACGCTATCACTCTGTAGGGTAGTTTTGGGGGAAGGAACTAGGAGGGGGAAAGTGACCACGGATTAACAGGAGATGGAGGATTAATTGGGAGCGGGGGTAACCAGATATTGCCAGTACTGGCGAAAAAAAGAAGCGGGGTGAACCCGCAGGCAGCTTAAGTTGTTGGCCGGAAAAAGAGAGTAAAAATAAATGGTCTGAGGAGGCACTGCGGGTTTAAAGGGAAAGACGCAAAAACGTAGAAAACATCTGTGAGAAATGGGGGGTGCATGAGGATATCTGCCTCGATCTTCTGCCGCACACGAAAGGGCTGAAGGTAGAGAGTTAAAAAATTGATGACACAGTAAAGGAGGGAAGATTGCGACTGAGGTGCTCTTAACATCGACGAATTTGAGAGAGTGGAAATGAGAAAATGAAGGTAGCTCGGATTTTGACCGTAGGGGGTTGTGCTTGAAAACGCAGTCGGGAATGTGAAGAGTTGGTTTCATTAGAACAAAAACGACGGGTACTCAATCATTGGGCAATTGGCGGGGAGAAGGGAGTAGGTGCCGGAGAGGCATAAATTTGCTTCCGTCCACTCACAACGGATTAAATAGGTCATCTGGTAATGAGTTGTCTGAAATGGAGGGTGACGACCTACTCCGAGTCGAGGAATCGCCACTCAGAGGCGGCGCGAGAGATCAAAGAAGGGCGGACTCAGACCAGAAAACCTTCTATGAACCGGGGGTGTAAGTCTGTCGGATATTAGTCATGTAAAAAGAGGAAGAGAGGAGGGAAAATTTGTACGAAGAAAGCCGACGTGTTAGCGTACGCCATTCATCACTCAAATCTTTCGAGCTTTTAAGGTGTAAAAGGAGTAAATGGTCAAAAGAAGGTCCTCCTAACAGGACGGGGAATACAATTTTGCCCCTACTGAACCATTCTGACTACTTGGGAAGGAGATAAGGTTTCTTCCAAAAGGGACATCTGTCTATACTGAGGGGGCAATATGAGCGTAGGGACCGACAGGGGTATTTTGCGTCATGGGGGTATCATTGGGAAGAGATCGGCACGCTAAAAAGGGGGAAAACGTTCTCAAGAAGATGGCATAAGTGAAAACGAGGCGTGGGCTGTCAATGTGGCTTTGGGAGAACCTGAAAGGGTCGATCAAAGGGGGAAACGGGAATCAGAAACCCGCCGACAGGGGGAGGTCCTTCGGCTACAGGGGGGCGGAAGAGACAATGGTGGCGGACGTGACACCGAGTAGGGGGTGGGTAGAACGCTCGAGAGTTCTATCCTGGGGGACAGATTCGAACTCAGTGGTGGTGGGGGGGGGGGATTTGGTAGTGGGCTTAAAGCCAGAGAGACGGGGCGGAGGAGTGGGTGGGAAAGTGAGACATAGACGTGGGAAGAGCGGGGGAGCAGGCCTCAGAGGGACGAAGGTGTGGCGGCAGTTTTGCACCGTTTCCCTAGCTAATAGGGGGACGCTTTCATTTGGGGGTTCGGGGGAGGGGCAAGTGGGAAAGCAGAACAAACGATGGCTGGTTGGGTTTACAAAAAAAGAAAGGGAGGGGAAAGCTGCCTTCGGGGAGTTCATTCACTAATGAAAACGGTTGGAGTGGAAAATACGTAAGCATGATGGGCGCAAAAGTAGGGAGGGCCTGCACAAAACGGAACCGCTTGAGGGGCTCTTCCCTGGGAGGACAGGGTGTGGAAACAGTGTGATTTCTCAGAAAGGGGGCGGGGGATCTCTTCCATTAAAGGGGGGGGAGAAGACCTTGAGAGCAAGAGCAGGATGCTCGGGGACAAGTAAAAGACAGTAAACTAAAAAAAGGGGGGGGTGGGGGTGGGGTGAAGAGGGAGGCGAACCGTGAGTCTGTCAGTCCCTCTGAAAACGAAACCCGGCTTGCACCAAATGGTTATATGGGGTTGACAGGAGAAAGAGCTGAGTGGGACTGAGAAAGCTGTGGGAGACACTTCGTTAAGTCTGCACTAGCGGTGAGCGTAGCCATCTTGGAAAGAGAATTGGAGGGGGAGGGGAGATCGAAACACAACTACAACTCTGGAGTCGAGACCTTAACAAAAAGAGGGGGAAGGAAACGAGAGTAAGGGTCATTCAAAAAAAGAGATAAAAAGGGGCGTAAGAAAGAAATGTAAAAAAGGCCATAACTCATGAAACCACAAAGGGCATTTCTAAAAAGGCATCACGGGAAAAAGGGGTAGGGAAGAGAGTGGGTGTCGAAACGAAGGGCCCAATCATAAAGAGCGTGCCCGTAAGAAGGACATGGAAGGAGGAAGGACCTAGTCGACGACAGGAAGAAGGGCTCAAGCTCTATATAAGCCAAGACTAATTCACGACGAGACACAAAAAAAAAGAGAGGTCCTCAAACATAACAAGGACTAGTAAAAAGCCCCGATAGAAGAAAATCAGAGGACGTTTCAAAGAACATAACCAGCAACGCCAGCCGAAAAGACGGACAATCCAACATGATTAAGGAAAGAGACGCGCAGTACGAATTCCTGGAAGGGGAAGCAAGAGTAAAAGGAAAAGACAAAAACAGCCCATTGGTGAGTGGGAGAAAAGGATAACCAAATACAAGACTTCATAATCACGGGAAAATTTGGACAAAGTCCGAAAAAGTAGGCTACAAACCGAACACCAGAAGGGCCGCAAAGGATTAAAGGAAAAAAATAGTGCAGCCGCGCGAGGGCAAAAGGGCTTTCAAAAAGATCAAAAAAAAAAACACCGGAACTAAGATACATGGCTTCATACCTCGGGCGAACAAAAGACGGGGGAAACGGAAAAAGACCGGCTTTACCTGCCGTCCAATTCTCAAGGTTCGAGTGAGGTTCAGAGAGAAAGGTAAGGGAGAAGGAAGGATCAGATGAAGAACAGCCACACGCAGAGACGGTCAACGGGGCTGGCAAAGATGGGGGTTAGAACGTAAAAACAACGGGAGAAAAGTACAAATTTACCGGTACACGAAAAGACCGGGCTGTACTTGGCGCACGCGTCAGAAGGGGGAAAACCCGTCGATAAAAGTAACGAGCAGATGAGAAGATCGTAACCAAATTCGCTGCAGGACGAGGGGTACAGACGAAAGGGGAAAGTCACATGAGGTGAAATATGAACCAATAGGGACACGGTAGAAAGTAAAAGGGCAGATAGTTCGCACCAGCAAGAAATTCCCGTACCTGGAAACAAAAAGAGTATAAGAAGAAGTCAATTGGGAGGGAAGGAGAAAAAGCTCATATCCGCATAAGGAGATAGTGTAAGGTAGAAGCGGAGGAATGTGATCGACCCGGCCGTAGACAGACCTCTTAACGCTGCTAAGCAGGAATTCCAAACACTACTGGGGTATAAGAGGTGAATGACGCGATTGGGATCGAGAGAAGCGCCTCTGGGTGAGGTCTATTTGATAGAGGAGGAATGGAATAGGAAGAGTCCAACCGCAGCAGAACAAGGTCAGGACAAAATGCAGCCACGTCCATCTTTTCGCCTGAGACTTGAGTAGAAAGCCACTGGGGAGGGACTCACCAGGAAAAGAATCAAAGCATAAAGAGTCCAAGAGGAAGCGCGTCACTCCGGGGTGCGGGACGAAAAGGTACAGGCCTAATGGGGAATCGGTAAAAGGGGCACCTAATCAACCCTAACGGGCACGCACTAAAGGCGTCAGTATCATGTCAAGCTCCTCAAAAGGAAGGAAGCCGCACAGAAGGCCCAACCCTTGGGAAGAAACGTCACCGGAAGGGAAAAAAAGACGGGGGGGGGCGCCGGGATGGAAGACATAAAGAAAAAAAAAGAAAGGGCACGACCTTTCGTGCTTATATAACTAAGGAAAAATACGCTAAAGGAGGGGAGAACTCAAGAAGGTGCACGAACTGGTGACGACAACCTCAGTGGCACGCCTGGGGAAGTGGATGAAGCGCGCAGTGTGACCATGGGGTTGGGTGGAAAAAATCGTATCACAGGAGTGGAATGGGGGGACGAGGTTCCTGCGAAGAAGAAATTCAGGGAAAACTGGGAAGGAAGGAAGACAGGTGAACTGCAAATCTGCGAAAAAAAACCATGCAAAAAGAGAAGGGGAAATGTCGGAAAAACGGGAAATCCCGCACGGTTCAAGGCGCGAATTGGCGCAAAAGTCAGGATGATGCGGAGAAAGACAAGGTCAAAAAGGGAGAGTTAGTTCACGGGAGAGAGGTCCTCCTGAAGAAGAAGACCGTTCCTCGGCCCGGGCACAGGGGAAAAGGGCCGGTCTCACAGCTGAAACTGAAAGGCGAGGCGCAGGGACACCGCAGTCGGCGAGGAAGAAGGTAGGACACAAATGGGGGGAGTAAAGGCTCAACACTTGAACTTTAGGGGGAAAGGGGTGCGAATGCAAAATTGAAGAACAGGGGCGGAAATCTGCAAAAGCTTTCAACCTAAGAAGAGGTAAGATGGGGGGGCGAGCGACGAAGTCGGGAGACAAGGGGGATGGAAAAAAAAGACTTTCGGGGAATCGGGAACTCAAAAATGGAGGGGGGGGAACTTGTCCAACATCGACCGGAGAGAACCATGCTAGGGAGTAAGTGCCGGCACCGTTAGGGGGGGGTTAGTGCATATGTGAATAGATCGGGAAAGGCCAAGAGGGAGCGAATGGGAAAGGGGCAAGGCACAACCATCAGTGCAGAGGGGAAAATGTGACAATGTGTAGTTCAAGGGAGCCGGCCCAAGGGAAGACAGCGGGACGCGCGGCAGGACTGAAGAGTCGAAAAAAATGGATCATACATGGGTGGGTAAAATAAAAGAACCCGACGGGTAGCGAAGAAAGGGGGAAAAAATCGTGTTCGTGAAGGGGGGAACTGGGCAGGGCTTGGTTGGCTGAAAGGAAAAGAAGACAACATCGGCTAAACCGAGCAAAACATCTGATGAAGTTTGGTCGGGTGACCTGTCGGTGAAGGACCAACGGAAGTAGCGAGGGGTTCAGTACAAGAACCCACTTGACCCATAAGGACACGCACATCGGATATTTTGAAATCGAAAAAAACCCGGACTGGTATAAA
>Ga0179593_1391760_pt1 | contig 10134 bp, 22 predicted proteins | sample CZODoug2_1_08_16_FD_185931 | JGI IMG/M metagenome (GOLD analysis project Ga0179593, IMG submission 185931) | Vadose zone soil fungal communities from Angelo Coast Range Reserve, California, USA - CZODoug2_1_08_16fungal (PacBio error correction) | ecosystem: Environmental > Terrestrial > Soil >...
ATGTGACATCCGGGGGGGGTGCGGGGGGTGGGGGGGGTTTGGGGGGAGGGGGGGGTTTTTTGGGGTGTAACGTGCACCCGTGCAATCTGGCAGCTTTCATTCGAGAACGGCGCGAGAAAAGGACGATAACCCGCAAAGGGGGGAAACCGAAAAAAAAATGAAGGGGACGAAAAAGGGGAAGCTGAAAGCAATCGTCAATCTGTGGAAAACGTCGCTGTACAACGAAAAGGGCGTTCGCGGGGGAGCACTTCGGAAAACCGACCGAGGGGTGAAGGCCGGGGAGCGGGGGGGGAAACTCAGGGAGAAGAACACACCTCGTGTTATCAGGAAATTTTCCGACGGTTGTGCCGGGTAAAGGCTTCAAAGAACAGCCACTTCAAGAAAGGTCAAAAAAAAAAATTGGAAAAGGGGGAACGCAGAGGTTTGTTTGGAATCCAGATGAAAAACCGAGCACACGTATTGGCGCACGGGGGGCTTCAGAACAAGGGGGGGGGACCCGAACCATTAAAAAAAGGGGGGTGTATCTTGAGAGCTTATAAAAATGGGGGTCCTGGTGCAAGGGGAAGTCCACCGCAAATGGAGGGTACCGGTACTAAGAAAAAAAAGAAGGGAAAATGGGAGGGGGCAAGAAAGGAGCCAATGGCCTAAAATTCCCCCAAATCGCACACGGAAAAACACAACAACGGAAAGGAAATGGCACCAAACGAAAAAGGGAGAAAAATAAAAAGAATATCGTGGGACGAAAAACTGACACCAAGAAGAGAGAAGGAGAGCCGAAAAGCTGAGGCAAAAATGAAACCAAAAAAAAAGGGAGAAGAGGAGTCAAAAAGGGGAGAACGTAGAGCCAAAAGACAACATAGAATCGGGAAAAGTACAAAAATTCTTGTGTAGGCAACCAGGGGGGGAGACGGCAAAGGGAAGGGGGGGAGGGGGTTGTAAAAGAATCGCGAGGGCCTAAAGGCGCTTGTCCAAGACAAAAGACTGACAGATGGGAACGCGGAAAGGGGAGAGGGGAGGAAATAAAGGTCCTAAAAAGGCCTGGACATAGAAAGATATAGACACAGAAACACAGAACAGATGCAATACCTGCACCGAGGGGGGTTGAATGGGAGAATGGGAAGGGAGAAGGTGGGCTAGGGGGGGGGGGAAAATGAAAAAAGGAGGGAAGGGGTGCGGTATAGATCTATCAGGCAGGCCCCCAGCGAGTCTACAGAAAAAAACCGAATAAAACCAAAACCATCAAAACCAAAGGAAACCGTAGGAAAGAATAAATAAGACTTTAAGTAATAATTGCTGAGAATGAAAAATAAACACAGCGGGGGGGAATGAGGTAAAAAAAGGAGGGAAGAAAAATTTGGACGGGGAATTCCCCTGTGTGAGAGACAGCGGACCAACAAAAAGAGTCGTTATGAACAGACTAGCTAGGAGGAAACAAAAGAAAAGGGAAAGGAGGAGAGACAGGGAGGAAAGCACCCACGAGCTCAAGATAGGAAATATAATATGAGAGTAGGCAAAGGGAAGGGCCTACTTGAAAATCCCAATCACCAAGCGTGTACTGATAAGGAAAACGGGGGAAAGGCGGAAAAAGGGGGGAAGAAAAGAAAAGAAGAAATGGCAAAGCTCCAAGAGGGGTCGGCAGGGAAGGGTCTTTCAGCCAAAGAAGGTCTTGGGGGGGCTACGTAAGGCAACAGAAGGAAAATTGGAAGGAACGGAAGAGCCAGGAGACAAACGATCCGCAAACACAACGTATGGGGGAAAAATGAGAAATAGAGGCAGATTCACAGGGAGAAAAAAAAAATAGGCACGTGGAAAAGAGTGGACCCACTTAAAGACAAACCCTATAAAAAAATAGGGGGAGCAGCAGGCACTACGGTCTCCGGCAAAGGGCCAGAAAAAAAGACAGGAGGGCCAATGGGGAAAAAATTGGAAGAGAGTGGTGGAAGGAAAGGGGTGGGAAAAAAAAGCTGTGTTTGTGAAAATGTGGCGAAAAAAGAGGATACAGGGTGGTGAAGGGAAAAGAACACTCAAACGGACAGCTCGCGATAAATAGACTCTTCAAGGGGCAAAAATCCTTCCATGAAAGGACATAAAAAGGCAAAAGGGCTCTCAGGGACGAAGAGAGAAACAACCAAACAGGGGGGGGAAAATACACGAGAGGGGGGAGACGAGAAAACAAAAACCTTCGATCGACAAGAATAATAGAAAAAGGGGGTGGAAGCGAGGTACCCGAAAAATAACTGTGGGGGTGGACGAAACTCTGAAAGTTCAAAGCAATCAAAAGGAAAACCCAAAAAAGGTGTATTGTGAACATAATTAGAGGGGGGCAGTGAGTGGGAGGGGAAGGACACGTTCAGGAACAGAACAGCCGAAGAAGGAAGTAGCGAAGGGAAAGGACGCAAAAAAAGCAAAACAAAAAACGGAACAAATAAGTTTCATGCACAGACAAAAACCAGAAGGCACATTCCCGACTGGGAAACAACGAAAGATGCCTGGTCAGGGGAAGAGGCAAAGAGAAGAGGAAAAGGGAAAGTGGACTCGAAGAAGAAAAAGCAGAAACAAAAAAAAGCAAGTGAACGAAGACGGTTCCTGAGAAAAATAGGCCAAAAAAGCTCAATGAAAGTCGACAGAAGAAGAACCAACACAGGTGCAACGTCCGGACGGGAAACGAATAAACAGAAGAAAAACGGAGAGGGAAAAAAGACATCCCGTTGAGTTACAAAAGACACAAGGAAGACGAGCCGGAAGGAAAACAAGGAAAGCGGTGCAATAAAGGAGGCTCGCAAAAGTATAGTACATAAAAAAGAAAAAAGCACGAAAAGAGGATGGGGCGCTTCTTTTATTAGGGAAGGAAAAGGTAGGAGGGGGGTAAGGAAACGTAAAAGTTTGGTCAACAAGAAAGAAGAAGAGAAGAGGGGCAGCGGAGGGGGGGGAACCAAAGGAAAAAAAGGTAATACAAAACCCTTCAAAAGGTTGGCATCTAACCCAAGGTCTGAATGAAAAATCTTGGAGGAGGCGAAGACAGGCAAAGAGGGAAAAGCCAATAACCAAAGAGGGGGAGGGCCGAAGGGGAATGGGACAATCTTATTGTAAAAATGCATGAAGGACACTTGAAAAGGGGAGAAGGTGAACGGGCTTGAACAAATCCGGGGGAATCGAACATAAAAACAACCACGGGAAACGGAAAATGAGGAGGAAGCCACGGGGACCGGGAAATATTTGTAATCAGATTACAACACCGGGAGGAACTCCAGGAAAGGAAGCAAAACTTCATAACCGGCGTGGAGACGCCAAGTGAGTACTAGAACGGTGAAGAAAAAAATAGCAATGAACGAAGGGAACGAACGTTCGGAGAACAACAGTCTACTTGGGACGATGTTGTGGAGCTGCCAGGCGGCCCAAGAAAGTGGGGGGGCGGGACAAGTAAGTTTTTATCTCGGAAGCACCGGAGAGTACGACTACGCCGTCCCTGCACAGGGGGAAAAGAAGACATAAGGGAACAGACGTGCGATACCACGAACAGACACGAACAGGTGAAAAAAAAAAAGAACAAAAGAAATGAAAAAGATCAAAAGGGCTCAACAAAAAAAACCAGTAGAATTATGACTAAAAAGAGAGAAATTGATGATGGACAGAAAGGGCTTTGGTGGATTTTCGGGGGTTGGGGGGGGAGAGGATGGGGGGGGCGGTATGGGGATGGAAGAAAGATTAATAGTATTAAATGGGGGTGTAGGGACAGAGGACCGAGAGACCTCTGGATCAATGGGGGAAAAATTCTGGCAGACGACAGCGGGGGGAAAATAGCGATCACAAACAAACAGAGTAGAAACCCAAAGGGGAAAACGGGGGGAAAAGATTTCTTGACACGCTTGGGGAAAAGAGAAACAGACAAAAAGGGGAAAAGCCAAGAGGGGGTCAGGCGAGGAGCGCGAAACCGAGATCATTTCGGCGAAATGTGAGGCAAACTCAGGGGGGAGTAAACGAAAAAAGAAACACAGCGGAAGTGACACAGCGCGAGTGCATAAGGGGAGAAAACGCAAAGGCGAAGGGTGGTATAACAAAAAAGGAAAGGGAAAAAAAAGAAAGTGTGAAGAAGGGAATGGGGAGAAACCGCCGTTGGAGGAAACCGTAAGGAATTCAAAGCAAAGGAAGAGAAAATCACCAGGGTCTCAATAAAGGGGAAACGGATCGGAGGTTGTGCACACAATGTCGTCAAATAAATGGTTGTGGCTATGACAAAATCTCAGAATAAGACGGGGAAAAAAGAGGTGGAAAGGGGGGCCACAGTCAGGAGGGAGGGAAAAAGTGGACAAAGGGAACCCAAATTAGCATGGGGTGATGAATGAACTAAGGGATGGAAACTTTTTTCACAAAAAAAAATGGTGTTTCCCACAAATCCACACAAGGGCAAGGGAGGACAGAGTAAAAAAAAAGAGATGTTCAACAGGGGGGGGGGGAGGGAAAATTGGGAGGTGTAAGAAAATCGGAACCAAAAGGAAAAGGATCCGGGTGGTCGGGAAAACCAAAAAGAGAAAATAAAAACGCACCAAAGACATGACTCGCAACAAAAACAGTCGACGGGAGCCGGTAAGGTTGGGTCGCGGAGAAAGGCAGGAGAAAAGTTGGAAAGGAACAAGGGCGAATACACTACCGGGGAGTTTGATGGACTTGAGGAGAACGAGGGGAAAATATTAAAAGACGGGCGAAAAGGGAAGGGGGTGAAGGAGGGTAAAGAAAGATCAGGGGGGGGAAGAGGGGGGAGGGGACTGGCGGGGGATTAGGCTGAAAAAAGTTTTGTGAAGGGGTGTTTGCAGGCCTGAATGAAACGAGCAAGAAGAAAAGTGGGGAAGGGGGAGGGAGGGGATATAAGGGGAGGAGGAAAAGAAAACGTCGATTGGGGATTGCTCAGAAAACAGACGATGAAGCCTAGATTGAAAGTTCCCTGAAAGGAGGAAAGGAAAAGGAACAAAAGGAAGCGGGCGGAAAAAGTGGGGGGGGAGAACAAGGGGGAAGGAGGAAACATAGGTGCTGTTAGGAAAGGAACGGTGGGAAGTTGAAGTATGGCACAAGGAGAAGAAAAAGAAGAAAAGGAGGGGGGTCAGGGAAGGGACAGAAAAAGGAAAATCTAAAAGAAAGAACAGGAAAGACGGTCCATTCCCTGTAAAGGAGAACGGGTGAATCGCCCCCAACACAAGAGGAAAGGGGGGGGGAGAAAAGAAAGATGGAAAAAACAAAGGTGAAGGAGAAAAAAAGAGGATGTTTGAAAGAATTTCAGGATGAATCCGCCGTGTAATTGGTTAAAACAAACGCCGCGGCCGGAAAAAGGAAAGAGAAGAAAGAGAAAAAGGAGAATTAAATTAAGACAAAAGCGTCAGAAGGTGGAGTGGGACGCTGTCGGAAGCGGAGGAGAGAGCAAGGGAAATGACATAAAAGGAAGGAAAGAAAAAAAGCTAGGAAGAAGAGCTACTATTAAGAAATCACAAAAAGATTCAAAGAGACGGGGACGCCGGCGGCGAAAGGAAGAAAAAGGGGTCAGGGAAGGAGGGGCCGGGGCAAATGCGGGTTAGACGCAAAAAGTACAGAGAAAGGAGGGCTTGGGGCACCGTTAAAAATTTTGCCTCACAGTAAGAATTGGTGCAGCAGAAAAGGAGGACAAAACGACAGAAGGGGCCTTATCAACCCGTCAGGGAGAACAAAACGGTAGGAAAGGGGATTACATTAAAATAGAAGGGGAGGAGTTGCCTGCTAGGATGGGATAATAGATCAGACAAGCCGCAGGAAGGTTCTCCAAGAAACCGAGAGCAAAAAAGGAAAGACGTCGAACCCGAGAAGACAAAAAGAATAGGCCGAAGTGGAGAGAGGCAACGTTTCTCAAAGAACGCTCTTTGTGAGATAAAATTAAACGGGATTCAGTCCTTAGGGATACGAGGCAGTTAAAGAAGGAGGAAATGTAAAAAAAAATTGATTCATACAAAAGCTTATAGCAAAAGGACAGTAAGAGGTCAAAAGGAAGAATCACAACGAAGAGGGTCGCAACATCGAAAGGGAGAGGGAAGGAGTAGACACGGGTGGGGAAAAACAATCACGCGGAAAAGGAAGGGAAATTCAAAGAATATGCAAACGAAGGAAGGGAACAAAACTGAGTTGCAAAAGGGGCTGAGGAGGACAAAGAAGGATGAAGAATGGTGGTGTTGGAAGAAGGAGACTACAAAGTAAACGAGGGAAGGAAAAAGCATAGGGCACCTTCCAACCGGGAAACAGGGAGGGAACAACAAGAAAACAAAGGAAAATACCCAAAGGAAAAGGGACGTGAAGAAGGATTCTTGTTAGGACAAATATAGATCCAAAGCGACGAACGTGCTAGCCAAAACCCGGCCTCGAACGTCGTTCTGTAAAACAGAACGGGAGCGCCCGACAGGCAGGGAAAAGGGCAACACGCCTGGGGAGCAAAGGAACCAACGCCGGCGGGCGCAGACATTGTTGAAAGAACAAAAAAACAAGTGTCGGGAAAGAAAAAAAAAGGTAAAGGAAGAGGGAAACCCAATAAGGGTCGGTCCCGAATGGACAAAAAAAATGGGCCGGCTCAAACTGAAAACATCTAAACCTCATTCAGTGGACGAAAAGAGCTCCTATAAGTGTCTAAATGGGGATGGGAGGAGGGAAATTGTGGGGGGAGCCATGGCCGGGGTTGCGAACTAAGAGCCACAAGAAATCCATGCGTACCATTAACGTGATTAATACCGCTCCGGTCACAGGATGCTCAACAATGTTGAAAGGGGGGAGGAAGAGGGAACAGCGACGACAGCAAGGGTCCCGGTTAGGCTAAGTGAGTTGAAGGGAAAGAAAAACGGTAGGAAAAAAAAACGGAGAACAATTGAAGACACTTGCGTGCTTGAAAGGGCGTTTGAGAAAACCTGTAAAAAACGGGGAACACGGGAGGGAAAAATGATCGGAGACACCAAAAGAAAAGAAAAGGGGGGGGAAAGGTCGAAGTTTGTTCAGGGGATCGAAAAGCAAAAAAGGGTAACTCACACACAAGGAGAAGGAAAAATGAGGACCTACGGAAGTTGAAAAAAAAAGGGTAAATCGATAACTCACCTTTCTTACAAGAAAAAAAAAGGGGAGAAAAAAAAAGGGTGCCTCTAAACAGGGGGGCGATGTAGCGGCACAGCAAAAGATCAATTGTTCAAGGGTGGGTCTGTAACAAAATGAGGGTGGAAAAAGCGCAATCTTCACCTAGGAGAAGGTCGTAAAAAATAAGAACAGAAATTGTGACGGGAAGTGAAAAAAAAAAAAGAAAAAAACCCAAGAAACCAAAACCAAAGAAAACTCCAAATACATGTTCACAGCAAAGAAACCCCAGCGGCGGAACCAACCCCAGGCAAAAAGCCCACCCCAAACCCACCGACGGAAGCCACCCCAACCCCAAAGCCCCAAACCCCACCGACACCACAGAGAAGAAAGAGCCCGGGGCGGACACCGGGCAACCACCCGAACCCCACCCCCCCCGGCACCACAAACCCCCGCCCGACCCCCGAGCAACCTCCCACAGACACTCCGCAAACCACTACCCCCCCACACCCAACCCCCCCCAACACCCACCCCCCCCCACCCCCCCCCCCCCCCCCCCCAACCCCCCCAGGCGACCCCAAACACAGGAATGTCAGTACGGACACCCGACCCCACCCCCCCCCCAGGTGCAAAAGTATAAACCCCAACCCCGTGCCGACCCGCACACCCCCCCCCCCCCGCCCCCGCAGCCCCCAGCTAAAGTCCCGGCGGCGATCACGCACAGACCACCCAAAATAGATTACCCCCACCCCACCTCGCCCCCACTCAACCCGAGGACCCGGTTGAAAACCACCCGACCAAGACCCCAACCTCGATGCAGCGTTGATCCACTGACACCCACGGACCCAGAGCAGAGAACAGGCGCCCGAAATTGCCCGACGGCAGGAGGGGAAAAACCCGCCCACCCCCCAGCAGCCCCCACCGACCGCGAACAGACAAAACCCCCCCCCCGTCCGTACCCCTCCCCGCCGAAACTAGCCAATCAAAAACAACATCATACATTCACGAACCAAACAAAGGTAGATAAATATAAATATGGAGGAACGTTGGTGGGGACGTTTTTTTTGGGGGGTTTCTGTTTGGTTGGGTTTTGTGGGCCCACCGTTGCCATTAACGGTGAGGTTCTGTAAAACCAGGGGAACAGAATGAGGGACGAAATCTATCCACCAAGAAAGACCTCATCAACTAAACCTCACAAACATATTTGATCGGGCCAACTGGGCCTGCCTCGGGATCCGCTTCCAGAGTTTCGAAGACAGAAAAAAAAGGTACGGAAAGGGAGGGTCAGGAAGGAACAAAAAGAATGAGTAGGAAAAAGAACAAAACCGTCTGTTTGGAGCACGGCGCGGGGATCCCACGGAGTGAGGCAAGCAGAGGAGAAAAAGGCCCGAGGTGTAAAGAAAAGAAATTAAAGGCAACAAAATTCCCCCAACCAAATAGGTTTCGAGCAAACAGTTCCCAAAAGGGGGGAACCCGAAAAAAATTTGGATTCAAACGGAGGCCAGCTTAAATCCCACGAAACAAAAGAATAATTCAAGTGGGCGGTAAATAGGAGTGTTTGTGGGACAGAATGGAAAAGGAAAAGCAGGGGGAAGTCAATTCAAACTTGTCCGACGGTTTGAGCAAGGGTGTCCCATACAAAGGGTTAAGCAAACCATGTGAAGAAACGGATTAAAAATGGGGAGAGAAAGAAGTAAGGAATTGTCAAACCAGACACATAGGGTCGGGCAAAATGACAGAAAAAAGCAACGGGGAACAAGCCAGGAGTGGTAACGCAAAGCACACGCGGTAAAAACCAAAAAGCAATGAAAAAAAACAAAAAGGGGTGACGCAAAGGACTGCAAGGACAGAACTTTACGAGGGGCCGCCGAAAGAAGGATATCCTGAATGCATTCGACGGAGAGGTGTAATGCACAAAGAGGCGGGCATGGTTTTAGGAGATAAGGAACGAGTGGAAGGGAGAGTGAAAAAGGGCAGAGAACTTGAGAAAGGCGTCGTGGGCAGAGGGGTGGGGTTTGGAAGCCAGGACTTCGACCCGGATCAGACACGGGGCAACTAGGGGCCGGGGGCCCGCAAAAAAAACGGTTGGGAGGGTCCATGGGGAATGTACTACCGAGATAAGTCTGTATGCGCGGGACGGGGTAGCATAGAGCACAAGTGTCAAGGTGGTTTTCGGAAAGATGGAAAGAGGGAGTATGACTGGGAGGGATGAAAGGAGCCGTGGGAAAAATTTGCGTAAAGGCTCGGATAGGAGGAGCCGAAGTCGGGAATCTAAAAGACGAGTCCACAGGAGAAGAAAAAAGGGAAAAACAAAACGGTAAAACAAAAAGAAGCCAAAAGACAGCCCGTCTGAGGTCGCGGGGGGGTTGGTGTAGAAGAAAATTCGGAGGGGGGAAACCCGTGAACCGGGCATCCCTTGTAAATATAACGGCTCAGCCATGTGAGCAAAAGACCACGGTACGTTATGGAAAACTGGCAAAGGGGCACATAAGGGGGAGAGAAGAAAAGCTAGGAATAAGAAGGTAATTAGCATGGCAGGGGAAAAAACAAGGCGACAGACGATTAAAGAAAGGAAAAGGAAAGTAAGGAAAAATAAAAAGGAAAAATTCAAGTATCTGCATGAGGGTTTATTAAAAGCACGCAACAGCAAAATTAAGTGAGAAAACGGGCCGGGACGCGGAACAAACGGGAAAAAGGGGAAAAAAAAAGGACTAGGTGGCGAGGAAGCAGGCTAGTACTTGCTCGGTCAGAGGTCCTTGGAGGCAAATGCAAAAGGAAGCCAGTAATTACAGGGCACAAGGGAAAGGCAAGGAGAAAAACCCGTAACAAAAAATAATAAAACTGCTCAAAAAAAGCCCAAAAAAAGGGCATGTGAGGGGAAGGAAAAGAAAAATGAATATACATAAATCGCAGTCTAGGGAAAGAAAAAAAAGACCAACGGGGCCTAAACAAGGGAAGGAACCTCGAGGAAAGCCTAGAAAGGGAAGTGGAGCCAATCAAAAATCACACCTAGCAATAGGATAAAGAATATAGTGAGGCTCACGGGTCAGGGACAAAGACAATGGA
>Ga0179593_1430149_pt1 | contig 10134 bp, 6 predicted proteins | sample CZODoug2_1_08_16_FD_185931 | JGI IMG/M metagenome (GOLD analysis project Ga0179593, IMG submission 185931) | Vadose zone soil fungal communities from Angelo Coast Range Reserve, California, USA - CZODoug2_1_08_16fungal (PacBio error correction) | ecosystem: Environmental > Terrestrial > Soil >...
GGGCAGAAGCACGGGAAGGGGCTCCCTTTGGTTAAAGAAGCCGTCCTCCCGCCTCCGGAAAGGGGGAAGGAAAGAGGTTAGAGGTGAAGACAGAGAGCAGAAAACTCCATAGGGGGTTCGAAGAGAGACCGTACAAAAAAAACCAAAATCATATCAGAAAGGGACCCCGTAAACAATACTAACAATGAGGACCCCCCAAAACTCCTGGAAAAGTTGGAGAAGGGGCATAAAATCCTAGGAGAGGAAAGCTTTCCTAGCGAAAGGGGCTCAAGAAGGGTCAAAGGGGGCAAAAAAACTTAATAAGAAGAAGGAGTAAAGCTTCGCCGGAACCAACTGAGAACAGGGGGAAAACGGACATAAAAAAGAAAGGTTAAGGTAGGAAGGGGGGTCAGAGAGTGTGAAATGTAAGGTAAGAAGGCACAGACGGAGAAGGAAGTAGGTCGAAAAGAAGATGATAAAGGCACTTCTCTCAAAGCGCTCGATTGATACCCAGCCTCGGATAAAGTAGGTGCCGGTTGGGGTGAGATGAAGGATTCTAAGCAGATAGTGATTGAAAAGATAATTTGAAGAAGAAGATGAATAGCGCGGACCACGGAGCGATATCAAACCGTCAACGGAGACGAAATAATCTACAAGGCGAAGGCCCCTTGCGAAGGACGGAACACTACGAATCCGGAAATTTGGCGGGGAAAGTCTCGGTAATACACCGGTCTGTAGCAGAAGAATGGCCGGGAAAGAGGCTGTGTCAGACCCTGAAGGAATCACAGTTGGGTAGCCCATCGTCGGAAAAAGGCACACAGAGGAACTGTTCCTAAAGTCCGAGCATTCAACTAGCTTTAAAAGAAAAAAAAACACAACTAAGAGAGCAAGCCACCAAATGAAAACGGGTGTTAGAGGTGGGAAAACAACTTCAACAGCCATTAGGGGTAACAATAAAAGTCGTTCAGGGAAAAAAAAAGGGATGGCTTAAGAAGAAGAGAGGGTTAGATTAATGGCATGCCGCGGAGCCGGGATCGTACGGAGAGCAATAAAAGAGCATGAACCGCGGATCAGAGGGATGGAAAGACATCAGGTTACCCTGACCCCTGGGGGAGGCAGGGCTAAGAATTATACCCGCTTACAAAGAAGGTCATGGTGGCTGACGCAAGAAAAGTGAAAAAGGACCACTCAGAAAGTACGGGAAGAGGGAGGAAAAAGCCTTCCTATTTCCCAACAGGAGGAGGAAGAGAGAAGAAGGGAATACGACCCCGGAGGGGGGAGAGACGAAGGGTAACCGACATCTGAGGAAGAAAATAGTGGGGGTTAAAAACTCCGCTCGAAAAAAAAATGAAGAAAACGGAAGGTAGTCAAGGAATGCAAAGAGAAAAGGCTCACAAGTATCAGTTAAGGCCAGAGGAAGATTTGCTTAGCAATAAGAACCCGTCTTCACTGATTCAAAGTACATTAGAAACGGACCTTGAAAGAAAACAAAAACGAGGGGCGCAAGCAAATAACTTTAGGGTTCTTGGCATCCGACAACATTACGGCATTATTACACGGTAACTAAGAGGAATAGAAGACAGAAGGCCGGGGCATAGCCTCGCACTAGAGAGAAGAAAGCACAGGGAGACAGAAACAAAAAACCATAGAATCAGCAGAAAAATGGGTGTAGGGCGCGAGTGGTCCTCCCGCAAGGTTTTCCCGCGATCGGCGACAAGCAAAGCCAGAAAGTAGCATGGGTCCACCGGTCCGGGAGGCAAAAAACCCCTACTTTAACTGAATGGTCCGAGAGCCTTAGGACTAAATGAAGATCCTCGGATTATAACTGCGAGCATCATCATCAAGGATAGCTAGGAGGGAGGAAAAAAAAAGGAACTGCTCGATAGGAAATTGGAGAAAGAATACCTGCTCTACCCTCTCCGCCATCAACGGGGGGGACGGGGGAGTCAAGCAAAGGGATAATCGACTAAGAAAGAGGGGAAGTATAGGCCAGCATAAACCAGCCGCGTCCCAGATCCTCTACGCTCAAGAAAGAGGAGGAGGTGTAGCCAGGGATTGAAAATTAAAAATAAGACAGAACGACAAAGGGGGGGGGGAGCGATCTCCTTCTAAAAGAAGCGTCGAAAAGGGAGCAAAAGAGTGTGAGAAAAAGAGGAATACGGAGACATCGAAGAGGAAAGCCGCGGGAGAACCAGAACACGAGGACTCATCATGAAGTATCCGTCATAAAGGCACTTCAGTAGCCTTGTCTAAGGAACACGTCAGCTAGGGGAAAAAAGACCAGAGCAAACAACGGATAGGAGAAGAGAGAAGATTCTCTACTGGGGAACAATCTAGAGCGGCTTGGAAGTGAATCAGGCGCCTGCTGAGGGATAAGGAGCGAACGGATAAAGGGTTCAAAAAGGTGATTCTCGATTCGTCACTCTTACGAGGCTCGTACGAAACGAGGAATCAGAAAAAAGAGGGCCTGGCACTAAGAGGGGGAAACGTTGGAGGACGACCGGCCGACGAGAAGAAGAGCGATCATCCCCCAGGTGTCGAAGAGTAAATCATAAGGGAAAAACCTCAAGAAGAGACGAAAGCAGATGGGCGTCTAAGAATGGAAAATGAGGGGGTAGCGGAGGACTCCTTCACGCTAGGAGAGCTCACCGCTTAAAGGAAAAGGAAGAAAAAGAGATCAAGGGAGGGGAGGAGGGGAAAGAAAGTCTCGTCGTAGACATAAACTAGCGCTAGTTCAGGCAGCATCGAAAGTCTAGCAAGTGATGAAATGACAGAAGAGGAGGAGGGATTAGACATCGAGGAAGAGGCATCTGCTGGCACCTTCGCCAGTCGTGTTGGCTGAGCAAGACTGTGAACAAGTCCAAAAAGTCTGGGCGCCGGACGGGCCATTGGCGTTGGCCAGCTCGAAGATAAACAGGGATCGAAGGAAATGGGTGGGCAGGTGGGAGTCTACAGAAGGTTCTCGAGCGGGGCGGATAAAGGAGAACGGCGTCTGTTGACAAAGAGCGGGACGAAAAAAGAAAACAGCGTGGTATAAAAAGTCCGCCAAGAGGGCTTCAGGAGAGAGGTGCTGTGCGGGGCACATCGAGCGGGGATTAATCGGCTTTGACACAGAAGGAGCGGCGACACAGGTAGTCAGCCGCAAAAGCTCAAGAAACGTGCATGAACAGGGAGACGTGGGGGCGGCGAGAATGGCCGGAGAAAGACGACTTGGGAAATGGCGTGCTCGAGGACAACCAAAAGTTACAAATTCTCTTAAAAAAAAATACCTGGAACGCGGCGCGACCAACCGGGGTACAGGACATCGGAAACGAGGAGCGCGGGAAGAGAAAAAGGGAAAGTGCACTAGGAAGGGGGCTGAGTGGACACGCATCGGGGAAAAAACATTGAGTTATGGAAAAGGGAGCGCGTCATCAAAACATAAGAAAACAGGGTACGAGGGAGTAGAGAAGACCCAGTTGGGGGAAGAAACGCGCTTTTATTGCCGAATAGGAGCCGGTGAATTCCGGAGATATGGGTTTGAATAAGTGAAAGAACCGGCAAAACGAAGGAGAGAGAATACCGACTTCGTGTCGGACCGCAAAGAGGAAATCTTCGACGTGAGAACACACGAGTACAGAATCGGGTTCTACACTCAAGGGGGTCGTGGAAGGGCAACGAACAAAACTTTGGAAATTTCCTGTGTGCTGTCAGCAGAGTCTAAAGCATGAGAGACCACAACAGAAAAGAATGGGAAGGAATGCTTCGGAGAGACCAACACTAATAAATCTTCAAGCAGATACGTAAGATCTTCTTATCCACAAGGGGGGGTGCTGCCGAGAAAAGAAAAGTGGCGGACCTTAGATCGCTTTCTTAGGCCGAAATTGATGTCAGAAGTGGATTATTTCTGATAAGTTGGGGAGGATCCGACGATCACGGACCTGGTGAAAGCCAAGAGCGGCAACACCTCAGACAGTTCAATTCTTGGCAAGAAAGCGCTATGATCTGAATAAAAAACGAGGGACCCTACCAAAATACGGCGTAGTGGGGAGAAGACTGATTGAAGTCTGAACAGAGCCTCATCGATGAAAGGGACGCCAAAGAAAAAAGACAGCTTTCAACGCTTACAGGGGCGAAGAGGAAAAGGGACAAGTCGTGGGGAACAATAGACGGAGAGGATACATCTGTGCACCATGTGGGGCTCAGGTGGGGGGGGGAGGCATTCAGTGAGAAAGGCCTAGGCAACTGTAGAGGGGAGGTGGACTTGGGGGCTGGAGAAGCAAGGATTGAGCAGGGATAAGGACGATAGACGGGATCTCAGACGGGAATTGGATGCAAGCAGAAGAAATTGAAAGGATTGGGTTGGAAAGAACAACGGGGGGGAGGGGGGTAACCCGGGGGTAAAGTGGAAGTTGAGTTGGGTAGTGTGTTGTTTTTGGAAAGTCGGGGGAGAGGAGGACAAGCGTTTCTGCGTCGCGATGAGCACATCTAAAAAATGAACGCAACCGGGAGGGTGAGGTAGGGACAAGAGGGACGGGACTGAGGAAAAACACACAAGTAGCCACGCACGTGCCTGTCGAAAACAATATCGCTAGACAAAAACACAAAAAGGAAAGAAAGGAAGGAAGAATGTCTCAGGACGTGGGGGGGGGGGGGTGGGGAGTGGCGCAATTTTGGGAAAGCAGAAGAAACCTGGCCTCCAAATCAAGGAGTCACTACTTTATAAGGGACCAGGAGCTCTCGAGAGACAGAGGTTGCAAGAAAGATAAACGGGAACAACCAGAACAAAACAACACTAATCACTAATCAAACTTGGCCCCCGGAAAACAAAAAAGCACCCGCTTTGAACCCAAAAGAAGACCGTTTCTGACTAAATCCAATAAATAGGGAGAAGCAGATGGACCTAGAACAAAAGGATAAATAAGGCTGGCGCAAAGACAAACAACTTAACGGGGATCGGTAAGAAGGAAAAGAGTAGGACGCAACACGGCGCTCCAAAAACAGGAAAAAATTGAAAAAGATAGCGGCGAAGGTTCAAGAAGCACTCGTAAGATGACCTGAAGCGGGGCCCCGGAAGGAGAAAAAAGTCCAAGTATCGGAGTAAGAGGGGGGCATCTAAATCATCTCGATGAACAATACCACGAATATCTCAGGATGGAGGAAAGGGTGGTTTCGCTGAAATGAGAGAGCTCTTAAGGGCAAGGAAAGAAGTCAGACGAGCTGGAATCCAATCTGGATAAAAAACAGCCGTCGAGAGAGGAGAACCAAAACGTATACAAAAAAAAAAACATACCAAGGGAAGAAATGGAGCCATGCCAAAGAGGAAGACAGTACACCACTTGCCGGGACTGCGCGCAAAAACACAAGAGGAAAGACAGAAAAAGAAAGAACAAAACTCTTTCCGCTGACTTTAAGTCAATTAGCTGGTTCGCTCACGAAAGGGGCAAAAAACCCCTCAGAAGATTACGGGCAGCGGGATATCAGGTCTACAAGGAAAAACGCCAGCCACACTGAGGTTCTATGTGTCCAACTCCCTAACTTCGTCGAAAAAAGATAGGGAAGGGCCAGGAAAGAGAGATCGTGCTGGGAGACGACGAAAAGGAGATGAGGCTTCAAAAAAGGCCGGCCGGCGCAGGAGAGTCCACGGCTCAACCAGAATCAGATCAAAACTCGTAAAGTTTCTATAATCAAAGGTACACGACCCACTTGTTGCGGAAGCGAAATACCTCTTACCGAAAAGGGCATGGGACTTAGAAAATGAAAAGACAGAGAAAAAATAAAGGAAGAGGAAAGGAAGAAGGCCTATTGAAGGTGACCGGCTGCGGCAGAGTCCCGAAGCGAAGGAAAAACCTTATTGTATTCTACCAAGGTAACGGGGCCAGTCGGGCCGGAAGAGTGGACTGAGGGGGTGGAACACTCAGGGAAGGGGCGAACGATAACACATTCTGGAGCATCGGAACGAAATAAGGCCACATTAAAGAATTAATCGGACGAGGGGATGAAAAAAAGGACAAGCCGCGAGAAACTCCGAGGAAAAGAAGGGACGTAAGCCAGGCTCTACCTACCTCAAACGCGCGCGAAGCAAAGAAAAAGACATAATTCTCCTCCAGCTGAAATGAGGATGAGCCTCCTCTCAGTAAGAAAGACTCATCTCAAACTGCCTGGCAATCCTCCCAAAGACTAGATAACCGGCCGGGGTGGGAGACTACGAAAAAAGAGAGGGGACCAGAGCACCCTGTGTGAGGCGCGATGGACTCAAGGAAAAGTGAAGCGAGAAATTCGACCAGGACACTCAAAGCGATAGGTGACCTGTCCACCGGGCCCGGAGACGCAACCGAAGGATAGAGGTTGTACAGCTAAACCGGATCCTCGATGACGAAGCAGCGAAACTTCTATGCAGCAAAATGGCGAGGGGAAGAAGGGAGAAAAAAAAAAGTTACCAGAACGGAGTCGACGAAAAAAGAATACCCGCGCAAAAGGCAGAGAGACGTTTTAATGGTACGCAGCTGGAGTAGACGAAACTAGACGACTGACTTGAGAGGCCATCGAAAACCAGAAAGATTCCAGAGAAAAATCTACTCCATCGTAAGGATTATTGCTAAGGAGGGAATCATGACCGAGGTCACAAGGGGGGTCGCAGAAGGTAGGACCGTCGGAGTCTGACAAAGAAGAGAAATGTCAGTAGCTCGTGGAGCAGAGAGCTCAGAATTGGAAACCAGAGGGAAAGATGAGCTATCTAACCAAAAAAAAAAAAAGCGCTAAAGGTATCCTTCCAGACCAGCAGCCGCATCAGAGAAGGGAAAAAAAACGAGGATGGTCACCAAGAAGCGATATAGATCAACAAAAAACCAAAAAGATGAAGAGAAATTATATTATCTTCATGAGGAAAGAGCCGTCATATAGCAAAACTCTTCTGGAGAAAGCGACGGATACTTCAAGGGAAAAGGGTGTTGGGTTTACTAGAGCGGTAAGACTGAGAGGGCAGACCGTAGCAGCGCGAGCGCAACGCAAACTATCATGACTTATGCGATGGGAGGTGGCAGAAACCAAAAAACAGAAGGAGCACCCCCCGTGTGAGAAGAGGAAGGCAGAAAGAAGCACCCAGAACTACAAAAAACGGCCAGATTTTTGGCGTAAGAATGAGGGGGAAGGAATGGTGGAATGGGACCGTCTAAATCTTGGTGTTGTTGGTTCAAGTCAAAAGGTCAAGATCCGCGGACGTAAAAAAAAGAGCCGGATGGCGGCGCGGGTAAAAAGAAGTCTCGTCGATCAAGGAAGAGGACGCCTTGAGGTGGCCAGCGGGGAAGACATAGCTCCGTGAGAACTAATAATTTCCAGGACGGCATCGGGAGAAGGCACGATGCGGTCAGCCCTTGTCGTGGGGCTTTAGTGAGATAGGAAGTCGATGCTGTTGTGCTTTCAGTGCACTTGAAAACATATACTGGGGTGGGCCAGGGCCCGATCGGGTAGTCATGCTCGCGGTGTTGGGCATTGTGACCCGAGTTCGCTTCGGCGAACGGGGTCATCGTTGAAGGTTAAGAGAAAAAAAGCAGAACAGGAGTCGGACTGTTGGTTTTACTGTGATTGTGGGGGGTGCCTTTTATATCCCATGGTAGGTTTCTTGCCGTGTTAGGATTCAATGCTAAGATTAGAAGCTGTGACTCAAGGATTGCACAGGTAGGAGTATGTACTTATGCTTCTGTCCCGAGCGTTGCGATATCTGCAGGTCAATAAGAGGTACAGTGCGCGGGACGAAGCGTGGTTGCGGGCGGTCCGATTTCTATAAATACGCTCCCGATAGCCGTGTCGGTGGAGCTCGAAGTATCGTCATTCTTCGAGCCGATTGGCCGAGGCTTGGATAACGAAAGAACTGAACGATTAATTGAGGGTAGACGGAAGACATTCTCTGGGACGTTTTATCGACAATGACGGATGATGACCGCTAGGATGGGACGCGCGGGAGCGGTCCGATCAAGAATCTCGAAAGGGGGGGGGAAAAGGTTAAAAAAACGGGGTACAAAGTGAAGAAAAAGTTCGTAGCTGCACTATATAGGGTGCCGCTTAGTCTCATACATACTAAGTCGTGTGCAGGACATCTTCGTCACGATAGATACTTAGTGGGGGATAAGCGTGAGAAAAGGGTACCACCAAACCAATGTATAGTACATAGACTGGGAGAAAACCATCTCAACCGGGAGAGGAAAACGAGAGAGAGGCACCAGAGGATAACAATCTATACAATAAGATGAAGAGGTGACGGAAGAAAACGTGAGTAAATCAGCGCAAGTCTATGTTGAGTTAGGCGTGATTAAAGATATAGTAGATCTGTATAAGCCGATAGCAATTCCTGCACTAAGGGCCAGGAAGGAAGCACGATAAGAAAACGGGAGAGGATGAAAGATACAAAGGCGCACCTGAGCGTCCGATGATGGACTACTGAAGGCTCTGCTATGAGGTGCTGAGGAAGAGAGGTCAATAAGCAACAGGACTCGGAAGCTTATAAAACGTTGGAGAAGAGGGTAAGAGGGTTAAAGGGCCAGTAGCGGCTCGACTTCGTCGTACTGTAATCGTAGAAGCCGCGCTAGTTCTTTATAGCGTCGGGGACAAAGGATTGAGAGCAGCACATCTACTTCTGTAATCCGAACTATATACTCCACAAGACAAGGAATCGGGAGTCGTTCATCTAGACAGTCAGAGAGAAACGAGGAAGAATCGACGTTGTGCTACGATCTGTGGTTAAAAAAGTCGGTCTCTGAGAAGACGATGTATAAGCAGAGCACTATGCGCATACATTATCTCAGTCGAGCCGGGTGTACGAGTATTCGATCGGTCCTGGCCCCAAGGACGGAAAAACAACATGTCTTTACAAATGAAATCAGGGGAAGGGCCAGAGCTCAGAGAGTCTGTACGGGTTGCGACTTCGAACCAAGGTCAAAAGGGGAACTTGTTCCTCATCACGTGTAACGAAGCGGGAGCGTCTCCGGTCTTTGAATAGAATTCATATAACAAAAGCAGGAAAAAAGAAGAATCACCATCGATTACAAGCATGTCAGAAGCGTATTTCTGTATGTTGAACGGATACCGAAGCCATGTCGACACTATATATGAGAGGCGATGCGACTTCGTCGGCGAGCGGTGAATCAGATGATATACAGATCCTGCTCTGACCGTCTACTGGTCGCTGGGAAGGGTTTCAATAGGGGATGGGGAGGAAGGGGCACAGACCAGGGAAGGCGCTGAGGGCCAGGGAGCCAGGAAAGAACCCTGCGACGAAAGAATTGGGACGGATAAGTAGTCGGTCAGTACTGCTATAAAAACCCATGCCGTAAGTTTGCGGGAGGAAGAAAGGGCATAGTACAGGAGGCAAGAGCTTCTGAATCCAGCAAAGTGTCAGCCGAAATACCAGAACGTGTCATACGAGTGGTTGTGTGCGCGTTGCGGCTCTGAATCATTGCGAAGTGGTGGGAGAAGAGCAAGGAAAATGAGAGGGCGTCAGACTTGAGGGGGTAAGCGCGAGAAGGTGGAAGACCGAGCGGGGGACAGCTCAAGGCGAAGTGATGCAAAGTTTGCAATCAGAGGGCAGAAGCGGAAGGAACCCCAAGTAAAAAAAACAGACCCTCCTGCTAGACAGCGGGGGGGGAGGGGCTGGAAGAGCTGAAAAGGGGGAAAAAACGGGGCTGACCAGCGACTGCCATAGATGAAACAGGGGAAGGGGGCCAGAAGGCCGGGCAAGAAATGCAATCTAAACCGAGATCTTAAAATCACGAGCCTCACTTTAAAGGAGGGAAAAGAACTGCATCGCGTAAGGTCGCAGGTGGTGGCAAAAAAGGCGAAGAAAGGACGAGGTAGGGATCGGGTACTTGGGATGAATCAGCAAGGAGGGGGGAAAACTGCGCGGCTACAATCGGCAGGCCGAAACGGAAAAGGGATGCAAGACAAAAGTGTCAGGATGTGGGGAAGCACACACGGGGTAGTGGGGGAAAGTGGGGGGACCGGCAGGATTAGGGGTGGTTATGTGGTGGGGGGGGTGTTCACGGGGTCGAAGTCTGGAAAAAAGACTGGAAGGGGCGTCGAGCGCCTTAAACAGAAAAGCAAGGGGACCTAAACAAAAGTTATCAGGTGCAGGAACAGGATTGCTTGAAAAACCAGGTGAGCAAAGCACGTGAAGAGAACAAT
>Ga0179593_1474098_pt1 | contig 10134 bp, 12 predicted proteins | sample CZODoug2_1_08_16_FD_185931 | JGI IMG/M metagenome (GOLD analysis project Ga0179593, IMG submission 185931) | Vadose zone soil fungal communities from Angelo Coast Range Reserve, California, USA - CZODoug2_1_08_16fungal (PacBio error correction) | ecosystem: Environmental > Terrestrial > Soil >...
AAGGCTCTAAATAAGAAGGCGCGTGGGGAGTGAAATTGCACACACTAGCGCGGAACCGCGGAATCCGAAAGGGAAAAGAGCAAGGGTCATTACCATGGCGATATCTTCATTATCAGAGTAAATTCATTTTCAACGAGGCAGAAAGGGGTCGATGAAGAAGGAACACAAAGTTGACGCAATTTCTGGGGTGGAAAGAAGGGATGAAAACCAGTAAAAGGTCCCACGGCCGCCGTAGGAAGGAGGGGAAGAGCGTATGAAGTTGGGGAAGAAATCCATAGAGAATGGAGAAGATACTACAGCGCCAAAAATATTTAGAAGAAACTTTATTGTCAATCGGGAAAGACGATGGACAACTCAAAGGGTCAGAAAACCAAAGGATCCGTCATCTAAGCAAGAAGTGCCGAACACCTCTAACTTGGAAATTATAGTACGCTCGGTCGAAAAAAAAAACATCCCTTTTCAGCACCGAAAAGAAATTTCGGGGAACTGAAGGGGACAATGGTTAAGTCTGGGCCAAAGATCAAAAGGAACAAAGAAGGTACTAAACGGATGTGGCCCAGTAATTCCCTCCCTTGAAAAAGCTCCAGAAGAGAATACGTAAACCTAAAGGGGGGGGGTTGGAAGTCAAAAAAGAAAAAAAAAAAAGGGACCCTACACCAATAAAGTCCGGGGAAGAGAGTCACGAAAAGCCCTTCCGTGAACCACGACTCGCAAGCTTTAACAGGAGATAAGAGTCCGGGAAGAAGAAAAAAAAACAACAACCAGGTTCAAAAAAGGAGAATTACACCTGCCGGGACAGTAAAGCAATCAAAAAAAGTGGCACGGGCTTGGTGAGTGCGGGTCGGGTTAGCAGGCGGGGTGATCAAAGGGAGGTACAGGAGGAGCCAAAACATTGAGATATCCTAGAAAAAGATGGCGATCAAAAGGCTTAGGCCCTCTTCAACTAAGAGAGAAAACACCGGAGAGAGGCAAGGTCGCGAAAACCGGATCAGCAGGAGGGCGGGCGAGCAAGGAAACCAAGGACTATTCGGGACGCGAAAGGTGTTTGGAACAGGGGGGGAAAAGGACCGCGTGAGAGGCCTGAAGGTACTCAACAAGTATAAAAGGGAGCCAGGAACTCAGCAGGAACACCGTCTTGTAACATCAAAGAAAAACAAGAAATGAAAGTAAAACACCAATGAAAAAGGGGGGGGAAGGAAGGCAAAAAGCAACGTCAATAGCCGAGGGAGCCATACAGACAGGTAAGGCCGACTGAATCCGGGGGCAAAGGTGAATCTGAGTCGCCGATAATGAAAAGGGGGAAAAGCTAACCGGGGAGCTCAGGTGGGCCATAAGGGACCGACATTGGGACGCGCCGAGCGGTTATCCTTATTGAGTCCAATCAATGCCACTGTCGAGAAAAGGTAAATGTGGGTCCGCCACCGGGGGGTCTAGAGAGACGTCGGTCTCGATTACTTTCACCCCTTAGGGATGAGCAGGTACCCGGCCTAAGACAATCCGAGTGGGGGCCAGGACATTCGCAAACGACGGGCGGGAGCGATGGCGCACAGGTCGACGTAAAAAAACCGGGAAGAAGGATCCCGTAAAAAAAACACAGTCTGTCTATAAAAAAAAAACCTAGAAATTCCTGGACAGGAATGGATGGAGCGCGGTGAGGAGAACCGCCGGCACAAGTAAGGCTTCTAGGTATCAGTTAAGGAAACACTAGATAAAAAAATAACGGGAACAAAAAAAATGGTCTAGGAGTGGAATAAGGAAGAAGAATAACAAAGGGCCAAGCCTACCGAATGCGAAATAAGGAACCGCCAAAAGAGGGTTAGTAGGCTGATCCAGGCAAGATTTAACCCGCGTTCAGCATAGAAACCACGGAGAAAAAGAACGTCTCGAACGAAGGGGGGCTGCGGACGCAAAGACGCGGTTTAAGGCAAATCGCAAAATAAGGTCAACTAAAAGTCAGGGGGGGCAGAAAGATGGGGAAATTTCGGTGGAATGTGAAGATACAACGGGTCTATGAAGAATTGTCCGGGGGGCGGCATGAACCCTCCTTGTTCAAAAATATCGTGTCGCATGTGTGGGCAAACTTGCGGTGCCTTCTGTGGTTGGTCTTGTGGGGGAGGAACAAACCTGCTCATCGTGGCCTTTCTGTCTACCGACCCACCAGGAACCATTCAGAGAAGCCTCCCAGCATGAGGGGGGATTTTACCGATAGTCGGGAAAGAGCAAACGCTCGTATGAGACACATAGGTGGCATTGCAGACCCTTCAAAAAGGTTCTTAAATTCCCTTGTCGGGCAGAAAGACGGGCTTTCTGTAATGATAGTTGGGGGCGTGGAGAAATTCAGGGGGGGTGTCTGCGTGGGAAGTGAAGAAACTCGAGTTTCGCATGGGAACACCGTAGGGAAAACCCTAACTGGAAAAACTGGTGTCCTCAAGGGGAGTCTAGCCGTTCAATCAAACCAATGAAATCACCCCTAAAGGCGTGTACAGAAAAGCCAAGCAAAGGCTTCAACAGACGGGAGCAAAAAAAAATACGCACACACAACTGGAGGTAGAAAAAGCCGTATTTTCCGCAGGGAGGGTAGGTTGGTTAAAAGTTTCCCTTACTATGGTGGGGGTGTTCATCGTGATTGATGTGCTCTCAAGGCTACCGGGAAGAAAGGGGGGAAACCCGTGCACTGCGTTAAAAAACTGGGGTGACAAAGACGTTTGAAATTAGCAAACGAGAAGTCACTTGAACGAACTCTCCCCACCAACTGAAATGGGCCGAAGGAGCCAAAGAGAGGCAACCGTTCCAGGAGAAAGCCCATTCCGGTAAGCCAAAATCAGGTTCTTCACGGACAAACGATGGGGGGAGCAGGACTGTATAAGCGTGAGCTATCGCTGGACCAAGTCGCTTGGCTGTTCTTGAAGGAGGGAACACATCAGGTCCTGGTTGGGGAAGGTAGACCCAATGGCAGGAGATTAAAGGGGCAGTTCCATGCAAACCCCATCAACCAATTAAGCATAGAAAGAAAAAAAAAAAAAAAAAAAAAAAAACTGCGGGTCTAGGTTTAATATCAATGCCGGGGGAGGGAATTCCGGCACTTCAGTAGAGGACGAAAAAAAAAACAAAAAAAAGGGCAGAAGAAAAGAATGTCTTCGAAAAAGGTCAAGACCTTAGCAGCTGAGAACTTTAATGTCACCGCGGGAGGAAGGAGCATAAAGGCCCGAGGGGAAAGACTCGATACGGTGATAGGGAGGAACGGGGGCCGGCGGGATCGCCGCTGAGTCAGACGGGCTTGAGGTTTCCCTGGCGGAAGGATGAATTGGTAGTGTGTCAAAACGGGAAGGGTAGTTCGAGGCTGGAACAATGACATATTCCACGTTTGAGGGGGGTCTCGTGTACAACGATAACGATCTTATCGGAAGCTACACTGGCTGCGATCGGGGGAGGACGAGCACAACGCCTAAGCCGCCTGCCGGCAGGGGGCCGGTGGAGGGTTCAGTGCAAAAAAATCCTTCAGGGGATGGGAGGAGCCTGAGAGTGCTGTCAGGGATAGCCAAATGCATTTTGGAATCTCGGAGACCTAATGGCAAGCAGTGCAGGCATCACAGGAAGCCGAGCAGTACTGAAGGGCCGGTTCTCGGCAGAAGAAAAAGGGGGGGGGGGCGGTCCCTAAAACTGAAGCATAGGTAATGATAGAAAAGAGGCTCCTAACTTGGATCAGGGAGAAAAGGCAGCGCGCGGTAAAACCTTTGAGGGGGACCAAGTATGTCCAAAGGAGAAAAGTAGAAAAAAAGGGGAAAAAAGTTGTCAAAGACGGTAAAAATTTGGGGAAAGAAACAGGGGGAGACGAAAAGGGGGAGATGGGAGACAATCGTCGTATTGGCCGCGGGGCCTACCACCCATACAGGTAACTGAATAGGCCTTATGGGGGGGGTTATGAAGAAAGCTGTATCAAATTAGATTTTCCTGAGAAAAGGTAAATGGGGAACTAAAGGTGTGACCGCGAGCAGAGAGGGAAGGTGAAAAAAAATGCGCGCTCAAAGAGGAATGGGTCACGGTTGGTCAGGGGCCAAGGGGGGACTGAGAGTCCGGTTGAACGACTAGGAGACGGCTCCGGTGTGCCGATCGCTAAGGTCTAGAAGATACGGAAGCATGCTGGGCGCGCTCCATCTTGAGACGATGAGATACAAGTGGCTGGAGGGAAAGAATGTCCGTCGAGAACCCGCAGGGCGTACAAGAACAAAAGGAAGAAAACCAGGGGGGGGGGGGGGGAGACTGGAGTGGAACCGTCGTCAAGAAACAGACCGGGCAGGAAGGGATGAAAGGAGCTGGACGAAGAAGTGTCCGGAGAGCGGGGTGTACTTGAAGGCGGCGGGGAGGGGGCGACGGGAGGAACCTGGGGAGGGGGGGGATATTCAAGGAATTCACAGCTAACAAAGAGGGGGTTTGAAAAGGAGGATCTCGGGAGGGGGGGAGGGTTCCTGAGGGCGGGAAGAAGTTGTGAACGTGTGAGGGAAAGGTCTGTGATTGAGCTCATAGGGGCTGAAAACCGGTTTCAAAAAGAGGCAATGTCGAATGGGGGTGTACGTTAGAGTGGAAACGTTCCGTTCTGGTTAATAGAGGAAGCAACGGGGGGGACAACCAAGGGAAATCGTGAGTCAAGCTTGCAGGAGAGAGGGAGATAAAAGGGGTTCTGGGAAGGGGATCTTGACAGAGTCCGGGAAAAAAATATGGGACTGAAAATACGGAAAAAAGTCAATCCCTCGTTGGGGAGGGGTTTAAGGAGGACTGCGAAGATCCACCTAAGGATAGGCAAAGAGCTACCCGCAGGGACTAAAGCTTGGACCGCAGACAGAGCGGGTGGTTTTCAACTGGGAACACCGAATGGCGGGAGAGAAGACGTGAGGGTCCTGCCTTCTCTTAACATGGGGGACATTCCAGGGAACATGAGAGGAAAAAATTAGAGAGCCAGGCACTGGGGATGACTACGTCGCAAACCAAGTAAAACTAGTCAAAAGGAAATCAGGGGGAAAGAAGAACAAAAAAGGGGGGGGAAAGGATAGGAAGAAGAAGACTGCGGAATCTGAGAACCAAAACAACTCGAGATGAGATAGGAGTTAAAAAGACTCTGCTTACTGGAATTCCCCAACTTTGGGGGGGAGGGGGGTGAACGTTGCACATCCGAGCGGGAAAGACAATACTTTCGTCAGACTCATTAGAAAAGCAGGGACTGGCGATAGAGTCATGAAGGAGGGAAAAAGAAACGGGTCACCCAAGTTGGACTGAATGGCATGGAAAAAAACGTTGGCTTAAAATTTCGGTGTACTCGCGGCTGGCAAAAAAAAGAAGAGAGAAGAAAGGAAGGGGGACCGGAGGAAGGGATATTTCCGGAACCTCATAGAGAAGTACGACAGACCTACCCAGAAAAGTTTAACTCAAAAGTAACTGTTTGTCAATCAGGTCTCGCGAAGAAAGAGAAGGGAGGGGGACCAAAAGAGGGAAAGGGAGGCCAAGATCTAAAAGGTGCCTAAGCAAGGTCACCGGGGTGACAAAAGTGAGAGGGCGCTCTGACCCCCAAAGACACACTGGTCAAAGAAAGCCAACAATGAGGCCCGGAGGAGGGGGAAGAAGGTTTCAGATTAAAGAGAAATCAAGAGGTCCTCCACACGGGAAGGTATTGCGAAAGAACTAGCCCAGCACAGTGAATTCCATAAGATAAGAGGGGAAAAAGAAGAGGGAGAGGGAAGGGGTGAAAAGGGCACACCGAGCCACCAAATACATTTACCACATTCGGTCACGAAAAGCCAGCCGGAAAGAAAAAGAAAAGCGGAAAGATTGGAAGGAGGATAACAGCGGTCCGTTGAAAGGATCAACAACGAGAAAAGGGCAAAACCTTATATTTCGGAAACTTCCAAGTTCTTCACTGATCAAAATCTATGCACGGTAGGGTTTGGTGGGGGGAGAGGGGTCCAGGGGGTCCGGGGCAGAGGGGACAATGACCTGGTAATAAAACGCCATTGAAATCGGGGTCAAAGGGGCGCGACGAAACCATCAGGCGTGCCCAACTGAACCCCCCTGGAGAACCTAGAAAAGACGGCAAAAAAGGCTACAAGGGGAAGCGCCTTCTAACGTAGCTCTCCCTCGGAATTGCGAAAAGGGGGAAGGTCACAGGAGCGCTAAGCCGGTGGGGTCTATCTGCCAAACGGGGGGGGAAAAAAGGAGGTCCTCAAAAAGGACCGGGAGAGGGGGGAACTCAGAGAAGAAAAGATATCCGTTTGAAGAAAAACAACAATAAGTATAGAAGGGAATCAAAATGGGGTAGTCGGGACGAGAAAAAGACGAAGGAGGGGGGGGACCAGACTTGGACCTGGAGACTTAAAAGGAGAAAAGGGTGCTCAAAATTGTGCCTTCAACTTTGAGAGGGGTAATGAGGGCCCGTCGAAAGGGCGTTCATTTGAAAGTAAATTTCCCCAACGGGGGGTCCAGAGCAGGGGAAAGTAAGAAAGGGGGATCCAACGGAGAACTAGTTAAGTGACTGGTTTTAGAAATGGCCTCGGTCTAAGGAAAGGCAACAGGAGGGGGAAGCCCGAGACAAAAGGAAGAAAGCCGATACTCGATCAGCCAGAAAGGGAAAAGCCAGATTTGCGTCTAGGACCACGCAGGTTCGGATAGGGACACACCGGAGAGAAGGAAAGAAAAAAAAAGTCCTGTTATAAAAAAAATAAAAGGAAGATCCTGAAGTTGTCCTGGGGGGGGGGGGGTCCGACGGGGGTGAAAAAGAGGCAAAAAAGGAAGAGAAAGCTGAAGAGAGCGCAAAGAAAAACTAAAAAAAAGGTTAGACTCGGTGAGGGGGGGAGTTTAAACTACACAGCCAAGATACGTCAGTGGCAGCCTACAAGAACACGTGGGGAAGCAAAACGGGGAGAAGACAGAGCTGATGCCAAAAGCCCTATGGTAAAAAAAACTACCACGTCAGCATCCTCAAACCGGATCAGACGGGGGGGCGAAGAAGGAAAAAAAAGGGATGGTTCTCAGAGGAGGGGGGCCTTCCAAGAGAAACAATGCCGGTTAGGGGATTTTGCGACGAAAGGGGGGGGGGGGGGGGTTGGCGGGCGCATGGGAAGAGGTGGGTAGGGTTAGAGAGAAGAACGTTCATGGTACTGAAGTGCGGCTGATTGTACCAGAATAAAAGCAACTCGGAGCGGTACATTTTGGGGGGCTCTGAATGGTGAGAAGGTTGTGTTGTTTATTGGGGGTGATGGGCCTTTGCCCAGGAACAAGAATAGTTGGCTCGGGGGTACGACCTAAAAAAAGAACTAGCCACGGTCATACCCGACCTCTGTGGCCAGGGGGGGGTGAAAGAGATCGCAGCCAGTCGGAAGAACCGCAGTGAGGCTCCCATCTTGGGCCGGGCATAAGAAAACTTCTTGGAACAAAGGGCCCTGATTTCTACGGACTTCCGAGTTGTTCTAATTGGTCATTAAAGTCGTTGGGGGCGGGGGAGAGGAGGAAGGTCGTAGTTGGGGAACTCCGGGGACCCGTCTGGGGAACAGGGAACCGAGCCGGGTTACACACTTATAAAGGATCAGAAAGTTAAAGGCAACTGAAAAAACTGGGAACGTTTAACTGGAGGACACGCAACCGGCCACCAAGGATATCGAGAAAAAAACCAAGGGTAGAATAAAAAAAGAGAGACCTTCCTGTGAATCAGGGCAGTGGATAAACGTTTCCAAGTTCCACCGGAAAAGGGGGGGGATGAAGAGTCCTTGGGCGCTCAAGCCCGGGAAAAACAAAAGGGAAACACAAGGGAAAACGGGAAAGGAGAAGCAAATTTTTCAAGAGTCAAAGACAATAAAAAAGAAGGAACGCCAAAGGAATCCGAAGAGAAAAAGGAATGCAAAATATCAAGCAGGAAGTCAGCAAAAAGCAGGGGATTGAAGGCCACAGGATGGGGATCATCAAATCTGAGATGGGCGGCCGGCAGGGATCAACTGTAACTGAAAATGGTCGGGCAGGGAAGGGGTCTCGAAAAGGCCTTGTGGGAAGGGAAAACCCGCATCGCAATGACTTTTCGGCAGAAAACCCCAGAAGAAAAAGCGAAGAAAGAAGAAACACATGCGAAAGGAGTGATGTTAATAAGCATGACCGCCTATTCCCGCCCCCATTATAGGGGATCGAAAAAGAAAGGCAAGGAGGCCCGCAAAGTCCTTTAGGGAGGAAAGAGGGGAATCTAAAGCCGGATTGCTCGATGGAGTGGACAGAGGGCGTGAGACGCATGCAGAGTTTGACGACTCAGGGGCCGTAGGATGGGGAATGGCGGGCGGCGTATCGCAGGGGAGGGATGCACCTTTGGGGCGGTGCAAAGGGAGAATGATAGGGGGGGGGGAGGGATGGGGTCCAGAAGGGGCTTTTCTTCAGCAGTTCAAAGGGCGGGGGGGAAAAAATAGAAAGACGTGAGGGTTTTTTAAAAGCCTGGTAGAGAAACGGAGGGGATAGTAGATCCGTTCTTCTATCGTGCAGGTCCTCAAAGCCCCGACTCCAGAAGGGGTACAGTCATTCAGTAGCCCTAGAACCGGGTTTAACCCTGGCAAAGCCTCAGAGGTGGGAGGGGGGCGCGATCGGAAACTTGGAAATAGCGCCGAGTACCGAAGTTGCCTTACCCGGAATCAGCGGCGTTAGGGAGGAATGGGGATCGGCGCACTCAAAATGGGTGAAAGGGGGGGGAAATACCGGGAAAAAAGCAGGAAAAAAACAAAACCTCCATGGAGACCTAACCGGAAAAGGGGAGGGAGACCGGATAAAGGAGAGGCGGCTTACCAACAAAAGTCACCGGGAAGGGGGGAGGGGAAAAACTCGCAGTTAAAGCCATCATGAACAATGCCGGGCCATTTTCGCCATAAAAAAGACGAAAGGAGGAAGAAAGGGAGGAGGGAGGACAAAAAAAAAAATAGATGGGACCATCTGCCGGAATCAAAATCAAGGCAGTAGGACTTATTTTAAGGGGAACGGGGTTCGAAAAAAACCCACATGAGGGGAAGGCCTGAAAAGGGGTATCGGGGGGGGGGGGAATCGGTTTTCGCGGCGCCAATCTGAACAGGGTTTCAAACAGGAAAATCAGAAAGATGTCGTGTGAAAGTTGGAAAGGACCGAAGAGGAAAGCAGAGAAGCTGAAGGCAGACCGAGCCGGGGGCCGTCGAAAGGATGATGCACGACTAGTGAAGACCTTCTGTGGAACGAGCAGATTGAAGAGGGGGATCGAAAGGAGGGGAAAAGTGAAGGCAACGGGTCATGACAAGAAGACTTAACACGAAAGGGAGACCCAAGGAACGTTGGTTAGGAAAATGGAATACTAAGTGGACTAGAACCTCTCCACGAATGGGGAGAGGAAGGGGGAAAATAAAAGGACCAAGGGGTAGTCAGAAAAAGACTTCAACGATCAGGGTGAGGTGGATTTCGTTACAGGGAATGCGGACCTGGATGGGGGGTCGGTAGAAGGGGACAGGTCAACAATTCTCCCACTATGGGGTACGAGGAGAGGGTAAGAAAGGACCGGGAATGGGTAAGGTAATAAGTTGTCAAGGGGGGACATTTCGGGGGAGGAGCAGAAGAGAGGGGGAAAAAAAGTTGCCCCACTAAAGGCAAAAACAGTTAAATGTTTGTCTGGGGAAGGACCTCCGTAAGGGAGAGATCCTATCACGTGGAGAACCAGGGAAAGGCGGGAAAGGCAGAGGGCCGCTAGGAGCAGCAAGACCCCGTTTGGTGGTTTCGGAACTGGGAATAAGGAAAGGACAAAGTTACGTCGAAGGATAAAGAAAAAAAAAAAATCTGTTTGGGGGAGGTTTCAAAGGTGAGAGAAGCACAGCACGAAACTGAGGTAGGACCTCTCGCTAAAAGCCAGGGGGGCGAGAAAGCGACTCTCTGAGATGGGTGTAAAAAGGGAAAACAGGGGGGAGAGTAACCCAACGTGGTGTTAACGATCATCGACCATTGAAGGAGAGGGAACAGGAAGTCGATAGGGGAAAAGGACGCAGAAAGTCGGCCAGGCACTGATCCACTGGGAAAACAGGAGGAGTGGTCCAAATCCCAATAGTTGTCCCGTGCAAGACAGAGAACTCAGGGTTGGACTGTATAGGCAGAATACTGCGGGGA
>Ga0179593_1678949_pt1 | contig 10134 bp, 14 predicted proteins | sample CZODoug2_1_08_16_FD_185931 | JGI IMG/M metagenome (GOLD analysis project Ga0179593, IMG submission 185931) | Vadose zone soil fungal communities from Angelo Coast Range Reserve, California, USA - CZODoug2_1_08_16fungal (PacBio error correction) | ecosystem: Environmental > Terrestrial > Soil >...
AAAAAAGTCTCAAGGGGGGGCGACCAATGAAAGGAAAATGTGAAGCACGCATTCTGAATCTGCTTCAACGGATAAAGATATACTGCCTAGGAATACAGCCCGCAGATGTGAAGCGAGTGTTGAGGTGAAAAAGGGATCAGGGGGTTAGGGGGGGGGATGGAATTACCTTTCGGTCAAAAACCCGTACGAATTCAATGCCTTGACTTTCTGCTCTATTATGGCGCCCGAAATCAAAAACAGCAGCACTGAGCATGTAAAAAACGGAATTAAGAAGGGGGGGGAGAGAGAAGGCAAAAGGGGACCGGAGACGAGAAAGTGATCAATCAAGCGAGCTCGTCGATATCAAAATCATAAATGGGAAGTCCCTAGGGGGGGGAGGGGACTAATGAACAACAGACGATACCTGAAGCTACCCCGCATGAAAAAAAAATCATACATGGAGATCCTGTAGAAAAATCAGATCAACAAACCAGGAGAGAAGACGGGGGGGGGAAGGGGATGAAAAAAACTCTTCTCCTAACGGGGAGGATAAGAAAAAAACCATAAGAGAGAAAGGAGGCGAAGCTCTTGTGCAGTAGATAACAAGAAAGTCTGCAGACCATAGCAACCCTTCTGAAGAAAACGGACGCTGAAAAGTTAGAAAAAAGAAAGGGTAGGGGAAGCTGGTGAGCCCATTCATACACGCAGCAGCACACCAGTTGACTTTAGGCAATTGTACGTGAGAGGACGAGGGAAGCCCAATGAGGAAGAGCCACGAAGGTTGCGGTTGAATAGAGGGGGAACCCAAATGGAACGGTTAAAGGGCTGGTAGTTCCACCGACCTTCCTTCAGTGAGTCAACCTATGGTCAGGTAGCGTGCACTGCCTTCTCACTCCTTATAAGTCTTGGGGGGGAATCTACGGTGAGATCAAGCTTTTTGCTGCGGGCAACGGTAGCAGAGATGTTGTAAAGTGGGGGAAGGGAATACTACGTTGTTTCCTAGAAATAGGGGGAGAGTCGCATTTTACACCGTGTAGGGTCATCCCTCTGATTGATCTTCGGAAACGATGGGGTTGGGTTAAAAGTTCTTGTTCGCCACGTTTCTGCCCGTGTCATTGTTGTGGGTATGAGTTAGGTCCAGACTTTCTGAGTGAAATGTAAATCTTATATAATGGGGAACTGGGGGGTAACGTCCCTGTCTTCCTCTGCTAGGGGAATATTGTTTCAGAGTATGAGGGAAGGCTACCCCCACGCGTAAGATAAGGAGAGGAGGAATTAGCAAAATTCAATCACCGCATTTTCCAGAGTATCAGGAGTGAGGAAAGGCCCTGAGTATAGATCAGGAATATGATAGCAAGGAAGAGGCGAAGGAAGGGGAAGAGAGGGGATGAAGGCGGCGGATCCATTTCGGTTCCCTCGGCAGTTTTGTTGTACTATTGCCTTAGGGCCCGGAAGTCATTTGGGGGGGGGGCGGAAAAACTGAAACCTGCTTTCAGGGGGGGGGGCTGATCTTGCAGCTCAGTGCTTATGTAGGCGTAAAATCTAGGCAGAAGTACGAATTAGGGAATGGTCGACAAATAAGGCTCTGGCGCGCGGTTTCTGTTCTCAGTTCGATTGGCGTTGACAAAGGGGTGGGAAAAACGATGAATGACGGTTGGCTCTATGCAGCTGCTCGTGTCACTACCAGCCTTGCCGCTGCAGACTTTGGGTGGAGCTCTCAGAGAGAGTGGCGAAAGAAATCCTAAACTTACTCCGGCCCCGGCTGGCCCTCAAGCGAAGGTCCTCGAACTGACAAGAGGCACCTCTTCAAGGAGGGGGGGTCTGAGGGAATCTACGGGAACAAAGGGAGGGAAATACAATACGTATTACTGGGTCGACCAAATCTTAAGTCAGCGTTACACCGGCCCTCTAGTAAGACCACCAGGTGAAGAATGGGCGTTCCTCGAAAAACCTGCCAAGAGAGGAGTCACCGCCGCAGGAGGGGGGCCGGAACGGATCGGCAGTAGAGGATGGAAAAAGGAAAGAGCAGAATCAGGTTAGCCGACTCGAAGAAGAGATAAAATGATGAAAATGGGAGAAAAAAAAATCTAATCTGGCGCCATGCTGCTGTTCCATTATTTTTTGTGGGGATTTGCAAGGCTGTCCGGGGGGGAAGACATGGGAAAAAAAAAGGAAAGAACAAAAGGAGATGATTTGGAGGACCCCCTCCCCACTCCGGGCGTCATATTCCGAAAAAGCTTAGATTGAGACTACAGAAGAAGTCCCTGGGCGTTGCTTCAATTTCTCAGAAAAGGTATCTTCGGTTAAGAAAGGAACTAGAAAAGGCCTGACTTGTCCCATGAACCCGAGACGATAAACTTGGGAAGGGGATCCGCACGATAAACGATGGCAATATTTGAGACCGCTCAGGGAAAGTCAAAAGACGTAAACAAAGGTGAAGTGAAAGGTGTAAGAACGCCTGAGGTGCGCGACCAAAAATACGTCATGGGGACAGACGGAGTGGGGAAGAAAAAAAAAAGCGTTAATCCCTGAGCGGTCCTTGTAGCTTAATACCAGCAGATTTTCGGTGACCGAGACGCTGCTCAAAAGATCCCTCGGAAAGGAGGAGGGAAATGAATAAATGGGGGTCAACAGGGCAGGCAATCTCTGAGGGATAATTGAAAATTTGCACTCTCACTCTCAAAAAAAGACATGAGAGAGTGGAAGAAAAGAAAAAAAAATGCTTCAAACGGTCCCTCCGCCTGAGCTATTTCTTCTACCACTCCTTCGATGCATGCTCTAAGCGGCAATCCTTCAAGGCCTGTCTTGATCTCTGTTACATTAGAGGGCTTGTAAAGCAAAGCAAAAGCTCGATTACCGGGAGCGCGTCGTTTAACAGCCTCCACGTTGTATCTTCCAACGATGGTGAAGGGCGCAATTAGAGAAAGGGGGGGTCCAAAACGGGAAGGAAAGGGTTGTTGGACACGGGGTTCCCTTGACGGCGCTGAGAGGAGCTCAATCGAAAGAGTTCTGGATCTTAAACTGGAGGGACTCAAGGGGGAAAGAAGCGGGGGACGGCAGCAGGTTAAGCCTCCGCCCGTTTCAAAAAAAGACTGAGTCCGGCGTAAAAAGATACCGGCTGGAAATGGGGAAAAAACCGGCCGGGCAAAACTCTCTGGGGGGGCATAAAAGAGGGTCCGAACGGGGATGGGTTATGTGACCTACACCCTAAGCATTGGCCTTTTTCCACGGATCACGGGGGAGGGGGGACAAAACGAAACAACACATAAACAATACAGCCTTAGGAAAGGAGGGAAATGGGCAATCCTTCCAGGATATTTGTTTATCGAGTGGATCTATTGACTCTCCGATCGCGACAGGGGAAAAATCATTTACAAATAAAAAGAGAGAGAAGTAAAAACGCCGCAAGAAGACAGTTTAATCCCAGGGCATGGGCGGACTCTAAACGACACGGCGACGCGGAAGTGGCTTCGGATGTGGGCAGGAGATGACGGGAAGGGAGGAAAAGAGTAGGTGGCACGAAGGGTTTGGGTGACCGTGGAGAACAACGAAGGACAGGACAAAAACGCACTGATATTTTCCAAAGGCGACTTACGTCGCTTCAGGGCCGGAGAATTGGGATTGGGAGAGTTTGGGGGAGGGCGCAAAACCGGAAAAAAAAAAGGAACGATGCGCTTAAGTGCTTTCAACTTCACGGGCAAAACTGTTTCTAGCGACCATCGTAACATAAAAAGGGAGGGAACACAAGAAGGTCAGGGGGAATGGAAAAGAAAACTCGCGAGCGCCAGGCATCATTTGGCAAAAAACTCATGAAACTATGAGAACGCCATCGCAGGGAAGAAAGGTTCATTGTGTGCCGGAGATGACAGAAACATAGAAAACGTTGAGCAGGGTTCACCAGGTAAGGGCGCGACAATTGCCCATGGGAAGGGGAGAGCCGACAACACATGGGGCAAAAGGGAAGGGGAGGGGAACGTACAGAATAAAAGAAGGAAAAAGGAAAAAACTCAATAATCCTGATTTGGGAACCCTGGGATGCCGAAGGTCCTACCCCAGAAGAAGAAATGCCATTCGGGGAAAAAAGGGGGAAGTGTTGAGGAATCGAAAGATAGAAAGATGAAACATTGGGAACACTTAAAGCCGCTGGGAAGAATTGTCAAAAACAAGTCCAAGGGTATTCAATCCGTCAGAGGGGCGGAACGCAGAAGAAGGGGGAAAGAAAAAGGACAATTATTTAAGATGAGATTGGCAAGAACCTCGTCAGTATGCCTTCATCATGCCCTAAGGCGGGAGGAACAAGGAGAATACACACACGTCAAAAAAAGGGGTGGAAAAAAGAGGCTAAAAAGGGGGGAAATGGGAAAAGGAAACCTCAAGTTGGCGTACTTATCCAAATCATAAGCACGTACCCTCGGCAAGAGCGGGGGGCTGCCTGCGGGTAGGCATTGGAAAAAAAAAAAGAAATCGGCATTAAGGGAAGAAAAAGCGTCTGGAATGATCTTGTCTGCACTGAAGTTCTAATAGCGCACAGAGCATCGATTTCGTAAGGAAATTGCAGAGGTAAAGCAGGCATCACTAAGCCGAAGAGAATCAGTCGCATCAAAGGCCCCAACGGACACAGCCGTATATAGCCAGGTGGGCGAGAGGAGGGGGAAAGAGAGCAAAAGGGATGGGGGGGGAGCGCAAAGAACCGGAACTGCACAATCACTCCATCGATCTGCGAGATATACCCTGTTGGGGGGAAAAAGCGGACAGAAAGGGAGAAAAGGGTTGCAAATTTCTAGAGATGCGCACGATCTAAGGGAATGCCGTTGTCCTCCCAAAAGAATTTACAAAGTTTTCTGTCGTTCTGATACATCGGCAAGGAAATGATTTCAAGAGCCTGTTTTTTTATGCCCAGTCAAAAACAAGAGTTGGGAGAGAGGTAGACCCAGTCCCCACAACAATCGCTTCACACTGGCTGTCTTCAATCGAAAAAACTAACTGATTGTAGTGCCGCAAGGACTAAGGAAAGAGGTGCGTACGTTCATCAAAAAGAAGGGGGGATGGTACGGGAAGAAACATCACTAAACAAAACCACTTATGAGGGGACATATAGAGATGAGGTCGTAAAAAAATCCCTTAACTTTGACGAAATACCGGGAAACAAAGAATGAAACTGCCGATAATAAAAGAATTTTTCGAGGGTTTCGGGCATGGGGAATAACACTCTCACTGGGGGATGGGGGTGCTGGTAAGAGAAGAGACCCGTACGAATGGACATTTATGACCGATGCGCGAGGGGGGATCAGAGTCAAGAAAAGATCATAAAAGAAATGGCGAAAAAAAAATTCTCGGAAGACTAGAGATCTCTGACCTTCGAGCCGTTATTAGATGTATAAAAATGAGAGATAGAAAGGAATAACAGGCAATCGAAGATAAAAGAGGGGGAAGTTGAATGCGAGTTCTTGAAAGCCGACAAAATCTTCCTTCTCCCAAGAATGTTTGAAGAGAATATAAAAACCTACATCGTCTCTCCAGAACTCTCGTCTACCCCCATGGCTCAATATAACCGTTTTGAGCTTGTTGATGGGAAGGGGTGCGGGATCAACAATTTCTTATGTAGTTATATGAAGGAGCGTCACAAGGATAAGAAGGGGGGCTCTGGCAGATCTCAGCGGCTTCCTGAAAAGAGTAACAAGAGCTTTCATAATGTCCGCTTCACAATTTTCGGGTCACCGATACATGAAGCGCAGGACAGAGGCATAGAAAAAACAATGCAAGGAGTGGGGAGAGAGGGATCGTGAGGGGTCAAGAGGGAGGGTCATTCTCCAATAAAAAGTTCTGTTGCAGCAGCTCATAATGGTGAACCAAGGTTAAAAGGGGGAAGGAATCAAGTGAGCCCAGAATTGGGGGGGACGTAAGCCCTAGACGGTTAGTGGGGAACTGTGCCGGATCCTAAAAGTCCGTCAAAACTGGGAGAGGAATCAAAAACAGGGGCGGGGGCGAAGTCAGAAGTCATGTTGCAAGTGAGGTACCTGGGGTTGCGATAGTTGGAGAGTGGCAAAGCGTTTTCAGAGGCTTAAAAGCTACTTTTATGGGTATTCTCAAAGTGTCTCAAAACAGAGGGACGGTGGTGAAAAGGGGAAAAGTCTCTTAAAAGAGCGGGGAGTTGGGGAACCACAAAAGGATGGAAGTGGAGAAATCAGGGTCCGCGTCTCCGTAAGCTTTGACAATGGTAAGGGGTAGATTCCTCGTTCCCGGCCAACAGGGGGGGTGTCAAAAGAAAAGGAGAATGGGGGGGCAATCTGCGGACATCCACGGTGTGAAACAGAAAAGGAGGGGGTGGGTCTTAGTAAGGTAGAAGGTAATCATTAACTCTGTGAAAAATGCGAAAATTGCTTTTTCAAGTTCATATCGGGTCAAGCCAATGTATCAGGTCTAACAGAATTGTTCAGGGGAAAAAAAAATTCGATGGGACCAAAGCAAGTTCGGAGGGGGAAAAAGGAAGGAGGACTCTTGGGGTGGCGCTTGAAAAGCCGATACCGACGTCATGCCATCAATAAGCAGGGACGTTTGGAGGAATGTGAGGCCTTCGGGAGCAGGCCGTGTGAGGTCAACCCAGCGATAACACTCTTCAGGGGGCCCCCAGAAGAACCGGTACCATTTTCATCTTCCAAAGTAGCGGGAAAGACGATGGGGGTGTGTTAGCTCCAAAAACCAGTTACGAGAGTACAAAAGGAACACCAGAAGATCCGCAAAAAATCCCTTCGCCCCCGAAGTCCGCGTACGGGTGGTCTGGGAAAAGACGCGACTAGGCGAGGAGGCTACTCATCGGTCAAAGGAAAAGGACAGGAAAGATAGAAGGCGAGGAGAGGAAAAGAAAGACAAAATCGAGCACTAAACGGATGAGAACGTACGCGAATCGCGCCATGGGTGCAAGGATGTTGGGGAGGTTGCGGAAGGGGTCCATGGCTTAAAAAACCGGAGTGAAACGTGGGAAGAAAGGATGCTTCCGGTTCAGGAACTCACAAAATCAGGAACGGGACGAATAGAAAGAGGGAAGACGGGAGCTCGAAAGGATCTCTACTGGGAAGGGGGGCAGTCGGGGAGGAATTTCTCTCAAATGTGATAGAAGGGCTCAGTCCGTAACAACCTGGCTGAGGCCTTGACATGATGACTGCAAGTGGTATAGAAAAGGCAAAGGGGTAAAGAACGGCACGTGGTGACAAAAGATTTGAGTCCGCTCGAATGAATGCACGGTCAAGGGAAAAAGAAAGGTACATGCGTGAAATTGGGAGAAAGACGACAAAAAATCGTCCGGACGGAAACCTGACGGTCGAAACGACGCTCGGATGTGATCCGATCGGGGGAGTCCAAAAAGGAAGGAGGCGAACTCGTGGCTTGGGGACCTATAAGTCCTGCATGCAAATCGAGCGAGAGGAAAAAAGGGGGGGAGTTGAAAAAAGCAAAGGTGAAAGAGGAAATAAGGGGACGTTCAATTGCATGGGCGTACGCAGTGTGAGGAGCATTTGGAAACCTAAAAGAGCAACAAAAACAGGAGTCATGATAGCAGGACAAGGAAGTCCAAACTTCCGCCATGCACGGCCGCACAGTGGGCGAGAAAAAACCCGGGCGGCGACTCAAAGGACTTCTAGTGACGGGAGTCAAAATAAGGCCTGCCAGAAAAAGAGTTGGGAAAGGAAAGTCCTTAGAGGGTCACTACATCTGGCTGTTCGCCTTATTCCACTCAAGGAGTAAGATAGGGGGTAACTTCGAGAGCAAGTTTCAGAATGAGCCGAAAGGGGGGCAAGTCAAACATAGAAGGTCTTAAACGGGGGAACTTCACGCCGAAGACGGGGGGAATAAAGACCTGGGGGAGCCATCGAAAAAAGACAAAAGAGGAAAGAAAGACAAGGGGTATCTTGGATCTTTCACCACTGGTTCGGAAGTGCGAAGGAGGGGGGAGTGGCACGCAAAGGTAGACCGGAAGGGGAAGGGGGAGCCTGATGACGGCGTCGAAACTCTAAGGCTGAGAAATTGCTAACGCATGCAACCGGCCTGACGATCGGGAAAACTGGGCTAAGAAAGTCTCATACAAATAACTGTGCCGAGTCTGGGTGAGTACCTCCGACCGGTATGGTGGAAGCAAGGTTGGTTGCAGACTCGAGTACAGGGAAAAAAAAGGAACGCCATTTCAACAAAAAAAAAAGGGGCCAAGAGAAAGGCGTCGCTTCGCAAGGAGACAAATCAGGGGGGGGGGGTTGTTAGAGGGATCTTGAAGAGAGGAAGTAGGGGGCTAAAACCAGTGGTTCAAGGAGCTATTCCAGGTACAGACCTAGGGAAATTACTCGTACGGGGACGAAAACAAACTCCTAGAGGAAATGACCCTATATGGGGAATTTGATCGAGACTCAGCGGTAGCAGAAGGTTTGGGGAGGGACTATGGAGTTTTAGTATAAGGCTTCAAGGTGGCGGCCAGGGAGGTCATCCTTCAGGTGCACGACTGGGTTTGGTTGACGTATGAGACACCCAAGGTCGTAAAAAGAGACTTGAAAGGTGCAAATGTAAAAAGTGGGAGCCAAATCAAGCGCGGGGGAGGAAAAAGGGGGGGGTGGGGGGGGGGGGAGCCTCAACACGTCTTCTCCAAAGCGAGTAACTGGACACAGAAAATACGAGGAAAAAGTCACTAAAAAAAAAGGGTAGGGAAAAAAAAAACATCTTCATCAAACGGGGGCTCCCACGTCACCACGATGCGGCTGGCGAGTTGAGTTAATAACGAAAGAAAGGGAACTAACAAGCTCATTTGGCTACGCTTACACCCATTGAGAAATACGTGGAAGGTAGGAGGGGAACCGAGACGAAGAAGGGAATTAAGTCACCCAGTTTCCAACTTCCTCAAAAGCCCCCCTAGGGACAGAAGAAAGGAAGGTCAAAAGGAAAGCCCCTGGGGGGGACCATGTCTCCGGGAGGTAGAGACAATGGGCAGGGAAAGCTCGCCTCAAATAGAAGAAAACAATGATAAAGAACGTACGAAGAAGCGGAAAAGGAAGACCACTCAAGGGTTAGAAAAGGGAAAGAGAGACTATAAAAAGAAAAAAGGGTCTGTGCTAACATAACTGAGCTGGTTGAGTCCACTTTTTTAAACATAGAAAAAAAAACAGTTTAACCCGTTGCCAAGGGGGCGAGGAAGAGGAACACCGCAGGGGAGAACGCAGTTATTCAAGAACACAGCGATTCTTGAATTGAAGCGAAAGAAAAAGCTGAGGGCACCGGGGAGGGGGGTACAAGGAATAAAAGGAAGTCGGAAACGGGGAAAAAAATGCGTGAAAAGAAAATGAAGAAGGCGGTCCAATGCTCGAAGTAACACACGTTTCATGGTCAAAAATTATTGAATGATAACCGAAAAGGGGGCTCAAAAGTGCGCTTGGGCAACCAGATCAAGGAACGGGAAACCCGCATCCGTACGCGGGGACACTGAGGGGGGAAAGTGGCGCGCAAAGCCAGGATATGCAAAAAAGAAAATGCGACTGGAGGGGGGAGGGGGGATCTTGGACCCGCCTGAAGGGCTGATATCTTAAAAGATCAATCGATTTCGAATTGCCGGGTACACCATTGCTAACCGCGATCGAAGGGGCAACTAAAAACAGAAAAAAAAGGCGAAGAGAACATACCGTACCACAAGGGGGGACAAAGCCTTTATCTTTCGAATGGTTTTTCGATGATTTGGGGAAAGAGAGAAAAAGGGGAAAAAAAGGGAGGAGGGACCTAACAAAAGGACGCGCCTAAATCTATCTGCCTAGATGCTGTATGCTTTCGACTGAAGAGGGATGGAAAAGCAAGTACTGGCCAACGACCGGTTTGAAGGATCAAAATTGAGAGAGAAGGTTCAGGTTCCTCAAAAATACATTGCTAAAACTGCTGCGGAAGCGTTCGGAGGGAAGATTGCCATATAAAAAAAAAGGATCAAGGGGTGGACCGGAAAGAACCCGCAACACGTCAACATGTTCGGAAGTTCCCCCAGTCCCACACCAACCCTCGGAGGAAAATAGGGGGGTGTAGGAGAAGGGGGAGTGGGGTGGAATAAACCAAGATTCAGAATTGATTGTGAATCGAAGTTCAAAAGGGGGGGGGAATTCCGTAGGGTCCAGTGCAGGTTTAAAGGTGAGTCCAATG
>Ga0179593_1718980_pt1 | contig 10134 bp, 13 predicted proteins | sample CZODoug2_1_08_16_FD_185931 | JGI IMG/M metagenome (GOLD analysis project Ga0179593, IMG submission 185931) | Vadose zone soil fungal communities from Angelo Coast Range Reserve, California, USA - CZODoug2_1_08_16fungal (PacBio error correction) | ecosystem: Environmental > Terrestrial > Soil >...
CAGCCGGAGCACATCTTGAAAAAAAAATCCGGGCAACAGGACAAAAGAACTGCGGAATTCTGAAAAGATCAAAGCAAATGTTGGAAGTTCCCGGGGTAAAAACGAACATTTTTGGATGGAAGCGGGGGGGACCAGGGCCGACAAACTTCTCGCACTATCAAAGGAAGGGTCGGTCTCATTGTTTCTGCTATTGGAGGGAGTTCTCCGCGGAAAAGCAACGCCTGGAAGTCAAGTACAGATTTTGCCGTGGGAGGAACAGTTTTGTTGCACGGAAAACATAAGGGGGCGACGATTTCAGCGCCAGGAAGAAAATCGACAAGGGCGGCTCCACCGGACTCCCCTGAGAGACGGGCAAAACAGGATTCTGGTGGCCAGCTATTCAAAAGAACTTATAGCGAAGCAGACGGACGGTCGCGGGGGGTCAAAGATGCCCACGAGAAACACCAGCAACATACGGTTGGGGCACTCGAGAGAGACCCGATTGGAAAAAACGTGGACATGTAACAAAACCCAAAAGAAGGAGGTAAACATTAACTACGGTATAACGCGACTCTGACTTAAAAGGAGCAAGGAAGAAAATGAATAAATTGATTTTTTTCGAAAAGAGCATTTCGAGAATCAAGAAGGGGCGGCTCGCGGCTATCAAAAAAAGTTGGTCCTGTGATCTTTGTTGTAGCGCAGTGGGGGAGAGGGCCATGATGGTGAATAAAAAGTTATTGAGGACGGATGGGTCCGCTCAGAAGAAAAGAAAAAAAAAGGAAACATCTTCCGCACTGCTATGCATTGAGAAGGGCTTAGAGGATAATAGTGACGCTCTCTAGGGGGAAGGTCCTAAGGGGCTAAGGGGAACGTTTAGACTTTAGAAAAGAGCGATAGAATCAAAGAAATCGGCGAGCAAAAGAAAAAAGGGGCAAAGTGCACCGGTTTGTCCGTCCGGACAATCAAATGGTGCTTCAAAGGGGTGGGGGCCAGACTGCTTTCTGCCAAGAAATGGCTTTTCTGACCCATTTCCGGGAAGCTAAAAGGGAGGGACAATCTCTCAGTACGAGGGGAACCACTCTTTTGGAAGATACGCAAATAAGAACAAAGAATCGCTTACAAGGGGTGTCATAAAGGGAAGCAAAATCCTTAATCAGCGCTCCTTGGTGAGGGGGGAGCTGGCTGGCTAAAAAAAAAGTCGGGGGGGGATGACCACGGCGGCGACCGGATTGGGGAAGTTGGAAAGCCTGACTCTAGACGTTGAAAAAGCGAAAAGCGGGAGTGCGGGTGGGTGTGAAGGTGGGGGTGTCCGCTTCAAGTGATGAGGGGTCATGTGTGTCATTCACCAGAAGCAAAAAAAAGGAAACGTGCACGCGGAGGGATCGCGGCACTAGCGTATATCGAGGGTCCTCAGCCGTGGGAAGTAAATGAGCAAGAATGACCAGGAGAAAATTGTCAAAAAAACATACTCGAAAGGTATCGGACCGAATGGGGGAGGTTAAAAGGGGCATCGCGAATGAGGGAAAACGAACAAAAGGAAAAATCGCGCTGGTCCAGGGGGGGGAGCTCAGTCGAACGAAGGACGCGAGGGGGAAACAAAGAGGGGGGGGCGTGCGTGGAAAAGGGAAAGTTTGTCGCCAAGAGGAAGAAGAGGGACGACAAGGGAACCGCAGCGCGAGCTAACCGGGGATCGGAACCTCAATCCGAGTCAAGGGGTTACTACTGACAAAGGAAGTGGCGCGGGGAGCGCCTTCGGATTCGAAACGGGAATAGAAAGTGTGGATTGTGGGAGTCAGCGAAACTACTCTATCTGTAGAAAAACTGTGGGAAATAAGGTCAAGGAGAAGGGAAAATTGGACCGCCGTACGCCGCCAAAGCAGGGCTATGATAGATCTCATTGAGGAAAAGAGTAAACGGACGGGAAACGGGGGAGGCTGATGTGAATCGTTAAGCAGGAAAAAGAATGGCATAGAGTAGTCGGGATCTCCTAAAAAAAAAGATAGGGCCCGCCTAAAACACCCCTTTTTGGAAAAACTTCTAAGAAGAAAGGAGCCACAGTCTCCCCAGCCTGAATCAAGAAGAGCAAGCCCCAAAAAATGGGACGGCGGTGACCGCGCGGAAAACCATTGACCGTAGTTATCAAAAAAGAAAAGGGTAAAAAAAGTCTGGCAGAGGGGATGGGAAATAAAAAAAAAGAAATTTGATAGGAAACTTCTCATTCGAATTCCAGGATAGGGAAAAAGAAGGGCACGGCCACAAGACGTCAATTGTGAGGGCCCGAAAAAAAACGGGGGAAGCCTCTACAGGACATTCAAAACAATAGGTCTGATGTGAAGTTGGACTACAAAGGAAAGCACGGGGCATGTTTCCTTAACGGTCACAAAAGATTCGAGAGAGAAAACAATAGGTACTCCCACGGAAAAAAAGGCTCACTGCATGGAGGGGCACGGTGGTCCAAAAAAGGCGCGAGTGCACGATCACTAGAACGAAGCAAAGGGGGGAATTGAGGAGGACAGTTAAGGGGAGGGGGTCGAGTTAATTAGAACGAATTATTCACCAGAGGTAGCGAAAAGGGGGCCAAGTCAAAGAAGCAGCTTACTTCAGTTGAGAAAGGGAAATTCCTTTTTAAACCGAAACCAGAGACAGACGCGTCAAGGTTGAGATCGGGGAAGAGGACAGCCGGGAAAATGGAGGCTAAAATAGGAAAAAGAAAACAAGTCAGGCCCCTGTCGGCAATTCAAAAGCCAAAGCGGTGGTCAAAACCAACGAAGCATGATAAAAAGAAAAAACGCACCAAAAATGAGAGTCCAACGGCAAGTGAGAAAAGCTTTCTGGCTTGCAAGAAGGAATAGGGGGCAAAGGTTATCGATTTGTCGAAGTTGTTACAATTCAAGCTCTGGGTAAGGGAAACCTCGAGAACTCAGCAACGGAGCCATCGAGAGGGGAAAAAAAGATGATCAGGACTGAACATCACCGAGGGAACAAGGTCAAAAGGTCGGGTACTGCACGGTACACCAGAAAAACTACTAACTACTCGTAAAATGGGAGAAATTCAGGGGGGCGTCCTGGCATGTAATGGTAGTTCCTACTATAGGCAATTTTGAAAGAAAGAGCCCAAAGACTTAAATTGCGAGAAAAGTAGAACAAGAAACTGGAACCGCGTTAAAGAATATCCCATACCAAAAGGAGGAGAAGGGCAAGCCGCGCGTGGAGAGGATGCTAAGAAAAAGAAAAGAAAAGAAGCCGGAGAGGGTCCAAAGGAAAAGTGCCACCCTCTCAGGTCCCCACAGCGTCTCGCAAGATAAATGTGTTAAGAAAAGACACAGCAAATGAATTTTCTCTGATAGAAAAGAAGAGGATCAATCCAGTGCGAGCAGCATCAACATTCCTTTCTAAGATTCGAGGGTTCACTGTTAGTGAGGGGTGAGACAGGAGGGTAATGGTGAAGCAAGATTTCTCATTTCGAGGTTGGCACCAGATATGGATTGCGTTAAGGAGACGGGGCTTGAACTTCCCGCAACGGAGTCGCCAAGTTTAACCACTCGGAATTAAAATAGGAGAACAGGAAAAAGAAGAAAAAAAAAAAACACGTGCGGCGAAAGGAGGACAGGGCGATGAAGGATAAGGTCCAAGGTATGCCTCGCATCGCAAAAATGCCACTCGACCAAAAAAAGAAAACCTGGAAAATTCCAAGAAAAGAGGGGGTCCTAGACTAGAAAGGGCAGGATGCCGAAAAAAGTTCCTTAAAGACTTGACCCAGAAAAGTAGGTGAAAGATAGAGCAAAGACAAAATGGAGAGATATTTGTGCAAGGAAATTCTGGAGGTGGCCAGTGGTGGTGGACTTGGGGAGAAAAATAAAAGTAAAAGGCGTTCTGTAGCCGGAAGGGCAGAAAATGCCCGCGACGTCAAAAAAGGGGGAGGGGCGAAGGCAGATTACAGAAGTAAATGGTGGCCAGGGGGGAGGGGGGAATGCTGTAAATGGGATTCGTGCACGCGAGGAACGTCAAACAACAACAACTTGAGTGAAGCAGGTCCGAACTTGGAAACAGAATTCAAATCATAAGGGGCCCACCGGGGATGAGAATAAAACTTCGAACCAGTTCGTTAAGTGCCCGCGGCAAGGTAACGGGTGGGAGAAGCACACGCCTGTTAAGGGAGAATTTTAAAAAAGGCTGACTCGATCATCGAAAACTATGGTTTGGATGGGGAGGGGTTTTAGTTGTCGAATTCGACGAAGAGGAAGCAAGAAAACGGAAGATTGGCGCTCAAGGGGGCCTGGGAATTGGGGGGGGTGTCGCACGTATTGCCCCAATCGGAGAATAGGATCCGGAAAAAGGAACGGCCTCTGATGCATGGAAGGGCGATGCGGCCAGACAGGAGGGCGGGACGATTGCCATAAAGTGGACGAGAGGCACAAACTGACGGTTCTCGGGGAATCGGCCCTACCTGGCGCAAAAAGAGGTTTCCCAAAAATACCCTACGGTGCATCCAGAAAGGTTCACCATAAAAGAGCAAACGGGAAAGAGCAGCCATAACGACTGGATACTGAATTGAAAAGGTTCGGAACAAGGGGAACTGAATCCCTTTTATATTTGATAAAGGTAGTCGGAAGAGCTTGAAGAGCATAATGGGGGGAAGAGGAGGAAAAAGTTGGCAAGTGGGGAAGAGGCTGGTTTAGGAGAAATTGGAAACATATGGTTTACAAGCGTCGGATACTTTGAGACGTCTGTAACTCGATCAAAAGAAACAGGCCGGTGAAAATAGAGACTGGTCATGGTGCGGACATTTCGGAAAGGTGAGGAAAGGGGAAAATGCTTAGTAGTAGCAGTTCTACTGACTCGTTGATGGGCAAATTTGCCTTCTGAAAATGAGGCCGGGAGGGACTAAAGGAGAATAGAAGTCACGAATTAGAAGAAAGTTAACTCACGGGGAAAAAGGGAATAGAATTTTCAGGGGGAGGGGACAGGGTCGAGGCCACCACTTTATCAAGAAAAAGGGGCGGGGCGGGAAATGTGTGGCCGCGTGCAAAAGAAATAAGTTATGGAAACGCGGCTTCATAAAAGGCCCGAAGAACGGCAGACGTTGTTAGAAAAAAGGCCCGGGAAAAAGACTAGCGGTGGGACGAAATCTGCTCACCGTTGTGGAAAAAAAAATCGAAAGTTCATTGGATCGTCGGCCGGGGGAAAAAATGGGTCGGGAGTCATACGAGAAATGGAGTTCTTTGGGGGAACTCAAGGCGGGAAGAAGTTGGAAAAAATTGGCAGAGACACATTCCAGGGACTACGCCCGTCGGTTCGGATTGGGCAGGGGGGGATGGGGGGGAAGTCTTAAACTTGAGAGGGGGTGGATTACCACTAGCCAGTGCAGCAAAGGCAACTGAAGTGGCCCGCTGACTGCTGATGAGTCCAAAGGCGGCAACTTCGTACGCTCGAGGGGTGAAGGCCGTGTTGAATTCTGAGGAGAATGACAAAGGACCACCGTAAAAAAAATTGTCGAAATCTCAAGGGGGGAAAAAGGGAAGTGGATTCCGGAAAAAGGTATTGGAAAGAGGCTGGATACGGGACACAGGGACAAAAAAATCGCTCTCGGACTTTCCCGCTGTGTGCTGAATGCGTCGACCAGACACTAGGAGAAAAAGAAAGGCTGTGGCGTAATTAAAAAGGGACAAATTTTCAGGTGGGAGAACAAGAGAAAAAAGGTGTGGAAGTTGCGTCTGGAAGGACCAAGTTTTTCGGGGACCCAAAAATTCCTATCAGGTTGGGTGGGGGAGAGGTATTTTACTGGGGATCGAATTAAGTCTGAAAGAAAAAGTGCGAATCTCAGGGGCGTTATTGGTGAAAGAAACCGACTAGATGCAGAGAGGGTAAACTGCTGGGGACAATCACAAGAAAAGTTTTGGGGGCCCGGGAGAAAACGCCGTTCCGGTGCGCAGGCGGGAAAAAGATGAGCGGTGGGAAGAACTGGTAAAAGAAAGCGGAAACAGGTCCAATCAGGTCATATTGGGAAGGGGGAGAGAGAAAAAAAAAAAAAGGGGGTAGGAGGAGGAAAAAAAGAGGAATGCCGCCAGCCCTTTGGTAACCCTCGAGGACGCGGAAACCTCAGACAGCAGCAAGGAAGCCAGAACTTCAAGAAAAGAAGAGGGTAAGAAGAGCAAGGCGCACACCTTTAACTCGGGGGGGAAAAGTAAAAGGCAACCATTGGACGTAATTGAAACCCATTTACAACGGGAAGCTGCAGCGGATGAGAGAATAAAATCACGCACTTGGGATCGAAGGAAAAAAAAGGAAATGAGAAGGGTAATTACGGACGTGGAACCTCCCAAAAAAAAGGGAAAGTAAGACCTGAATCGTAAAGGGGCCCGAAGGGGTAAAAAAGGGAGAAAAAGGCAATAAACACTCTGCTGAGGACCTGAAGGGGCGAAACTGAAAACCGTGCCTTGTCAAGGGGGAAAAAAAGGATCTATCTTAGAAGGGACGACGAGTAGAAACGCAGGAGAGGACTCACAATAAAATAGGGGGGCTTTCTTTGATACGTTGTTTCACGTCATGAAGCGGCCAAACCATAGGAAGGTAAGCAAAGGAGGAATACCTGGGGGAGGGGCCGACGGCTCATGGTTGGATTCACGCGAGGAATTCAAAGGAAAGGTAGGCCCAACCAGCGGATACATGCCTAGTGGACCTTCATATCCGCAAGAAAGGAAACTGAGGGTTGTCTTCATGCTCGGAGGAACAGGGGATTCTCCAGTAAAGTTGAAGAGAAATCTAAAAAGTAGACACAAATCGAAAAAACTAGTCTTTCGACATATAAAAGAAAGCTGAATTATACAAGACCGGCCGCATTCCAGGGCAGGATTAAAAACATGGGTCATGACTACACCACCCGAAGTCAAACATAAACTAGAACACAAACAGAAATGGAAAAAAAGTTTCCGAAGCATTGGGGAATGGGAACCGGATATCCGAAAAAACAGGGGGAGGTCCTGAAGGGTGGGTGAAAAACAAAGCCGTCGAACGGGAAGAGGGGCGGGTATAATACCCTCGGGAAGAGGTCGAAAGAAATATCTCGCAATCAAGGAAACTTTCACGAAATAGGAAGTAGTAACATCTCAAAAAGCGGACAAAAAAAAGAAGTTCAAGAGAAGAAAAGGTAAATTTGAATTGCGTCAGTTAGGGGGAAGGAAACGCTGTATCTCTCCCGTTACGGGAAGCCTATAAAAAGGCAAAGTCCCAGGAACCGAGAAACGGGAAATGAACGATCGGGCAAGACTTGGAAAGGGGCTTCCCGCCAGGTAGCCAGAAGCAAAAGGAACCTAAGAAAGTGGATCTTTGTGAAACGACTTCTAGCGGTAAAGGCAAGCAGAGAGATGTCCACAAACATGGCCCCAAGCGCGAAAAAGAAATCGAAAAGGGGAATTGAAGAAGTAGCCGTCGCGGAAGGGTTAGCTGAAGACGCTCGTCTCAAAAAGATCCGGAAGAATAACGGGCTAGAAAAAAAAAGAGTAAAAGAGTTCGAACGATCGATCCCGGGAGTCATTCCATAGATGGGGGCGAGCGGGAAACCTGTGAACAATGGTCACGAGTAAGGAGGGGAGGGGGACTAGGTGTGAGCTAGTAGCTATGGCAAAAAAACAAAAAAAACCGCGCAAACACTAAGGCGCCACGGTGACATCTCGTTCAGCTGAAGGAGAAGCCAAGAGAAGGGAAGGCCCGCAGCAAAAAAGGAGACCGTGGGCAGGGGCCAGCCTCGAAGAAGTTTTAAGGAAGAAAGCGCCCACGGTCAAAAAGGGAAGAAAAATCGAAAAGGGGAAAAGCCAAAGGGGGACAGCAAGGGAAGCGCGGAAACCTTTCGTAACGGGTCAGAAGGAGAATGAACAAACCTACAACGAGCAGAACCAAGTGAGGAAGGTTGTAGCCGGCTGCATCAATTTTCTTGGTGGCGGGAACAATCTAAAAAAGCCGTAACCACGGATGAGCCGGTTGGCCAGGGGAAAGGTCCCAGGACTGGGGAGAAAGCGCCGTTTGAAAAGGAGGAGCGAAAATGAAAAAAGTGGCAAGGTCGATGCGGAGGGGGGCGCAAGAAAATATCCACAAGCAAAGAGGAGGAAAGAGAAGAAAAACGGATAACGAAAAGCCAGAAAAATAACATTGCCACGGAATCAGAACAAAGGGAAAAGCTGAGGGAAAAAAGAGTCGAGTTCCCGCGGGCAGTCAGTCAAAAAAGCGGGAAAGACAGACTCCTGGGTTACTATGGGGGGAAGGTGAAAAAAGAAACGGATCAACATTCGATAATTAAAATATGAGATCATTTGGGGGCACCGAGGGTGTAGGTTCTTCGCGGCGACGACTGGAGAAGGGAAAAAAGGGACGAGCGCTTGTCGCCGGACAAGAAAAAAGGGCCTCCGGGGGGAGATTGATCAGAGGGGATCTGTTCAATAAGGAAAGAAGGGTTCAGGGAGAAGGAAAATCGACAACGAAGCCCTAGAAAAGCATCTTACTGGGACTGGCCCGATAGTTAAAAGGGAACAAAAAAGGGTCACGAACTGAACGTGTGTTGTAGCGATCCAAGGAGGGAAAAGGAGAACCAGCTCAAAATACGTTAACTCAGAAAAAACTTACGGTACTTGCTTCCCAAGGTCAATAAAAGGGGAAAACACCCGGTCGAGCGGGGATGATACTTGAAAAGAGAGTGAGAACTCGGAGAACGCTAAGAAACGGGGTATATGAAATGAGTCGGGGAGGGGCAAAGCTTTTCCAGCGAACATATTTTAATATCGGCGCCGAAAAAAGTTTCAGATGGACGGCTAAGGAGGGGGGAGGGGAAGGGGTGCCAGGATGGTGGAAAAAAGAAAAGGAAGAATTCCGCAAGAGCCAAGCACAGGGAGACAGCGAGGGGACGGCGGAAAATGGTCTACCTCTGGAACGCAATAGCGGGAAAAAAGGAGAAAAAAATGGAAAAACGGCTCGGTGAGGGGCTGGAAAAATTATGGGGAAATAATGCTCAGGATTAAAGAGAGAGAGACAATGAAAACTCAACCAGAAAAGGGACTCAAATTGTAAGAGGGAAAAGGTCGTTCAGTTTTCCGCTTGCTAATTAAGGATCCCTAAAAAAAGGATGCAAAAGATGTAACTGGCAGGGTCCTGGGGGGGGGAAACGTGGAAGGGGGAGAGCCGGAAGAACTCTGTGATTAGCAGCCAGCAAGGTTGACAATGAATGGGGCCATCCCTATCGGGCTATAGAAAAAGGTTGAAGTAAGGGGAACACACTCAGAAGGCTGCGTGGGCAGGGAATCAGTCCTTGGCGGGAAGGGACGAATCGGGCGTCGTTGTTTAAGAAAAAAAAAAAAAGGGGGGATCTCCTGTTGGCCAGAAGTGGGGCCGGACGGCTTATGCTAGAGAAGGGCGAATCGACGCTCATAGCGTTGTCAGGGGGGATGGGTGGAAAATCGGGAGGACTTGTAAGAAAAAAGGGGCCTTTAAACCACTAGCCAGGCAACGATCAAACGACGGGCAACAGAAGGATTAAACCCGTCTTCAAAATTCGGAAAGAAGTTTCAAGCAGTTCGGGGTCTAAACGAAGGGAGGACCACCTCCAACAAAACTTGAAAGAAGGAAATTATAGTTACCGAGGTGAGTAGGGGGAATAGATGACGGTACAACGGGACTCAAAAAACTCCAGGCGGGAGGGAATTTGACCGCGGGGGTTAGTATTAAGGAATAGAAGCCCGCGACACAGTCCAGAGAGGCGTTGCATTTGGAGGAACGGTGTTTCAGGTTTAAAAAAGACGAACAAGCCAGAGGGTACAGGGGACTTTACGGGAAAGTGCGGAAACAAATGGGGTTGAGGGAAACGAGGGAGGAAGAAAGGGAAGTTGATTAAGGAGCGAATTGGCATTTTAAACGGAATCTCAGGTGCCGGGGAAAGGGGTTGAAAGAAGAAATGGGCAGATCTTAGATTGCAACGGTGTACTGGTCACCATTCTAAAAAGGGTTGGAAAGCCTGGCTCAAAAGGGCCAGTTGCGGAGAAATGAGAAATAACGGAACTTAAGATGTCTGATGGGAGAAGGGAAACGGCCGGGTCAAAATCCCTTGGTAAAGGGTAGGGGAGATCAATCACAACACACGAAGATGAGTGAAAAAAAGGGACAAAGGCCCAT
>Ga0179593_1291790_pt1 | contig 10133 bp, 10 predicted proteins | sample CZODoug2_1_08_16_FD_185931 | JGI IMG/M metagenome (GOLD analysis project Ga0179593, IMG submission 185931) | Vadose zone soil fungal communities from Angelo Coast Range Reserve, California, USA - CZODoug2_1_08_16fungal (PacBio error correction) | ecosystem: Environmental > Terrestrial > Soil >...
GGAAAATGGAAGAATTGGTAAAAAAACTCAGGCACGTTCAACGGAAAAGCGAACGGCGACAATGGTGGCAATGGGGAAATATGTGTCAGCTAAAAGCCTCGAAAAGCGGAAAGGGACCGACGCTCGCGACAAACACCGGTAGTGTGGTAAGGGGTCATCAAGAAAAAAAAGATAGTGAGCTTCGGTCTGGTGCGGGCAGGGGGACGTCCGCGAACGAGAGGTTCTAATCAGGTGAATAACCAGGGAAGGGTATCAAAATCAGCCAAGTGAAGGATCGCAAGGCGGCCCAGGGAGAGCAGACATGAGGCGGAGGCGGAGAATCAAAAAGAAAACGGGGGCTTGGGGGCGACCACAAATGCGAAGTTCTTGGCAAGAAACTGGGCACAGGGGGGGGGAGTAATTTTTAAGGACGAAACATCCTAAGGAACGGAAGGAAAGGCAAAAGTCGCTCAGGAGACCATCACTTCGAAATGTGTCCGCATGCATTCGAACGGCGAAACGAAACTTCTCATCCAAGAGATAACGATGTCGAGTCGCCAAGAAGAGAGATTCCGAGACCAAATGGAAGAGCGATGAATCTCTCAAAAAAACAACGAGGGGAAAGGGGGGAAAATGAAACTTCTTCACTCTCGAAAGATGATCCTTAATCTCAAACAGAATCGTGGACCTCGCATTGGTGGACTGTGTCCGGAGGGGGAGAACTTCAAGGGCTGCTGAAAGTTTGAAAAGCTTATTCTCGCCCAATCGTTGAGGACATCTTAACAACCCCAGGGGGGGGAAGTCATAGGAAGAAAAAAGAGGTCTTAACCGGAAAAAACATAAGAAAAGGAAAGGAGTACCACTTGACCCCCTCGGGTTATGAGAAATTCGGGGTACGAGGTGTCGAAAGAAAAAAATCTCTTGACTTCCTGCGCACGTGGCAAGGGGTCGTTGGGAAAAGAACAAGGGGGGGAAAAGAGAGTCGATCACTAGTACGACGCTCCAAGGAAGCGAGGGAATCACAAAGCGCAGGGGTGATCTGAGGAGGGGGCTCCAAGTTCCCAGGAAATTAATATATAGTGGTCGATTGCTTAAAGTCAACAAAAGGGAACCACGATCCAAAGTGCATCCCGGGTGAAAAAAGGCTCAAGGGGCGTAAAAAAAAATTCAAAAAAAAAACAACGCTTGGGAGAGTCTAAACAAGCGAGTTGGGTCAAGTTTTGGCTAAGCAGAACCGGGAACTCGCTGCGCGAGACTCCGATTGAAAAGAGGGAAAAGAAAGCACGCGCGATAATTCAGATTGAGGTCAAGCCGTCGCTTTTGTAAAAAAAAAACTGAAGCTGTGGGGGAATAGGGGAAGGAGAAAAAAAAGGGATCAGATCGCGGAAAAAAGCAGAAGTAAAATCGTTGACCCTTGGAAGCAGATACGTGGGCGGGCCAAGGGGGTAGTCCGAAGGAACAAACAGACACATGAGGTACGAGCTGCTGGTAATCTGGGGGGGGGTAAAAGGGGCGTTCAAAAACAAGATAAAAAAGGAGGGGGGGGGGGTCGGGGAAATTTAGGAAAGGGTTGTGAGAAAAAACAAACGTCTAAACAGAGAGCACACCACTTTAATATCGACGGGAATGGGGGGGGGAACGGGAAACTTTGGCAAAAACCTCATAGACGACCGAAAAAGGGGAAGGGCTCTTGGGGTGGGAGGGGGGTCAGAGCAAAAAAATTAGTAAATGGAAGACCAGAAAAAAAAAATCCTTCCCATGGTAATAACGATCTTTATTGGAAAAACAAAACATCGCAGGAAAATTTTGGGGTTACTATGACTTCTTCTAAAGTTGGGAGTGAGGGGGGAAAAAGAAAAGTACGATTCGCAACTAAATAAGTTGGGATTTGAACGCGAGAAATTCACCATACATAGATGCTATCATCATAAAACAGGGCTTGGGGGGTTCATACGGACAAAGGGGCAGGCGGGAGAAACTATCTTTCTAAGGGTCAAAATCGGCGCGGGGTGGGGGGTAACTTATAAACGGCCCAGAAACGGCAATCAAAGAAAGAAAAAACTGGGGCCACCCTCGAATGGTCAAGAAAAAAAAACCAAAGAAAGGAAGACTTATCGCTAGTACCGCAGGGGCATCTTCTCAAGGAGGACCAAGAGGAAATCGCCCTGCCTAAAAAGAAAACACTTTTAAAAAAGAAGAGGGTGGAGGAATTCAGACAATCTTCGGAAGATGAATGGAGAAAGCCGTCCATAGAAGAGAAGGGAATTATGCATGGAATGGGGGTAAATGCCGAATTAACACGAGTGTAGGAAGCCTGGTAACTTTTAAAAATGCTTTCGCACAGCGACATCGAAAGCAGAAAAGTAAGACAGCATCTCTTGGACGAGTTTGACCCTGCTGGAAAGAGATAAGGGTCTGCGATGAAAAAAAAAAAGGTTATACCAAAGAATACAACGTCTGAAAAGGTCGAAAGAATCAAGAGATCACAGGGGAACTTAAGGGGACCTTCAATGAAAACCCGCTTGGAATTCCTCGGAGTGGGATCGCAGTAACTATGTTATCTTAAAGCACCGGGGGCTTACTAGAAAAAAAGGGAGTAGAGGATAAGTAATTTAATGGACGGGCAAAAAAAAGCAAAAAAGTGCAGACCTTGAAGCGGGAGGGGTTCGCCCATCCGGGGCCACATTGCGAAAAGAGAACGTAGAGTGTGGAAGAGTAAGGGTTGAAAAGCGCTCGGGGGAAAGGCGGGACGGTGAATGCATTTACCTTTTTACCTAGTTGATGGAGGGTGAAAAAAGAGAACACATAAAGAAATTTCAATGGGAATCCACTGTAGGAGTCAAAGGCTCTGACACTCCGGAACTGGCTGGAGGGAGAGGGGGTTTCTATCAGAAAAGAGGGTCTAGAGACATTCGAAAGAATGAGAGAATAACATAAAGGGACAGTTGTAAAGAAAAGAGGTCTCGCATCTAAGATGGAAGAAGGGCCAGGAGTACTCTTTCCGGGACCGGGGGAGATAAAAGAGAGAAAAAGTTAGGGGGTAAAATACGCCTGTGGAAAAAACCCAAACCGGAGTCTCAGTATAGAACCGCCAGAAAGTGTCTGCGCGACCTCCCCCCCAAAAAACAAACCACCTTCCTTCGAGAAAATTCAAGAAGGCAGTGAAGGAAAAGTCCCACCCTGAAAATGTGGTGGAAAACCCCGAACGCGTCTGCGCACCACAGCAGAAATCCGCATGCTGGAAGAAGCAGGACGGGCATCTCAAAAAGTCAAAGTACGGGAAATTTCGTTTGGGAGACTATTTCAGATTTTTGCAACCAACACAAAAAAACCCAAAAAAAAAAAAAATAAAGGGGGCATTCATTTACGGGAAACGAGAGAGTGGGGGACCAAAGCGAAATTTGAACAAGAAGATCACCAAAAAAAAACGCTATTAAAATATCAAAATAACTGACGTTGAAGGGGAAGAAAAAAAAAACGGGGGGGGACCACTCACCGTGGCAGTAAAAGGAAGCGGGACACGGGGTGGTTGGCCAAGGGTGAATCGTCGACAACCCGCGAAGATCACTTCAAGGCCGCGGGGAGAAGACTCCAGGAGGGAGTGCTTGCCGAGAAAGCCAGAAGATGTGAGGAGTTCGGCTGCTAGACCAGTTTTCTTTTCCAAAGGGGTGAAGGAAAAGGTTCCAGGTTGGAAGACCGGCAAAAATCCCCCAAAACGGGAATTGTCGAGAAGGGATCGAAAAAAAACGGGCGCGCAACAGGAGCGCATCGAAAAACGTGGGAGGGGGGCACACGGAGGAAGGGAGGTTCAAAGCCACTTTCAGAAAGGGGGTGTAACTTTGTAGAGGAAACGGAGCACCTATCTTAGGACAAACGAGGCAAAAAAAAAACTCCGAAACGGGTCGCGCAGCCGGCGGAGGGGATCAGTAAGGGGGAAGAGGGGCAAAAGCTCGCAATCTCAGCCAAATCGATAAAGAATCCATTCAGATGTCGATGGAAGGGGAATAAAGAAAATCAGTCAAAAAAAGGACCTCGGGCAACCGAGACCGTCAAGTACTCTCACAAAACGATTTCCGGGGGGTGGGAAAAAAGCAAGCTTGAACGCGCGGCGACTCGCTTAATCTCAAACGCAGAAGTTTGCAAAGAGGTGAAGAGGGGAGAATCGCGGCAAACGAGAAGCGGTCTAAAAGGGCTTGGGATACCTTAAGATAGAGGGGGCGCAAAACCGGTGCTGGAGATAGGGAAGAAAAAAATCGGGTTAACATAAAAAAGACTATCACAAAAAGTCCGGCCTTAACAACAGAGGGAGGGGTCCTTAAGGGCGCCCTTCCGAGCAGGGGGGAGGCTCAAGAAGCGGGGGGGGACTGGCAAAAACCCTTTTAGGGAAAATGACAGAAACACCAGAAAAATAGTCAACCCGAACAGAAGTGAAAAAAAAGCCGGAGAATAGAACAACGGGGAAAAATCCCTTTGCGTGCAAAAATAGGGGGAGTGGGAAAAAGTGGCCAAAAGACCCCAGGGAGCCGAAGCCTTGAGAAGCAACACAGGACAACCAAGGAAGACAGTTTCCTAGCCTGTTCTATTGGGGAAAAAGGAAGGAAAAGCTCAGGTCATTCGAAAAAAGCATTGGGAAGAAGTTTGTGGCGCAGGGGGGGGGGGCCCCACAAGTCACCCGGGTGGGAGAGGGGCCCAAGTCCGAGAAGATTGGTCCACCCTTACACTAAAAAAGAGAAGCGAAGAAAGGTCTGGCATAAGGGGTCTGACCGTCGCTTTGGATAAATGGGAGGGGACTCTTCCTCTGTATTTAGTGAAAAGAGGACCAGGAAAAGTTCTCGGTACAAAGGCGGAAGTAAATAGTTTCCCTGGAGTAGGAAACGGGGGGGCAGGGGGGGGGAGGTGGTCAGACAACACAACCAAAATGGGGGAAGGCTAGGAAGAGCTGTCCTGTGGGGAGGGTTGGGGAAGGGAAAGCAGACCACGGCCTTGTATGCGTTGAATCGAAGGAGGGATTGGCGAAAAAACACTTCGACGCAGGTTACACAAAACGGGCACCAAAGGGAATCCAGTGTCAGAAAGGGGACCAACCTCATGATCTTATTACCGGGGGCAGACAGGGAGGAGGGGGGGGTCCGTAAGCTCAGAGAAACAAACAAACGTAGGGAATAGAGGAAAAAACCACCAGCCGAGGGGCCTCCTCTTAGGAAGCCGAAAATAGGTGGACCGCCAAAAAGTAAAACAGCAGCGATCTTAAATTGGATCCGGTTCCGATAAGGGAAGCGGAAGAAGTTTGTACGGGAATCAAAAATCGACTTCGAGCCAAACGCTAGTTTGTTCGACGGGAGGGGGAAAGAAAAGACAAACACCCACCTAAAAATCTAAAAACCCATGGCTTTGTGGGAAAGCAAAGCGGACTACCTCAAGACACGTGAAAAGGAGCAAGGAAAGGATTTCGCAAACTACTAGAATCCAAAGGTGTGGAGCACGGGAAAGAAAATCAACGGACGCAAAGACCCAAAAAACTCAAGATCCAAAAGAAGAAGGGACGAAAAAATAATATCTGCTTCGAATGGCTCGTGGCAGCAATCTTCTCGAGAGAAAGCCGAGGCACCGACCGGAGAAAAACGAGAGCCCCACAAAGAAAATGGTGGAGAAGGAAGCACGTCATGCTGGCTGAATGGGGGGGAACGCAAAAAAGCCATATACAAGGGCCGATGAAAGGAAATGAAGGCATGGTGTGTCAATTTGGGCCACTCCAATTTGAACTGAAACAGAGGTTTAGCAAGTCTGCCTGGTCAAAGGGGGAGAAAAAGAAAGCGGCAACGCAAGAAGGTGTCGATGCCGTATATCATGCGGGTTTTCTAAATGAGGGGGGAGGGGGGGAGGGGAAGATTGGGACGGGTGTATCGATGAACTTTGAAATAAAGGGGAGAAAGATACTTCGAAAGGGGTTCGAGGGAATCAAACAGGGGGAAATGGAGGTCACTGTGGGGGAGGGGGGAAAACCCGAGGCTGGAGGCATGGGAGGAATCAAAGGAATTTCTTATGTGGTAAAGAGCTTAAGGTGAAAAAAGAAAAAAGGGGGTTGGACGGGAGGGTAGACGCAAAATTAGAGCTGTAAGGGAGTGGAACAACTCGGGGGGAGACATGTTAATCATTCGGCAAGACCTCAAAGGGGGGGGAAGTTGAGAGGGGTGAACTTCTGCTTTGGGAAAAGGAAAAGTGAGCGCTCGCCGTAACGGGGGAGGATTCAAAACGTTCTTTGCGGGAGGAAGCAAGAGGGGGGGGGAGTGACCAAGGGTAGCGGGGGGGAAGAGGGGGGGGGAAGCTCCAGGGGGCTTGTTAAAGAGGGGGGAGCATAGAAACGACGCCGACCGCGCTAAAGAGAAAGAGGGGGGAGATGTTCAGAAATGAGCCGAAAAAGTGGGAAGAAAAGGGGGGGGCGGAAGGAAATTATGCTTTCGTTCCGAAAAAAGAAAAAAAAATAATGGAAGTAGAAGGGGTGCAATACAAGAGGAGCTGGAGGAAAAAAAAAAAAACAAAAATTGTCTCGAAAGCTGAGTTCCGCAGAGAAGACAATGACAGGGACTTGAAGGGGAAAAAAATGGAAAATGGGGAGTTCTCCGAAAGGGGGACGGCTCCGCAGCGCCTGAAAGATACAGTCGTTGGGGAAGGAAGCAGCACGAAAAACCTTGCGCGCGCCGCGGCGAAGGTGCTCTCCTTTCTATGGTCAGGACGTGACAATTTGAAAAAAGTGCCAGCACAAGGGAATCAGGGAGGGCTTTACGGGTGAAACTCCTAGGTGTACCAAGAATTTCAAGGAAGAAAAAACAAACAAGGGAGTAAGGAGAAAGAGTATATATCTTCGTTGAAATGGGGAAAAAGGGGGTTTTTAACCACTGAGAGGGGGAACGTAAAAAGCGAAAGGAGATGGTGCTGGAAAAAGGTGCCAAAAGATTTTCATCGGGTCGACAAAAAAAAAAAACTGGCGAAGCGGGAAAAAAAAAACCGAAGAGGAACGAGGGGCAGATTTCTTGAGGCAAACGAAACGACGAGAAAAGGGAGGGGGATTCGCGGGGAGGTGACCGTCACAACAGGGAAAGATCATGTAAAAGAAAAAAAAATGGTAAGTTTTTTAATCACAGGCCAAAACTCAAAACGGGGTTGTAGAAGACACCGGCGCTCAGACATGATGGCGGGCGGCTATATCACCGAAAAGGGCTTGTTGTGCGAAAAAGGAGAAGAGTTCAGCCAAAGGAGAAAGGGGGGAAGTTTAGAGGGAAGAAAGATCCTAAGGAAACTTAAAAAAAAACTGCTCAGGAAGTGAGGAACGGTTGTCCTTGCGCCCACGGGCGCGCGAGCGAAGAGGTCAAAAAGATAAAGAAGAACAGGCGAGCATGGAGACTGTCAAGCCAGATAAAGGAAAAGGAAGGGAGATTTCCTCTAGGGGAACGAGGATAGAAAAGTGGGAAGTGCAGCGCGTTCACAGCGACGAGCGCCACCTTCTGGATCAAAAAAGAAGAAGGGGGGGCACCCGAAGGGGTGAAAGAGAGGATCGTCGAAACATAGCCGAAAGGGGAGGAGCACTGCTCTTTTGTGCCCTACCAGGAACCTTCAAAAGAAAAAAAAATGATTAATAGTACAACCCCCTAAAAAAATAGGGGCGGGAAAAGTAGGGAACAGAGGAAGGGGACGGGAAATAACCGCCAACATCCCGAGGGGATGCCGAAAACTGAATTTACCTGAACTTTGGGAGGAAACGTCGAGAGACTTCGGGGGCGCACGTTCGCCGTGGTGATTGTGTTTGGAGGGCAAAGGGGAAAAGGGAAAAGAGAAAAAAACGTAAAATCGATCAAAGCCGAAATAAATTTAGCAATATAAAAAAAAGGGAGGGGCCAGCTGTCGCTTGTGCAAACTGGGCCAGGACCCCGCAATACTCGGTTACGAAATCCAGCGTGTGCCACAAGGCATCCAGGGAAGGGATCAAAGGGGTTATGCTCAGTGGGGGAAAAGTACCGAGCGGGGAGGGAATAAAATAGTGGGGGGGAAGGGGGGGTAGTTGGCTGCGGCTCAGGGAAAGAATGCAAAGAGGGCCATCAGGACACGAGCCTGAAGAGAACTTATCATTTCTGTGATCAGAGCCTTGTGTGGGGGAAGGAGCTAAGGGGGGAAGGGGCGTCCGCTTTGGATGGTGAAGACATTGAGGAAAAAGAAAGAGAATAAATCGATTCCCTGGGAACAAAAAGATAGGTAAACGGGCAGCCCCGGCGGTGTAAGGATAACCTAGGGGGGTGAGGATCGAAAGACGAGGGGGAGACTTTTTGTAGCGTGAGGGAAAAAAAAAGGAAAAAAGGCATGGGAGGGCGGGAAATTCGGGTTTTCGACACCCCGGAAAAAAAAGACACCGGAGCCCCACTTCCAGAGGGAGGGGTGTTCGAATTTCGTTCCAACTAAGAGAGCGGAGGAAAGGGAAGAAGGGGGGGAAGGGAAGTTGGGATGGGGAGGGTTCTCTCAAATAGAGGAGGAAAAGAAAAGGAAACCAGAAGAGGCCTGGACAATCTTCAGGGGGAACTCCAGAATGAGGGGGGACAAAAAGTTCGAACATGGCGAGAAAGGGGGGAACAGTGGCGGTCTAAGTTTGAGTGTACAGACAAAAAAGAGGGCTTCGAGGACGATAAGGGGCAGGGTCATTAAAGAAAAATGATTCCCAAAGGGGAGAGATGCACAAAAAAAAATTGTTGGGTAAAAGAAGAGGATAAAAACAGCCGTCTTCAAAAGGATCTGGGAGGGAAAAGGGTCCAATCGATTGGAAAAACAAGAGCGAGTGAATAGGGAGAAGATGAAAAAGAAAGTTTGTAGAAAGAAGAAAAGAAAAAAAGACGCCTTTCAAAAGAAAAGGATCAAAAAACAAAAAAGGGGATCAGTTATCGCAGCGGCACGTGGTCCCTGGAGGAAGTATTCAAAGGTCGCCTGTCAAGAACGAAAACCGGGAAAAACCAAAGAAAGAGGGTGATAATTCCTCTTCATGGCGGGTGGACATAGCGAAATAGAATGGGGAGGCATTCTTTGGGGGGGGGGGAAAGGGTTTTCTAATCGAAAAAACGTATCATGCGCCGCGGGAAGACAATTCGCCCATCGACAAGGATCACCAAGGAGGGGGGGAGAATCTCATGAAAATGACGAAATTATTGTCGCGGGGAGGGGGAAGATTTTATAGGAGGGGGGCAGGTTTGCCCTCATTTTTACCAAAAAAACGGGGCAAAAGGAATCCAAGGACGACGTGCTGAACAAATCTCAGGGGCGAAGAACCAAGAAGGGAGGGGGGATTCGCTGGGAAGGGGGATCGAAGTCTTGGTTGATAGCGAAAAAAAAAAAAAATTTTTTTTTGGTTTCATCACTATCCAGAAAAAAGGGGGGACGATGGTAATCCGCTCTGGGAGAAAAAGGGGAGAGTAGGAGGGCCACAGAAAGAGGGGCAAGTTGAGGGAATTCTCCGAAGGAGAAGATTCTCAACATCTTCAGGGGGGCACAAGCGTTTTTCTTCAGGACGGAGGCTCTCTCGGAAAGAAAGGTGACGAGGGTTTAAAGTCTGCTGAGCGGGGAAGAGAGGCCGAAGGGAGTTCATCTTGGGTCATCTATGGGATCGTACGCTACAGCTGGCCTGGATTTATATTTTCTGATAATAGGAGAGAAGACGAGAGCAAGGTGTCCGCCGCGAAGGAAGAAAGGAGAGGGGGGGAACACATTCTATAGACTGAAATTGTTTGACAAAGATTTATAAGGAAAAAGGGCTTCGGTCCCGAACCATAAGAAACACAAAGGGGGGGTGGATTATAAAAAAGAAGAGCCGTTTTTTCTAAACAAAGGTTCGGCTTCAAGGCCCATTGTCTGCCGATGTCTGGGACGGGGAAGAGATACCGTGAGGTCGTTTTAGCTTGAAAAAAAACCGTGGGGGGAGGGAAAAAGGACGCCCTAAAATTCTCTTTGAGTCCGGAACTCAGAAAGTCAGATCAGGCGAAAAATACGAAATCAGGCGGCGCGAGTAGGGCGAAAGCCCGGAGAGTGTCGATGACAATAGTTTGGCGAAAAATTTCCAGCACCTGGTAACGAGTTGATTGTGCAACTGAGGAGGGGGGACAAACAGAAAAGGGGAAACA
>Ga0179593_1295674_pt1 | contig 10133 bp, 9 predicted proteins | sample CZODoug2_1_08_16_FD_185931 | JGI IMG/M metagenome (GOLD analysis project Ga0179593, IMG submission 185931) | Vadose zone soil fungal communities from Angelo Coast Range Reserve, California, USA - CZODoug2_1_08_16fungal (PacBio error correction) | ecosystem: Environmental > Terrestrial > Soil >...
ACCTCGGCAGAGAGAAAAAAAGGAAAACCAAGGACAAAAAGATAGGGAGCTGGCCGAAAAGAAATTTCTTGGCGGTGGTAGGGTGGGAATCAAGAAAACCTTCGCAAAGGTCCTCACGATCGAGACTCGTCTCCTCGAGGAAAGGCGTATGTATCGACCCTTGGCAGAATCTGCGCAAAATCGCAGCCTCAAGAGCCAGAGTAGGAGAGATGGAAAGAGCTTTCCAAAATTCCGTATAGTCCAAATACTAAAATCAGGGGGGATGACAGCCAAATGGGGGCTGGGATTCTTACTGTTGGAGTCGATGTTTTGCGGTCAGGATTCGATGTTTGAGGGGACCACCCGGCAAACTTCGGGAGGGGAATAAGGGGGCAGAGGGAAGCAGCCCGTCCCTTGGAGAGAAAAAAGCAGCATACGTGCAGGAGTAAGGAAACGACTTCGCAACACGATTCCGGCTGTGATTGTCACCAAAGTTCTACGAATCCCGAGGGGGGTACCGAAAGAGAAAAACGGAGGACTGAATGAAACCCAGGGGGGAAGGGTCAAAGAAAAAAGGTCCCCCCTACAGGTGAGGGCGCACTAACAAACACTTCCGTGATCAGAGGGGAGATGGCTTACGATAGAAGAGGAGGGCCCTGCTTCTAGTTTAACTCTCAGGAAGGCGGCGGGAAGGGCAAAACTGCAAAGGAAAAATTACGGCTTGGGGGATGTGATTAGAGGAAAAAGAGGGAAGGAAGAAAGAGGGGAGGGGGGAGGAACGACGACACAAAAGAGGAGATTAGGGACTCGTCGTTTGCAACGGCCATACTCGAAAACGCTGCTTCATTAACAAACTCCATTGCGGCAAAGCAGCGAAAAGAAAAAAAAGGAAAGGGGTTGGAACAGCTGGGTGAACCTGCCGATGGGATCAGGTTGTGAGAAAGGATTATCGGAAACTCAATATATCGAGAACCAAAGTCTGAAGTGGAAGAACCTGTTTTCAAGTACAAGGAAAAACAAAGAGGAGGGAGGGACAAAGGGGTGGTTTCCTCATACTCCAGCTCGGGTCGGGGGGTGGGAGGGGGGAAGGCGACGGAGGCGCCCTACCAACACTGCCTTTCCACACAAGGGAAACAGGAAGCAATCCCCCACAAGTAGTCCAGACGCCTCCAGGTGGGGGAATGCAGAGGTCGTACTGTAGCAGAACCAATTTAATCAGACTCCTCAACAACAACACCGATGCTTAACAGAGAAGGGAAAATGGGGGAATTACTACCTTACTGGTCCTTTTTCGGTCTGTCAAGACCAAGGAAGAGAGGGTCTTGATGTTTGGGGGAGGAAAAGGGTGCGGAACCGATTGGGCTAGGCCACATCAAGGGGGAAGGGATAAAAAGTCCACACCGACCGAGGAGTCTGATAAAACAAACCGGGGCATTTTCCCTCAATCAGTAGACTTGTGGAGACTGGTCGCTCCAAAATGGGGGAGAAGAAAAAGGGGGTCCGAGGAAAGAAGGGTAAAGGACCAATGCGCAAAGATGAATCCCCTCGACGCTCCAAAAATGCCGTTTTGCCCCCCTTTCGATTTGTTCTTTGGGGAGGAACGCGAAAGACGGGAAAAAAAAAGAAGAAGGAGCAAAATTTGGCGCAAGGGAAGGTTGGGAGGGGGGTCAAAGGGGGAGTCCAAAAAAACGCCGACTGCAGGATTATGACGAATCATACAGGCCATTGAAAATCAAACAAATTCGTTCGCAGCCTTGCCACTAACGCCTCTTTCTAGAAACTCGGCCGGAAGTTCCTTAGTCAACATAAGGAAAAAGGGGAACCATCCCAGAATGTTGTCCTGGAAAAGAACCCAGAACCATGGGTGGGACACTTTATTTAAGACCCCTGAAACGGGTTGGAAGGGCCTTCCTCCGGGTGTTGTTTCTTGAAAAAAAAAAAGAGCTATACCTTTTTTCTCCAGACAGAGAGGAGGCAAAGGAAGAGAAGGGGGGGAAGGGATAATCAAGTAGTGGGGGATGGGGGTCTGAAAATCCAGGACGGAAAAGGGAGAAGCGCGACCCGCTATGGGCAAAGAAAAAAGTTTCAGGGTGGGCCGCAAACAATCTAAGAACTCCGCCCATGTATCAACCGCTCAATGCAGAAACCAAGGACCAGAAAAAAAGGAGGGGAGAGGGTTTCTACTGTGCCATCTTAGAGTGGGAATCAGGGTACCGCTGCATGATAGAATCCATAGGGAGGGCGATCCTGACGCAGGGGGAAAAAGGGCCGAAAGAAGCGTCGTGACGGAGGAGGGACGAAACCGAAGGAATCCAGGGGTTATAAAAAGAAGGTCTGGGAGGGTCAAAAAAAAAGAGACAGGGAAGAAAACAAAACGGATTCAAGGAGTGTAGGCCAAGACCGATTTATTTTTGAAACGCTGGTGTCATTTTTCGCCGACGCTCGCGTGTATCGTGGTTGGTCTCGAAGACGAGAAGGGAGAAAAGAAAGGGGGGGGGAAGGACTCAAAAAAAAACTTATGAGCGATATTCCAGAGGAGGAGGCGCGCTGAGGGAGGAGAAAAAAAAAAATCCAGCGAAGAGGCGAAAACATGACAAAAGCTTCAAATAATCGGGAGGCTTGGCAAACCATCTTGACTTGCGGTCTGCTTCTATATGGTTGGAAAAAAAAAGAAAAAAGGAAAAGTGACAGTGATGGTCCTAAGGACTCGCCGCGAAAAAAATTTCGGCAAGGGGGAAGATAAGGAAAAGAGCGAGCAATCAGAAGGACGCGATTAAGAATTAGTGTCCCTCGCTTCCAAAAAGCACCAAAAAAAAAAGAAGGTCACACAGTCTATGAAAAGAGATGGGGGGGAAAAAAGTGGTTCATGACTAGAGTTCTGAGGGGCTCCTGGTGGGATCTCGGGGTTCGGACCACAAGGAAAAAGTCTGCAATGAGCGTGTCGCGCGGAAACACAACCTCCCTTATTTACTAAACATCAATGCCAATTGTAGTACACGGGAAAGAAAAAGGCAGAAGGGGAGTTGGTCCCTTAGCAGAAGGGAACAGGAAGAGCCCACTCAGGACTGCCATGAACCCAGGGGCATCCCCTCAAAAACACGCCCTTCCCTCCTGAAAGTGGGGAGAAAACAGAGGAAGACGGGGGGGGAGGAGCACTGCGTACTGAATATCTATTGTACGAGAAATTGATAGATCATTTCAGGAAAGAGTAGGGGGGTCAAGCTGCCGCCGGGTGATTCGTCTTTTAGATATATTACCTGTCAGGAGGGGGAAAAATTCCTCAACCATCGGGAACAAAGATCCCACTCAGATCTCTGGGGGGGGGGGGGAAAGAAAGGCCATAAATCCTCTTGCGATGACTGGAAAATTGACACAACTCCATTGCGAAAGGACCTAACTGGGTGGTGAAAACGAGTAGAAATTGCCAAGAGTTTCTAGTTCCTAGTTCCTATCTATCCCTACGGGGAACGAGAACCAAATTAAAGGAAGGAACCTTCGTACACGATACTCGCAGGGCTGATACCCCTTTTCAAGAGCAAGGAGCTCGTCAGGGTGGAACGGGAAAGCGGGATATCCCAATTTTGATTCAGCCAGCCCGAATTAACGACAAACGAGGAACAGGAAGCACCAAATAACATTTCCAGACACTCACAAAAGGGTGGCCGTTCGGGAAAAGGTACCTCCCGACCCATGGAGCTCAAAATCACAAGAGTAAGGGGGAGAGTAGATTAGCTGTACGACTTGAAATGGGGGACGAAGAAAAATAGCGTGAGGAGGGTCTTGGGATATTGTGGGATGGGGGGACGAACCTGGTCCCGGTGTGGTCGGAACGGAGGTGTGTATTATTGCGTAGCTCTACCTCAACCCCGAATGGATGACAACCGGAGGGGTCTAAAGACGGGGGGAAGAGGAATGAAAGGGCTTAACGGTTGCCTGAACACCCCGACTGGGGTTGTCTGTAATTTAGTCCTATGAAAAAAAGCAGGGGGATCCCTGGATAGGAGTTCCGGTTCCCAAACGGAAAGGGGGAAAAGATTGAAAAATGGCGTTGTGTGAAAAAGCGCAAAGAGTAGGGAAGTGCACGGGCAAACACAGGATAAGTCTCTCCTTACTGGAAACTATGGGGGGGGGTCGAAAATCGAAAGCAGTAACTGCGGCACCTATCCTTCAAAAGGAAAAGAGGAAAATTCAAAAACAGCAAAAAATCAGTACCCAGTTGAAGGAAAGGAGCGATCAAACCAAAGGAACCCTCCTTCTTCTACTCAGCAGTGAGAAAGGAGACGGGTGGGTCGCAATGACCTCCGACAAACCGAGAATCGTCTTTTCATTGGGGACAAAAAAGTTTGCAGGCAACCTGGAGACTGGTCTGGAAAACTGAGATTAGAAAAGGGGGGATAAAAAAAGAACAGAAAGGGGAACTATGGGCGAAAAAAAAAAATCGACCTTGAATACCCTGCAAGGTTTTTTCTATTCAGAAAAAACATTTGTCAAAGAAAAAAAAATTTCCTAAAGAAGGGGGGGACCAAGAAAAAAGAGAAGAAAAACCGCAACCGGGGAAGAAAAAGAATCCTCTTCATCAAGGGGAAAAATCCGAGTTCGTACTCTGGATTTCGCTCATGGTGCAATGCTTTGACACTGCGTCCTAGGCTGGAGAATAAGGGCAACAGATAGGACACCAAGGGCCGTAAAGGACGGTGACTCAAAGACGTCGCAAAGAACGGGCTCCCCGAGTCCGGGACGGATGTTTCAAAACATCTACAGAAAACACTCCGGCAAGCCACTCGATATTACAGGGATGTTTTTCGACAATAAAAGTAGACGTTTTGGGGTAAAGAAGAAGGAAAGCGGGAGAAGGGCGAAGGACCTGGAAAAGAGAGACTCGTCAACAAAAAAAACTTAGAGGTCTTGGCTGGGTATGGTACCCTTCAGGAGAGCAAATCTGGACTGACTAAACTCAGAGGCGCAGAAAAAAAAATCAAATACGACGGGGTTGGCTCAAATTACTTGCGGGGGCAAAACGTGAAAGGGGTGGAAATCAAGCAAGAAGGACTAGAGTTCGAAACAACTGACGAGGAAAAAACACGGTAGGGGGGCTGAATCATCTGACCAAGCCCCGAAGAAAACCAGATGTGCTCGAAAAAGAAAATACCTTAGATTCAAGGGAGGGGAAAAAAAAAAGAGCAAAGAAAAGCACTGGGGGGACAGAAAACACTAGCTCATATGGAGGAGGTTGGATCAAAAAGGAGTGGCACGCTGGCTTCGGGGATTTAGAGATCGAGTAACTGAGGAGGAAAGGAGAGGGGGGGAAGGGACGGGGAGGGAAAGGCAAGTAGGGCTCCAGATGAAACCTCGTGAATGAGCTTTCAGGTATGCGCAAAAAAAAAGCAGCCGTTACTAGGTGGGAAAAAAATTCGCAGACAAAATTCCGAAATAAGGAGGACTCTGCAATGTGGGGGAAAAGGGGGGGACTAAAGAGGTCCCAAAAAGGAACATAGGGAGTATAGTACTACCACAAAAGGAGACGGAGTTCTAGGGTAAGAAGGCGGTTCGGAGATTCTCAGGGGATAAAGGGAATGTGAAAAAAGTAGACATGAATTTTCATGAGCCGTAATTAAGAAGGGTGGTCGAGGGTGATAGTGCGTATAAGACCTGGAAGCTGGAATCCGGAGAGAATATGAAAAAAAAAGGGGAGGCGACGAAGGGGAAGAAAGTCTGGGGGGGGGGAGGGGGGGGGGGGGTGAGCCATAAGAGTCGGAAGCTTCGTAAGGAACCTTTCGAAAAATGAAAGAGAAAAAAAGACTGAAAAGAGGGGGGGGGGGACCGGTGCGGATTGGAACCTTCAAGATTTTTCGGAAAGGGATAAAATGAAGTCAAAGCCATTAAGAGAGAGTTCTTAAGAAATTTCAGTTTGCAGAAGCCAAAGAAGGGGAAGGAACAAAAGGTGACCCGTTTTTTGGGGCTCAAAAGCTCTTGAACGGTAGGCTAGCTTGCGCCCGAGAACTAAAAATTCAATTTGAAAAGGGAAGAAAAAATCCACAAGAGTCCAGGAAAAAGAAGAAAAATTTGGGGGAATAAAAAAAGCGCCCCATGCAGAAAATCTTACGATTCCTCAAAAAAGGATGAGAAGAAAGAGATAGAGTGGGTATCATACAGTAAGACTTTTAGGGGGCAAGGCGTGGGGAAAAATAGAGTTGGGGGAGCCGGGGGAATATTGTGGGGAGGGGGGGCGAGGGGGGGGGGGGGGGGGGGGGGGGGGGGGGGGGGGGGGGGGGGGGGGGGGGGGGGGGGGGGGGGGGGGGGGGGGTGGGGGGGGGGGGGGGGGGGGGGGGGGGGGGGGGGGGGGTGGTGTGTGTGGGGGGTTTGGGGGGGGGGGGGGGGGGGGGGGGGGGGGGGGGGGGGGGGGGGTGGTTGTGGGGGTTGGTGGTTTGTGGGGGGGTGTGTTGGTGGGGGGGGGGGGGGGGTGTTGGTTTGGGTGGGGGCGGGGGGGGGGGGGGGGGGGGGGGGGGGTGGGGGGGGTGTGTTGGGGGGGGGGGGGGGGGGGGGGGGTTGTCCTCTTTTGGGAGGAACTGAGGGGGACTCATGGAGAAAATCTGCGAACTGAAGGGAAAAAAAAACGGACCTCTTAAGCTTAGACCACAAACGGCAAGGGGACTCCAGTAGTTGAAGGTGCTGAAAAAAGTCAATATGAAAAAGTGGTTTAAACATCAAAATTACAGTAAATGGGGGGAAAATAGCGGATTGCAGTCACCCTCCCAGCCCAACCATAGTAACGGGTTTAGAGGAGGGGGGGGGGACGCCATGTCGTTGTGTTGATAAAAAAAAAAAATCGCCGGAAACATACGGTTTTGCCCAAAACCCCTCCGAGTTTTGAGCCTGACTTTGGGGAGGGGGGAAACATTGGGGAGGCGGCCGGCAACGCAATCAAGGGCAGACGGAAAGGGGTCCTTAAGGAGAAACACAACTAATTCCGGAAGGCCGGAGCTTTAATAAAGAAACGATCAAACAGCGCCTCCTGGACCGCCACCTTAAAGGAGCAATCTTCACAGTGCTAAACAGAGGGGGTCAAGACGTGTGGTATAATGGAAATCCCTCCCCGCGAGGGGAAGTTTGAAAAAAGGGGAAGTTGAGGGACCCTGAAACGGGTCATGTAAGACGGGGGTGGTAACTTTCGGGGGAAAAGGAGTATCGGGAGTGTTTGAACCCACAGACGGAGATGTAGCGTGGGGGCGTAGACCTCCATTAGTACTCCTTCAGGGGTGGGGTTTCTATTGCCCTGACTGGCCAGAAAGGAAAAAGCAACCGAGCATTGTACCTTGGGTTAAGAACACTCGAGAAAAAAAAAAGGGAACATCTAGCAGCACCCTGAAAGCAGAAACTTGAAACCAAAGTGGCGGAACGAAAAAAGGTCGGCTCTTGAAATGGCGCAGGGGACCCCCTCTTGAAGATTGTGGGGGAAAGAAGGGACACGAAGATTGAAACGCGCCTGAGGGCGGATCCTGGTCGCAGTAACAGGGGAAGAAGAAACAATCTTAGTAGCGCGGCGAAACGGCGTCAAAAGGGAGCGTTGAGGATACCAAAGCAAAGGGTCGGGGGGGAGGATTTTCAAAACAAGCTACGAAGAAGCCACACAAGAGTGGGAGGCCAAAGCAAAATACTTTTTGAACTTTGGACTTGAAAAACAGCGTCGGCATGTTGTGGCCCAGAAAAGAATTTTCGAATGGAGAACTGGACCCTCATAAAAAGGAAAAAAAAAAACGGAGAGAAAGAGGACCAGGCAGTCGCAAGGCGCACGCGTCTTAAGGACGGAAAAAAACGAGAAGACGAAGAGGGGAAAAAAAAACCCAGCGTTTCAAAGAAGAGATTCTACACGAAGAAAAGTGCTTTTCTGTTGAAACCCATCAGGAAGACCTTCTGTAGGGAGCAGAAAAGGAAGAAAACTGGGGAGCAAGCGAACAAGAGAGGGATCGCCCTTGGGACCAATAGGCCATGATCAGCATCCTCCTCAGATCACTTCGCGAGTGGAAAAAATTGCCAAAAAGCACTCCTTAAGGGCATTAATGAGGAAGGGACAAACACTTTTCTATGCGCTAGGGCTCGGGTTCGTTGCGGGGGGATGTGGCGTCAGGGGAGGAGGATGTTGAGGACAACCCGGAAATTCTTCTGCACAATTAGCTTACTTTCATTCCTTAGTAAAGAAGGGAAGGAGTAAGGGAAAAAAATTCTGCCGCACACTCATAGGAAGAGGGGAAGGGGGGGTTCCCCCCAAAGTTCTGAGAAACAGTTACGTATAAACAAGGAAAAGACCAGTTCAGGCCCCTCCAGACTTGGAACTCCTTCAGTGTGAGAGCGACCACAAATTCGGGCGCATGGGGAACGCTGAACGAGAAGAAGGGACCGGGGGAGGGGGGAATTGGAAGAAGTCAAGGAGGATGCACAGGCAAGGCTTCCCGCCGGAAAAAAAAAGAAAGGCGGGGTGGGGGGTGGAAGATATGATCGTAAAAAAAGGAAAAATATCCCAGGTGGACGGAGCGAACGACTACCTGACAAGAAGGGTTCCCGTCTCAAACTACGGATGTGAAAAAGCCATCCTTCACCGTGCGCCCAGGGATTAAAAAAAGGGACTCCGCGAAAGAAAGGGGTGGGCCGCGTCGGTGACCTGCCAGATTTGGACCTGTCAGGTGGTATCCAGAATGTCACATCTACTCAATACTATAGGGGAAAACAAAAAGGCGGGATTGGAAGGAAAACCGGGTGAAAAGCTCTCTACAAAAGGATAGGAAATTACCGGTTTGTTGGAAAAACGAAATCAACTCTCAGGGAGGGAGGGGGGACCCTAGCGATTCGAAAAAATGTGCCAGAGCATCCGCAACTCGGGAGAAAACCGGGAAAACACAAGATGGAAAAGAACTACCCACGATATTTGTGGGAAGGGTCGAGGGCAAGCGGACCAAAAGTCGACTGGAAGCTACCCATTTCCGATCTCGAAAACAAAAAAAATATGGGAAGAAGAGAGAGTAAAAGTAGCTAAGTAAACGGGAGGGGTTCATTGGCCGCGAGCCACACAAGGGGCAGGGTGTTTGGTCGGCCTGGGACAGGGGCGGAACGGAGTGGTGGCTAGGACCGAAGCACATTGGCGAGAGTACTTTCCACACCGGGGGAACCGCATTAGGAACAAAATAAAGTGTCCATCCGCTCTGGGATATGGTGTCCACCGACGGAAAAGGTCCGGGGAACTGAAGCAAAAAAGCAGGTTCGACGGCAGGTTACCAACTCTCTAGGCAGGGTTTCAAGACGAACGATTTCAACAGGGGTTTGGGTGGGAAAGTAAAGACAGAGCAAAGACGGGATTGGCCGTCCGGCCGACGAAAAGGAAAGGCCTTGCACGGGGGAAAGGGGTCAGGAAGAGAGCGAAAGACATTTGACACGATCCTTCACTTCAAAATTCAGAAAATCAAAACGCAACCTGAGGGGAAGAAGGTGAAAAGTCCCGAGGAAATGGCGAGACGCCTTACCGCAGACCTCGGACAGCAGGTAAAAGCATTCAAAACGAATGGTCAGATGAGCATAAAGAAAAGAAAAGGAGAAGGCGTGGGCAGGCGGGAGGGTACCCCTGAGGGTTTTCATGAAGCCACCTGTGGTAAGGGAGGGAAAACTTCTGAGTCGGAACTTGGAAATAAACACATGACGAGGGATCGGCGAAGCCTACGGATGATTGGGAAACATCCAGAGGGCCAGTGCTTCCGAAGACAAGAGACATTGAGGTTTAAGGGGGGTAAAAAAAAAGAAGAGAGAACCAGCAACAGAGGGGGGGGAAAAAGGAGCCATCTGCAATAAGTGGATGGACGAAACCCAGAAAAAAAGTTCGCTCAGGGAAAAAGAAATTGTTACTTGGTTAAGCGAGGTAACTCGGTGATTTTAATCTGCGAAAGTCGGAGATGCGAACGGGAGGGACACGCCGAAAAGAAAAAAGAGATGGATCGTCGCGGCACACGAGGCGAGTTGGTACACCAAGGGAAGTAAAAACCGCGCAAGGAGTAGGGAACAAGCCCCCTGAGGAGTGGGAAAAGCAGGTGTGATTGTTTTTCGTCTGGAGTCTCGATACTGGGGGGGGGGGTAAACGAAAGGGCTGCAGGAAGGAGGAAACTGGGAAATTA
>Ga0179593_1347569_pt1 | contig 10133 bp, 12 predicted proteins | sample CZODoug2_1_08_16_FD_185931 | JGI IMG/M metagenome (GOLD analysis project Ga0179593, IMG submission 185931) | Vadose zone soil fungal communities from Angelo Coast Range Reserve, California, USA - CZODoug2_1_08_16fungal (PacBio error correction) | ecosystem: Environmental > Terrestrial > Soil >...
AGCGCGAAAAGAGGATTGGGGCCCGTCAAAAACCAAAAATGGGGAGCAAGACCGCGGCGGGGAATGGGGTCGGTCAGTAAAGTTGGGGGCGAAGGGAGAAGCCATCTGACAAAGACAGTTAGGCTCGTGGGCACAGCGAAAAAAAAAAAGAAAAGGAAAAAGCTCAGGTGGAAAAACCGTGGGGAACAAAATAAAACCATTCCAGAAACAGTCAAAAAAAGGAGAATATGATGAATAGAGAGGAGGGCAAGGGTTGATGGGGGGGTACGGAACGGGAAAAAGGCGAAAAAAATCTTACTAAGCAAAGGTTTTTGGAAGAAGCTGGAGAGCAGTTTGGGACAGCCAAAACGGAGCAGGAAAAGCACGGGAATTGGGTCTATTCCAGAAAAAAAAAGACCAAGAGAAAGAAAAAGGAGCGGTTAACCGACCAAAAAAGAAAAAAGAGAATCAATTTCGGCCTGGGAACCTACTGGGGGGGAAGGGGGGCAAAATTCTAAACATTTAAGTCCGATGTCGAAAGGGAGGGAGTATTGGCACGGAGAGGAAAAAAAGGGGCAAACCAAAGGGATCTAATTGGAGGAATTGTGGGGGCTCCACACGGTAAAATGAAAAACCCGTACGCCATTGGAAAGGAAGAAAATTTGGGGGAAGAAAAAAAGGGTAAATTCAATTGTGGGGGGTGGACAGAGGGTCAAAGGGGAAAAAGGGAGGAGGATACTAGATCGAAGAAAAACCCAAAACAACAACGGGTGGTTAAAAGATATAAACTCCAGACTCCCAGTACCAGGAAATAGTCAAAAATAAACCATCATTGGGATCCCACACGTTCCTTTGGTACCAAAGTGGCCGGGTAAAAATGGGCACGTCAACTCTTGCAAAGTGGGGGAAAAAGAAGGTTTACCCATCCCGGCATGGAAGTGACAACAGAAGGGCATTTTGAAAAAAGGCAAACAAGCGCCAAAATAGGAGGCGAATAGGTCACAAAAAGAGCGGATTCCCTAGCAGTGGGGAACTACAACCAAAGGGTTGAGGTCGCACGAACGAACGAAAGGCTTTCGAGGAGGGGGGAACTAATTCTCTAAGGAAGGGGGGGGTCTCAGGGTCCGGAATAGACGGGGGGCAATGACTGAATCTCTTAAAAACTCGGAAAGGCTTGTCTTTGAGTAAAAACGCAACTGGGGTGGAGGAGGGTCCGAAGGGGGGGCAAAAGCCTTTTGGGCAAAAAAACCGTTCGGTGCCCCCAAAGAAGCAAAGAACTAGATAATATCTATATGAATGAAGGGGGGGGCCCAAGGACCGGGGGGGAAGGGCTGCACCTGGGAAAACGGGCCAACAGGAAAAAAGGCGTCCATCTGGGGAGAAAAAACACACGATGAATAAAACTGGGTAGAAAAGGTCAAGCGAAAGCCAAGCGGAGAAAAAAAAGAAAAAACCCCATAAACGCCCGCCGAGGTGTCCCTTGGCTCCAATTGAGGGGGGTGACAGGGAACCAGAACAACAAAACTGTAATTTGGTCTGTTTTTTGAGTTTCCAAAAAAAAAACTGAAGAGGTAGGGCTGAGGGAATAGAGTCGTGCCAGGGTCTTCCCTTATGAAAAAAAAAATGGAATTGTCAACCAGAAAAAGGAAGGATGAGCCAGCAGCGAAAAAAAAAAAAGGGTGGGGGGAAAAAATAATCAAAAATCTACTTTAAACCAGCACACATTAATACACACCTATTAACAGGCCAGCTTGGTTGGTTGGGGGGGAAAATCGAAACGGAAATGGGAGGGAAAAACAAAGAAAAAAAATGGGGGAAAAAAAAAAAAAACGAAGAATGGGCAGGTAACGTACCCGTAGAGAAAGAGACGGAATTCCAGGGACTGAGTGAAAAAGTCGGGTTGGAGTACGGGCTCGGAGGGGGGCACCTCGACATTTTGACGTCCACCAAAACAGAAGACGATTCAAGGAGGTGAAACTCAGCCATAAAAACGGTTTTTACTCACTTCGGGACTAACTGGAAGGGGGGGGCCCCAAGGGGGAAGGGACAAAAATTCGAGGCGTCTACGGAGAAGGGTCAAAAGAAATGTCGAAAAAAACGTGGAGGGGGGGTAAGGCGGGTTAACCGGACGAAAGGGGCATCCCAAAGCCGAAAAAACGTCCGAAGGGACCTCAAGTGTACTCCGGAAAAAGGGCAAGGATTGGGGGAACAGAAATCAAGCCGACGTACTAAGAGCCGAAAAATTTCCAAGGGTGACGGCCAATGCGTCCTCCATAAAACATCACCTAGGTGCCGCCGGCAAAAAAGGGAGGGAGATTGGGGGGAGGAAAACGCTGCCCACTGCGAAACCGAAAAAAAGGGTTCATGGGGGAAAAGGGATCCGCCACCCGCTAACACGGGGAGTTTGTGGAAGGCAAAAAACATAAAAACTAAAACTCCAACCCACGAGAAACAGCGACAAGCCAATTTACGATGATCTGAACAAAAAACCGCTTTTTCCTGATGTGGAACTAAAAATAGGCAAGGAGGAACCAGAAAACCAAATGGTGGGGAGGGGGAAAAAGAAAAGAAAAGTTGGGTCGCTGGGCTGGGTTGCCGCATGGGTGTGTGTGCGCACAAAACACGAGAGAGTGAATGGGAAGGCGGGCGCGGCGCCAAACGACCCAAAAAAGAAAAAAAATAAAAACAAAAAAAGGGGAAGAAAAAATACCGCTGTCGGCCTTAACGGGGCCGGATCAAACCGACACCGCGCCAGACAAAAGAAAAAGTCTAAGCGACAACTTTTAAAGGAGTCAACAGAATGGGGAAAAAACGAGCACCATGGTTCCCTCCCAGCACCAGTATCGAAGGCAACGAAGGGAAACGGGAAAAAGTAGGGGAGGTTTGAGACGGGTTAACAAAAACAGTGCCGCTACCAATCCCCTCGGAAAAGCCCGACGCCCCCCCAGGTAAAACTCGAGAAGAGACGTAAGAAAAAGAGAGAGGTGGGAAAACCAGCCAGGAAGGGGAAGGACCTTAAGGAACGCATGGGGGGAGACGGCCAGAGGGGGGGCGCAATACACGAAAGAGTGTAAAACGCATTCATAACTTTTGGTCAAAAAAAAAAGTACCCCCTCGCTAAAGACCCCGGCAGCGGAGCGAACGGATAAACATATAAAAGAGGGGGGTACCTTATCCACCCAAAGGGAAGGGCCGAGGGGCCCGTGCAACGTCAGCTACTTCCCAATGGATTCATCAAAAAACAAACAAAGGGGAAGGGGGAAAGAATACTTGTAAAACAGCGAAAAAGTGCAAGGCCAACGAGGCCCTGTTTTTCAGTCACGCGTCCGCTGTGGGGGAGAGAGAAGGAGAGGAAAAGGGATAAGAGCGTACTGCAGGAAAGGGAATGAGGTTCCGAGTGGGCAACTACCTTTGAAGAAGTCAACTAAAATGGAAAAGGTCACGAGAAGAAGACCCCAATGGGGACGTAAAAAAGAAAGTTTTAGGGGGAACTGGCCAGTATCTTTGAGAATTTAAATCCCTCGGGCGTAAACTCTTCAAGAAAGGTGACTGGAAGAGGCAGGAACGAAAGAGGGGCGGTAAGTGTTCCAGAAAGCAAGGTGGGGACACAGGTCGGAAAGACCGGGCGGGGAGGGACAAATGGGGACTCGTTCCTCGCTGTTTTAAAACGAAAAAAGAAAAAGGAGGAGGTAGGTGAAGCACGGTGAAATCACGGGGCACCCCGAGAAAAAGAAACAGGGTTCGAACGCGCCGGAGGGGTTCCGCGGCTTGACGCTCCGCAGGGGGGGAAAATTCAAAAAGCAAAAAAAAAAAAAACGGACGGTGCAGGGAAAAAACAAAAAACAGGATGTAAAAAAAGAAAACAAAACAACTGCCTGAAATTGTGGCCTACACCTCAGGGGACATTTTGGCGCATGTCAATAGTAGAAACCCGAAGTAAAGGAAAGACTTCGTCAAGGGGAAAGTCGTAGCGGCCGTGGGGTAAAAGGCTGGGGTGGGATATGGCATCCGGAAGTAAAGGTCCACGGGTTAGGGGGGGGCGTTCTCCTGCAGATACTGGGAGGGTAAAAAAACGCAAAAAATTTTCGAAGCAAAAAAAAAATGAGGCAAAAAATCTGGGAACGGGCAATGGGGGAGGGTCAAAAGAATGTTGTAAAAACGATCACGGGAAATTTGACAACCGGCTTTCATTGACGGCGGAAGGAGGAGTGGTACAATCCACCGGGCACAAAAGGAAAAAAATGAAGGGGAGGCAGGGATGTCACGAGTAACGTGGCCCTTCCCCACAAAGATTTCCAAACCAGTCCAGGGGGGAAGGCAGGGAAGACGATCAAATTGTGGGGTCCAAAAAAAAAAAAAAAGGTCGGGGAAGGCAGTGTTGAAAGTCATCTTATCTAACGCGCGCGTAAACCGCAGGAAAGAGGGAGGCTTCCGTCCAATAACAACGGGGGGGAGCCAACCCCAAGCCGCCGCACGTCAACACGTACCTTTTGGGGGGGGGGGAACCGAAAAGGGGGGGGAAAAAAAGATGCGTCAAGGAAACCAAAGGGGGTCATTGACGGACCAGGGGGGGTGCGCGGCATGTCATCGACGTCCCCTTGATTGAAAAGAAGCCAAAAAGCCGGCAAAAAGGGAAAAGGACGGGTGGATCGGGGACTTGGGTACTGGAAAGAGAGAACAGAAAAGTTTTGTGGATGCGCGTCGGGTGGATACCTTCGAAAGGTGGGAAACAGGGAAAGAGCAGGACAGAACAGAAGCAGATGTGACGCGAAGGCAACCTGCTACAGAGTTGTCAGTGCCAAAAACTCACAAAGTGGGAGAAAGGGGACAAAATCGCAGGGGGGGGGTGGGAGGGGGTCCCAAGGTCAGAGAAAAGGGGGGAAGCTCAAACAGCCCTTTAATCAAGATCATCAGGTTTGGGAGACGGGGGGGCAAGCGTAAAAAAAAAAAGGCGCAATCCTTGGACCAAAGGGGGGTTTTACCAAAGGAAAGAAACTTAAAAGGACCACCGAGACCACTTTGCCACACTTTATCCGAAAAAAGGAGAAAGGGGGGAGTAGGGACTAGATAGCTGAAAGCAAGGGGGGAACGAAAGGGTAAAAAAAATAACTCGACTAAGCACAAAAAGGTGGGTGGGAAGAAAAGAATAATCGTTTTTCCGATCAAGCATGCACGTATATTTACAAAAAGAATCCAGAAAAGAAGAGAAGGGGATGCAAAGTTTCCGGAAGAAAGCGAAAATTAAGTAGGCCAAAAGAAATAAGGGGGGGGGGTCCTGGGCAAACTGCTACAGGGGGGGGAAACATTCGGGACGCATCGAATTATTTTTACTACGAGGGGCAACAAGGAAGGAAAGGAAAATTGCCTATGGGAAAAGAAAGGAAAGATTTCTCAACCTGGAAAAAGTGGGGAAAAGGAAAAATACAACAAAAAGGGGAAAGGACGGGGGGATCAATTAGTTAAAAAGATTTGGGGGGTGCCTTTGCAAAGGACGGGGACTTGAGACCGATGCTAGGGGAAACAACAAAAACAACAACGAGGAAGGAAAAGATGGAAAAAAGGATGAGGGGGTGTCTCCTCCTCCAAGGCAAAGGGTGAAAAAATAGTCACAACAAACCCGTACTCCACTGCCAAACGCCTTTTTTTCTGGAGCCGGGGTATGGGGGTGGAAGGGAAAAAAGATGGAAAGTTTTGGAGAAAGACCTAGTGAGTCGGGAAAATAAGGGAAGGTGAAACGAAGGCTGGTTGCCCTTCAGCACAGCCAGAATGAAAGAGTCGTCCATCTTCATTGTACTTGAACGACAAGCAGGAGGTGAGAAGCAAAAAAGAACTCGAATTCGAGAGGAGGGGAACGGAGAATCGGAAGACGGAGTGTTGGGGCTGGAATACCGTAAAATAGAATTGCCGTTAAACGGGGGCTTGGAACGCTCGGTGAGCTAAAAACAAAACTCTGGCTTAGGGTCCTAGTGCGGACCAAAGGTGGGGGGTAAAAAGTTCGTCCACACCAAAACCCACTCACGACGACCGAAGAGAAAATTATCTAGGATTGTCGAGAAATGGCAAAGGGCAGAGGGAAGTGGCGTCCTTTGGGAAAATTGGACCGGAACAAGGCGAAAAACAGAAGAACTAATCCTGACGGGGGGGGGGTACGACAGAAGAGAAAAAGCCGAAAAAACTGAGATAGAGAAGGAGGCTTACCAAAGTCGATGAAACATACCGAAAAAAAACAAAAAAACGGACGGACCAGGGGGACCACCAAAGGGCGGGTGTGGGGAAGGAACGACGCGCGTCATGGCCGGGAAAAGGTTCGCGCCTAGGAAAGGACGGCCCGTGCAGGGAACGGAGTGGCAAACGGCGCTGAAGGAGAAAACCCGCAGCGCTACTCGCTAGTCAAAAATCGAAAATGCAAAGAAGAAAAGGTAAGGGGGTCGGAGATCTTTTTGGCGCGGGAATACAAAAAAGTTCATGGCTGAAAAAATCGACAAAGAGATGGGTCGAAGGCCTGGGGCACGCCTCCCTGGTGAAGAAACAGAAAATCTCGGCGGGGACAAAACAAAGGCAAAAAAAAAGCGTGTGCCAGCAGAGGTCAATTCAAACTGCAAAAAAAAAGCGAAGTGTTGACCAAAGACTAGAAAAAAAGCTGGACAAGGGGTGGAAAGCGCCAGGAAGTAGAATGCACTAGGAAATATCAAACTGAAAACAAACGCCTGACTTTGTAATCGGCGTCGCCGGTCGACGGTCGGAAAGGGAAAAAAATGGCCGGAAAAGGAAAAAAGTGGGGGCAGGGGGAAAGGCGTTCGTCGTGGCATCAAGCGTCACTCCGATCAAGGGGAAAAAAAAAGAGGGAAGACAAGGGGGGGGACCAGCGGATTGAACATCACAAGAAAGCCCGCCGGGGACTCCAAAGCTTGAAAATTAAAGATCGGCACGCAGACAAAGCAAAAAAGAAAAAAAGAAAAGAAAGGCCGACGCCAATGGGCTCTTAAAACCCTACGAAAATCGATGAAATCCAACCAGGGCGCCAAAAAAAAAGCCACTAAAAGGGTGAAAAGTTTGAATTCGGCAAAATTCACGCCTAAAACTTTCCGCCATAGGAAATCAAAAAACGGACGAGGGAAAAAAAAAAAGGAAACAAGGGGGGGGTTACTGATGCTTAATGAAAAATAGAGCAAATGAAATGCAAGGGGGACCAACCTTACGATTGGTCTAAAAAAAAAAAGCAGTTACAACTAGGGATGGGGAACAAAAGTGGTTGGGGGGGGGGAAAAAGGGGGCACAGCGATGCTGGGCGTGGAAAGGGGGGGGTAACATTGGGAGTCTCTCCAATCACCCTTAAATCAACGTCGGAGTAGAAAAGAAAAAAGGGTGCGGGAAAACAAAAAAAAAAAAGAGGGCCTGAATAAAACAGACGAAATCAGGAAAATCTTCTTCTGGGAACTGCCTCCGGCGTTCTGATTCAAAATGGGAAACTAGACTCAAACATGGTAAATAAAAAAAAACAAAAAAACAAAGGTTAAGCAAAAAAGGGAACCAGAAACGTAGAAACGAGGACCCCCGCCTGGCCCAAAAAAAATCCCTCGTAACAAAAAAGGGGACCGAAAAACCGTAAACCCTTGAGAAAAAGAAAAAAATACTCAGAAAATCCTTTGAAAAAGCAGGAAAAAAAAACGAACTTAAGACAACCAATGGGTTCAAGGTAACGGTAAAAAATCGGGCGCCGAACGCAAGACTAACTGTAAAAGAAAACTCATGGGTAAAGTCCTTCACCAAAAAAAAAAAAAATTTCCCAAAAAAGCGGAAACCCCTTGGGAGGGGAAGTAAACGCAAGGGAAAGCGGGGGGTAAGGGTGGTTTTTTATACCTCTCTGACCGAAACTGCCAGCCTCCACACGTGCCATCAAAAAACGTCAAATCCAGGGGAAAAGAGACTGACCGGGACGATTCTCAACCATTGAACCGGACCGGGGAATGGGGACCGGGGAAACGAGGACAAGTATCATCAGGAATCACAAACAACAAAAGAGGAAAAAAGGAAAAAAGAGGATACGTTGTCACATGACGGGCCTGAAAAGGGGCATGGGGGGAACCCATCAGCTGCGGGGAAGAGAACCAGGAATGCAGCAAGGGACGGGAAGGAAAAGCAAAAGGGGGGGGGAATGTCTTGTTCGAAGGGTCGGCAAAACAAAAATTGACAACGTAAGAAAATGGGCAGAAACAAAGCCCACTCAAAGTGACGCAAAGATGTTGGCAGCTGGCCAGTATGGCTTAGACAGGGAAAGAAAAAAAAAAAACCGAAAGGTAAGCGGTCCACGAAGGTGGGTAAGCGAGGCAGGGGGGGAAAAAGGGCAGAATTGAGGAGCCGAAGGGGGGGCCTCCGAATACAGTGGGGGGCTTTTATTTACTTGCAATCCGTCTCCTGGGAAGACCGAACGGGAAGGTAAGATGGCTTGCTGAGCGGTGAACTGCGGGAAATCGAAGAATCTTATACGGGCCTCTCGAAGGGAGGGCCTGCTTTCTTTCAAAACCCCCCAAAGCATTGTAAACACGACTCGCTGAAGGGGACCAAAACAAAAGGAAAAACAAAAAAGAACTGCTCTGTTGGGAAGACCCGGGGGACAGGTGGCAAAATTACTGGCATCTATAGAACCCCATCAAAGGTCGGTAGCGGAAATTTGCGGGGTCGTTGGGAAGGGAGTAACGGCCGGTTTTTGGAGGCGGGAATGGGACTGCAAAAAAAATCTGCGAAAAAAAGCCAACCGGGTGTGCTTTAAGCAACTGCCGAAATTGCGGCGTCGCAGCCAATTGGGCGGGAACGCAGGCAAACAAATGCGGCGGGGCGGGGGGAAAAATCTTCGGGCCCGTGTTTTAGGTCGCAGGGGGTGAAGACACGGGGGATTTTTTTAAACGTCTTGAAAAAAAACTTACGGGAGAAAAGGGGGTTACAAAAGGGGGAGGAACTGCGTAGACAAAAACCCCTGCAGAGAGGTCGACGGGGGATGCAACTTCAAAACCATTTCCCACGAAGATTTGTTTTTCACATCGTCGAGTCGAGAACGGGAAGGAGACGAAAATGGGACCAAGAAAAGCGCGAATTTTGATAGTCAGCGGAAAAGCCTACGGGCGAACGTGAAAACCTTGAAGGATTGCCTTCGAGTGATCTGCAAAAATTCCAAAAAAACCCAAGGCAAACATGCACGAGTGGGGGGCAGAAACCGAGATTGAGAGTACGGAGTCGGAACCCATGTTAACTGTCCAACACGGGGGGGTCCAGAGGAGGGAAGAAATGAACGCGGGATTGCAGCAACGCGCGTGGGCAAACGGGGGGCAAACAAAAAAAAAATGACGGGGAAGTAGATAAAAAGGTGGGGGTGTCGCGCTGGCTGGGGGGGATCCCTTCCAGAAGCTGGGGGGGGAACTCCGGAAGAAGGGCCTCAGGCCATGAATGAAAGAAAAAAATGAACGGGGAAAAAAAGAGGGTTTTCTTACACAAAACCGCCACCCAAATGGGGGGGAGCAAAAGGACACCGCGGAGTGGCTGATGTCAGTTACTCGAATTTGGGAGCAAAAAAAAGAAAAAAACTAAAACCAAAGGACGAAGACGGTTTTCAGCGTGGTGCAGAGGGGGCAGGGGTAAAGGGAATCAACAGCCAACCGGGGGGCCAGGGGTTTCCCAATGTGCACCCTCCGAACTGTGAAAAAAAAAAACAAACCTTGTTCAGAGAGGAATGGATTTCGGGAAGGGATAGGGCAGGGAGTTGACCAGAAACTGAAAATGGGCCCAATTACTGAAAAAACAACAGTTTGGTGGAAAAGAGCAGAAAAAGGCGGGGTGCAAAAGGGAGACGAAACAAATGCACGGAACAACATGGGAAGTATGCCAGAAAGAAAGGGCAGGGGGCCGCCTCCGCCAGCGATTTCTTCTTAAAAGAATAGAACTGGTTTGTAAGGTTCAGGGGGGGGACAAATCAAAGAGGAAAACGAGGGAAGTATTCTGCAGAAAAGGCAACCAAGAAGGAGAAATTCTAAGTTAAAAAGAATAGGAGGGCCAAAAACGGACATAGTTTACACCCCGTAATTCCGGGGTGAAAAAATTGATCAGGGGGGAGGGGGGGTGGTGGGAAAAAAAAAAAAGGTGACTGGCGAAGACAGAGAGCG
>Ga0179593_1350825_pt1 | contig 10133 bp, 22 predicted proteins | sample CZODoug2_1_08_16_FD_185931 | JGI IMG/M metagenome (GOLD analysis project Ga0179593, IMG submission 185931) | Vadose zone soil fungal communities from Angelo Coast Range Reserve, California, USA - CZODoug2_1_08_16fungal (PacBio error correction) | ecosystem: Environmental > Terrestrial > Soil >...
ATAGAAGAAAGCTTACTACTGACTTGAAAGCGTGAACATATACAGAGCGTGAAGAGCGGACAAGATTGTATGACGCAGCATGCAAGAAAAAAAAGGGGGGGGCTGACAGCCATCAAACAACAAAGAAGAAAAAAAAAGAAAAAAAAAACCAAAACAAAACACCAAAACAAAAAAAAAAATTCATAGGCGAAATTGTGGAGGGGCGTGGGAAGGAAGTCAAATCCTATAAGAAGAGCACTCAAACCCCCCAACACCCCAGCATCTCGGAGCCGGTCGCGACGATATTGAAAGAGGAATGAAGTGTTACAATAAGAGGGGGGTCGCCATGGGGAAAATAAAGCGACTGGGAAGGCTTGGGCACTTATAGCTCACAAGATCGCTCGGGGACGTATCGTCAATTGAAAAATGCTGGAACTCCAACTCAGTATTCTAATGACTTAAAACTCAGAAGGCGAAACAAAACACTAACGAGAGAGGAAAGATGAAAAGGAAAGGAAAGCAGAGGAATTGAGCTGGCGGGGGAAGGCGGCGCTACTGGGGAAATAATGACGGAAGGCGAATAGTTGAAGCCAATTCGACAAATTCGAGAAGGAGGATTTGGGGGGCCCAGGGTCGAAATGGGGGACAACGGAAAGGGATCGGTTGTCGACCGAGAATGCATCGTCTTTGCTGTCATAATGAAAGGGACGGGAAAAACAAAAACAAAAGGAGGGGTGCCATAAACACGGTATGCAAGTGGGGGGAAACGCAAAAAAACAAGAAAAGGGAGGGGGAGGAGGAGAGGGCAGTTGGGTTCCTTATGGACAGGGGAGAAAAGATGGACCAAGCGCACAGGTTGAGGTTTTGAAATAGCTCTACACTTATTAAACGAGGAAAAAGTGGGAACTAGAAGGGAAAAACGAGGGTGTCGAGCTACGTGGCGGGCAAATATCTCGCGAGGGGGGGTCGGGGAGAAAGGACAACCAAAAGAGATAAACAGCAGAGGATGAGGAAAAAAAAAACAAAACAACACAAAATATGAGGAAGAGGGCCGACACCAACCAAACGATTGCTCTACAAGAGAGGATAAAAGGAGTGGGGATTAGGGGAGAAGGGTGTTCTCTCGGCGCGGCACGCCGTACAGATACTTATGGAGGTCGGGTGAGAAAAAGTTGAAAGGAAAAAAAAGGGGCGGGAAAAGAAGAAGGGGGTGGGGCAAGGTCGAGCCCCGGTCAAAAGCACGAATCTTACAAAAATTGGGTGGATTCGAGAAAGACTTCAGGAGGCACTACGGGTGGCTACTGCATAGGAAAGGGGGCTTAGCAAGTATGGGTGTGGGGCTGAATTCTCTCAAAAAACAAAGAGGCAGAGCGTGAGGGGGGGGGCAGACAAAAAAAAAATAAAAAAAATGGTGTGCTAAGGAACGTATGGCGAAGTGCGGAAGAGAACATAGTATTTTTCAATGAAAAGTGGGGGTAATGCAGAAAACAAAGAGGAGGATTGGGACGAGGGAAAGCATGTAAGGAGGTTATGGCACTGAGATGCGGAGAGTCCCGGGCGTCATATCAAAATGATTTCCCGAAGGAACACGATCTTTTCGACTGGGCAAAGAAAAGTAGGCGGTGAAGATAAGGCTAGAGGAACCGGCAGGGCGGGCATGGGGAAACTGGAAAAAAATAGATAGAGGGAAGGAGGTATCGTCGGGTTCGGAAGGGGATCGCAAGGGAGGGAAGGTAATGAAAAAGGCGTCCTAAAGGGGGGGAGCAAAGGGGTCAAAGGGAAATAGGAGTTGCATGGAGCAATGCCAATAAGTAGGTTTAGGTACCTAAAGCATGACATGGAAGAAGGAAAATATGGAAAGAGAAAAAGGGGGGGCGTACGGAATACCCTGGGGGGGGGGATCTGTAAGCTCAAGGGTCATGCTGGGAAACATAGTAAATGATCATAAAAGTCTACGATGACGAAAAAACAAAAATGCGGACCTCTACAAATGGGATCGAGGGGGGGAAGCAAAGTGGGCCTGCAAGGGGGGGAATTTAAACGTCGGGGGATAATAGGCAATGGGGGAAGCTGGTGGCACATTCACATGTCAGTCTCCGCACGAGAAAAAGTCTCCTCAAAACTAAGGCGAAAAAACATGGGAGTTAAAAAGGAAGATGTCGGGAATGTGTGTCCGATGATGAGACGAAGGCCTGAAGAGAAAAAGACTCGATTGAGCGCCGTTGGTAATGATGAAGAACTGCGGAGGGTAGATGCCAAAAAGGAAGAGGGGCTTACGAGGGTGGGGGGGAGAAATAGGATAAAGGAAAAGCGGGAAAACTAGGAAGGTATCCAAAAAAAGAGATGGCTTTGACTTTCATGCAAGGAGTAATTTCTTAGTATGACCAGAAAAGAGAAAACGGCCCAGGGAGGAGAGAGGAAACTCGGTACATCGTGGCATCGAAGGGAATGACCGGGCGCTTCGGTGGGTCGGCAGCAGATCAATCTCTTCCAGGGCAGGCAGGACAAAAAGCAGGACAGCGTCAGGGAGTGCAGGAGGGGGACGACAATCTGCCAGCTCGGGGTCGGTGATAAAAGCCGAAACAGGCCGAGCGAGGGTGTAGACTCTGCACGCGATCAGGAGATCATCATTGGGGGCAAAAAAAGAATGGAAAGAAGAAGAGAGAGGGGAGAGAATATATTGGAGAACTGATGTCTTATCCTCAGATAGAAATTCAAATATTAAAGTATTTGAACGGGACAGAGGTCAACTGTAGAAATCTTAGTCACTAAATCAAAAAGACTGTTGTCCGAATTCGTTAAAAGGGGGTTCAATAATGGAGAAAGAGCTATCTGAACAGGGTTAAGCTGGCGCACATCAAATTGAAAAGGGGGAAAAAGTGGGGAATCCGTTGATTTAGGGAAGTCGAACGGCCGGGGAGCGAACGGGATGTGCGCAAGCCTCGGGGAAGTTTCATGAGGGAAAATGGGTGGAAAAAAAATACATCACTAAAACGTGGGGACGGTGGGGCGGAAGGGATCACTATAACACAACTGTGGGCATCGGAAAGGAGGAGAGCAAAAACCCGTTGTGGGAGAGACGACCAATCCTGTCAGGTCGACAGTTATGCAGATAAGGTAAGGAAGGAGGGAAAAAGGGGGGAAAAGGCACTTTTTTGGGGGGTACTAGGTGTTAGCGGTAATCTCAACAAACCAAACATCCGGCTTCTTAAGATAAAAAATCTAAAAGGCAAAAAAAAGAGGCTGTCCAGATGAAAAAGAAACAAACCAGACAGACGGAAGCTCATTTCTCCGGAAGTGATGGGTCGTCTAAAAAAAGCCAAAAAAGATATGGGTTAAGGGTTTTTGGGGGGTGGTTTAGTCAGAAGACCTTGGAAAAAGAGAGGGCAAAAATTGTGAAGAGAAGGTAAGAGAGAGAAAACTAAAAATCACCAAGAAGGAAAACTTGTATTTATCACTTCGATGCGTATAGATAAAGAGGTAAAAGGCAAGAAGGGAGACTAAAAAGATTCAAATCGAACTAGGGGAAATTCTGCTACGCATGAAAAGTCAAGTGGCAGCCCACTTAAAGGGGAAGGAAAGACTCTGCCCATAGGACTCCGAGATGAAACAAGAACCGCCCAGAGAAAAAGGAGTCTCATGGTTTGGGGAACGGGTGCTCAATCCCTGCCGGAACCTGTTCGGCACCGCGGGGGGGGGTAAAAGGGAGACATTGAAATTGGGGTCGGGAGTGCGCGATACGTGAACTCTGACGTACGAGGATCGTATTTCGGCTACGGGGGCGTGGGGGGGGGAAAAAACGCGAAGACATCGAAACAACGGTCCTTATGCTCGTTGTAAAAAGAGTACAGGGAAAGAGAGGTTTCCAATTCTACCAAGCAAAAAAAAAGGGGAGATGCTGCAAGTGGGGTCGAAAGGGAACGGGTATTTGGCAAAAGAAACTGAAGTTCGCTCGCGGGATACCTGCAAGAACGGGGCAATCAACTATAAACGATTTGCCTAAAAGAGAGGGAAGAGGAGAAGAAAAAAGGGGGCGGGACTCTTGTGATGGCATGAAAAAGTCCGCCTGCCAGAGGCTATCTACCGGATTGGGTTTGCTAAAAATAGCAGACTGGTACCTAGGGGGGCTTGAATTCTGAAAGAGGGGGGGGGGGATTCGAGGCATGAAAAGGGGGAAAAAAAGAAGGTCACAGGGGGAAGGCTGGGGAGTAAACGGCTGGAGTTAAAAAAATCGGCATAAATAAGGGACTCGAATAACGAGGGGGCGTACGGGGGAGAAATATACAACACACATCCTTGCGAAAGAACGCACGTGAAAAAATGGAACAGGCAAGATCCGGTGGGGTCGAGGTGGTTCTCTAGGTGCGACGAAAAGAAGGGGGGGAAACCCGGCAAAATAAAGCGTCGGGGCCTTTCAAGAAAAAGCCGAGTAAAGGCCGGGTGTGGCTCGAACACGGCTCGTTGATAAAGCAAATGACTGCTAATGAAAAAAGGGAAAGCGAAACACCGAGAGAAGAAAAAGAAATCAAAGATGCAAAAGTGCAGAAGGAAGACCAAAAAATAAAAAAAGTAAATCAAACTTAAAAACGAATTCTCAAGTGCGTTTGGCACAAAGCAAACATACCTCCGTGATCATTGTGCCATGAGCACAAGGGAACGAGGTGGAGAGGAAAAAGAAATTCCAAAGGAAAAAGTTGGCGGGAGAACAAGAAAAGCGGACCCGGATCAATCAAGACAATAAGTGGCTTAGAAAAGTGAGTCAGGTTGCGGGGCAAAAAGGACGCTAAAGGGAGACAGCGCAGATACGAGATAAGTTGCAGCCAAGGTATCGTGGGCATGTTAGGAGGAAATTTGTGAAACCATCGGGGAGGATCGATAAAAAAAAAAATAAGGAATGGCGGGCCAAAAGAGGAAGAACAGGGGGCTTGTACTCGCTAATGGACGTGGGGGGGAAAAAAGATTTATGATCGATCACGAAAGTATGGCGTGACGAAAAAAAGAGGGAATAACGGTCGGTGGGCCAAAAAAAAAAGCAGAGTTGGGAGTTTGGCTGAGTAAAAGTGCTAGACAAGCTGTTCGGCAATTGCGGGGGAAGAGTTGAAGTGGAAGGGCAAAACTAGACGGAAATACTCAGCCAAAAGTAAAGAGTCAGATCGGGGCTTTTCGGATCAGGAAAAAATCAAACCGCGATGCTGGAAGAAAAAAAAAAGGGGTCAAAAAAAACGTCGACAAACCCCCACCCAACCACAATAACCCACACCCAACGCCTGGGCAGTGTACTGACATGTCTGAACTACCGAGATACACGAGAGGGAGAAGAGAAACGGGTCCTCGCACGAGAGGGGCGGAAAATCGAGGGTAGTACTATGCTTCCACAAAATAGAAAAAGGTGGCTTATAACATCAGCTGTATGGAGGTTGTGGTTCATACAGTCCTTAACGGAGTAGATAATGGGGAGCACAGTAGGGACTAAGGCGAAAAGAGGGAAAAAAAAGAGTAAATATAGATTATGCCAAGACAGTTGGGGTGGTGAAAGGAAGAAATATACAATCAGGATAAACGCTGCAATGGGAAGAAGGCTCTACAAAAAAAAATGGACTTAAAAAAGAAAAATCCTTCCTCATAATGAAAATGTGGCTGGGGAGGGAAGGGGAGATTCAGAAGCGGAAGTAGAAGCAACGTCAGAACACTTAATAGCCAAGAGGGGCCGGGGGGAAAGGAAAAAGTCATGACGTGTTCCCCCCTGGGGTTCCATACGCGACGAACGGCAGGGGGGGGGGGAAATCGAAGGAGAAGATCAGGGCGACTCGTCAGTAAGGAAAAGCGCGCCTTCACCGGGATCCGATCTGAGAGACTGAAAAAAAGGATGACTCGACGAACACAGAGCAAGAATTTATCAAATGGAAAAGAATGAATGAGGCTGCGGTGAAGGACGGAGCATGAACGTAACTAATGAAGGAAGAAGCGGGGATAAAGAAGAAATAATGACGCGCGGCGGTGCGCGGGAGGACCTCATGGCGATGGGGGAACATTATGTAGAAAATTGCGAACTACTGGGGGGAAATAAGGCTGAGTCTTCTTCATCGTCCAGGCTGGAAAGCCAGAAAAGAAACAAAGAAAATTTAGGAAAAAAGAGGGGGGGAAATGCGGGGATCAAACCGTGTTTGGAAGAGCTCACCAAGGTGTAACAGAGAAAGGATGTGGTTTTGCAAAAGGAGCTCACGGCAGAACCATGGTCTCTTGTGCAGACGTCTATAGAAACTTTTGGGGGAGAACTCGTTCAGGAAGGGGGCAAGAGGGGGGCCCCGAGAGAATCGGACTTCGTGGACTATGTCTGAAAAAACTCGAAAAAAGAAAAAAGCATAAAGTCAAACCAAAATCAAGAAGTCTTTAGAATCTGCCGGGACGACGGAAGGGGAAGACCAGGGGGAGAGGGAAACGTTGTCGCTAAAGGTAAGGGTTGGGGGGGGGGGGGGTGGTTTGCACTGAAAAGGGGGGAAAAGCACGGGAATAACAGGTCAAAATTCTTTTCTAAAGGAACTTGAGGCAAGAAAAATGGGGGGCCAATGGAGAGACCCGAAAGCAGAAGGGAACAATTGAACGGTTGCCGGATACGTGCTGCTGGAGAAACTAACGTGGAAAGACACTTGTGCACTCTCAGAAAGGTGGACTGTGGAGGGGGGAGAGAAAAGAAGAAAAACGCAAATCTGCATACGTTGGGAACGGGGGTGGCTAATCAGAGGAGCAGAATTGAAGGGAATCGAAGGTGAGGGATCCTTATCCACAATAAGGAGTGTGAACCTAAAAACAACAACGGATTCAGAAAACTGTAAAAAAAATGTAGAGGGGGGGCCAAATCTGATGAGACTGTAGAAAAAGTGGAAGAGTGTCGCTGGGAGAGGGACCCGAGATGGGCTACAGTGGCATTAAAAGAGAAGTTGGCAATTGCCTGCTCCGTAAAAAGGGGTAATGGGAGGGAGAATGGGAGCTCTGATGGAGGAGGAACTTAGTTGTAAAATCTTGTTCTATCCGAAAAAAGTTGAGATGGGGTTAATTATCTCGGCGCCAAAGAGGCAGCAGGGGGGGGGAAGAACGAGTGGGGGAGGGGGAAAGGCCAAGAAAAGTCGAAGTTTAATGGAAAGATATGGCAAAATTGTGCAGGGTACTATTCTGAGGGAGATGCGGTTGGGGGGCACGGGGTTTACTTAAAAAAGCTCATTCGCGGTCGGGGGTCATGCTTCACCGACAAAGAAAGAGGGGGGAGGGGAAAACGTGTTCTCCGTGACGGGACCGGTTGCTGTCAGGGAATATTGGCAAACCGGGGGGGTAGAGGGGTGGTCAAGTGATTAGAGGGAGTCAAGAGGAAGTGAAAGAAACCAAAGGGGAGAAAGGAAAAAGGGAAGTTGGTGCAGCGTCTTCGGATGGAAAATGGGGTGATGATAGAACGGTAACAAGGGGCCATAGAAAGGAGAGGTTGGCGCGAGTGCGATGGGGGCGCATTGGAAAGAATAATAGGATGTTAAAAGATCAAAATCTCAAAAAAAAACTCAAGATGCGAAAGCAAGTTGCAACGATGTGTGGGGAATATATCCATTTTAAAAGTCAAACGAAATAGTAACTTTTGTATGGGGCAAAAAAAAAAAAGGGAGAAGAAGGAAGGGGGAGGGGCCGAAAGCGGGAGGAAATCAAACGCCTAGTAATGCTAACAGCATAGAGGTGGAGGGTTGGCACAGAGGGGGGTGCTGATTGAAAGCTTGCAGTTCAAGAGGGACGCTAGGTGTCAGGAGCAAGCGCGCTAAAAAAGATAAATTAATGGCTAGCCGAGACTTTGAGGGAGTAGCAGGGACCCCCGCTTCGGGTGGCGTTTCTATATAGCAGGTTTACAGACGGAGCGAGGGGAGAGGAAAGGAGAGTCGGGGAGGAGAGAGGGTGGCATGTCATAACGCAGGAAAAAGAAAAAAAAAAAAGATGAAGCTAAAGGGAATAAGGACAGGAGGCACTGGTAGTCAAATAGAAAATGGAGAATAGATGCCTTGGAAACAGGGACTCGAACAGGGGGCAGGGGGGGGGGACGGAGGAAAAAAGGACACGGAAGCTGGCTCTTGAAAAGCGGGAGGGTGTTAATGATGGAGGGGCAAGAGAAGAGCAGGCTTAAGTGAAGACGGGGGGGGGTCTTCAAAAGAAGAGGGTGTACGAGTGATAAAGAATGGGGAGTGTATTGTTAGTCCGACGGTGGCAGGGGCGCAACGTGAAATGCGGCGTAGAGGAATTAGGGGAAGAAAGAGGAAGTGAAAAAAACGCAAAGAGAGGCACGAAAAAAAAAGGGGGGGTCTGTGGCGGAGGTGGGTCTAGCCAAGGGGGGCGCTTCTCTGAAAAGGGGTATGCTCGAAGAAACCGTTGGTTGGGTCTTTAGAGCACCAATAGCGAGGGAAGGAAGGAAAAGGAAAAGGAAGTGACTTCGGGAGAACTGGGAAAGCCAGGGGGTGCATGGGGGGATCAGGGGGTATCGATCAGTCAGAAAAAAAAACAACCTTGGTTACTTCGAAAAGATAGAAGGGATCAATCAAAACTATCACAGAAAGACGCTGAAAAGAGGACAAAGGAAGTAGGAGCTACAGGTACGCTGACAAGAAAAAAAGGGTGGGACGGAGAGCAATCACAAACTACCTCTTAACGAAGCTCCCTTTGAGCGAAGGCTCCACGAATGTTGGGGGGGGGAGACGGGCGAGCCAAAAAACCCAAAAAGAACGTGGGAAAAAGACTGGGGTGACACTTGAATCAAGAGAAGAGCCAAAATCATACTTTCCTCAAAAGGGCCCGGACCTAGAAAAGAGGGCGAAGGAAGGAAGGGGGGGGGGTCGGAACCGAATTCGGGCAAAACTCGCCAAGATCCAGAAGAATAGTCCAGAAAGAAAGACAGATATTGAACCAAGGGAACACTGAAAGAGACAAATTGCAAGGTTCGTTTACGCCACAAGAACGAGGGGGGGCGGTCAAGTAGGGGGAAGGAAGAGTTGATATATGAAGGGGAGGGGTTAGAAGAACGGGGAATGTCGTAGATCCGAAGGGGAGAGGGGGCCCGAGGAAAAGAGAGGTCGATTTGGTAACGCCTCAGGGAATCGGGCTGATGCAGTCGCGGACTCGAAGGGGGAAAAAAGGAGAAAGAGAACGGAGGGAACATGCTAAAGCAATCAAGAGGAGATCTAGGACGGTGTCGAATCGAGCTAGTCTTGGAGGGACAGGGGAAAAGGAAAGCGGGACGGGGGATATTTTATGCAGGAAGGAAAATTAAGCGAAAAAGATTGCTAAGGGGCGCTGGAAGGAGAGAACAGTGTAGAGGACTCTGGATGGCTATCGGAAGCTACAGGCAGAAGCGGAAGAATAGGAAGGGAGGGTTTGGATACAAAGGGGTAAGGAGGATTAGGCCAATGGGGGGGGGGGGGGAAGAAGAGCCCATTAGTCCAATCTCAGCGCTTAGGAAAGAAAGAGGGAAAAGGGGGAGAGAGGGCTCCCGCAGGAGATTAAAAGCTATCGAGAAACGGCTCGACGATGGGGGGCGTAACGTTCTCAAGAGAATTACTATCACAAGAGGGCGAGAAAATTCCTGAGAAAGCGCAAAAAAGTTCATGTGTCCTCTCGCAAATGGGGGGAAAGGACTTGGGAAGGAGGGCTACGAGACTAAATGGAAAAACAGCAGGACAAAAAGGTCCATGGGAACAAAGAGAAATTGAAAAAAGCACCATTCTGTGGACATTTTCTTCACAGTGCTAGACCGTTTGTCGTGGAAGAAAAAAAAACAAAACTTCGAATTAGGAACAAAAAGAGGACTAGAACTTCACGAGCGGCTAATTAAAGAAGGAACCTTCAGTAATAGTTTCATCAAATTCTAAGGATGCGTTGGAATGAAGGAAAAAATAAATTCATTTTGACCAAGAAAGGACTACGAAAAAAAAGTTTTCGTGCTGATGCATAAAAGGCATGCGGGGGGGGAGTAAAAAGAAAGCACGACAGATCAGAACGATTGAGAAGAGGAGTCAGACCATTCTTGTACAGTTGTCGCAGGAGGGGAACGCTGCAACGGTGCAAGGAAAATGGGGCGTCCTCGGGAGTTGTCCAGTAGTAAATGCTACGGGTTCATAGGAGAACAGGGCAAT
>Ga0179593_1436177_pt1 | contig 10133 bp, 6 predicted proteins | sample CZODoug2_1_08_16_FD_185931 | JGI IMG/M metagenome (GOLD analysis project Ga0179593, IMG submission 185931) | Vadose zone soil fungal communities from Angelo Coast Range Reserve, California, USA - CZODoug2_1_08_16fungal (PacBio error correction) | ecosystem: Environmental > Terrestrial > Soil >...
CGACATTGCCGTAGACCGGAAGGGCATAGAAAGGATCCGAAGGGGAAGAGCATCTCTCCTTTGAAAGGCGGCAACACGATCCATACTCTAGAGCAGTGGAACCCTTCGCATGAGGAATGACCAGCATGTCGTATTGGTTGAAGTTAGCGAGTGGACGGGGGGGTGGGTTTGTTGGGACGGTATACAAGGAATGAATCTGGTTGAGAACGAGAAATGCAGCGTGGGTCCATTAATCTATCATCTACAAGTCGTAACTACAAATGACAGAAACATAAACTAGTGCAAAACCACTAGTGAAAGGGCATTGGGGTCAAGCGCACATGGAAACTGCTGACTGAGACTCGTACGCGGGCCGCGAAGGGAAAGAATATTCGCAACTAATGGGGTGGGAAGGTTGGAAAAACGCTAAACGGTTTTCTCGTACATAGAGGGATCCCGCCGACTACCGTGGGCAGGAACGTTAGCAAAGGTTCAAAAAACCTACGAGTCGATGAATTCTCATAGAGGGAGAATCCGTGAAGACGACAATAGATCCCCTAAGGGGGCGCATCAGGCGAGTCCTGGAAAAAGATCGAAAAAGGCGACCGGAATGTCAGGCACATGATTATCCTCAAATCGGTACTGGCGTGGTGGCCTCAGCGGAGGACATCAATCGGGGGGGGGAAAGCAAAAAAGAAGCGCAAAGAGAACGCGGTCAGGGTGAAGGCCATACGGCATGACGGCCAGTCAATGCGGGCGCTGGAACAAGATCCAACAGGCGAATACCAAAATCGCAGAAAGCAAACAAAAGGAAGGCGGGTTCGTCTGGCGTGGAGGCGGGGTGTCCGGAACTAGTGACGGAAAGGCGCGGGCGGATTTGAGCAAGTGACCGCATGTGCCGTAACGTTTTGCGAATATACCTGGTCGAGGAAGCGAGGGGGCTCAACCAACAAGACGTTCAACGAACCCTGCTGCGATCTGGAAAGCCTCGGCGACACCGATGAACCGCACGGGCGGACTGCAAAACTCAGTGTCTTGCAGGGGTAAAAAGAGAAACTCGACTAATTCATGATGCGCACACGGAGGAAGGAGGAGGACCGTTGCGATATGTGGGAAGGAGAAAAAACCGTACACCAAATTCGCTGGAACGAATCTCTGTGCACTGAAGTGAAGACGCTGAATGATACAAGGGGTTTTAGCTGAAAGATCGGCCGCGTGCGGAGCTGTCTGGAGTGAAGGAAATTGCTGCTCACACATAATCGCCTAGGTGGACTGTACGAAGAAACGCCGGAGTGGGGATGTCTCAAACCGGGGCGACCACGTCGTATTAAGAAGCTATTCGAAAAAAGCGGGATCGCGGGTTCATGAAGGATTGGAGCTGGCAACACCCCTTGGTCTCTCCCCGAGGGAAGGGCCGGAGGGATATCGTCAGGGGGCTGGGGCAATCGGTCCTTCACCAAGCGCGTCAAGTTGGTTTTGAGAGCACGGAAAAACGCGAAAACACCTACGAATACGTCAGAAAAACTCACTTCATCACAGCGCTGAAAACGCCGCGGAAACGGCAGGAAGCCCCTGGGCGCGGAATTGGGGAACTGACTCCGCTCTTAAGTCCTCGCGTCCGGTTATGTGTACAAAAAGGGGGGAAACCTAGGATTCCCTTACACGAAGTCATGTATCACGGAAGCGACTAGAAAATACATACAATTGACGTTTACAAGTCGGGGCGGGTTCCACGGCTTTTGACGTAACCGGGAAGGGTAACAGTCATAGTGGGTAGCCGTGCACGAGACAGGGAACCGGGGTGGAGGTCAGACGGCGTCGAACACCTTTCCGAGCTGAGTCCGGGGGGAAGAAAAGCTTTCTACGACAGGGGGACTTAGATCCTTGAGAGGCGGCGCAGACTCACGGAGTCCACAAAGTGCTAGCGCTCCTTGCGTAAGCCGCGATAGCAGATAAGATTAGTTGGCGCGTCGCTTTGCGGGTCTTGACCGCCGTTCTCATCGGAGAAAAAAACTTGTTTTGCATCGCGGTCGTCGGGGGAGTCATAAGGAGGGGTTCTTTTTGTTTGCGACGGTCAAGCAAGGGGGAAACGGGAAAGGGGGGCTAAAAAATTGTGCGCTTGGGGCTTGCTAATAATTTAAAACTTATGCATCCGCGGAAAAAAAAACATCCAAGGCGATATGAGCGCAGCAGGTGGCGGGACAGAAAGCTCTCAAAAAGGCCGAGGGAACTTGGGCCTACGGCAGTGAGGCATGATCAATCAAAGAGCCAAGGCAAAGCAAGGTTCCGAGTTACACCCCTGAACCGAACATCTTGGGAAGGCAGGGTGGGGAAATTTATCAACTGTCTTCAAAGGGGGGAAACGACGAAGCGATGTGGAGGGACAACCGGTAAAAGCCTGCGGGAGAACCCAACTCCTAGGGGGGGGGATTGGGTTACAAAACGAAAGCTGTGAAGGATCTCGTGGAAACTACGGGCTGTTGACCGGGAGAAAAATTCACAAGGGACGGACGGCAAAACGGTGAATGAAACAAGGGCGGGATAGGAAAAAAAGCATGAAATGGCTGAGAAACCACTACGAAAGAGCGTAATCATACGGGTGGATGGTAAATAGGGAAGGGCATAGACGGGACGGGAAGGTGAGAAACGGAGGGGGCACACGAATGGGTCGACTATCCACAGGATGAGAAAGATAAGGCTCAACAGAAGCAAAAAATTGCTTTCAAAATGGGCTAAGCGGCGCATCATGAACCCAGGCAATTATAGGAAGGGTCAATCCAAACGCTTGAAAAAAAAAGGGTGAAATCAGCGCCTGATACTATTAATTAGACATGTCAAGACCAAGATGCCCCATGAGAACCGTACCGGAAAAACTGATACCAAACTGCTGAGCTGCAGGCCCTAAAGCCGTCGCACGGCCGAAAAGCACAGCATAAGGGAGGTTAGGAGATATCGAATAGCGCTGGGTTCAGGTGTAAGCTACAGAAAACAGCAAGACACGTCATGGTGTGTGTCGGTCCAGGCTTCGAAAGTACATGGCTCCGACACGCAGGGGGTGGACTGAAAATGATGAAAATAGAAAGAGGCGATCTTGGAAGAAACTGGCATGAGGGAATGCGGGTGATCAGAGCGCGAGCAAAGACACGCTAGGGCGGTCTCGAAGGGGCTATCATTCCCTTCTCCGCAAGTGTCGGCATCACACACCACAACGAAGGAAAGAAAATGAAAGGGGGGTAGCCGCGGGGGGCTGATCTGCATCCATCTTGAGCCGGATCCAGTTCTTCGAGCTCTGAAAGGGGCTACCCAAAATCCCATAAACGCAGCAATTACTGAAAGAAATGCTCTCGCCTACTTGAGCAATAGAAATACCAAGGCGCGTGTCGGTCCGGTTCAATCCTTACGAAAAACCGACGCATAACCTCGACGGGGAGCGTCTGAGAAATCGGCGAAATCATGGGCGTGCGGGTCCTACTCAAAAAGAGCCGGTGTCTGAGAGAAGGACGGGGAGAAAGGGTTAGGAAGGAAGGAGAAGCTCACACCGTCAGTGGTAGAAGTAACGTCGATCTGATGTATGAATTCGAGACTTGCGCAATTTCTCCTGAAGAGTGGCACATCGGCTCAATGGCCAATCGCAACAAGCGCGCGGCATGGGGAAAAGAAAACGAAAGTTCAACGGTTGCATCGCGTGCATTATGCGCTTTCTTTAAAGATAAACGCTCAAGACGAATCGAGCGTCAGCAGGGAGGGAAAAGGTGGAAGTCGTCGACACGAATGGAAGTGAAACGGAACAGGTTCATCATCAGTCGCCGAACCGGCAGGTGGTCCCTCAAGGGAACGAGGGTCCCCGTAATATTAACGTTAGATAGACGTCTTGGGGTGGTGTCATCACCTCCCGGTCCTGGCTATATGCGTCGAATCAAAAGGTTTGGCAGGCCATCTCATACGCAGGTTCCCCATGGTTCCATTCAAATCTATCCACACGTAGAAGCATCCTCAACTCTCGTTCCGCGGTCTTCGCTGTGCATCTGTCAAGCCACGCTGATAGGCTTTGTCTAACGGGCTACACGAAAGACTTTGGAAGAGGGGTTCGTGAGCCAGATAAGTCAACACAAGATGGTGCTCATAGTTTAGGGGAAAGGGAGTGTGAGACGACGTGAGTGAAACTTATGCGAATGATTGCTTTCGGCAGAGGGCAATCACAGATACTTTCCCAAGTGGGTCACTGTTTGGCGATGAGCATCTTAGACGAATCAAGCCACCGAACTTTCGATGCGGGTTCTAGACAGAGATGAAACTACGAGTCCCGGCGTATTTCAAGCGGGAAGTTTATTAAGGGGATGCCAAGCATCCGCAACAAGACGAGGCTCTGCCACTCGCAATATATGGAACGGGCCCAACTGCAAAAAAACCTAAGGCAATCTGGCCCCAGGACGACAAGGGGACGAAACCGGAAACCGCCGACGGGAAAGAGGCAGACCCGCAGCGCGGCAAAGAGGAAAACCGATCTGGAGATGGATAGACGCCAGGAGATGTTGCCTTTTTGGGCAACTGGAGAAAAGAGCGAATAATCGCCCGCCTTGTGCAAATGTAGAAAGGTGGGGAAACTGGCGATTGACTCTACTTCGATTTTTTGATTGAACCCCTTGAATCAACGAGGTGCAATAAGATCTTCGCAAGGTCTTGATCTCCTCCAAAGAAACCAATATGTGGACGGAAAAGCTAACGAGGGGGGTCTGGACTAACAAGTCGGCACGTCATGAGGGGGAGGAAATGGGCGCTCGTGAAGTGTACTTCAAAAGGGAGGGGTCAAGGGGTAGCATAAACAGAGGGCAAACCAAAACATTCAAAGCGAGCCTATGAATGGCCGTAGGGAGAAGCAAAAACCGTTTCGAGGCCGGCAGAGGGGCGCAGACGGTGTTGTTTTACCAATCGCGAGAGGAGAAATAAGGCCAGATCCTATCATTTAAAGAGGCGGACAAGTGGGCCAACAACCTCATTATATCAGACGAGTTTGAAAGCAGTGGACCGTCTTTCCATGCAATAAACAAAATGGGCAGGAGGATTGGCGGAGACCGCCACATCGTTTGCCCGCCTGCCTACACGACGCTGGAAAGAGGCGAAACGATCCGATCACCTGTCAGTCATCGCGTCAGTTGAGAAACGGTTTCGTGGAAAATGACACGACACAAAAAGAAGGGGTCGTTAGGAAAAAAAGGAAGGCTGGTTGTGCGAACATGTCATGGAAGACATGATCCAAGGAAAGATGAATCTGAGCAAAGCCCCGATAGGGGGGGTCCACGTCTCGGTAAGAGGGGAAGGTCTAGAAGTCACCGCCCTTGGTTTGTCGGCGATTGACCGATGTTAGGTGCTTTTTAAGCACCCTGGGAACTATCCGCACACTTGCAAGAAAACGCCGCAATGTGGCCGGAGAAGGTATTAGAGGGGGACAGAGGAGAGGGGGTCAACCTTGTCCTGCAGGACCAGAGGTTGTGTGGACCGCCCGGTTCATCGTGACGCGCAATACGAGGGAAGAAAGCAACGCCAGCAAAGGGGAGGTGACGGACAGGGGCCTGACTGAGCTTTTTAGGGTAGGAACGGAAACTGTGGCAGGAAGGTAGATGGCACACGCGCCAGCGCAACGGACGCTACCTAAGGAATCTTAACCACAAGCGCAAAACCTGAAAAGGAGCTGGACAAGATTGGGCGAAAGAGCTAGAAGGGCAATGCTCATCGTGTTATCTGATTTTTGAAGAGGTTCATGTTCGAAATTACACAATCCCGGACTCGGAGAAGACAACGGCGATCGAAGCGCAGGAAAGCACTGGGGAGGGGAGTTTCTCTGGAGGCGCCACGGGATTATATTTCAATCTCGAGGAGTCTAAAACTGAAGGGAATCAGGCCTACTAGATACTGCGAATGCGGACTGAAATCTGGGGTGCACAGCAAAAAGACAGGAGTCTCTCTGCTAGCGGAGCAGTCCCGCGGCAACTCTGATGACGAGTTACGGAATGGAAGGAGACAGAGGAGGGTACTAGCGAATAATAAGGACTTGGAGGTCAGTTGCGAATGCCCCGGGAGACGTCTCCCGGCAGAGTACGTTGGCGTTAGCAAGAGAAACAGTGCACGGGGGGAGCACAGAAAAATCAAAATAAGCGCAAAGTAAACTTCTAATACCCGAGAGAGAGGAGACCTATTGACGAAGGCGCATCTCCGGGTTTTGCATAGCGGGGGTATCTTTTAAGCAAAGGAATGAAATCGGGGGGGGGAGCGCGGCAACTCGTGTGTTGGTGCTGTAGGGGGGGGGCACGGAGGGGAACTTCTTTAAGACTTGGGTGGATGAGGGTAGATGAACGCAACGAAACGCCGGGGAGACATCCAAGGAAAAGATAGGGAGCTTGCGAGACAACAAACAAAAAGGAAGCAAAAAACTCAACTTCATCTAACCATGGCGAAAAGGGAAAGGAAAAGGGCGAAGGACGAATTGTCGAAGGGGACATGACGTAGACGAGCACGGAGAGCCTGCGCCTGGAAACACCCGCGAAGGCAAAAAAACCAGTAGTCATCGGATGATTCAGGACAGCTTCAAAGCTCCGTGAGCTAGCAGCTAAAAAAGGGATGAGTGTAACGATGAGAGTGGCTCGAAAATTGAGTTCGACATGGATAAGAGGGATACGGGAAATTTTAACCCGGAGAATCAGCTAGCAGGGAAGGGAGAAAAGGGATCCCCTAACTCGAGCTTACGCGGGGGAACCGTCTTGCTGGCAAAAAAGGTCGCGGGGGTTTAAAGATGAGTTTGATACGTTCTCGAGGCGGGGGGGGGTATCACAATTCGCAGATATGCGATCTGGTGTTGAGGGAAGTAGTTCCGTCAGGTGTGGGGGTCAACAAGTCCCATCAGAGCGTAAGAGGGAGAATGGACAACTACAGACAGTAGAAAAAAACACGTGAACGGGCGGGGCAAGCTGTGTGGAAAACACGTCCCACACGGAGGAAGGGTCAAATCGGCAAAGCTCCTGGAACAGCTCTGGTTGAGAGGAGTACAAGCTAGAAGGCGAGATGGATTGATGTCAGGGGGGGGGGTGGCTCTCTAGGTCTTGGAAAGTAAATCTAGGGGAGGGGAACGCTGCAAGGTTTCAGGAAGGCCTCTGTATCCAAAACGTAAAGGAAACCGTTGCCGCCCGGACATTCTCGAAGGAGAACTCACAGATGGATTAAGTTTAAGGAAGAGCTGGAGTTCCATTGCTTCAAGGGAATCCGCGCGGAAGGGAAACATGCGAGTACGAAGGTCGGGACAGGAGAACCGGAGAAACGAGGAAAAAGATGGTCCAAAGGAGGAATTCGAAGATTATATATACGGTTTCATGTTCCTCATCGGAAGGAAATAGTAGGGGGCGGAGAAGCCCTGCCAGGCGAGAGATAGGTCGGGGAGTCGACGCCAGGCAGTCGTCCATTCAAATCGTTGCGGGGTTAATTCTTGTAGGACAGTTCTTCCAAAAAGAAACCGAGGCGAAGGCCGAAGAGGCTAAAAGAAGGTACACGATTAAACTAATTTCGCGGCGTTCTGGAATGGGTGTCCGCGAACGCGGTGCGGCGGGGAAAGCGGCATTTGGACCCCAGATTGAACCTGGTTATAGAACCGGCACGACAGCGAAAACTTGGGAGAAGCTGAAAGGGGACCACACAACCTGAGACAGTCACGAACCCGTCGGGGGCGGAGAGGCGGTCCTAGATATCTCTAAACGGATGAAACGGAAAGTTGGGAAGCATAAGGTTAAAGGGGAGGGGTAAACTCGAAGCATCTAGGAAGGATGGCGCTCCCATCGCAGAAGGCGTGAGGGCACAGGTGCGATAAATTTCTAGGGGACCCATACATAATCGGAATTAAAAAGATTTCTCAAGGCGCAGTCCTACCCAGTGGGGGACCGGTCAAAACCGATACCGGGGGGATGAGAGAAGCGCCGCTGATAGGGACTTCGGTCCGAAAGTCATAAACTCGCCGGTCGGGAAGGGAAAGAAGAATTGTGTGGGCGTGTCTGTCCAGACCGGCCAACTGACGTGTGATGTAAAGGAAAAAGATTCTGCGAACTGGGTCGTGAAGTTCAAAGCTTCCTGGTACTGATGTCACCGACTGGGGAGGTATCGCTCCATAAAGAAGGGGGCGCCGAGGGTAGGAAGTACGGAGTTGCAGTCTGCGGGATCGTCATTCACGGAGGCAATATTCCATGAGTGGTAGCAAGAAGGGAGAGGAAACGAGAATACGCTCCACTAGATTCAGAATACCAGGCTGTCACTGCCGCTCAAGGAAAGGCACCAAGCGGGCAGAAGAGAGGGGTCCGGATAAAGGACTATTATAAATAATCGCGCTTCGATGGTTTTGGGGGGCCGCCTCTGGGGGGAGTAAAAAACTTGGACTCCTTCCTGCTCACGTTCAACATATGGTACTCAAGATAGGGCAAGAGGACAGAAAGGTGGGAGTTTCAAGAGGCTGCTTGTGATACGAGAAAAAAAAAAACCGGGGTGGGGGTGCTGGGTTCGACGTTGTGGCCTCCCATATTGCGGGGGGTCAAAGCCGGGGCAGCGCTTTAAGGAGAAAAAGGCTTGTGGGGGTTAACCGATCGGCGTAAAACACACGTGCCCTGAATGAAAATGAAGGGTCAGGGGGCCAAAAAATAGAAAGGACTCGCCAAGGTTTAACCGAGCAGTAGCACACGTCTGGCGAGACCTGATCAAAAGAAGATGGTAAGAAAAAAGTAGCGAGCTAGGCTCTTGACCGCGATAGCAAAAAAAAAAAAAAAAAAATAGAGAAAGAAGGAATTGTGCAGAGCGCTTTGCGGTCGGACCGTAGAGCGATTAACCTGTGGGGGGAAGAGCCTTTGCGGGTAACGTGGGCCGATCCGCCGCCGTCAGGGGGAGGGGTCGGACGTGTCTCCGAGGAGTAGTCTCTGACGCAGGAGAGTCTAGGGGGGTGCGATTGATGTATGGCTAACTCGGATATTTGCACCGCCGCGAAATAGAAGCTATTCAGAGAGGAAGGTAGAATATGCGGGTGGAGAGAATAAAAAGCATAAGAAAAAACAGAGACAGTGGGGGAAACAGGAGATGGAGTCGATAAACCAGAATCGAGCAACATTAAATAGCATCAGGTTCTGACTTGCTGAGATAAATAATACCGGAAAGGTTCGGCAGTAGTGTGGGAGGTATCTTCTGGAGAATGGGGAAAGACAGAAGACGAAGGAAGAAACGATGTCGGGTAAACCAGTAGAAGAACATGAAAAATACATGAGGCTGAAAGCAAAGCGGAAAAAGGCGATTCATTGAGAGAGGGGAGGAGATACGGGCTGGTGGAGGCGTCTGTGAATGGAAGGGAAAAGGGGGACTTAGTGGATGGTGGAGGGAAAACAGGAGACGGAAAGGGAGAAAGAAGACAGGAAGTGATGGGAACCAACCAAGAACAGAATCTCCAGAAAAGGGGGGAAAATGGTAATATGACAAGTGTGCCACAACTGCGGGGTCTTACTTCTTATGGAGATACGGGCAGGGGGGGGCATAAAAGAGGGGTAGAAAGAGACCGCTTAAGGTACTGAGTGATCGAGATCGTGATCTAATTCTATTATCATGAGGGTAGAGGGATAAAAGAACTAGAAAGGAGGGAAATAGGCCATGTTGGAATGCCTCATAGCTTGTGTGGAGATGGGTTTTTTCACGCTCATTAAAGGGACCTACTATTAGGAGAAATTACGAATCAAAGAGGACAGGAAAACGGACGAAGAGAGCAAAGGGCCAAGTAAGCCAAGAGAAGGAGGGTGCGTACCGATGAGTGGAAAGAAGAAGGGTCCAACATCGTAAAGGACACAGAATAAATGGTTAGTGGGGAAGAGCGAAAAAGAGATAGGGGAGAGTCTTTAAGAGAGACGAAGGCAAAGACAAACGTCTATTTGATGAGGAGGCGCGCTACGTCATGAATAAAAGTCCAACCGATGAGGGAGGGGTGTAATGGTAATCATCGGAGAAGATAGAATGGAAGGGAATAATAGAGAGAGGAGGAAAATAGGATGAAGGGAGATATAGAAGAAGACAGAGTCTTGCAGTTAAAATAATGGTAAGGAAGAGAACTGGGCTAGCAGTCCATTACAGAAGCGGGTAGGAGAGAGTGC
>Ga0179593_1457661_pt1 | contig 10133 bp, 11 predicted proteins | sample CZODoug2_1_08_16_FD_185931 | JGI IMG/M metagenome (GOLD analysis project Ga0179593, IMG submission 185931) | Vadose zone soil fungal communities from Angelo Coast Range Reserve, California, USA - CZODoug2_1_08_16fungal (PacBio error correction) | ecosystem: Environmental > Terrestrial > Soil >...
AACAGGGCAAAGGTCGAAACCAGAGACCTGAGAGTACGATCACTGGTTAGCCCGCGCCTGCTGCGAAAGGAACGAACTAAACACGAGATACCAAAGAAGGAAGGTAGCGTGGGGGGGAGAGGCCCTAAAAAAATAGGAACTTGAAGGGGTCGAACCGCTATAGGAAGTCAGAGGAAAATAGTAAAACAATAATGCAGGTTTGAGCAGTCAAACCAAGGCAACGGTCCCGACCCCTGCCCAAAAAGAGGGTGGGGCTCAAAGACCATACAGGTCTCGGAACACTTTTTCAGCAAAGATTGGAGCAGGGTAGAAACGTGAGTCGAGCAACAGCCCAAACTCTGTCAGGGCAAAAGGGCACGGGGTGCGAGGGCCGGAAAAGAAAAACAGGGATTTGGGTAGGGCGGAGCCGGGGGTCAGTGAGACGTGTAGGAATGATCTTTGAAGCGCGGGGAAAACAGCTTCATGGGACCGACACCGGATTGGCAATTGGCGCGACGGGCTCAGGGGGGAGACCGGACCCAATTCCGATGGATGGGGGTGGGTAAGAGCTTGAGATAGTAATAAAAACGCAACGGGAACCTAAGAATACACCGATGTAGCTTGTGGGACCGGGAAAGACAAAGCCGAATACAGCTTCTGGCCCAAACCAGCAGTAATAAATGGGCGTCATAAACCCGGTTCTTTGTTTCAGAGGGAAGAAACGAAAGGAGGTTGGACAGGGGGAAATGATTCCAGAGCAAAGCTGGTTGAGGTGCTGGGATGTGAAAGAAAGCAATCTAGGGCGCCAGATCGGAAATGACACCGCAGTTGAGTCGCCGCTGGATTCGCGCAACCTCCGAAAGGGGGGGGTGTGGGCGATTTGTTATGACTAAACTGCGATTGACAGAGACGGAAAACGAAGCGAGCTCCCGAGTATCTAAACTGGGTCCTCGGCTTATACGCAGGCGGGGGACTCCACCCAATATGCGAAAAAAAGGGGGGGAGAAAAAAAACGTTCCGGGGCTACGGGGCTCCCGAGTGGGCGCCTGAACCGAGTCAAGGGGGGGGGGGAAAGGGGGACATCGGTACAGCGGCAGCCGTTATCGTGAAAGGGGAATTGACATCGGTCGACCAACCCCGCGAGCAGCTGGGTCGTAGACCTGGGAAAAAGGCGGGGGGATTGAAAGACGTACAAGGATTTATCCTCGTGACCCAACGAGGGAAAACTGAATACAACGGAGAGTTTTCCTCAACCGACGAAGTTATGGAATCCTCGTGCCGGAAGAAAAGGGCGAAGAGGAACAAAAAACAAATGCTCGGCCAAAAAGGGACGGGGCTTCCACCTTGGGTAATCAGCCGAACTGCACCATTTTAAAAGCGGACAGTGGAACAAAGGATGTCAGCCATTACTGCCTGCAAAGCCATCCACGAAGTGAGGGTTCACTTCCCTCGAGGGGACACAGAGATTGACCCCACCTGAGCCTGAGACTGAACCCCATCAACCAGTCAATGGTCACCGGAAGAAACAGCGACAAGGAAAAAACTGTTGGGGGATGGGGAGGGACCTGATGGTCAGACTTGGTAGAGATGGTCTGAAGGGGGAAAAACCAAGAGCATCAAGGAGGACCCAGGCATCGAAAAAAAACCGAAATTTGTAGGGGAAGAGGGAGGGAGGCCTTTCCTAAAAAACGATAGGCAGGCGACAAACAACAAGTACCGCGGAACGGGGGGATATTTGGGGTGCACGAAGCAGTCCAGGGGGGCAAAAGGTGAGGCGGCAACTTCCTTGGGGGGGTGAGGAAAATGTAGGCAGGAGAAAAAGGCAGCGGATACGACTAAGCCGACACGCCGAAAAAGAAGGCGAAATTGGTGTATGAACAATCACCGGAATCGTCTTGTATCCGGGCTCGGGCCAAAACCTCCGGCTTTGAACCAGGAGCAAGCAATCCTGGTCGCCATTAAAAACTTCAAACCGCAAAGAAGCCGGTCGCTCCTCCCAAACTAAAAGCGCCGCTGGGCCGGGGGATAAGGGACATGGGGTGCGCACCCCAATGCCTGACCTATTCGAAAGAAAAAAGGGAAAGAGGAAACTCTTTCAGAGATCTTAAAATAAGGAGGGGTCGACCATGATGCGGGACAAAAAAAAACGAAATTTCAGAACTGCCTTACTCCAGAAAGAGGAAACAGAGCGGGATACGAGGTAGTGCTCCCGGCATCTGAATGCTTCCCAAGGGACACCAGGGTTCCAGTCCAGAAGGAAGTCCGCCTGAAACGTGCAACCTGTTACAGGGAAAAAAGGAATGCAGATGCCCTGGGGAGGGGAGAAGCCAAAAACAATCAGCCCGCCAAGCAGCGGAAAGGATGGGAAAAGATTGCCGAACGCGACATTCATACAAACATATCTCCTCCAAACAAAAACAGGGGGTAGGAGGTACAGTATGGGGGTGGGGTCCGCGGCATCGCCACAAGTCCCTAGGCAACGCTCTGGGGAGAAAAAAAGGGCAAGCCAGACACGGACCATCCCTGCCAGGCGTCAGGATCGTCGGGGATCAAAGGTGCATACTGTGGGAAAGAAAAAAATCAGCCTCTGAACAGGAAAAGGAAAAGGGAGCCTCAGGGACAGTTTCACGATAAGAGAGCCTACGGTCACGCCTGTGGGGAGTCAGGAAGTCGACGTCGTGATCGGGACCCTTCCATGGGGGGGGGTGGGAGGGACGACCGTCCAAGGTACTTCGAGAACAAGAACCAGGGTTAGATTCGCCAAAGGAATCAAATCGAAGTGCAAATGGGGGGGGGGGCGATACCTTTGAATATCCCCAGGGCTGCGGACCCAAAAAAAAGCACAACCCGAAGTTTTTGAGTCAAGCCAAGGACGAGGGGGGGGGGGGGATGGGGGGTGCGGGTGAAAAAAGGTGGGGGAGCAATAAAAGTAAGGTCTTGACGACGGAAGAGGCCGGACTTTGTTTTTTTTCCCCCCCCTTTACCGGGGCCCGCACCAAAGGAGAAAGCAAAAACTGCCTTTAGGTTGGAAAGGGGAAGGGTCAAGAATGCGCCTCTTGGAAAAACGGGGGTTAGGATAAAAACTTAGCCCCGTCTTCAAATGGAGAAAGGACAAATCGGGCCACCACCCAAAGCAGACGACGGTGCAGCCAGAAGAGAAGGGCGCCTCACCAAACTTCAATCGGTCAACTAAGCCGTGTGGGGAGGCCGAAAAGCCACGAACTATCAAGGGCGGCCCCTCGCAAGGAAGCAGAGTGTTCCACCGACCACATATTAAGAGGCTTGTTCGAGTCGATGTGCCCGGGAAAAAAAAAAGGAAGTAAAGGAATGGGGGGGGGGGGGGTGTGTACCGACATGACCAAAGGAAAAAAAAAAGAAAAAAACTATAAGCATCGAGGCAAAAAGGCAAAAAGGGGAATGGCTATCAAGGAAGAGGAACCAAAAGAACTGGTTGGGGGAAAAGAAGCCGCGTCGAAAGGCAATGGTGGAAGGTACTGGGTCATAGAATAAAAGATCCGGGGGTATGGAGCAGGGAAAAAGGACATACGGGTGGGGGGTAATATTAAGCTAATGGAACCGAGCAAGGGGCACTATGGAGTCGGATGGCCAAAAGGGGGTGGTGGATCAGTAACGGGGGGTAGCGCCAACACTTTCTGGGGGCGCCGCGGGTGGGGGTGGAAGACCAGGAGTGGGGTATAGGGACGAGGTATAAAAGGAAATGAGGGGTCGGGTGAGAACACTTGATGTTGGATGGGAAGGGGGGAGGGTTAAGAGGGATCACCACTTTCACGGTGGTCATGAACAAGGAAAGGGTTGAGAAAGCACGGCTCCTTCTAGCAAAATAAAGGGGCCTGGCTCAATGTTTTGGTGAAGCGATCATGAAAAGCCTTTGTGGTTCCCAAACGCCAAGGGGGAAAACCCTGCCCCGAGGTCCAGATATCCCGAATTTGGGGGGGGGAAAGACTGACGGGCCCCGAGGCGCCAGGGACGTGGGGAAAGGTCGCAAAGGTCCGGACTGTGTCTCCATCTAAGAAAGAATAGCCAGGACCGGAGGTACAATCGGCCGACGCGGTGACCGACGATAAAAAGCTGCAGTGGCGGCAGAACACAAACATAAAAACGGCCTCACTAAAAAAAGTCCGGAACTCCGGGGCGAATCACGCCGTGGGGGAACAGCCGCAGCCAGAAGAACCCCTGCTGACGGAAAGCAACACAGCTACCAGGGGGGGACAACAAGGTCCCGCCACGGGGCGAAAAAAAACTGAGATACAAAATGAAGGTCGGGGAAGGACAAGGACACCCATGCCCGAAACCTGTAGGACGGCCGCTGAAAAAAAGAAGATGGGACTTTCCGAGAAGCTAAATCCAGGAATGCGGTGAAGGTCCAGCGACAACGGTGAGCGATGCAGACAGGAGGGGGTGGTCGAAATCGGGTTTTCCTCAAAGGGACAGGGTAAAAAATTAACGAACATCGTCCTGGGAGGGGAGGTCACATCGGTCAAGCCCCTGGGGGGGGACACGCTGGCACCAACATTCCCGGGGGCGGTCATCGAAACAGAGAGGCCAGCCAAAAGGTAACCAAGTGGGAAAGATCATGGCCACTCAGGCGGAGCTACAAATCCATAAGGGGTTGCAAATCGAAGAAAAAAAAAAATCAAGGCCATCACGGTTCGCTGAAAAGGGCAGGGACCGAGGGGTCTGAGTAACCGGGGGGAGCGCAATGGCGGGTGGAATTGGTGCCAAAAAAAAAAAAAAAAAAAGGGCGTCAAATTATCGGGCTGTAAACTAAGCCGGCTGCCAAAAACAATTTAAATGAACTCGGGGTTCTACTGTTTAGGCCGCAAACGGAAGGGAATATGAGGTTCTAAATCAAAAAGAGAAGTGAAGGTCGAGCACGGGGCCCCGAACGAGCGCGCAAACCGGGCATCGCGCTTTAACGGGAAAATCAAGCCACCCCCCTGCTCTGAAAAAGTGATGACAAAAAAAAATCTGTGGGGTGCAGTGGTTACCACAAAAGGACGAAGTAGTAGATTCCGAACGCCTGGTAGAGAATGGGGGGAAAACGGTGGGCAGCGGAACCTGAATGGATCTCTAACTGAAAAAAAAAACTTTAAATGGATACATCCAAAGCATTCAAAGAACCAATGATAAAGATCACAGCCAAACCGGGACAAGCGGGGGCGGAAAGACTATGGGCAAGGACTAGAAAAAAGCAGATGGAAAAAAAATTCACTGGGAAAATTATCCTTAAAAGTTCAGAGGGAAAAATAGGGAGGGGTAAAAAAGTATACGGATCCGAATCGGAAGCCACGTATGAAACGTCCAGACCGGACGATAACGCATTTGCGAAAAACTAGGGAATGAAAGAAGTAAAAGACAATGGTGGGGAGGGGCTGCCGGTAGAAAGATAACCGGGGCCCGCGTGGAAAGTCCCAAAAGACCCAAAAGTGAAACGATCAACCCCCTGAAATCGCACAAGGAAAAAAACAAAAACGCCAAGGGGGCGGAATGCCTAAAAAACGGGGTTTTTAAAAAAAACAACGCCTTGAGGGCCTGAAAATACTTTTCAGAAAATAAAAAAAAAACTGGGAAGCGTCTGAAGCGTCTAGGCCTGAAAACGGCTATGGAGCTGGGGGGGCCCAGCCCGCGGACGTCACCTCCACATGCAATGCCGGGGGTTGGGCGCGTGGGGGGGAGAAAAGTTTCGGAAAGGAACCCGGGGCCAGCTATAACACCGTCTGACCGAAGGAAAAAACTCAACAAGAAGCCAGGTGAACAGCATGACTGCGCATCACTGTGGGAAGACAGGCAAGGGGGTCAGCGTAGCGGAAACGTCCTCTGTGGAAAATCCGCCGCAAGGGCGGAATTGTGAACTTGAAAGTAGCTGGGGTGGAGAAGACACAAAAACGAGGCCAAAAAATCGGCAACCGGAAGCCGTTGAGGAGGGGCAAAGTGGGTCAAATAAAAACGCCGTTATTTTGCAAGGAAGGAAAAACAGATAAGGCCACGCCGCAAAGAAAAGAAGAGCTAATGAGACTCGGGGGAAAAAAAAAAGATACTGGCTGGAGATGGCAGCTCAACAGCGGAACCGGGCCGGGGGAGGCACCTAAAAGGGATAGCGCCCCGCGGTTAGTCGCGAGAGGGGGGTCAGGGGAATATCACAGAGTCAGAGACCGGGAAGGAAAAAAGATGATACAGGTATTGAGCCCACCCAAAAAGACAGCCAGGAAGGGGGGGTCTTATTCCCGACGGAATTGAACGGCAGAAAAAGAGAGCAGGGCTTGATCCACGGTTTCACAACTTAAAGGAACATACCATCACTATTCACAGGGCCGGAAACTTAGAGTGCAATCCTCATGCAATAAAAGGGCCCCCCACAAAAAAAAAAAGGGGGGACAAACCCAGGCTGCGCCAAAAGCCAAACAAAGGCCATTAGCCGAAAACCCACCCTGAAAAAATTTGGGGGTATCAGCACTGGGGAAACTGCTTGGGCCAAAAGGGAAAAAGGGGGCGCTAAAACCGAAGGCAGGACAATAAGGAAGACCACAAAGTCGGGTGCCTGCAAGAGAAGACCCGGGTATGCAAAGATAAAGTTCGAGGATAGAGACACAAAAAAAGCAAAAAACCCTGGGGTCCAACTTGAAAGGAAGACAATTCTGGGGGGAATGTGGGATGCTCCTGGGAAAGGATGTGCGCTTTGTCAGGAAGCCGCATGTCGGACCACAGAAATCGCGGGAAGGGCAGAGAAAACCGAGGGAATATGGGGAAGCTAAGGAAAACCTTCCGACAATAGTGTTTGGCGGCGAGACTTGACCCGAGAATGGGTGATATTGGGCGAGCCCGGAATCGGAAGGGACCTGGGTATTGTCACTCCTTTGTTGGGTGTTGCACCACCAGTACGGGGGGTCGAGGGGAAAGACTCTGATAGCGCTCCAACAAGGCGCGATAATGATGGGGAAGCGGTAAGGAAAACCGTGGTAGTCTTTCCAAACCGCAACGTTCCATAACGTCCAGTGCCGTCGGAACTACTGGTGTCGGCAACAAAAAAAACTACAAGGGCCACACGAGCCAAAAAACTTGCTGCTTCCATTGACAGGCACATCAGGGGGATTGAAAAAGGGATTCACCAGCGCGAGAGATCGGGGGGGTAAAAGAAGGGGCAAAACACTCGTTAATGAAAAGGGAGGCACCCTGCCATGGAACGCAAAGAAAGAAAGAGCAAGGATATACTCCGTCCTGACCTAAAAAAATTCCGGAGAAGTAACCTTCAATCTGAGGATTGCACGGGGAAAATGTCCCATCCTCAAGAATGTCACCGCTCCACAAGAAGCAACCTGCGCCATGATACAGGAAAAAGAAAGGAAGCTTGGCAAGAAGTCCCAAGGGGTTTGCCGAAAAGGGCGCGAAAAAAACAGACAGCGAGCTGGGAAGGAAAGAGGCAAACGACGCGCATACGACCAAAGGAAAAAAGAAAATCAAGCACCAAAAAACGGGAAGTAAAAGAGAGAAGAGAAATATGGGGGGGGGAGAGGACTGGGCCAAAGACAACTAAAGAGTGCCATTGAGTGGCGTCTAGGAAGACAGAAGACGAGCGACATGGAGACATGGATAGCAGGTGCGCATTTGTCACTGGGGAAAGAACTTGGATCCAGGAGGACTGGTAAGGGGGACCCCTGTGAAAGAAGGGACGGGGTAGAATCGATAACTCGGTGCGCCTTCAGGAAATAATGGACTTGGATGCGGTCGTTGAGACGTGTGCCTGGTGGCCGCCCTCAGGGCTGACAGTCAAAGGTTAAGCAGGAAAAAGCACCCCGAAAAGGGTTATCCACCGATCCAATCAGCTGGGAACCCAGGTTGGCTAACTTGTAAGAGACAAAGGACCGCTGGCCTTGCATGGACAAAATTGGGGAAGAAGAGCAAAGGATAAAAGCGGGGAAGGCACAGAAACAGGTGCTTCAAAGGGTGCGACAGGGGATGGGAGTGGCCAAACGTGCAAAAATCCCGGGTGTTTCCTTCTGAGAAAAGCCGAAAATGAGGTGATTGGAAAAAAGGGACACTGGTCAGATGGGAAGCGGCTCTTTGGGCGGGAAAAAGTCAAGAAACTCGTCTTCAAAGTGATAGCCTACGAATTTGAAAAAGAGGGGGTCAAAAACGACAGGGGGAAGGCCGGTAAGGACAGACGCGGAAACAGCAAAACAACAGAATGGGATCGCGCCAAATATACAAAGGGGGGATAGGGTCAAAGCCAATGTCGGCGGCGGGGGGCAACGATTCGTCGACAGGAGAAGATCAGTCAACAGAGAATTTTTCAAAAAGACAAACAAATTGCTGGGGCGAATTGTCCAGAAGCGGGAGAATTTTTGGGGGGGTTGTCACGACATGAAAAGACAAAAAGGAAAACCGTAAGCAGCGGGGGGAAGACCCATTTTAAACAAAGGGGGGGAAACGTTCACCTGGTCTCAAGATGAACAAGTGACGTGGTGATTTTGACAATTTGGGAGAAAAGACAGCACGAAAAACGTCTCAGAGGGGTCTTAAGGGGCACGGTGGGGCGGATAAAATTCAGGGGACCCACGATAAACAAAGTGGGATCAAGGAAAAGGTAAGGAGGGAACAATATTTTTTGAAAAGAAAGGTACGCTTTGGGGGGCACCAGCAGTTTAGGGGGGGGAAATGGTGCTCTCCAAATGCGGGGGGGGGGAAGAAGGCCCTTTTTGGGAGCCGCCCTGCTTGTGGGCAAGTTCCGCCCATCGGTTGGAAAAACGGCTGCTTGGGCAACTCGTGCTGGGGGTAGGGAAAAAGAGATAGGGGGGTCAGGGGGTACGGGGGGGGGGGCGGGAGTATGATTGTTAACAGATCAAGTGGTCCCTGATGAAGGCTTCAAATAGACGGGCAACGAAAACCGAACCTGAGTAGGGGGGGGTGGTCGCCGGATCAGAGTTGGTCAAACCGGGTGGAGTAGGCTGAAAAAGAATATCACAGGGACCATTGCGGCAGCTGCCCGGTACCCCCGGGAAACGGGGGCAACCAAAACAACCCGCCTTGGAGCAAATCGTCAAAACCAAAGTCGGGAAGGCTTCACCAGAGTACAGACATCACGAGCGAAGCCCTCGGGGTTCCTCGAAAACGCATCAATCTGGGGGGGGGGCAACCCATACACATCCACAGGTCGCTTTCATCCTACGGAAAAACCCCGGCGTACCGGAGTAACCGCCAAGCCCCGGAGTCTTGAAAACCAAGTTCGAGGGGGGGGAAAGTCAAGAAACTCAAGACAAGGGCCGTGTCCCGCCGCGGGGGTCCGTATCCTTGAATCTACACTCGGAACTTGGGGGAACGCCTGAAACCCCGAGGAAGTGGGACCGACGGCAACGGCTGTGCTGTGGACGGGGGGCTCAGAAGGTCTGAAGTGGCGGAAACGGGGGGGGGATAAGAAAAAAAAAAACCCGGTGGTATCTCGCAAACAGGGGTTCGTGCGAGCCATCAAGCCGGTGCAACCAAAATACGGGACTGGAGCATCTTGCAATGGATTGGATTCCTGCTTGGAGGCTGGGCGCCAAAAAGGGAGGCCCCCCTCCAGAGAAACTAGACGCGTCCTCCACCCAAGTCCCAGGAAAAGAAAACGGACCAAAGTTCTCAAACGAACTAAAAAAAAAAAAAAAAATCAAGTGGACCACTCCATGAGAGTTTAAAGCAAATCCCTGGTAGTACGGTCTCAACGGAGTCTGAAAAAAAAGAGGTAACCAATTTGAAAAATTGCGCGAGGTTGGAAGGGTTTGTAACCCAAAAAAAAAAAAGTCTGTGACTTGCCCAGTAAAACGGGCACATGATCGTTAAGACCGGCCCCCAGGGGCTCACACCAAGCGGATTTTACCACGTGGGGAGTAGCTGCCTCACTGGCGGGCCCCTAGGGTCAGACTCACAAAAAGCTGCTAAAAAAATCAATATATGACCTGCAAAGATCAAACATCGCGTCTGAGGTAAGTCGAATCAAAAAAAAAACGGCAAAATGTTGAATTCAAATTCCGGGCAAGTGGTGTTAGCGGGGGGTTAACAAATCCCTAGTCTCTTCTCTGAAAAAACTCTGGGGGGGAACCTGGGGTTGAGTTAAAAATCGGGAAAAAAAAAAAAAAAAAAATGTTTCTAAAATGTGTGGT
>Ga0179593_1523507_pt1 | contig 10133 bp, 8 predicted proteins | sample CZODoug2_1_08_16_FD_185931 | JGI IMG/M metagenome (GOLD analysis project Ga0179593, IMG submission 185931) | Vadose zone soil fungal communities from Angelo Coast Range Reserve, California, USA - CZODoug2_1_08_16fungal (PacBio error correction) | ecosystem: Environmental > Terrestrial > Soil >...
GTGGAAAATCATTAATTTGGGGAGGGGGAGACTCGGAGGGAATAGGTGTTGGTTCCTCTGTACGTAGCAATCTTATGGAGGGGCAGAATGCAAGTCATTCAAAAAAGTAAGGAGGAAAAATGAACTAAAATACACAAAAAATAGCCGCGGGAAGGAGATGACTGTGCGAAAAAAAAAAAATGGCGTGTGTCTGGGGGGGGAGGGGAGGTGGAGGATGGGACGAAGGAGGGACCCTACCACTGTGACGAGCGGGGGGGGGGGGAATCTCAAGCTAAAGAAGTAAAGGCAGACAAGAGAGGGTGACGACGGAACAGAAAACCATTGGAAGGAGCTGATGTGAACTCACGTACCTGAAATAAAAAAAAGAAGAAAGAAGGGGGGGGGAAACCGGCCGCAACAAGCAACCGTCGGGAGGAGTTCCCCACTGGAGATTGATTTCCACTGTAGGGACGGGAAGCTTGAAATCCGACAAAAAGGGCGAGGGACACAACGGGCTGCGGGGGATGGGTCGACCTCTAGGGCGCGGGCATAGAGGAAGACGCGCGTAAAAAGAGCAAGGAGAAACCCAGCAGAGTGGGTCGGAATCACCCGGAAAGGAAGGAGGACAAACTCGACTATGGACTGCAGAGAAGGTCAACAAACTCGGTTAAGATCAAAGAAACGCTGGAAACAAGCAGAACCGAATCCGAGATGTGGAGTGATGAATCATGAGAAAAACCGTCACCAATCGCCCGCGGCGAAGAAAGTAAGGCTGAAGCGGAAGACCCACGCACCAGGCAGCTGGTCGGGCAAGAAAAGGGCTTGGAAAAAGGGGGGGCCGTCTCCTGAACGAGAGCGGAGGGTGAAAAAGAGAAGCAGGGTCCCGCCGGTGTGGTCACCGGCAGACGACCGCTGAGTCAGATGCAAGGTTCCATGAAATTCCCACCAGGGAAGAGCTGGATTCAGAGGGAGGAAATCGAAGTCTGAGGCCACCACAACGCGATGGTGAGAAAAAAAAAGGAACTGTTCAAAAAAAAAGGGGATTAGGAAAGGCGATAGCGAGGCCGAGATACGGCTGTGAGGGGTTCCCTGTTTGAGAGAAAACTCGATTACGGTGGGATGGGAACGGGACTCAGTCGTCCACGCGCCGAAAAAAATGACCCTATCGCTTGACCATGGGGACAAACCTATATTAGGGTCGAGCTGAGTTTGTGGAAGTGACCCACGCCGCGGCCAAAAAAAACATCAAAAAGAGGGGGACCCCATAGAGATAACAGCCCATCCACCAATGTCAAGAGTAACCTCCTCTGCCACTTGAACGGCAGCAGAAAACCCAAGGAGGGAAGGCGCTGTGACGCAGCGTTTCGGGAGGGGAAGGGAAGCAGATACGGATTTCCAAGTTAAAAAGGTGTTGTGCGGGTCATGCCATTCGCCATTGGAAGGATCTGGGAGAAAAAAAAGATCAACGAAAGGGGAAAAAAAAAAAGCCGGCATCCGCCCGCGCTCGATCGGGAACAATTTTTGTCAAACAAGGACACATTGTTACAACAAGCAAGGCTGTGGTCCGGTTTAGAAATGACGTCATGCGGACTTTGAGAGGCGAAAGGAAGGAAAAAAAAGGTGCTCAACAAGGAAACGGTAACGCAACTGATTGACAACCGGGGGGGGACTGAAAGTGCGAGAAGGGTACGGCAGCAGTCAGCTTCCTTTCCTACGAGATGACGCATGAGCCTGGGTTCTCGCAGGGAAAACGTAGAAAAGAGAGGACTTCAAGGCACAATCTTCGGTCTGGAAAAGGGTTCCCTAGCCTGGGGTGCAGGGGATCGCCAAGATACCCGTCGACAGAGCGGGGAGGAGAATTGGGTTAGGAAATGAAAAAGAACGAGGAGATCGTGTACAGAAGATGAGAAAAAAGTGGGAGCGAAGCATGACTAGTTGGGATCGAATGGGGACTGTTCCTGGGTCGTGGGCCCGTCAACCCTACTAGTTCGAAAGGGCCGGTCAGAGCAAAAAAGAAAGAGGGAGAGGAGGAAAAGAGTTCGACGCCCGCGAAAGCGGGAGAAGGGTCCAACCCCACGGAAACGGCCCATCGAGATAAAACAGCAGCATCGGGGGAGAATTTCGGGATATTGAAACACGGAAAAGGAGGAGGGGTCACGTGGCCGGACGACATAAGAGGGAGGACGAACAGTCACGATCCGAAGCTGCGAGGTCGCAGCGCGCCATAGAGAAATATTCAAAAAAAATCAGGCCAGACCCAATACGTGCCCAGTGAAGACGTAGTCAGGTGGTATAAAGGAACAAAAGGGCTTAACCAGCTCATCTCCGAGGTAAAGGAAAGACTGCTGAATGAGAATAACAGAAAATATGCAAAAAGAGGGAATGGCGCGGAACCGGTGTCGATGCTGCGCAATGGCCGTTAGCACAAACTGGGAGTGGAAGGAGTCAGCCTAGCCGTTCACGTGATGCGAAACAATGGCAATAGTCAGTTCAGAAAAAGAACCGGCGCCGGAGAGGAAAAATCACTGGAACGTCAAAAAAGAGGGGCGGATGCGAGGCAGAAGGTGGTCGCCATACGATACCGAGAGGGGGAAAGAAAAAGCAAAATTGGCGCTCAGGGACCGAAACATTCCCCCGCCGAAGAGGACTTACACGTCCTCTGCCCTGCGGCCAATCGAGCAAGGGCACAGAGGGAAATCTAAAAATAGCAAAAGATCCATGAATAGAAGGAAGAAACCGTATTGTCAATTTCACAATGGGTGCGGGAGGGTGAAGGGTAATTCAGTTTGGCTCTGGGGGAAGGTTAAGATTAGCAAGAACCTGGTGTCCTCATCGGAGTGGCTGAGCGGGGGATTGGCACGCGGCGTGGAAGTCCAAAAAAAATCTCACTCGCCTCGACGACTGTCAAAGAAACAAAAAAGGAAACGTCCAACGCGCAAGGGCAAGGTGGGTGAGCCAACCTGAGGCTGACGCACGATTCCCCCGCCACCTTCAATAAATTTGGTCAAAAGGAACGCACAACATACGGCATCATGCACCGAGCCTTTCCGGAGACTTGGAGGAAGGCTCATCCAAACATCGGTGGTTGTCACGCTTTGAGCCGGCAGAAAGTCCGGAATCCGCGGCGACAAGGTGGAATGGCAAAAAGAACCGGTCGAGAAACTAAAGACAAGACTGCTGTTTTGAAGAACAACGGCGTGACCGTGATTGAAAAAAAAGTACGCTCTCATTTGGAAGATGGACCTACAAGGACATATGACGAAAGCACGGGCCTGGGGATGAAAAACTTGAAAGAAGGGCCATCGAGATTGGAAGGAGGGTTTCAGCGAGAGGAGTTCCTCCCTCAATCCGATCAGGGCTTAGCGAAGGGGGAATAAAAGACCGGGGGTGCGTCGGACGTCAGCCCGACGTAGGCGTGGACTTTCTCATGCCGTAAAGAAAGGCGCGGCTGTTCCGGCGTTGGAAATCGGGAAGTAAAAGAAAACTGGTTGAAAAAAAAACGGGAGGGGTTAGACGGCATGGAAGAGGGAAAAGGCTGAAACGAGAACCGACGTTCGAAACAAGCAGACCAAGCCACGACTGCCTTGTGTAACCGGTGGCGAGCGAGATTAAAGGAAAACGATCAGATCGACAGGGGGGTGGGAACTGGGTACCCCTAAGTGTTGGCGACTGTGGGAAGGCCTTGTGAAAAAAAAGAAGCGCTTGGCAACCTTGATTCAAACGGGGGGGGGGAAAAACAGGTCTGCCGGGAAAAGGGGAGAGCACCGCTCAGGTCTGAATGGGAAAAAATGAGAAGAGGGAACGACTTCGGGTAAAACAAAACAAATGCAAGGGGGTTTCGTCTAACCCCCAAGAAGAGGGCTGTATGAGGCAAGTGAGAAAAGGTCTTGTCTGAGGAAAAAGTCCCGACGTGCTTGGAGAAGCCTCCAGGAAGGGGAAGGGTCAGTAAACGAGATTAACAAACCTGCCCTGTCCGGAAAGGGGTCGAACTCGGGAACATCAAGAGCAAAATCGATCTGAGAAAAAAAAAAAAGGGAGGGAAAGGAGAGGAACGGGACGGGGGGGAGGGGTTAGGCAGGCTTCTCGGGGTGGTGAAAATTCCTCGGGTACGGGCCAGGACGAGACTCAGGGGAAAAAAAAGACGGAAAGGGCCCAAAAAGGGATCGCGGCGGCGAAGAGACAATAAGCCCGAATGTGGTGGGTGAAACTAACAGGCATTGGTTTAGACCTATCTGTATCAGAATGGAGAAGTCCAACACCGAAGGACAGCTCCGTAACGCGTACTGTTTTTGGCCAGCGAGACGTGGGAACGTCCAGCCTCTGAAAAAGACTTATTGGGAAAAAGACGGACCGCAAAAAAACCGCTCGGGGAAGGCAGTTCCAAACCACGTGATTCAGGATTGTAGGAAGAAAAATCTTCTGCTAGATCGCTCAGAGGAGGGTACTAGTACAAAGGGGTTAAGGGTCGAACATCGGAGGGGATTCTCGCGGAAGAATCTCCGACCGCGACCGCAGTCGCAAGCAGCGGTGTGCTTAAAAGAGGGAACCGTACGTCACGCTTTAAAAACAGAGGATTGAGGATCGGCGAGAGGACCCTACGCTTCGGCTGATATCCCGGGTTTTAGTCCATCACCCGGAGGATCCGAAGTTGTAGGGGACCGACCTAAAAAAGAAGGGGGGAAACATGGAGCCACGGCAACAGATCAAGGAACAAAGGACTGCAGGTGCCAATAGGCGTTTTGACTTGTAGGCAATTCGAGGGAAAAGAGCGGTGTGGCCCCTACGAAAAGACGTGTTGTCACGCTTTCAGAACAGCATTATCAAGAGGAAGACGTGGTGAATGAAAAAACAGTGCGAGGAGTCCTGCTTTTCAGGACCGGATCGACGTCGCTAAGGAACAAAAACAACAAAATTCAATGGGAGGAGATGAGGCTGATGAGAAAGGCTCAGGACTGAAATGAGGGCCGAGTGCGTCGGGCGATTTGCGTTTAGAAGCCGTCCCACAAGCAGTATTACGGTATAAAGGAGATCGCCTCTTCCCCGAAGAGCGTGGTGAGTACCACCTTGCAAGTGCGAGGGGGGGGGGGGGGGGGGGGGGGGGAGTGGGGGGGGGTGGGGGGGGGGGGGGGTGGGGGGGGGGGGGGGGGGGGGGGGGGGGGGGGGGGGGGGGGGGGGGGGGGGGGGGGGGGGGGGGGGGGGGGGGGGGGGGGGGGGGGGGGGGGGGGGGGGGGGGGGGGGGGGGGGGGGGGGGGGGGGTGGGTGCCAACGCCGTAGACCCGGGATTGATCGGCGGATGTGGTTGGGTTCAGGCGTACGCCACAAGACAACGCCCCCGCATCAAACCGAGAAAAAAAAAAAAAACCAGGAGCGATAACAAGATGGAAAACTGACACCTCAGCTGGCACAGGGTCAACTACCTCATCCGAGCTGGAAAAGGCCGCCCAGAAAAAATGTGCTCTCGACGCAAGACGGTAATGGAAGTGACGTCGAGTTTTTGTCAAGAATGAATTAATTGTAAAGAGTTGAGTGCAGCGTCGGCAATTATTTGGAGACAAAAGATACGTGAAAGTACGAAGCACGCTGGAAAGGTTTCAGAAACCAGTACGGACTATTTTCTTTCCCATCGCCCGTCAGTATCCCGGGTGCATATAGAATGACGGTCATTCGATGCTCAATAAAACCCTAACGGCAATCAGACAATTAAACCGGGGGAAAAAAAAAAACGCATTTCCCGCAGATGAAAAGTTCGGACGCGCCCTAGACTGGGAAACTATCAGCCTGTTAGAGGGAAAGTAACTTGCCTGTACACAGAAGTACCCATGAGCTGGTTAAGACACTTTGAAAGAACTGAAGAATGAAAAAAAAAAACAAGGGGGGAATAGTCTTCAACTGTGGCAAGGAAATCTGCGAGGGCACATGACGCCCTAGCTGTGTGTTTCGTGGGATGAACGCATAAGACGGCGCGCTTCAACATCGGCTTTCGTATCGGAAGTGTGTAGACAACGCCACCTATCTTATGAAAGAGGGGGGAAGGGGAAAGGTGACCCAGGATGGAAATCGAAGTATGACCATATGCCTGAGCACGAGGGGTTACAGTTCCTGACGGGGTGTGACCCTTCAACCTACTGTGCAGGGCGTCGAAAATATTGTCCTCTCTCACAACAAAGTAGATAGTCACAATCTTTTGAAAAGCAGCACAGCGGGGGGTGAAGGGACAACCCACGAACAGGCAAATCGAAAGCACCCACGGTCGGAGGGCATCTGGTAAACTTACACTGGAGCAAAGGATTTCCAGACGGGCTTCAGGGGGAGGGGGAAGGGGGAAAACAAGTCCTAATTCGAAGCGCGGAGGTCATAGGGAAACTGAAGGCAAGAAAGTCATGGCCAGACCGCTATTTACTTTCCATTTTTGAGAAAAGTACCAATTGAATAAGGAGAGGAAAACACTTGTGACTGTACCCAGCTCGGCAAGAAGAAAAAAAGCGTGGACAGAAAGCTGCAAGCACTCACGCAAAACAGGTCATTCTAGGCGGCGCAAGGCTGTAATGAAGAAGGTGCCGTAGAGGGGGCATTGAGACACCTTTGGGGAGTGATGGCCTAAAGGGGAGTGAGATACCTGTGAATCATTCTAAATGCGGCGCATTACTCGAGGTGAGGGGAAGAAAATGCGGTCCCTCGTAAACATTGTGAAGAAAAGTTCACCAGCTGCGAGGTCGGCGGGCCTCGGGGGACGAACTGTAGTGCGCCAAGAGAAGAAAATGCGCGACCTCGGCGCAACCACGAAAGACAGATTGTGCCGCTGTCGGCAAAAGAGAAGCCAGCACGCTGGGAACGAGCGATCTAATTCTGAGGGGGAGGGGGGAAAGACCGTATTTCCCGTAAAAAAGTGGCCGAGGTGATTGGGACATTTCGTGGATTCTGGGGGAGTATTCGCAAAATGGGGCCAAGAGGTGTCATCGGCGGCAGCCAGGGAGTTGGCAGCAGCCTTACCAACACAGAAGAACGGACCTCAAACTAGCATGGAAGAAGGCGATGGGACGGCAGGCAAGGTGGGCGTCAAACACTAGAGGCCACGTGGAAGAATTGGAAAGAAAAAATTAATAAAGGGGTGGAACGATCTGCTTAAACAGGGGGAACACCATCAGTAGATCTAGGCCTCAATTAACGCCTACAATCATTGCATCGATCTATAATCCGAAAAAGCGGGGGTGGGTTCACGACTCAGTCGAGGACGTGAAAAAGGTAGGAAGAAAAGACGAGACTGGCGGTTCAAAACCCGCGGGAGATAGGGGGTACCGTAACCACAAGACGGTAGTCATGCAACTGACCGACACGTGGAAAGAAAATTGGAGAGGAGTGGGGGGGGGGAAACCAGTACGTTATGTGAAGTTGGAAATCTGACCTCCAAGGAAAAAATGAAGAACGAAAAACCAAGTTGGAGGGAGAAAAGGAGCATTGGGCAACACGCCACTCTTCGATTGGATGAAGTCCGAGGCCCCACTCACTTCGCAATCCGGATCCGCGTTTCTGGGAGGGGGGGAATAAAGCATGAAAGGGGAGAAAAAAAAACCCGACGGGGTGAATGTCTCATGCAGATCTAAGATCCAGTGGGTCGTTGACAGGGGAAGGGTCGTAGAACGGAGAAGAAAACCCCACGCTTCTTGGAAAGCGAGACAGTGCAGGTGCGAATTCTGGGAAAAAAAGAGGCCGCGCCGTCCACATCACACGAGGCGTAGGGTTAAGAAACTCATCAGAGATCCATCTCAAGAACAACGATGGAAGGCATCCACCGGGGGAGAATACGCCCCAGTTTGATGTTTTGCAGTGTGCGGACGCCGGGGAAAAGAAGAAATGGGTGCACCGTGGTTTTCAAGATAATTGAAGTCCTCCATCGTCACTGGCAAAAGTTGGGAGAAGTAAGGAAAAAGGGGAAAAACGGATGGGCCTCCTATGTAAAAAGGAACGTTCGACCAAAATAGGTGGGTGGCGTCTAATCCAATGAAGGGCTTGATTCAAAGTACACTCCAGAGGGTCAGTCTGGGAGAAAAAGGAGGGTTCGTAATGGGGCTGGCCTTGCGGAAAGACCTCCGACTGGGGGTCCGTAACCGAGAATTCAACTATAAAGGGCCCGCACTTGCACGCACGAACTGAAAGTCTCTCTCACGGAGAAGGAAAGAGAGAGTGAGATGGGGTACGGTCCTTGATGTTTAAAGGTTCACCGTTAGCGACAGGGCATAGTGGGGGAAAAAGTCCCTCGGTGGAACCCGGAAGTTCGGGCAAGGGGGGAAAGAAAAAAGGGGGGACTGCCAAAAGGAAGAGCGGCGGCTAAGCTGCATAGGGACCGGAGGGAGAGAGAAAACATGCATTTGGTGGAAAAAGAATCCGGAGACGAGCAGTAGGCCCATAAAAGTACGGTTCCGTGAGCCCGGCCCCAGTTGAAATGAGGAAAGGGGAAACTTCACCGTAGCCTCTGAAAGCCACAAAGCGCTGAGGTGGAAAAAAAGGCGGCGCCAACACAAAATCACCTATTGGGAGTCCGAATCCACTGTTTCGTAATGGATTCATCGTTGGGGAGGTGACGGAATCGACGCGAAAAATAGCGAACAAGGCCGTCGTGTGGATAGGGTGACGACACGGAGGCTCGAGACGGAAGAATCGCGAGGGAAAAAGGGCAATCAGCAGCTTTTGTGGGTTCGGAGAAAGTGATAACAGGGCCGTAAATCGCGACAGTAAAAGTGGGGGAGGATCTGCAGGGAAAGAACACTACGGGTGATGCTTAAGAGCCGAAGGGGAGTTAGTCAAGAATCCTTACGATTCCGGAGAGTTGGGAAGGGAACGAATACCATGAAGGAAAGAGGAAAACGGGGCGAACGGCAGGGGTGAAAGACTACGCGGAGAAACAACCAGTGCTCGTTCGGAGAGGAGTGGAATGTAGAACGGATGGAAAACTTCACTGAGACGTCAAGGGTGCACCTCCAAACGCAAGGTCAAAAGGTGGGTCACGAAAAAAAAACACAGGCATGGTGCCTACGGGACGGCCGGTTTAAAAGAAATTACGACCACAGTAAAGGCATGGAATTTCAAGCCAGAATCGACGTGAACCCAACGGGGGGAAGTGGGCGGAGAGACGTCCATATTGAGGAGGTACCGTATGCAATCAGAAGAGATAGGGGATTAGGGGACCAACGGGGTGTCAGCTCCACACTGGGGGCATGGGAATCGTGACGCACGTCCACGCCCTCCTCGGGGGGGAAAGCACGACGCCTTGAGGAATGTACCGCCGGAGAATCAGGATTGTCGAGTGGAATGTTTTTGGTTCATGACGAAAAGGACGGGGGGAGGATGCAAACTCCAGACCAAGATGGAACCAAGCCGGGAAAACTAGCGAAAGAACGCCCAGGCCAAAGTTCAAAAAAGAAAAGAATCGGCTTGGGAACGGGCAGACGGGGGGCTCCATTCAAATGCCAATAGGTGCTAAAAAAGGGCCCGAGGCAACGAAATCTTAAGAGTTGGGCAGAAAACCGTGTCATCTGGGGGGGGGGGGTTGGCGGTCACGATGGACTCAAGAGGGATGCCCTGAATAACAGGGTCGGCAGAGAAAGGAGGGCCGCCGACGCCTAAAAGAAAGAGTGCAGAAAGGAGTTGACAATGTTAAAGGACAATTGGAGGAACAAGAACGAGCCTGGTGCTTCTAGAAAGAGAGGGACGGAGTCGCCCTCACCCAACGGAGCCAAAACAATTCCTAACAGGTGCAAGAAAAAAAGAAAAAGGATTCCAAAAAAGTTGGAAAACACCCGTGCAAACAGCGGACTGCACGAGGTTGCCCTGGGGGAACGTGCGCAGGGGGGAAAGAGTCGGTCAACAAGGAAAAGTCAGGGGGTGGAAGGACTGATTACCACGGTGGCTAGTCCTGGAAATGGGGGAAAGAAGAAGGAGGGGAACTGGCAAAGTTCCTGGTGGGATAGAATATCCGCGGGGAAACAGACATGACGCGCCTTGGACGGAGTTTTCGTAGAAGCAGGAAACGATGATATACGTTTCCAAAAAGGTAAAAGGAAGGTCTCAAGGTAGCCAGAGCGGACGGGGGTGAAGATGGTGGCAGAGGTGGGTGGAAACTTCAAAAAGCGGTGCTGCATGACGTCACAAGTGGTGGT
>Ga0179593_1581125_pt1 | contig 10133 bp, 15 predicted proteins | sample CZODoug2_1_08_16_FD_185931 | JGI IMG/M metagenome (GOLD analysis project Ga0179593, IMG submission 185931) | Vadose zone soil fungal communities from Angelo Coast Range Reserve, California, USA - CZODoug2_1_08_16fungal (PacBio error correction) | ecosystem: Environmental > Terrestrial > Soil >...
TTGTCCAATTCCGGCTCGTCCGATAAAACGAGTGGGGGGAAAGCCGTACGACCGCGGGAAAAAACCAGGGAACGCCTCGCCCATTCACAGGAAGAGAAAGAAAAAAGAAGGAGGCCGCGAATGAGTTTAAAAAGGGGCCGCTACTGCAGGTGGCAAGACCAATCGTTTTAACTTGGGGGACAAGCTGTGAGGGAAGGGGGAAGCGATTCGATCTAGTCGTCCTAAGAACTCGAGGGAAAAGAAAAGGGGAAATCGAAAATTACATCGAGAAGAAAAAAATGCTGTAATTGGCCGGAAAGGGAAAAAAATCGGCGGTCGAGGAGGAGAGAGAGGTCGTCGAGCGGAACTTCGTGAGGGAAAGTGCGTTATCTGTCGTTAATACGAGGGGAGGGAAAGCGCATCTGCCACGGGTACAAAGCCAGGATTCAAGAGGGAAGCGCGAGTGGCGAGAGAGAAAGGAAAAGGCCCGGTTCACATCGAGCGCGGGGGGACCGGATCCACACCTTCACAGTCTGGAGGAGGGCCCTCTTTTGCAAAGGGAAAAGAAAATCAACTGGGGCCGCGCGGTGGGCTGACACTGCATAGAGCGAAGGGAGACCCGAAAGCCGCATCACTTCGGGGCGAAAGAGTTAGGGAAGAAAAGGGGACATGAAATGCCTCGTTCCGATAAGGAAGGGTTTTCAGATTCGCAAGAGGGGCGCCCAGTCCGCGCACGATCGAAGGGGAAAAAAGGGCGAAAAGAAAAAGGGAAAAGAAAAGGGGTGATTCAACCGAGCAACGCGGCTGCGCCAAAAGGCCGGTATGGCAGAGAGAAAAGGAGACTTGCCGGCGCATAAAGAAAACGGTAAGGAAGCTGCGGGGTCAAAAAAGAATGACGCCGGGTGACTCACGAATCTGAAGGAAAATGAGGGTATCCTCCCTTCATCCGCTTGAGAAAAGGGGGGCGCATCACTTGCCGATAAAGTGGGAAAACCACCGCGAAAAAAGGCAAGGGGTGGTTCCGCTTAATCGACACTACGGAGGGCGGAAGGATTGAATTGCACGACGAGATTGGAAAAGGACGGAAGCCTATCAAACCAAAATCGACCGAGACTCAAGGAAATCCCCCCTACGATTCGGGGGGGAAGGGAAGGTCCAGTCGGAGAATACGCGGACCCTCGTCTTCGATCGGAGAAAAAAGAACGTCGATGAGGGATGAGCAGTGTGAATTTTTACTAACTTCTGGCGCGTCTAAAAAAATACTTCACGCGAGAAGAGGCCCACCGCAGCGCGGGTAAAGAGATAAAGAGAAGCTCCGTTCATCGTTGGACGAAAAAAAAAAAAAAAGCGCTCTCGTACTCTCAAAGCAGGTGCGCTTTCATCTCTCACCCTGGAGAAGAGGGGCGTTCCCAGGGGGGAAGGGCGGGGAGAAGCGAACAGGGCCTGGGGGGGAAAACACATTAAAGGGTCTGTGCTGATCTCTAAAGGGAAAGGGCCCGGCGGACTCCATCCCACTTAGGGAGGGAGGGGAAGTCATGCCCAAAAGACTGCAGTCGGGAACAGTGGCAGCTAGGGAAAAAAAGGGACCAGCAGACTGATATGCGTTCAAAAGAATGCTTCGTTCGGGTGTTTATCACCGGGAAAAAGAGAAAAGCTCAAGAAGAGGGGGGGAGCAGCTTCGACACGGACCGGAACTACGGAGGAAAAAAAATTCTTAAGATTAAACGTCTGCTCCCGAAGGGTGATCTCCCACAGGGGGAAGGACGGCGCACTCGAAAAAACGCGACAGGGGAAAAAAAGGCTTGAACTAAAAGTCGAACGCGGGAAAAAAGATTTCCTCGTCTTGGAAGAAAGGGAACGATGGGGAAAAAACCGCGGAAGCCCTGCGAAGAGCCATACGGGCAACTTCACGAGAAGAGGGGAAACAATTCAACAGAAAAGGGAGAAGTTCCAGACCCGGAGAGGCGTTCTATAAGTCCGAGATCGGCACTCAAGGCCGTCCACCAGCAGAATCTTTACAGGGGGATGAGCGCGAGGGGGGAAGAGAAACGGAGAGGAGAAAAGATATATATAGCGCAAGAGACAAAGCTTTTTACTAACACGCCTAGAAGAAGGACGCTCTCGCCTCTCTCGATTGAAAAGAGGGGGGTCGGCTGTCTTTAAAGGAAGCGCCTGGGCGCACCTCAAAAAAGAATCTCTACTTTAATATGCCCTATATGGGGGGGAGGGCTCATACGCAGCCGGAAGGAAGAGGAAATTCCTCCTGTGAAAAAAGAGGAAAAGCTGTTCCGTGTATACGACGAGGGAAGGTTCAATCCGTATCGTCCCGAAGGGGAGAGGTGCGATTTGAGCCTAAAGGAAACCGAGGGAAGAAAAAAAGGTGGTTGCGGAGCAGACTGTTACTCTGCAGAAAGCAGAGCAAAAAGGAGAAGGCGCTCCCGACTCCATGGAAAAAAAATCACGTTTGATCAACCCCGCACCGAAGCCATCGGAAAGAAAAAAAAAAGGTGGAAAAAAGGACAGAATGAAGTTTTCGAAGCTGCAGCCTGTTCCCGAAGGGGGGCGGGCGCCTACCGGCCCTCCCCGCGAGTGGGAGGGACCGGAGAGATCAGCCCAGCCAGGGAAGGGGGGAAGGGAGGGCTGGAGAACCGAAAGAAAACTGGTGGAGCAGTAACCTCCATCGCCCGAGAGAAGGAGGGAGCATCTCCCAATCTCACCTGTAGTACGCGGGAGGGGGCGTCAAACGATGAACTGGCTTCTTTCGCGGGGGGGAGAATAAGGAAAGCTGCGAAAAAGAAACAAACGAGGAGAGACGTGCATTATGGAGAGAGTGTTAAAAGGGTGAGTCAAATTCATCACTGAAAGAACATCCGCGACCTGCTGATGGAAAAGGAGGAAGAGGGGGACCGGCTCGGAAGAGGAAGAAGTAGCATCGATCGGCGCTGGACCAGGCATCAAATAAACCTGCAGGAAAAAAAAGGCGCACGATCGAGCGCTTCGCAGTTGCGGAAGACTGACCCGTCTGTTTCAAATAGAGTAGGAAACTCAACCGAAAAAAGAAGGAGGGTAGATTACGGCGGAACCAAAGGGAAAAGGAACAACGGATCTTCATGGGAGGGGGTAAAAAAAGGGTTCTGCATTGAAGAGCGCAAGGGAGTACCCGGGCCACGGGAATGGGCTGAAAGAGGAAAAACGGGCGGCAGTCTCTGGGGGGTGGCGACGTTTTTTAGGGGCTCCGGCAAGTCTCACGGGGAAGCTAGCCATCTGCTGCTTAAGAGAAAGGTTTTGCTCTTGTTGAAAAGAAAAAAGAGTCTCGTGTGAAAAAAAGAAGGAAAAATGGTAACTTTATATCGTGCGCAGGAGGGGAGAAAAAAAACCTTGCTGCAAGTGCCTCCTTTCGGAAGGGAGAGAACGCGACATTTCGTGCCGATCGGGAACATCCACTATTGGAGGAGGCTTTCGGGTCTCACGTTGACGGAGAGAAGTCGCTCCGAAAAAAGGCAACCAGTTGATTCTTCGTCGACGGAAAGGACGCCCTCCATACTTTCGCCTAGAGGAAATTTGGCTTCTTGCACGCGAGAGAGAAAAGGAGAACGGGGGAAGACGAGATTCTCGCCACTCGCGACAGCGCACTGTAAAGGACGGTCATCAGTTTTTCGAGGACGCTTTCCGCACCGAATCCAAAAGAGGAAGAAGAGAAGCGAAAAAGAGACAGATCCAACGACGAAGTTCCGCTCGACGAACTCGCGGCGAAGAAGTCTACGTCTCCTCTATCCAAACGGCCAATACAGCAATGCAGGGAGGTATCTCGGGTAGGGGGGGAGAAAGACACGTTCGATCTATTTCTTCGGCGACGGGCATATTCTATCCTAAGAAAGAGATTGCTTCTGCAACCGAGAAAGAAAGAAAGGCGCTCGGTGAGGGACGAAATCGCCTCGCGCATCCGGGTGAGAGGACGGGGAAGGTACTGGTTGGAATTTCGCAACTTACCAGAAGAGGTTTTTTTGAGACCACTCTTTTTATCACGACAGAAAAGGAAAGGGAAAAACGCCGAGTCTCAATAAGAGAGGAGAAAAGAGAGAGATGACGACATCCGCCGTCGGACTGGGTCAATTCCGGAAGGGGGCTCAAAAAAAATCGATATCGACTTGAGGGAGGTGCATTCAATTCCAAAAAAAGGGGGGGGGAAAAAAGAGTCACGAGCAGGATTCGGCGAAGGCGATTCGGCGAGCTAAAAGGAGGGAATTCGTTGATGCGGTTGAATAAGCAAGAAGGGAGCTGGGATTCGGGAAAAAGAGAGAGGAGACGATCGATCAGGAAGGAGACTCGATGAGAAAAGGGCTTCTTCTGCGCTCGAGACGCCCCGATCTTTAGTGGGGAACCAGGAAAAGGAGGAGGGCGCAAGTTTAGAGATGCGCCGCGAGTCGTACGGCGGAACTGAGGGGGAGTACTCGCGGGGCTTCGGTGCGGGGGAAAAGGTAAAAGCGTGATGCAAAGGGAGGGGAAAGCGGCTGGAGCGAGTGGCGAGAAGGAAGCGTCTTTAATGAGACAGAGGACACGGACACATCGATCGAGGGAAGAAGACAGTTAGAGGAAGCAACAAAGAAAAGGAAGCAATCGCCTCCTCCTGCCTTTTGGGAATCGACGACGATCAACTGGGGAAAGCGCCGTCAAAAGGACGCTTCGGGCCGTAAAAACAGCAGCACTTCGGGGGCGCCAAAAACGATGGAGGAAGGGAAAAGGAAAAGGCCCGTCGTTCCGCTCAGGAGAAACGATTTTGCTATTTCTCAGGGAAAGGCGCAAAGCCGCGCACGATCTAAAAAGGGAGGAAACCAGAAAAGGTACAAGAAAAAGGGGAGGAAAACAGAGCAAAAAGCTTCTGTCGCCGCGTGTAAACAAGGTCTTGCTCGCTCCACGGTCGCGAAAAAAGCAAAAGAACAACGGGAAAAAAAGACAGAGCCTGCCGCGTTGTGCGTCCCGAGCTGAAGAAAAAGGGGGAGCCTCGACCGTGCAAAGAGAGCGTTTCGGGAGGAGAAAGGGGTGACCGAACCGCGAACAACCATGCAGTTAAGGGGGGGAGGAAACGGCGGCGGTCCGTGCTTGCGGTAAGGAGGGAAACAGAACGGGTCCGCGGAGGGGGGGGAAGGGGCACAACAGAAAGGAGAGAGAAAGGAGTGCGCGTGCGAAAAAAGGCAGTTTTAATATCGAGGTCCTGGCAGCCTCAGGGGGAGAGGGGCGGCGAAACTGATACTCGTCCCTCGAGAGAAAGCATGTCTCGTATTAGATGCGAAGATGAATTTGCCGAACTTCTTGCGCGTCTAAGAAAAGAACCTCAAAAGACTGAGGGGGGGGGAGAGAAAAGTGCGCACGGATACTGGGGAAAGCACCTTCTCCAGTTCAAATTTCTTGGGAAGGAGAGAGCGTACTCGCTCCTAAGGAAAGGAATATTGCTCTTTCACTTCCGAAAGACAGCGCGAGGGCGCGTTCCTGAGAAAAATTTGCGGCGGAAAAAAAACAGCCTCGGGTGATCAGCCGTTCCCCACTAAACTGAAAGAGGGAACGAACTTCGCTTCCCGGAGGGGGGGAAAGGTCTGCTGCCCGAAAAAAGAATCGCGGAGGGAGGGGGGGGCGCTTCGCAAATCCAAGAGTCCTTTTTCAAAATCCAGAAGGGGGTAGCCGAATATGGCTTCCGTGCAGGGGGGGGGTGATCAAAAAAAGATCTGTCCCATGAAATGATCATGGCGGAAAAAGGCGAAGCGGGGAGAAAAGAGGATATGCCCTTTTCTAAGAGTACCGTCTGCTCCCTCAAAAAAGAGGAGATTTTCCGCTAAAAAGAAAAGGGAAAAGCCAGGAAGATAAAGGACCGGGAAGATCGTCTTGACAGAAAGTGACCGCAGTTCCCGTTTCTTGTCGCACGGGAAAACGCGGGCCGGCTCGTATGAGCTCAAAGGGGAACCGTATCGGAAAGGAAAGATGGACCCCGAAGTTCCTTCAGGCCACGGGTGGCAGGAGACGACCGCTCGACAAAGGAGAGAGCGGCCTCAGCGAGAAAAGGGAAAAGTCGTCACAGCAGGAAAAGAGGGGGAGCGGCGCTTATCTCATCTCACAAAGGAAAGAGAGATAAATCGCCAGCGGAGAGGGTGTACGACCCGCCCGAGAAAGCGTGGGAAAAAGAGGGGGTCAAGCCTCGAAGAAAGGGGTTCAGCGCTGTCGGGAAAGTAAGCCTGAAAAGGTTCAATCCTTCTCGACTTGAAGATTCCCAAAGGCGGGATCTCATCCGCAGAAAAAAAAGTGAAGAAAGAAAAAAAAAAGGGCACAAGACGCGAACATCTGTTCGCGGGGATAAGAGAAGAGGTTCACGCCGATCGTCCAAAAAGCCGTGATTTTCGAGTTGAGCCGGAAGGGAGAAAAAAGGGGTCACGTTTGCAGGGGGGGAGGGAAGAAAGGCAGAAGCATAAGTTCCGGTCCGTGCTCGAAGCAAATCGATGCGATGGGCAAAAAGAGAAATCAACACCCGCACGAACCATAGGAAGGCACCCGCGAAATGAAAGAGGGAATATCCGTCTGCTGGTTAAGGAGGCGAATCTGTCACCAGGGGAGAGTCCCATCGATGGGGAGTAGAGACCGGGAAAAGGAAAAAGTGGGGGAGGCGTCCGCCTACGGAGTTCAGGGAGACCCCTTTCATTTGGAGGGGGAAGCTGTTTCCGATATGAAAAAACGAAAAAGAAGAAGGAAAGCGCCCTCTCCGAGGAGAACAAGGCTCACCTGAGCATCTAAAAAAGTAACGCGAGCGCACGAGAAACTGGTTAGTAAGAATGGCGTTCGCACAGGGGGGAGGGGAAAAAGTAAAGGAAGAAGGGGATTTCTCACGTATCGCTATAAAAGTTATGAGATCGTTTACATGAGACAGAAGAAAAGGATAACGCTAACCGGATGAGCAGAGGAAGGAAAGAGACCTCTGATTTTCGGGAAAAGAGGGAGGAGGTATCAGTTCGACGCCGGATCCTGCCAGGAATGGCGGTCCCGACTCGATGAGATCGGTCGCAAAAGGGGGGCAGTAGTGCTCGGCGAAACCAAAAGAAAAAGCTTTGGGAGGCAAAGGAAAGAAAGTACCTCGCGCCGTACCGAAAGCCGTCGTGTCGGGGTTTTTCTCGGTGAGTGGGAGGCGCAATACGCCGAAAAGGGTGGAGGAAACATTCAAGAAGAAACCAGGAAACGGACTGGGGCTCGCAAGAGAAAAACTGCGTCATGCTCTTGGTGGAAAGGGGCGACGTTTTTTCGGGAGGCGGAGGAGTCAAGGATCAGAGGAAAAGGGGGCACAGAACGGATGCGTAAGAGTCACGCAGGCGACAGAAACCCGTCTATCGCAGATTGTTAAACGGGGAGGAATAGTGCGCGGCTGGGGAGAAAAGAAGGAACTCCTGACAATAGGAAAAGAGGGGGGAACACTCGGACCTGAACGCGGGAAGCGGGGCCTCCTCTGTTCACACCACGTGGGGGGCGGACTTTCGGGTCTACTTGAAGAAAAAAAAAAGGATCCTGAGGAAGGAAAAAAGGTTGATCGTCGTCGAGGAAAAAATCCCCGCTCCTCCAAAAAGTTGGAATCCCGTAAATATAATTGGATTCTGCAAAGGGAGGGGAGAACGGGGCAGACATGTATCACGAAAGCCACTCGCGAAAAATTCCGCGTAATCCGGCATAAAAAGAGGGGGCCCAATCTGCAAGAAAGCAACGAGCCCCGCCTTTGAAAGGAAAAAAAAAAAAATCCCCGACTAATTTCAGCTAGAGGAAGTAGGCTACGACCGCACGCTATGAAAGGGAAATGGCCGAAAGGGAGGGGATTAAGCTCGATGTATGAATTTCGCAATCGATGTTTCTTAGAGGGGGGGGGATCCGCAGATTCTATCAGATAACAACTCACACAAGGGAAAAAAAAAAGATGACAACCGAATTCAAAGTCGCGGCCGGGAGGAGAAATACCTGCGTTCGGGCCGATTTGGGAGGGGGGGAAGTGCAACTGACCGGAGGAAAAAAAAAAAGCTCAGCTCTATTGGGGGGTAAGGGAAGGAATGGAAAAAGTCCGCTTCGAGCGTCTCATCTAAAGATATATATGATACGATCCTCGAGGGGAGGGAAAAAAAGAGTGGGTGCTACAAAAAAATCGAGGAAAAAAAGAGCGGGGCCGCGGGGGAAAAAAAACAGGGAACGCCTCTCCATTCACAGGCAAATCCCGGCGGAGGAAAGACGGATTCGCGAAGGGCCGAAATGGAAAGGCCGCTACGTAGGGGAGTGCTAAAAAGGTTTAACGTGTGAATCTAGCGCTGGGAGAGAAACGATTCGATCTCTTCGCGAGAAAAAAGAACGGGCTTCGTTCAGGGGAAGGAGGCATGGAATACCAAAAAGGGGGGGAAGAGCAAATTTCAACGGATCGAGAAAAAAAGAAGGCGAGCGCCGCGAGGTCGTCGAGCAGGAAGGAGCGTTTTCGTGATCTGGCGTAAGAGAAAGGGGGGGCCGGTAAAGAGAAGGAAAACGGGAAGGAAAAAGAGGAAAGGGCTGAAGCTGGGAAAAGAAGTTGGCGAGAATCTCTTCGTGGAAGGAACTCGAGGGGAAGAAGCCAAAAGGTATCTTTCCGGGATCAGGATTTATTCTCTTGAACAATCGGAAAGTCGACGACGATCAACTGGGGGAAAGAGCGGGGATGCCGGATCACGGCATAGAGCGCGACGAAATCCTCAATCACTTCTTGCAAGGTGAAAAAACGAGCGGAGGCCCTTACATGAGAGGGCGCCAGGGGGAATAGAGGTGTGCAGAGTGCGCAAGTTGCAGGGCGAAGGGCGAGAGAATAAGGAAAGTTTACCATTCTTCATTACTCGGGGGAGAAAACCTACAACGCTTCTGTCGAAGGAGGGGGGAGCAAGTCCTGTAAAGAAAGAGCAGAAAATCCAGGAGACTTTCCGGCAGCATAAAGAAAAAAGGAGGACAAAAGGCGCGGCTCAACCCATATCAAAAAGGTCAAGGCCGATGGCGAGCCCCATTCAAAAAGGGGCAACGTTGAAAATGCCGAACACACTGGGAGGCGAACCGTTGTCCCTCACCGCGAAAAGGTTGGTTCCGGCCCGTAAGCGAAAAGAAAAGGGGGTCAAGGTCGCCGGGAAAGGGGGGGGAAAATGCGACGAGATTTTGAAAAGGGGGGGCGCCGAGCACTACCGGCAACTAAGTCGTTGCACTAAAGGAAAACTCCGATTAGGGGGAGGGGAAGGGGACAGAGAAGCATCGCAGTATACGGAGGAGGAAAAAGGAGATTTCGCGAAAACTCCGCAGGTCGAGAGGGAGGAAATGATGAATTTGACTAACTTAGGGGGAAGGGGATACCGTACTCTCTAGAAAAGGGTGGTGTAGACGATCCGTTCTCAGCGGCTCAGGAGATCATAAAATCTGACCTTCTCCATTTCATGAGGGGACGACGGGCTCCTCATACCCAAGGAGAAGGGGAGGGATACAAGGTGCAGCGTTCAGCCTTCCGCACGCGGTCCTGCTCCACCATTTGCTGCAGGGGGAAAAGAACGCCTCCACATGAATGGGCGGAGAGAGAGAAAGGAACGAAAAAAAGGAAAAGAAAAGAGAGGGAATGCCCGGGATGCTGCCCCTCTCGCGTGACAGGTTCATTCTTCGACTCCTTCGGGGAAGAAAAGAGCTCAAACTCGGTTAGAGGGGGGCTTCGTTTTGCTGGTGTGAAAGAAAAAAAGCGCCATCGCAGATGGGAGAAGGGTGCGAGGAGTAGAGAACTGACTCGGACTGCTGGTTCTGAAGAGTAACCGTCTGCTAAAGGTGAACTCCAAGACAAGTGATTTGGGAAGGGCTCAACTCTACATGACGACCGGGGGCGAAGAATGGAAAAGAAATTCACGAAAGCGGCCAAGATATCAAAGAGGGGGGGAGGGTAGACAGGATAACAGTATGGGAATTTGCAGACTTCCTTCTAGGAAGAGAAGAAAGCAATCCAGATATGCATCTTCAAAATTGATATGGCCAAAAAAAGGAAAAGGGGAAACGCGCTTTCCTTTACCGACCAAAAAAAGCTTCTCGAGAGATTCGAGATCGGCCGAAGGGGCGTGTCGTACACCAGCATATCTTGACCTTGGAGAGGAGCTGAA
>Ga0179593_1624696_pt1 | contig 10133 bp, 8 predicted proteins | sample CZODoug2_1_08_16_FD_185931 | JGI IMG/M metagenome (GOLD analysis project Ga0179593, IMG submission 185931) | Vadose zone soil fungal communities from Angelo Coast Range Reserve, California, USA - CZODoug2_1_08_16fungal (PacBio error correction) | ecosystem: Environmental > Terrestrial > Soil >...
AAAAAAACCCTTTTGACAAAGAAAACTTCATTAGCGGTTGCAATGACTATTGGGGTTTGTGCGTGGTAGGTTGGGTGGGGTTGGGGGGGAGGGGTGAGGTTAGCAGGGGTGGGGGGGGGAAGGGCAATGATGGGGGTGTGGTGGGGGGTTGGGGGGGGGGGGGGGGGGGGGAGTGGTGGAGGGGGGAAAGGGGGGGTTGGGGGGGCGGGGGGCGAATGAAAAGAGGGGAGGTAAAAAGGGAAGGAGGGGATTTGGGGGGGGTGGAGAGAGGGGAGTGTGCGATGGGGAGGGGGGGCGTGTGAGGGCATGGGGTTAGGTAGTTAGGTGGGGAAGAGGGGGAAGTTGGGAGTGGAGGTAGGGGGGGGGTGCTAGCGGGAGTGGGTGGAGGGGCGGGGGTAGGGGGAATGGGATTGTGAGGGGGAGCAATAGAAGGGAGTGAGAGGGGGTAGAACTGGTTCTTTTCCCGCTTTCCAAAAAGGGACATTGGGCCCCAAAAAAGAATGCAGACTCAGTGAAAAACTAATTGATCTCTTTTGTATGACACAGTCTGCCAAAAGAGCGCGAGGAAAAAACCGGGTGCACCAATCATTAAAAACGGCAATCTCAGAGTCGAAGAACGGAGAGAAGTGGAAGGGGGCTCTTGCGGGCAAAGGGGGGGGGATTTGTGAAAAGTTAACCTGGGGGGAGGGAAGAGTAATCAACGAAAAGAAGAATTTGCTTCGACCATTTGAAAAGAAAAGCTAGGCGAGGTATTCTTCTCGCTGTGTGCGAAATGGGGGGGTCAGCAACAAGAAGCACGGGGTCTGTATAAAGGGTGGTGGGTCACATCTCTGGTTAGAAAGGGGAAATCAATTTTGTTTCCAAAAATACAAACACGTGTGCCAATTGAGGCGTGGTAAACAAAATCTACTGGTTGGGAAAAGCAACCGTTTCCAAAGGGGGGACCATCGGAATAAATGACCACGCATTCCCTGATTCCAGAGTAGGGAAAAGGGTTAGTCCGTTTATTGAAGCGATTTTTTTTCTTGACGTCTTCGGCAAGCAGAACCCCCCCTCTCACATTTTCTGGGGGGGGGGGGGGTAGGACTCGTTCACTTGCATTCTCTCCCGCGCTGCGGGGAAGCGAGAGCTTCCGCGAATACAATCAAAAACTCAGAATGCAAATCTTAGGCCAAAGAACACTCTCACCTTCTAGAAAAAGAAAATGGGGCACGAGAGAAGGCATTTTTTCTCTATGGAGGGCACATTTCGAAGAGTTCCGTGTCATAAAATTGAGACACGACCGCTAAATCCCTATCGCCGCAAGGAATTTGAAAACTATTCAAAGGGTTGTTTTCGATGCTCTTGGGGGCTTAGGGTGTCACCAAAAAGATAAGAAAGATGTTTGGCAAGAGACATGTCTCAAAATTTAAACCAAGGTCAGAGGGGGAATTTCGCGATCAAAAAAACAGCCGGAACTTTGCAGAGAGCGAAATCGGTCATATTTTGAGAGCTTGAGAAAGTGAGGACAGGCTCAAGGGAAAGCGATTACCTCTCAATTGGCAAGCCTTCAGGCCGCGGACGCCATGTCCTCAACTTACACAAGGGGGGGACAGCGACGTTGTTCAAAAATAGCAGGGAGGGGAAGGCATTGGGAAAGGCAGGAGGCTGTGCATGGGGACCGTTAGCTATTTTACAGGGAGAACACAAGAAGGAGCTCATTCGTAGCCGCTGAAAAAAAACTTTTGGCTCACGAGGGAGCAAGTCATTCAATGGGCTATCCTTCTGCATAAAAGGAATTTTCCGAATCTCGAGAACGGTTCGGAGGAAAAAAGAAGAGAGGGATCGGAGCATCATGAAAGGAAGTTGCTCGTTCCATCGGCAGGGTGGCAGTGGTCCGTTGTGGAACAGTCGCTACCGCATGAAAAAAAACGATTGGGGGAAACCCGGTAAAAAAACACAGCCCGCCGGCACCTGTCCCATGCAGAGACGGCGTCAACGTGGAAAAAAAGCAACGTGTCCGTGGAGGGGAAATGGGAGAAGACTCGTGGCCGTCCGAACGGAATTCGTTTGAGAGGAGAGGGAAGGAGGTTTTTCCTTGAGACTGTCCGAAGGCGGGTAACGCCGCTAAAATACCTCGAGACTCTCTACAAAGTTAAGGAGGGAAGGTTAAAATATCGGGGAAGGGATCTCTCTGACTGGGGGTCCATCCTGCCAGCCGCAAAATCGTAGTTCCGAGGTTACCACAGAAACAGAAAGACGACGCAGAAAACGAATCAAGGTTATGTTCATGTGGAGGGAGATCGGGATGATGTGAGTCCGTTCGTGAGGACTGGAGGAACACGGCACGAAAAGGGACCATTTTGCCATTTAATAAAAAAGGGAACAAGGCACTCGCTGAGGGCCCCATTGGAGTAACCGGGAGACGGGGGGGTTTCTTGGCCGCGAGGGGAGGGCGTTGTTGGGGGGGGAAATCACCCTTCCTCGAGAAACGTGGACTTTCCCCGCACCCGAGGAGAGAATCTGAAGGACATTTCACCCCCCCACAATCCCCCGGGAAGGGAGGACGCCTCTGGAGGCGACTCACCAATGGGGAAAAAAATACACGGGCTAAAAAGCGTACTATGAAAGTCGCTTGGGTTATTTACTTCCGGATGGGAGGAGAACGGATGCCGTTGGGTTTTCCAAAAAGGTTCGATTTGGAGACTACATCACGTGGACAACGTGGTTTTTATTTTCGGGGGAAAAAAAAGTTGAAGAAGCAATTACGGGAAACGGTAGTCCATTCGAAGTGAAACGTGCTTCCTTGTTGATGAAATTTCGAAAAACGAATACGACGCGATGGGGAGGTACAAATCTTTCGGGGTTGCCTGCCGTGCGTTGAATTGAGCAAACGCAAGTTTTCACTCGGGGGGGAAGAGGGGGGAAGCTGAAAAGGGTGAACGCAATATGACGGCCACCTTCAAAGGTTATTCGAAGGTCGATGCTCACTTTGGCCAGGGGGTAAGTGAGTGGTGCCCTGTTGGATGCTCGAAAAAGGAGGGAGGGAGGAAAGGGGGAGACGGGAGGGCAATTTCTTTTACTGAGTCTTAAGGGAAGGGATGGGTACATACCCAGGTCACTCATGTAACCTCTGATCATAAAACCGCTAAATGAGTGGATAGAGAAAGACACCCCGCTGTTTCTAATGGGGGAGGGCTGTACTCTCACTCTCAAAAAGATTATTAGGAAAAGAGAGAGAAAGAAGGTCCAAACCATTTCGTACAAATTTATTGAGCTATGCCCTGTCATTTCTGTTTCAGGGAAGGGGGAGGAGGAGTAACTGGGTTCAGTCTTGTCATCAAGAAGGGGAGACTCAGTAACTCCATGAAGGAAGGCTGCCCCATTCATAGGAGTGAATTGCGGCAGCCAAACCGGGGTCACCACTAAAACTAGAAAAGGAAAAATCGAAAGAAGGTCTACGAACTTCTAAGAGTGGACGAAAAGATTTCGGGGGTGTCATATCACAGCGGTACCACGAACAGTCGTTCTCGAATCAAAAAGGGAAGGAAAAACTCGAAAGGGAGGGGAGCCCTCATCGCGGGAAGGGATGGAGTGGACAGAAATTTGTCGGTGAAAAGAAGCACGGTAAAGGTAAAGGGGGACTATCGGGTAGAATTTTCATCTCTGGTTGAAGGGGAGACCGGTAGAAGGGGAATACAACACGGGTGAGTGCTGTATGAGACCCTAGATCGAAAAGGGGGGAAAAAAAAAAACGGAAAGAGGGTTCCTTTGCATCCGGCAGTAGAGCAGAAAAATGAGGAGAACGACATTCTTGTTGCCCGGGGAGGGGCAAATTTTTTGATGGTTTCTTCGCCCCTTTTAAGTCAAACCGGGGATCCCGCGAAAGGGCTTGTATGGGGGGGGTGGACTCGGCGATTTCGAAAGCATCGAGCGTGTGTGCGGGAGCGGAATGGTTGTTGCGCGAAACAAAAAACGAAGCCGTCAATCTCGGAGAGGGGAAAGAAAAAGTCTAGAAAGACAATTTGGTCATCAGAAGGAGGAGGTGCATTTTTGAAATGGCTCAGCAGAGAGCGGATTAGGGGGCCTGGTAAGAAAGTACGAGTAGTCATCACTAACGGCTAAAGAAAAAAGCAAAAGGGCACCTCAAATTGCTGCGGGGGTGGTGCGAGGCGGTAACCTTCTGTTTTCGATTGGGTGTGGTAACATAGACAAGATGTTTGGACATCGCATGTCTCACGGGCCGATGGGGAGAACAGGGAGGCGATCAAGGAAGGGCACATCCTGAACTTTTGGAGATATCTGTCTGTTAAAACTCCTTGGGGTAAAGTCCAAAAAAAAGGAAGGAGATTAACCTCGAGGGGAAAACCGAAGGACGTCAAGGAAAAGTTTCTAAAAAGGGTCCAGAAAAGGAAAGGGCTTAAAGGTTGAACCCTGACACTTGGAACTGGGGGAAGGGGGAGGACTAAGGAAGATTCGGGCTGTGAAATTGAAGGGGGTCTAAAAAGAGGCGTCTCGCTTCATGCGGTGAAAGCAGGGGGGAAAAAGAGAACGTGTTTGCTCACAGACGCGGAAAGAGGCCATAGGCTTAGGATCCGATAAGGAGAGAAAAAAAACACAACTGAGGAGGAGGAAAGGGGGGATCATCAGGAAGGACGCAAAGGTCCCGGTGGGTGCTCCAAAGGGTAAAGCTTCTGGAGCAACAGTGGCGCTTTTGGAAAAAAGCTGAATCTAGACGCCGATTGTGAGGAATAAGAGGAACGCGTAAAGCCCTGTCCCATGCAATGAAATTCGGAATCAAGTTCCGGTTACAACGTGAGAAAAGAAGAGGTGTCCGGGATGGGAAAAATCGGGGAGGGTGAGCCAATTTGAGAGGTATGAGGGCCGCGTAGTTTGGAGAGGTGGGTTATGTAACTGCAAGAAGAGATATGACCGAAAGGGTGCCTTATTCTGATTGTAAAATCTCGTTGAGGGAGAAACTGGATCGCGAGGGGGGGCCTGAGAATGGAGGGAAAATCAGATATTTCGAGGAGAATCGTAAAACAAAGAGGTTCCAGGCAGATCGCGTGAATATTTGTGAATGTTGAGTGCATCGTGATGAAAAACTCGAATTTTCGGCCAAATAGAAGAGAATGCGAGCCATTGCCATGAAGCGAACAATAAGGGCGCTGCGTGCCCCGAGGACAAAAAGTCCTAGTTTTGACTCCATATTGGACTGAGGGGGGACTTGTCGTCTTCCATCAAGGGATTTGCTTCACAAGAGGGCGCTAATGCGAGAGGGTAAAAGGGGAAAAAAAACCCCCCCTACCAAGCCACTGTCGGAGGGAAACGAGGTTCTGATTAAAGGAAAAGGGGGGGAGCCAGAACACGGGAACCCGACGCATTAATCGGTCTGCGGGGGTAGACGGAAGGAATTGGAACAGTTTTGTCTTTGTGCCACCAGGAAGACTCGGGGGTGTTAAGAGAACTGGGGGGGGGGAAACACGTTGCTTGGCACCAAGAGGTCTAAAGATGAAAACTGAGAGAGAGTGTCCGAAGGGAAAGTACTTCTTGTTGATGACGACGACAAATTTAAAAAAGAGCCGAATACCTACGCGAGGAAATCGTCCGAAGAAAAAGGGAGAGTTGGAATTCGCAACGCAATGTTACAATCAGGGGGAATAAGGGGATCTGCACAAATCCCAGGGAGGGCAACGCAAGATAAAAATTCTTACGAAAAGCCAAGAAGGGGGTCTGGAAGAGGGGAGTTGTGTGTCACCCGGTGGGGGTGAGAGCACGGGGACTCGAGGAAGGGGGGGAAGACTGCTTTCTACAAAAGATATGGGGGAGGTAAGGGGGATGCAAATTGGGGAGGGGGCATACTGAAAGAGGAAAAAAGTCACTAAAGAGTTTAAACCTCTACTGCAGTTACCTCACACCCGCGATGGGGGGGGGAAGGTTTGGCTCGGCTGGGATCAAAAACAAAACTGAGGGGAGAACCGTAGACCAACCCTTTCGAAGGAGGGGTAAGGAGCGAGTCACTGAGAAAACTCCTGCTTTAGCTGAGTGAAGTGAGGGGACTTTCATCTGTCCATCCAGCGCCGCAAGAGGAAAGAAAAGGGAAAAGGTCTTTGTGGAGAATTTCATAGGACAAGTGCTAGGAAGAAAATCATTCCTAGAACCAAAAAAAAAGACGACTACGGGAGGTTCGAAGAACGAAAGGGAGGGGGAAAGACATCTTGAGGGGTGCCGATCCCAAGAGGAACGAAGGGGAACCTTTAAGGGAAACAGTCCTGCAAACAGAGAATTGGGGGTGACGAAGATGAAGCCCTCAATCTCTTAAGGCAGAGAGGGGTGAGAGGGGGGGGGGTCGTCATCACAAGAAAGGCGAAAGGGGGTACGATAAAAGGGAAAAATCTCTTTTTACTTCATAGAAAGGGGCAACTTTGTTGCAAAACAAAGGGCTGTTAGTCGTAGTTACCCCCCGAGAAGAGGGGAAACATACAAACGCCAGCAGTGCCGGGTGCAACGCAGTATGAATACCCCGAAGGAGAAGGGCCGACATTAGTGGGGGAAAGTGTATCTGGGCTCAAGGAGGACCTTTAATTCAGAACTATTCCCGAGCAAGGAGGGGGTATGGGGTGGTAGGGGGGCAATTCCGGGGAGGAATTCGCTCGCCAGAGGTGTGCGGTGGAAGGGACTAATTTTGGATGTACTAAAAAGAAAAAACTCAATCCTCAAAAAAAAAGAAACACGAGGACTTTGTAATCGAAAAAGGGGTCATGCAAGATTTTTCCTATGTCAGAATAAAAGGCAAGGACTCTGCAGAAGACGTCGTTGCCGGGGGGGAGAGGGGCATCAGAAAGGCTGCCAAAAAGAAAATGGACACATTCCAACTATCTCAGAAAATTGCTGCGGGGGGATGCGTCTTTGGAAGACAGGTTCGGGTTTCGAGAGGGGGGGCAACCATCGGAACTAAGATGTTGGAGCTCACGGCCGGATGGAAACCATGGGAAGCGTCCAAGGGAGGGGGGATCAATCAAAGAGAGTGAAAAGACGGGAGAAGAGGCCGAGATAATATTTGAGAGGGCGTTAAAAGGGGAGGGACAGTACTCAAGAGCATGCTATTACCTCTCAATTGGCGAAAACCCGCCTTCCGTAACGCGGACGGCCACGAGTCGATACCATGTCCAAAAAGTTCTTCCGCTCGACTTTGCGGACACGGTCCGATGAGGGAAGGAATTGGACAGGGCCTGCAGGGGGACTGTTAGCTTATTTTACCGGAAAAAAGAGGCTTCTCAGGGGTAGCCGCTTAAAAAGCGACACCTTGGTCCACAGACTGCTGTAACTGGAGAAAGAGAGTCTGCGTAACTGAGATTAATCCGATCTCTAGAAAAGGAGAGAGGAAAAGATAGAGGAGAATCATCAGTCAGTAACCAGAATCCGGGAAGAGGAATCGCTTTCCAGCTGAGGAAAGCAGGGTTTGTGTACCTCATTAAGCGAAGGAGGTGGTGGGGGGAACCAGATAACCCTTCAATTACACATCCCGGTCCCTTTCCCAATTGAGGCATCCGGCGTCACAGGAACGTCTATTGAAAGAACGAGGTGAAAGGACATGGGGGGCCGTCCGTCTTAAGGAAGGCGTTGGAGAAAAATTGAGGTAATCTCCCTGACCGTATTTGGGGAGAAAAAGGGGGGCGTGGAAACTATACCGTATCGAGCCTAGGTTTCCGGATGCTTGAGGAAGGATTGATCGTCGAAATGGATCGACGTGTGGTTTCCAGGCCCTTTATACAGAGAAATGCAGCCAAACATCTAGGGGGGAAAGAAGCCTTTCCCCAAGAGCAAAAAAAAGTCAAGGGAGGGGGCATTGTTCGTTCTATGTGATGGCGGACACTTCGTGGAGGAATGAATTGCTTACCGCGGCACGAAAAAAAGAAGGGGGGAAAGGTAATCGGGGAAACTCCTCTTAGGGCGGGGACCCATGGGGGCGTCAGACTTTTATGTTAGGTTGCCGAAAGGAGGTTGAAGGCTGCTTTGGGAGGGGTCTTCTAAAAAAAAAACTCCTCTCTAATCTTTGCTTCCAAAACCAGAGGGGGGCTCGAAGGGCCCTAGTCCTACCAATAACCCTCACAATCCCCGGGAGTTCCTCCTCTTTTCTGAGAGGTCGATGAGGGAAACAATAATAACTGGCCTAACAACATGGAGGAAAGAAGGAAATCATTGCTTTTCTTTGTGAAGGGAGGGGGGGTTTCCAACAGGAGATTTCCGTTTGGGGAAAGTATATCTCTTGTGTGTTAACAACGCCGAAGATTGTCACACTTGTTGGGCTGGGAAACCAAGGTCCTAAGAAAGTAAAAGATGAAGACCTGAACTCGAATTTACCTTTCTTGGAATTTGATGACGACTACAAATAACGGAGAGCCGAAGAAAAAGAAGGCTTTCAAATCTTCTGAGGAGGGAGGGGGGGCCTGCAAAAAAAGGGGTTCGCGAACGCAATGTGTCAAGGGGACGGATTGGATCTGCACAAAGGACTTGCCTAGGGAAGAATTTCTTCTAACCTCCAAAGAGGCGAGGGAGTAGTAATGATTGGTGCACTGTGGAGCTAGAAAGGAATCCGCTGATGAATGTGAAGGGGAGAACTTGCCTGCTGAGTTACTGATTCTGCAATTGCTTGAGGGGGAGAAGGAAAGAGGTAAAAGACTTTCACTCAGCTAAAACGCTGGAGGAAAAAGAGAAAAGTGGACTCGCTCATACACCGGAGGAGGGGAAAGGGTTGGCTCGCGGGGGAAACAACAACACGGGTATTATTAGTAAGAAAGGCCCCCCTTTCTACAAACGGAGAGCATTATCGGTCTTCAATGAACTACGAGTTAGAAGGGTGACGTGTTCGGGGAAAGGAAAGTCTGTCACATGCCAGCAGGAGACATTAACTCCATGGCAAATAGAGGGAGAAAGACAGGTCTGCCCCATTAAAGGGACCAAACCTGGGTGCACAAAACTTCGAAAAATGCACAACGAAATCGACCTCCCTGGATGTTCGAAGAAGGGGGGGGGGGAAGCATCTTGGCGAGGGGATTTTTGCAGATCCCAAGGAATGCGTTTCGCTTAAGGGAACAGGGCAAAAAAGGCAAAAAAGGGGGGAGGAGAAAAGTTGAAAAAGGGGATTTCGGCGAGCTAAGGGGGAGTCGTGAAAGGCGAATGACTATGGTATCTTAATATTAATGGAGAAGGTACAACTTTGTTGCAAGAGGGGTGAAAAGGGATGTATTCGGGGCCCCTAGATCTAAGGTTTTGAAAACACCAAAGCCTGGTTCCGTGGGAGAATAACCCCGCAGGCAACTGATAGGAGGACATTCTGGGTAGGGGGGGGGATGGGGGACGTCTTCTCCTTTAAATCAAATCCGAGGGACCCTCCGCGCAGGGGGGGGTGGGGGAGCGGGCCTTCATTTCGAAAGCATTCGAGCGGGGGGGGCGTTGGAAGAATTGTTATTGCAGACGACAAAAAACGAGAATCAACTCGAGGAAAATAAAAGTCTCTACGGGGTTCACGACATCTCAATGAAAGTTCCTAGTGTCCTAGGGAAGGAGACGCGCTCTGCTTCGTGAATTAATAAAAAATTCGAGTAGAACTACTTCTCAATCTCAAAGGGGGGGGGGGAAAGAAAAAGAATTCAAAAATAAAGTCTTTCTTTTGGGGGGGGGAAAGGAAAGGAGTCGTTGAAAAGGGATTGTTTTTCACCAGCTAACTAGAGGGGGGAGAGAGACCATGTCTCACGGAAAAAGGGGAAGAGCGAGACCATTTCGAAGAAGAAGAAAAGCGCATCCTAACTTTGTCGAGAGGATAGGGGGATAATTTTGAGAAAGGACGTCTCAATTACAAAATCCCGGACATTAATTACCTCTCAATGTCTCAAACCGCCTTCAGAAGAGGGGAAGGGGAACCCGAGGAAAAACCTCAACTGAAAAGGGGGAGGTCTGGGTCACACGTTACACTAAAACGCCTTATGACGGAAGGAGAAAAATGGCAAGGGGGGCAATTTAAGGTTATCGGGAAGGGTCGACAAAAAGCTCGTCCTCTCTTCATGTCTTGGCCGCGGAAAAAAAGACAACCTTGTCTCACAAGAGACCGGAGGAAAAGATTCCAAGGGGACCTTCCTGCTGATGAGAGTCCA
>Ga0179593_1317888_pt1 | contig 10132 bp, 15 predicted proteins | sample CZODoug2_1_08_16_FD_185931 | JGI IMG/M metagenome (GOLD analysis project Ga0179593, IMG submission 185931) | Vadose zone soil fungal communities from Angelo Coast Range Reserve, California, USA - CZODoug2_1_08_16fungal (PacBio error correction) | ecosystem: Environmental > Terrestrial > Soil >...
AAGGCTTACGCTTGGTGGGACGACCCTTTAAACAAACTATTGCACAGGAACCTGGGATCAAAAACCGCACTAAACGGTATTGGAAACAAACAGTCGGGTCAAAACCGAACGGTGGAACACCGGATGTAGGCAAGGGCAACTACCACTGTCAGGTCAAACCGGGGGCAACGCGACACGTGACAGTGCATACAAAGGGGAGAGGCCTCGGAGCGAAAGCGCGATGCCCCTACGAATTACCGCGGGACAAGGGGCAAAGGTCATCGGCGGCGGCGTAATTTTGGTAAGACGCCCCCCGTGCCTTAGGATGCCGGTAGGGCTTTAACTAGAAGGGGTAACAAACTTGTCATCAAAGGAGGGGGTACAACAGTGTAAAAAAAGAGAAAAACAAAATAGTATCCCGTGCGGTGGAGGCACCGGTGGAATGATAGAAATGAAACTCCTTGGAGCTTGAACTACACATAGAGGCATGTACACTACAAAACTTAACCTGGCAAAGGGCGGGGAAACGGTCAGTATGGGGGACAAACCAGCGGAGTGTTGAGTACAAAAGGTAACGTTCAGGAATCAAACGCTGCACGACAGGAACGACAACCTTTCTCGACCAGGGAATGATGGGCCGGGAAGGCCCAACATCTGAAAGACGCTACTGGTGCAAGCAGAAAAGTTCCTATACGAAAACGAGCTTGGGAACCGATCCTGGGAAGCTCAATGATAAAAAAAAAACAAGGGGGGCCCTTTAAAACGCGGGCACGTACCACCAACGGAAAGAAAGAAAAGGTGAAGGCATCACGAGTAGACAAGTGACAACAGGGGCAAATAAGCCATGGGAAGGTAACAAGTTACGAAACAGAATCACAGGACTGGAAAATAAAGTCTCCAAGAAAAAAGCGGCAGAAACTAAAATAGTGGCCAAAAAATGTCAGGAGGTGACAAACGGGACAGACCCCTCAAAGCAAAACCCGGTGCGCAAAAAAGGTGGAACATAGCCGCCCCGGGACACCCCGAACAAGTATCCATGGGAACTGCACCGTGGCCCTGAACCGCGAACCCCAAGTCACCCCAACGGAAAAGCCGGACCAAAAGCAAAAAACTTCGCGAGGAGGTGAGAACCGGGAGAAAGAAAAGTTACCAAACGAGACCTAGACGTCGGGGAAAACCAGCAGCCCAGGGGAAACGAACAGGCCCCCAACGTACTAATTCCATGGGGGCGAAAAAATGCTGGTTCACAAAGGAGGTAAGAAGTAGGGTGTTAAGAAAATGCCTACAAAGATGGGCTGTCTAACTCATAAAAAACGAGGGGGGGGGGGGGGGGGGGGGGGGGGGGGGGGGGGGGGGGGGGGGGGGGGGGGGGGGGGGGGGGGGGGGGGGGGGGGGGGGAGGGGGGGGGGGGGGGGGAAGAGGAAAAAACTCAGACAAAAAACACAAAGAAGAAAGAGGAAAAAAAGAGAGAGAGAATTCATCGCGTAACAGTCGCAACCCAGAAATGCGAGAAACATCTGCGTTAAAAAGGAAAAGACTCAAAAGTAATCCTGGTGACAGTTAGTACGATCACAAAAAACTTCGGGGAAGGAGGGAGTCACACTTGGGCTGAAAGAACAGAATCACCAGACGGCAAAAAAAAAACGGAGGGTAACTTGGGAAGGTAGGTCATAAGTCGCTCCCATCCTAGCCGAAGCGGAACGGGGAAAAAAGTGAGGGGGAAATCTAAATTAGTCCAGGAGGTGATGGGCCAAGCAGGCATTTATACGAAAACGCAGGGGGGGGGACAAAGGAAGGTGCAGGGGGAACGAACGGGGAGGGGCAACCCCCCGGGGAACGAAAGGGGAGACAGAAAAACGACCGCCACCCCCACCCCTATCAAACGACTTCGTTGCCAAAAATAATAAATGCAAAGTCGTTGCCAGAAGGGCGGACGAAAAACTCCCACAACAACCCTTGACCAATACAGAGCTGTGTACAACAAAAGAAAAGACCTTGGGTCAATACACAGAGGGGTCAAGTAAGGATGAAATCGGCAAAACCTGGTGTCTATGCCGGAAAGGGGTGTCAGAGTTCCGACATTGCCAGACAGAAGACGATGGACCAGGAATTGGAACGGGGGAAAAGATAGTACCGGAGAGCTCAAAATGGAACCAAGCTTCAAGTGGGGACACCAACTTAGGGGAAAGGGGGAGACATACAGACCTCACTGCCTGAAGGGCACTCGCATCACGCCCGGTGGGTCAGAAAAAAGGAGGTCTTCTACCTGACAAAAAAAAAGAACCGCGCAGAAGATCATGTAAAACTCGGCGGGGGGGAACCGAAAGTGCACCCGAGGCCAGACCACCAAGGGTCAAAGGTGGTGACACGTCAAGAAATCACTTGATGGAAGCAAATCGCAAAAGCTCACCAGGAAAGGGCAGAATAAGATCCAGTGACACACCGCCCGGAAAAAAGGGTGTGTGAAAGGATACAGCGGTTGGACGTGAAAAGAATCAAGTGCCACTTCCAACAAGGGGATCGTGAAAGACCGACAGGCCAATACGGACGGCAAAAAGGTGACCGTCGGGAATAACCAGTTAGCCAGACACAATGAAGATAAAAATCAGAAGTGCCCTCGTGGCAACCTGCGTAAGAACTAGAAAGTAGAGCCTCAAAAAACAACGTCCCATCTCAAACGAGAGAACATCAACAGACCGAATGCGAAACCGGCAAAACCCATATTAAAAGGGGGGCAACATAAGGGTGACGGTTGCGATCATTTGCCCTCCAAGGGAAAATACGAGACGAGGAAAGGGGGGGGTCACAAAAGGAAAGCTGTACCAATGAGGCGAAAAAACAAATTAAAAAAAAAGTTTCTGCGAGACGGGGGAAAACAAGGTAGATCCACAAAGACCCAAATCTCTCAACAATTAGACAATGGTCTGGGGGCCAGGGCTGGGAAAAGAACAAACTCCATGCAAAAAAAAAGAACATTGGAAAAAGTGGGAAAGTCATTCCGAAGTTACAAAGCAAAACAACATGGTCAAGGGGTACTGCACGCGTCAACAGGAGGACAAAGCCCGCAAAAAACAATACTAGTCGTGAAATGTTGTTTGGGGGGAGACAAACACAATTCAAGGAAAACAACCAAAAAGGAGAGGCCAAGGTACGAGCACCACCAACGGGGGGCCTACCCCCCATGTCATGGTCCAGAACAATCAAAAAGACAAATGTGGGGGGTACCAATAAGATAAACTGAGCGCTACTAAGGTGACCTGGGAAATGGTGAACCGATCGAAAAGGCCCAAGGGAGAGGAAGAAAAAGAGGGGTACACCGTCCTTTCACTGTCTGGACTCGATTCGGAAGGGTCGTCTCGGGGGGGGGTCAACCTAATGGGGGTGGGAACAGCAAGGAAAAAGTAGAAATGAACAAATTGAGTTGACCGCGACTGGGGGGAGGGTTCCGACCTTTCATAACGAAAAGGTGCCGAGGTGGTTCCTGAGGAATACGAGCCATCGTAGGGAGGAGTCGGGAAAAAGATCAAAAGCGGTCCAAGCAGCGGAAAAGGGACCATCAGAGAAGCTATTCTAAGAACCGCCTGAGGTTTCCAAAAACATCACCAGACCAGTGTCTCCTCCTCTGAAAGAGAAGTAAATGATCACAGACAGGACCAAAAATAGCCGGGGGACGGGGAACGGCATGAAGCCAGGGAGGAACGCAAGAGGCGAACCGGAAAAGAAGTGGGCAAAACCAAATCAGTGGGGGAAAGCTGGCGAGCGGGGCAACGGATTTGAGGACGAAAAATACCAGAACGCAGAGAACACTGAACAGAAAATAGGAGAAATAAGCAGGGGAGACGGGGGGAAGTCCGCATTAAAAATTGGGGAAGTGGAATCTTGCGAAAAAGTGTGAGGGGGGGAACACACAGTGGTGGGAGGAGAGAGAAGGGGGGGAGAGTCGAAACAGTGAATCGGTCGATCACAAAGACTTTCTCAATTATGGTCCATGTGCAAAACCAACACCAACGCCTGAGCGAAGGGGGTTGCGACAAGAAGGCAAACTACCGACGGGACTTATACTTCGCGTGGAAAGGGGTAAAGGGGGGGTTGAAGATTAATTGCTACACGGTATACCAGGGGGGGGCACAGACCAAGATTGGAGATACTACGCTTGGAGGGGGTCCCGAGGGTATCGAATACTGAAAAACAAAGGGTTGTACCAAGAGTCTGAAAAGTTCGGAGAAAAAGATGTAGCGAGCAAAAAACCACCGGGAAACCGCGCGACAGTTAAGCCTGAAATTCTGGTAAGACGTGAAGGAAAATCGATGAAAAAGGTCTAAAATACCGAAAAACGCGGGACAAAGAAAAAGGGGCACACAGAAGGTCTTCTTTCAAGGATGACGGGGGACATCGCACACCACAAACAACGAGAATCTTTGAGGGGAAAAAGACGAAGGGGGAGATCCCCGGCAAAAAAAAAAACGTAAGGGGGGGGAAGAGAGCAAAAAAGGCCGACGCACAAACCATCAGGTGGGGGCCAAAAAAGAAAAAGGGACCACAGTCCAAAGGGGAAGGGAGGAAACACAAAGAGGCGCAGCAAAAGCTACAATATGACTCAGACAACGAATCCAAAACAGGATGACAATTATCGCACACCAGACAGCCAAGGGAACTGAGTGCAGGTGGAAGAAAAGGGGGGGTGGAAAAAGCAGAGAGTGCCGACTCGTTGACTAGCAAAAAAAAATTAAAAAAGACACAAGCGCGTAAAGACGGGGGCAACGCAAAGGGGGCCTGCGTGTACCAATACCACCCAAAGAAAAAAAAAACGCAACCCTATACGATACCCACACGGTCCGGGGGCCACAAAGAGAGCACGCAACAGCGCACAAGCTGAGGGACAGTAAAACACCGGATTCGGCAGGAGTGTCTGGTGACCACGACGGAAAAGACCGGAGGGGGGGGAAGGGGACGTGGATCGTCAGGTCCGTTAACGAAATGTACATCAGCATCGGGAGGTAGGAGGAGGGAATGGGACAGCGAAGACATAAGAAAAGGGTAGCCGAGGGGAACGGGCCACAGGCCGACGGATCAGAGAAGCAATCAAGTTTGCTGAAAAAAGATAGCCGAGACAAAAAAAAAACAGAACTAGTTATTAGGAAGAGGAGAGGAAAATGTGGTGGGAACGTCCCACTGTAAAAGGGATGGCGTTGTGGTGCGCCTCAAGAACAATCCGACATGTGCCAGGGTGAAAACAGGATTGCGTATTACGGGGAAAGAAAGAAAAAACCAGGGCGATCAAGATGAGGACTAGGTAACGTTCACAGGGAAGAAAGGAGGTCAACCGGAATCACGCGGACAAACCAAAAACAGTACCCGGACAACAAAGGTCACGGGTGCAAAGGCCTACAGGACTACTGGCAAACCTGACGAAATAAGGGGGCAAAAAGGAGACGAAACTGAAACGGGAATAACGCCTAGGCGACGGGGAGGAACCGGCTGCAAGAAGGGGAAGGACGGGGAAGAAAAGGGGGGAGAACAGGTGCCTGAAATAATCAAAAAAATACGACTAGCAAACATCAAAAAACGGGGTACAGGGGGAGAAAAGCAACGTCAGGGAAAATTAACCGAGGGAATAGGATGGGAGTGCGGGGGAAACAGGAATTGCTCCGGAAAAAAAAGTGGTTTGAGGGCGGTGGGACGAGGAAAACAGAACCGCCACAGCCGGGGGTGGCAAGTGGCAAAGAGACAAAAAACGAGAGGAGAAAAGTACGAGGGAACAAAAAGCTCAAACGACTCCAACAAAAAAAGCAGTGGTCACCGAGGTACCGATGAGGGGTCGGAAGGGGACTGAAATCATTAGCACCAAGGGAGGGGTCCAGAGGGTGCAAGGGTCCCGCCTCGAAAGAGCAAGCGGGGAGGGAAGCGAAGGGAGAAAGGGTTGACGAACAGTACTTCCGCAAGGAAGCCAAGAACACCTGGCGGGAATGGCTCCGGCAAACACACGGCGAGAAAAATGGGGGAATCTTGTGTCTCAGGTGGCAAAAAAAAAAAGCCCGTTAACTTGCGGCTCACCGCAAAGCGGGGGATCAGGAAAGAATGTGGCAGATGAGACGCAAAAGGGGTAGGGGGCGGGCACCGCCGGGTCGCAAATTATCCTAAGGGGGGGAAGAGGGGTGGGAAAAAAAAAGAGGTGGACAAATCTCATAATACAGGCTGGGGGTCCTATAGTCACAAAAAAAAGGACACAAAACGTAGAATGGGGTGAAAAGAGCAGAGGGGCCGTGGGGGTCAGGGCGAGTTCCTTTACTAGCGGGAAGGACTGCATTGAAAAATGAAAAAATGATTGAGACGGGGAGGAGGGACGGCATTGACGTCGGACTCGGAAGAAAAATTCTTTTGTAATCCGTCTGGGATTAAATGGGGGAAAAGGGAACGAGGGACTAGATGACAGGAGAAGGAAGGTCCTGCGTGAAAAAAAACCAGCAAAGACAGCATCAGACATTTCGAACTGGGCAGGGGGTGAGAGGGGGATGTAAAAGGGTTATGGTAAACATACAATTGTTTGGGGGTCCTGTACTAGGGGGGAAGGGCACAAACAAAACTGCGCACAAAAATGGCCGAATCGTGGCACACGGAAAAGGTCGGGAGAAAGCACGTGAAACAGAGATCACAACTTAAAAAGGCTATGGGTCCCGCGAAAAAAAAAAAAAAAACCGCAGGGAAATTCGCCAAGGAAAGCGAAAAAGGCTGACCCGTACTGGTACACCAAACAACTAAAAAAAAACTGTATTGATTGTGAACTACACCGGTGACGGCGGAAATGAGAAGGGGAGCGAAAAACCAAGAATAAGAAGGGCGAAAACACACAGGTCACCACTCTGCTTGGGGGGCACTCGGGGGACCTAACATCAAGGGAAGGAAGTAAAGAAAGAAAAAAGGGGGGAGGGGGGGGACACAGTAAACCGGGAGGGGACATCATGGATGCTGCGGAAACCGCACTCAACAAAAAACAAAAGGCCTATGATAGAGGGGATCAGAAAAGAACCGTAAAAAAAGCCAAGAAAGAATTTCACGATCTTTGGGGGGGATAACGCACTGGGGGAAAAGAGGGCAAAAGGAAACCAAAAGAAAAAGTACTCAACGCGTATTAGGGAGGGAAACGGATACGGGGACAAAAGAGTTCTCGGGGGCCCTGCCCGATTCAAAAAAAAGGGTTGCTCGAGGGAAACTGGAGCGAAGAGGGGGGCAAAGAAGGGAACGGTACAATAAAAAATCTGAAAGGACGAGTACAGTGCAAACGGCAAGGAGGATCAGGGAGGGGACGAGGAAACATGGGGGGGTGGCAGAAACTCCAAAAAATAAAACACTTCTGGAAAAACAGGGGAGGCAGGGGGAGAACCAAGAACTGGAAATGCTGTAAACAAACCGGGGGGGGGAGAAGACTAATTCAACTCTTAGCGTCACAGGAACTGGTGCGGGGCACGTTACAGGAGAGTAAGGACAGGGGAAGGGCTGCACAGATCTTCGTTAAAAATGTCAGACGCCACCCCTAAAAAGACTGGGGGGGACTGAAAAAGGGGGTCACCAGCACAGGGCTACCTTCTTAGGGAAACTACTGGGGGGGCCAAAATGGTAACCGGAAGGAAGTGGAAAGCGACACAAAAAATTTAAGAAACATTGAAGAAGGACAAGAAAAAGGGGGGGTCCACTAAAGGGGGGGGAAGTAACGACAGGCCACTAGACACGGAAGAAAGTCGGGCCGGGGCCAGCGGTCACCGAAAAAAAAAATCTGGAGACGAACGGGCAATGGAACGCGCAAAAGGCCCGAAGAAATGAAAAAATGGCCGGTGCAAAAGAAAGAAAGGAAAAGATGTTTCAGTTTAACAATAATCGGAGGTGAAAGGGGAAGAAAGAAGGCGGGGGAAAAAGAGGGTCAGAAACAAGAAACGGCGAAAAAAAGACGGGAAAATGTACATCCAAGGGGGGCACGGGGAGAACGGGGAAAAAAGAGCAAACCCGGGCCCCCCCATGTACAAGAGGAACTTTCACCAAGAACGGGGGCCGCAAGGCCGGGAAGTTACCACTTCAAAGGAGATAGCAACGGCAACCTAAAAATCACGCACGAAGGGGAGCAAAACGTAGGAGAGGGGAGGGTAAGGACAGGGGGCCTGTAAACCAAAAACCGGAATGAAGTCCAAACGGCGACAGTCTTCAGCTTGGCCAAAAGAAGAAACAGGTGGGAAGAACCCGCCGGGGAAAAAAAAAAAAAAAAAAAAAAAAAACGACGATGCTGGGCAACTGTGTCATCACACCCTGCAACATGCGCGAAAGCGGGGGGGGGCAGAAGCTTGCGGCACGAGAGGAACCTCGGGGGGACGAAAGAAGGCGACGAGAAATGAAATCCGAAATTGGAAACAAAAGAGAACAGGGAGGGAGGAAAGAGAAAAAAGAGAAAAAAGGAAATATCGTCCGGCACGCAAACCAAACCACCGTGCAGGCAAAGGCATTGCAAGGAAGCATTTAACAGAGAGAAAAAGAAGGGAGGGGTGCAAACGGGGGGGAAGGGAAAAAATCATAGGCCGGGTTCTTTCCCGGGGGACAAAAAGAGGAAGAACACTGGGGGGAAGAAATGGGAAGTTGTGACAGCATACTCCGGTCATCCAAAATCCTTGATGGGAATGGGGCAACGTGATGTCAAAAAGGCCGGAAACCGAAGCAAAGGAGATGAGAAAGGTCAAAAGGGGGAGTGACCACTGAAATAAGCAGGGGGGGGAGAGGTAAAGGAAGGACAAGATTCCCTAAAAAAAATCAAGGTGTTGTTAACCTAGTAACTGTGGAAAATACTGTAGAACCCGGGACGAGAAAGGGGGGGAAGAAGAGAAAAAAAAACGTCAAACAAACCACCGGAAGAGCACACGGAAGGGGATGGGGGGACAACGGCAGTCGGGTCCAGGGGGTCCGAAGTCCAGTTGCAGGACCACCGGAAGGGGGCAAACAGAGGAAGCGGTGCAAAAAATTGTGAGGGAAAAGAAACTGAAAGGAACCAAAGAGGAAACTTGAAAAACCCATCGTAGAGGGGGAGGTCCAGGAAAAACGTTTTGGGAGATAGGGGGTTCAGGACGGTTTGCAAACTGAGGGGTGAGGGAAAAGGCCAACCACTGGATCGTCAGACCTGGGGAACAAAAAGACAAAAACAGGAGATAGGGCAGGCAAAAAAGCATCTGGCAGACGGATTCGGCTACTATTGGACGGGCCCGGCTAAGGGGAACAAAAGGTAAAGACCGCCAGGACTAAACAGCAAAGAAAAAAAACGGTTGGAGGAAATCGGATGCAAAAAATCGGCAAGAGTCAGCCAGAGAAAAATCCCTTGAAGAAAAAAAGGGTTCAAAATGCCTCACAAATCCGCCGTAATGGTTAAGGGTGAGGTCGGAAGACGACCCGTAATGTGAACAAAGACAGTCAACTGAAAGGAGCACACAAAATAAAAGGGGGGTGAAACACGGGGATGGCATACACAGGTTGAAACACAAAAAACCACCAAAAAAAGGAAGGATTAGACCAAAAGTCAAGACGGGAGGGAACCAGGGGGTATACCAAAAGAAACCGACAAACGGCAGCAGAAAGGGCCCAATCGGGGGGGGACGTAAAAAAGAAACAGGGTGGGCGAAGAGGAACACTCCGCCAAGGACCAGTACGACCGCGTCCTAGGTAGGGGACTAAAGATGTAGAATCAAAAAGCATCGGAAAAATAAAATCAAACACGTCCCGCCCAGAAGCTGCAGCAGCTGGGAGGAACCCACGAAATAAAGACGGGAAACTTTTCCAAACGGTGCATCCTTAAAAGAATCATACCGAATGGACGAACGGGGGTCCCTCAAAAGAAGTTGACCCAAAGGGCGGTAAAAAAAACACAGGGTAAGAGGAGGTCGGGCAGAGGGGGTTGAATTACGTGAAAAAACCACAAAAGCAAGAAAAAAGAACGATAATAGGACAACCGGAACTACCAATGTAAGGCTTCTGGGCGGGGGCCGGCCAAGACCATCAAAAGGGACAGGGGAAGAAGGAAAGGAACAGGCGCACAAAAAAAAAGTTACCTAGGAAGCACAAACGGACTGTAGTCACCGCAAAAACAAAAAACACTCTTAAGGTGCACACGGGGGTGGGTGGGGGC
>Ga0179593_1352248_pt1 | contig 10132 bp, 8 predicted proteins | sample CZODoug2_1_08_16_FD_185931 | JGI IMG/M metagenome (GOLD analysis project Ga0179593, IMG submission 185931) | Vadose zone soil fungal communities from Angelo Coast Range Reserve, California, USA - CZODoug2_1_08_16fungal (PacBio error correction) | ecosystem: Environmental > Terrestrial > Soil >...
GGGCCGACGGGGGGGGAACAGGTAGGATGACCCGGATACCTTTAAGGTTATGGTGGGTGGCAGTGAAAATCCGTACGAAGAGTAGGCGAAGAGAGGTCAGTCTTGGAGCTGGAGGGGTATGAGAGGGGGCCTCAGGAAACCAAAAGGCAGCGACGAACTTCATAGGGGTGTAATAGATTTGCCAGCGAGCGGGCGACCCGAACAACGGAACCAGTAGGACGACCTTTGAATAAACTGGTGGTAGGGGCGGTTCAGTAAGGGGAGTCTGGGGGACAAAACAATAGCCGAGAGGGTAAGCATCCTCAAACATGGGAGTACATAGGCGGACTTACGAAACGGGCCTTAATGGAACACGGGAGGAAAGGCCTAGCAACAGGGCAGCACTCTAGACAGGTCAGACGATTTCATAAGAAAAAAACATCAACGGGAGGCCTGTGTTCTTATACGAAAGCTGCATGGGGAGGGCAAGGTGGGAGAAACGTCTCCTTATGGTTTTCGGGATCAACGGGGAGGGGGTCGCCTGTCAGTTTATAGCGGGTTATCCAGCGGTGACAATCCTCCCTCAATGGGGGGAGGTCATCATGGTAATCACCATGTGAAGAACATTTGATGTGGGTTGTAGCAGGAGTTGCGACAAGGGGATATTTGAAAACCCTTATAACGGTCGCCGTCCATAATCCGACGGTCTTCGAACCATGGAGGAGCTTCTCCCCCAGCGAAGAGTAGACTTCCATTTTCAGTAGGCAGGATCCTAGAAGTCACTAAAGGTTCCATCAATGGAAAGGCACTGCATTAAGTGGGGGGGACGTCATCAGCGAGGCTCCAGTAAGAGGAAATACTGTGGGAAGTTACTAGGGATCTAGAAGGGGAAAGTAGCCAACGGCAACAAAAAAGCGTGGCTAAAGGAACATCGGCGATCACAAGGAGGGGGGAATTGGGATAGGGGGTGGAGAAGGCTCTTACGGATGTGACTTGCAGGTGTCAAGGGGCTGGGGAAATGAGCGAATTCAGCAACCAGGGAGAGAAGACGTTAAGTACCCATGAAGGGGGGGAAGTAAGAACCCTCCTGTCAAGGGGAGAAGGCGAGAAGATAAAATATCAAAACGGACGGGATTGCCTGAATGCATGGGGAGTGGAGTGGGGTATCCTGCCAGAAGGGGGAGGCCGGCAGGGGAGGCCAGGCAGTTTTAATTCCAGGCCGTGGAATTAATCGGAAGAAACGGCGTGATAGGAAGGGGTGCTATTACCAGAAGTTGTATAGGTGGAGAACGGGCTGGGGCTCTTTCACGTAGCTTCTTCCGGCTTCGTTCCTTTGGGCGGGAGGGAGACAACGTTTTACATATTAACAAGGTGTCCTGAGCGCTACTAAAAGGGGGGGGTTATATAGTCCGAGAAGGGGCAATGGAAAGTCTAAAAAAAGCAATTTAAGGGGAAGAGAGAGGGGGTCGAACCCCAAAAACAATTGGCTCTCAGAAGGTAACAGGACGACATCTTTCAATAGCAAGGACCGAAAGGACTCTTTCGAATCTACAATCGTCTAAATTAAACCCTTTTGAAGATGTCGAAGGAGGGAGGACTCTTATAGGGAGAATAGAGCATACCCGAAGAGGCTATGTATCCTGAGAATGTTTAAATTATTACCGGAAAATGACAAAAGGAAGGTGCTTCGGTTCCACCTCTTCGGTTCCGGACAGTCTTATAACGATTTTGTAACAGTGAGGAAGAGAAGGTTGAACTAAATCAACCTGGTATAACCTAGACGTTCAGTGGAAAGAGGTGGCTTACTAACTGGAGGGTGGAGTGACTTGAGGTTGAATTAAACTGCACCGGGAATCTTCATGTAATCGTCAACTATGTATCCCGCAGGAGGGAAAAAGACTGGAATTTTAGCAAAGGGTCGGGGGGATAGACTCCGGAGGAACTACCGGGAGTTCGAGACGGAGTTAAAGGAAGGGGAGAGCGTCAGTTGGGGCCTATGGGGAGAGGGGGCTTAGATTAGAGAATATGTAGGCCTTCTTTGGCAGGCAGTTAACACAACTTCACATTAGGGAAGGGAGCTTCAGCCACCGAGTACTACCAAGGCTGGAACCAAAAAACCTTTCACCCTCGGCAATGTTCCCGACGTACTAGAGGCAGCAGTAAAGGGACTGAGGCAGGAACTCTAAGGGGTTGGTCATAGGAAGTCTGTGAGGGGTCTTAAAAAAAGGAGTACCAAACCATGGGGGAAATGTTGTATACAATCTATGACAAAGGGTCGCGCTCTGACAGCACTCGAAATCGACCTCGGGCTTCACAAGTACTCGACAGAGGATCGTAAGGAACGCTTCCGGCCGAGGAACTAAAGGAACGGCATTCGAAAGAAATCAACTACATGTCGGAAAGAAGTCCTAGTGAGAAAACCGGAACAGCGGCTTAGCTTTGGGATATCGAATAAAGGGGGGGTGGGAGTATAAGGATAGAACCATACCTGTCACCAGCTCTCTCCCCGCCTTTTCAGAACCTGTTTGGTAATTAAGGATGGAAAGAAGGGATCATAATACCAGAACGGAAGGGGGGAAAGCTTTAGTAGGTCGAATGAAGAAAAAGAATTCCCCTAGATAAGGACCAAAAAAACTGCTCTAGATCCAAACGTCGGGCTTTTGACCACATGTTCTGGTTAGGAAGAATCTCCGGTAGGAGGCGACAACAATTTTGTAGGGAAGTTGAATGAGCTTCAGGGTTGGAAGAGGATTCTCTTCTAGTTAAAGGTGCAGCTTTCTTCCAAATACCTGGGCAGGAAGTGGTTCAGAGGCGTGGGAAAATATAAGAAGCCAATATTAGAGTAGGGCAAGAAAAAAGGGGAGTCAAGAAGTGTCATAGAGATCTTAGTTAACAATTATTCTCGGGTAGCAAGTTGGCAAGTCAAGTCGAGTCTCTCCGGTCTAAGGCCGGGTTTTTGTGGCAGCCAAGGTAGAGAAGTTGCTATAGAAGGATGATGACGGAAACTGCAAGGGGAGAAATAGGAGTCCGTCTTAGTTGCGGTATCCAAATTTCCAGAAAGGAGTTTGGGTCAGTGTTGCTGACAGCAGGTGATTATTTTATTGGTCGGTCATCTCTGAATACCTTAAAAGATTACAAGCTCCTTAGGGAGTACGGAACGAGTCTGCCATAGGCTACGGGGGCAGCAGGACATCTCATCAAAAACCGGTTATAGAGAATAGGAGAGAACACAATAGCTATTTACATAAGGGGGAGTTCACAGTCCTTCTTTACGGGGAAGGCCAAAAAAACTATGAGGTCGGGGGGAGGAAGAGGATCATAACTCGGGGTGTCGAACCAACCAGATGGAAATGGAAACAAGTCGGTTGGGGAGGAACGGAAAACTTAACCCAGAAAGAAACTGGATTATGAGCAAAGGGGGGGGAAATCCTCCGCTATAAAATCTCAATGGAATGACCAAAAAAATAAGCGGGGTCAAGATGACGACGAATGCTGGGACCTGCACGTTCCTAAACGGAGAATAGGTCCAGAGCTAGAGGAAGGATCCAAAGGAGACCAAGGTGTTTCCGAACTCCGGTGACTTAAAAACAAAGGTGAGCTCTGGCTGAAATAGGGAAAAAGGAGGGAAAAACTGGAAAAGCATGTGTCAAAGCAGGAGGGGAGGTCACCGCAGGACCCTTTCCGTCACTCCAAAAAAAACACCAGCCAGAACTTGGGGCCGCCTTCCGAGGGGGCTCGTCTAAAAAAGAAAGTTTAACAGAATAAATTTTAGGACAGACGGGGTTTTAGACTATCTAGGGGGACATCTCTCTTGCAGGGTGTCTCAGGATGAGGGGAACTACGGTCGTCCCCTGATTTACTCTGCTTAGTCTGCCTCAAAAACTTCAGATTAAAGCCTGGCCTTTTCACCCAGTTCAATGATAATAATTGGAGGTAATAGACCCCCACAAAACGAGATCCTTTTTCAAAACAGGTCCGGGAGGGAAAGGGACTACATATGGAGCAGTCTTAAGACTGCAATAAGGCAGGAACCGACTCGTTTTTTGGCACATAGTCTTCATCGGTCTTTATAATACTTGGTAAGAAACTGGTGTTTGGATAGCCATACATGAACTAGTCCGTTCCACGGTGGAGGTTCTGAAATTTTTAAGAGGCCATTGACCACTCCGGTATGAAAAAAGTTTTGTAAACCGGTCAGAGGGTGGACCTGTTGAGGGGGGGGGGACTCTGATCTTTTAGAAGGTCTCACATCAATATGGACCATTGGTTGTTCGGAATGTACTCAAACCTCCTAACACGGGTTACCTATCACAAAATCGTCCGAGCATATCTAATGGGAGAAACCTTCTAGCCCAGCAGGGACACACTATGTTCTGCGTGATGGACATTTGGGGTAGGAAAAGTGACAAGGTGGGTTTCTTCCTGAAAGCCGAAGGGTGGTACTGACAAAAAACGGAAAAAAAAGGAAAAACACCTAGGAAACCCGAAAGGCAGGGAAAGTAGGACTCAACATGAAACGACTCGAAAAGAATGTCAAATAAGGGAAGACAACACGGAGGAAGTCAGGGCTGTGAAGCAAGAAGATCGTAACTCAACGCCTCAATCCCAATGGCAACTTATCAGAAGTCTACTAACAACAAAATTAAGAAATCCGGAGAACTGTTTAAGTTAAAGGGAAACCAGAAAGGCAACAACGTACATGACCTAAAAGGACTATAGAAGAATTCCATACTCTTCCTTCCTTATCCTGTCCGTAACTAAGAAAAATAAAGTAGAAAAACAGTGAGCAACGGAATCCAGGGGGGTTGGTCTATCAATAGATGCAACAAACACAGACCGTTCGGTGGCTAAGATAAGACTGAAACCGTCAGGAGGACACGGGAATACTCCCCTAGATCTACTGTCAATGCGAAATATAAGTACGTCAAACTCTTCCGACGCGTACACAGGGGTGGGGGGCCTCCAGGAGTTAAGAGTAAGCCCCTTCTGAGAACTGGTGGCCCCCGGGCGGGGAAGCTTAAGCGGAGGGAAGGAACCTTCTTAGGAGGCATCCTAAAGGTATAGTTTATCCTGGTAAAGAACAAGAGACACAGAGAAAAGGCGGGAGACTACTGGATCAAAAAAGAATTAGCCGCATCATACGAAGATGGAAAAATCTTGGTGCTCCCAACGCCACGCAAGCACGAGAGAAAGCATCATTCCAAAACCTAGAAGCAGGATAGCTTAGAAAAAAGTCGGACACCCCCGAAGGGGGTCCGCGCGAAAAAATAAAAAATAGAATCCGTAGACCTAGGTGCGAGACTGCCTTACTAAAGGACGCAAAAAGGATTGGGGTATAAGACCAATGAAAGGAAGGGAGGAAGATCCCTCAAAAAAGTGCCCCATGCCTTAAACCCTTCCCAAAAGTGGGTATTAACGGATGACTAATGCCATAGTAGGGAGGGGGTGGGCTCTCTCAGAGGCAAAGGACTTTGGCCCTCTTGGTGTCGTAAATGGGGGAATTCGGAAGAGTCATCGGGAAGAGCATAGTCATAAGAGAGAAACTGCTCATCAACAAGGGGGAGAAAACCGCAAGACTCTACGAGGGGGGGAATCCTAGTCCAGAATTAGCCAGGAACTCGGATCCCCAATCTCTTGAACTCAGTGGGCTGCGTGATAAGATACGTATGCCTGGGTCTCCGGGGGAAGTGCTCCGGACTTGTTCGCTGTCTATCACCAAGGAAAAGACTATGGTCACTTCTTAACTGGTGGCAAAGTACCGGAAAAAAAGGGGGAAGCCTGACGCTCAAAACCATGGGGGGGGGAATGGAGTAGGGTACGTTGTGTCCTTCAATATTCGTGAGGTCGAGGAACCGCGCACCGAAAAGCCAGGAACCTTCCACTAAGGCGACGGTCATTGGGACGAGCTAAGAGTGTCTTTCTTTACTCTCTGTAGGGAAAGGCATGCTTAACGGACGACCGGTGGCTACCTCCTTGCTAGTCCAAGCTGAATAAAAACATCAACGGTAGTTGAGGGGTTAGGGTTTAGAAGCGATGACAGGGAATGCGTCTGGGGAGGGCCTTTATTTGGGAAAGATGGTCCGAAGAGGGGGGGGCCCACAGTAGTGAGGAATCTAAACTTCAAGACCTGAAAAAAGGGTGAGAAGGATCTGGAAGGAGGTAAGACGGGGACAAGGAAAAAGGGTGAGTCCTGAATTGTTTCCCTCAGACCTGACATCGGGGTTTTGGACTTGAACGAGCTCGCTGCGACGAGGGAACTGGAGGCTAGTTAGAGGACCTCAGACCGCATTTCTTATCCTCTGGTTCTCGACAAGGGAGGGTCTATCCCCTAAGTCGGGAAACGGGAGGGGGGGACGTGAAAGACCTCGTCAACCTGCCGCGACCCACTAATTAACCGGGGACACTACCCTACCTTAAAAGCCTTGGTTGCGAGGAGGCTCCAGGCAATCTATTACCACTCCACAAACGACCCCACGAGCCCCGACTAAATTCGCTCTCTGTAGTTGGTGGACAGCCTATGGGATCTTAGGCAAGAGAGGATCAGGGGGACCAATCGAAGGATCGAATATAGATGTAAAGATGGGCGCCAGGAATCCCATCAGAGGCATCGGCAAACGTCTACTACGTTCAATAATTTCCCTCTAAAACTCTCAGAGAGAGAGAACACAAAGGTGAATTATTATTATTGACTTCCTGTCGGACGTAAGGGAAAAGGGCCGTTAATCAACGCCGGGAAGAGGGGGTAGGGTTATTCCTTGTTCGAACAGCGAAATAGGCTCTCTTAGGTGCTCGGAAAAAGGGCATTCATATACTCTCCACCTTAGGAGGGGTGGTCGGGGCTCCCTGGGTAGGGTTTGGCTGCTGCGGAAAGGGGACGTCTATAAAAAAAAGAAAAAGGGTAAAGGCAGTAAGGTTTAGGGTTAAATTCCTGCTTTTTCTTTGAAAAAGGTTAAAAATCTTTTGTGAAGCGGGCTACCACGACGGGAATACGACTCGTTTATCCTAAACCTAATTGACGGACGAGGACTGAGAAAACCGACGGGTAAAAGTATGGTCAGGACTGGTTGACAAAACTCATGCCATCTCCGTAAGCCCCCAGAGATGTCAAAAAGTGTACGGAGACGGAAAAAACTATCCCTCGGGTGTCGCGTGCGTGATACTAAAGTAGGACACAAGGGGTTCGAGGAAAGAAGTATCGTTGAAGATAAGAAACGTCTGGAAAGGGATCGAGGAAGTTTTTAGACCAGACGGACCCTTCAAGACAGAAGGGGTCGGGCTTGACATACATCGGGCAGGATAACAGCTGAATTTTCCTGTTTCCGTAGGTGCATCGTAAGAGTGGAAAAAGCCCTTTCACAGGTTGAAAGGAACGCCGAGCACAACGGGTAATTCAAGTCAATAGTGACAAAGTGAATTAGCGTACAAACGGAACTCTTCAGCATGAATAAGGTCATCAGTCCGATCTCTGGAGTCCTCTAAGATCCACATGCCGAGAAAGTTTAAACCCGTCATCAGGGGAAGGTGTCGATATCTGCAATAACATAAGTGGTAGTAGCAATGTGATGGACTGGGTCTCTGTACGGTCCGGGGATCGTCCAGGGGGAAAGACTAAGGTTTCTTACTTAAAGTTAGTCTAAATAGAAGGCGTTCCGTTTGAGAGGGGTTGGCGTATCAGGAGGGTCTTGTAGAAGTGCGGGGGGTTCTGTTTTGCGGGAGAAGTGTCTCTATCGCGAAGAAAAAAAAATAACGGAGAATAGGAAAAAAACAAACGATTGAAGTAAAAAGAAATCACTCCGATCAGGCATAAAAAAGAAAAAGAGTTAGATCCGAAAGGAAAGGGGGCGGCAGCTGGGGAAAGGAAAAAGGTAAAAGGTGGGGGGGGGGGGAGGCCAGCAGGGGAGGGTGAAGTGCAAAGGCAGTGACTCTCGGATTAACGGGAATCGTGAGGCCGTCCGTGTGTCGGGGGGCCAAATAGGAGGGTGGGCGAACGGACGGAAAGGAGGAGGAAGGAGGTCCAGAATCGGGAGGAAGGGGTGGGTCGTTCGGAAAAAAAAATATTTGGAATGGAAGGGGATGCGTAAAAAAGGGCGATCAGGTCCGCTTTTTTCGAGTCTCGAGAGTTGGAGCGGCAAACAGAAATAACGGCCTAAAAGGGGGAAAGACAAGTAACGTTTGGGAAGGAAAAAAAGAGGAAAATAAGCCCTAAACACAGTATTGACTTGTGCTACAAGGATTCTTCCACAATTCCTTGATAAGAGGGTAGGGAAACTCTAGGTACTGACCTAAAAGGAATGACGAGCGTGATGGGGTAATAAGCCGGGGAAGGCTTAGTAGACCGGAGAGGAAAGAACGTCTGTGGTACTTCGATTGCCCTCGGCCACCGAGAGGGAGGTTGGCAAAGGGATCAGGGAGAATAGTTGGTGACAGGCGGACATCTTAGGGGGGGGGAAGCGAGGGGAAGAATGGAAGTTAGTTAGAAAGGGGGGGGGTCTGAAAAAAGTACCTTTACCAACTAGAGAGGACTCATAAACCCTACACGAGAGTAGAATGAGTTTCGAGGAGGGGGGGGGCATAACTGCGGGTTTCTATAAAGGCGGCTTAGACTGAGAAGGAGAACCTGTCGTTCGAGGAGGTGAAAATTCTCTGAAAAGAGGAGGAATGTAGAGATTGACTTCACGAGAGGTTTCTATGAGCAGGAGTTCGGAAGTAACGTGCTTCCAGGGTTGGAAAATTCTGCCGGAATAAGAAACCCTGAAAAACGACCCCCACTGAAAAACATTGTAGACTCTGCCTTGTCACGACGGGGAAGATGGGCAGTAGAAGCACTTAGAAATGCAATCGTAGAGATTCTACTCTTAGGGTTTCATAAAAGGAAACCAAGCCAAAAAGAAGGACTGGTTAGAGACGAGCCCACAAGGTTCTCAACGGAAAAAAAAAAACCGGCGCCAGACCTTGCTGAGATGAATGAAAAAAAGGGAAGACCGCGTCCAAGGGCAAGATGAAGGACCAAGGAGGACAACCACTCCAAAAAAACCTCGTTACAGACTCAAAGGGCCAATCAAAAAAAAACCTTCTCCTTCTGACGAGACCAGCCTCTCCGCTAGTAGTGAAAAAACTCTTGATCCGCAGGAAGGGACAGCTCTGCATGAAGGGGGGGAGGATCAAAGGGGATGTTAAGAGAAGGCAAAACAGTTTAACTGCAGCACCGAATGATCAGGCCCTTGGTGGTCAACATGTCAGAGATTACCAGACCACAGCCGAAGGGGACTAAGGGAAGAATGAGAAGCGAAGGAAAATTCAACACTTCCGAGTCAATCGAGGTCATGTAAAAACAATGCATGTAGACCCTTACTGAAAAGATCAAGGAGGGGGCTGGTTGCACAGGTCTGGGTGAAGAGGGGTGGCGGCCACGCAGGCAGTTGGAGGAAGAAGAAAGGTACGGTAAAAGTGAACGTGGAGAAAGCTGCCTGTTGTATTGTAGGGCAAGAGTTAAGACGAACTGAAAAAATTTCCTTGACTTCGGTAAATTAAAAAGGTTGCAATTTCAGTCCCATTACTCCTGGGGTAGAAGTCGGGCAAGAGACTTCGGAGGCAAATCCGCACTGGGAGCCATGTTTACCGTGCGATGGAACACTGATGCGAAGTGGATCATGAAAAAGAGGAAGGAGACTCCTTTCGATCGTCTCCGGTGGTTGTACATTCCAAAAAATGAGAAGAGGTGCTCGACGGAAAAGGACACCTTCAGTTGGACTTCTAATTGAATCTACATCAGAGAGGGATTAAAAGGGACGCTACAAAAATGAGGTTTTCATTTACGGAGGGAAAGGGGAGCACCACTTTTAGAATTGGAATCTAATAATACTATGCGAAAATGGGTACATTAAAAGGGAATACTCCTGGTCGTAGGTTATACTGTAAGGACAAAAGAGTGGAACTAATCTAGAAAAAACACAAAGGTATTTAAGAGATAGAGATGAACAAGAAGAGATAGGACATCGGAAAAAGTCACCCTAAGAGTCCTGCGGCTGAAAGTTTGGGAAGAGGACGGGAGAAGAAAAAAGGCCAGGAAGACAGGGTTCGTACAAACTCCTTTCCCTTTCCACTAGGGTACTAGGTAAACATGAAGAAAGGCAACTGAAGTATATGCATTTAG
>Ga0179593_1381064_pt1 | contig 10132 bp, 7 predicted proteins | sample CZODoug2_1_08_16_FD_185931 | JGI IMG/M metagenome (GOLD analysis project Ga0179593, IMG submission 185931) | Vadose zone soil fungal communities from Angelo Coast Range Reserve, California, USA - CZODoug2_1_08_16fungal (PacBio error correction) | ecosystem: Environmental > Terrestrial > Soil >...
TATCGTACTCACGCCCGTTCGAAGCGCGCGAGGTTGGAGGAGGCATCGCCCCTTTGCTGGGGGACACGATGTAGTAGAACAGGGATCGAACAAGTTGTCATGTGCTGCAGGCGGCCCGCGCGGCATAACCGCGTCCCCCCTTCGCGCCCTTGCCTGGCGGGCGGGAAGGAGCTCCAAAGCCGCCTTTCGTCCACGCGCGCCCGCGCACCCCTGTGCGCAGTCCACCGACTTCGTCCAGGATTCGCCCGGCACGCCCGACCGCGCCCCAGAGCCGGCGCCAGGGCCTTGCCGTCGGCGGCGGGCCGGAAAAACTGTGCGGATTCGCGATTCGCCGGGCCAGTGGGTGCTGTCGTCGCGGGTCGTGGCCGGCGATGGGACGTCCCGTGCGCCAAAGCGCCCGTCCCGCGGCCGGCCGCGGCGAGCGGGCCCCGATCACGTCCCGCCCGAACTGCCGAAGGCCCACGAAAAGTCCGTATCGCGAGGACCGCGCCCCGTAGGTGGCTTGAATATCCGGTAAGGCCGCACAGCGCCGGCGGGCCTGGCCGGATCGAGCGAGCCGGCCCGGTTTCGCTGCCGAGGCCCAGCGGCACGAGGCCCCGCCGCCCCAACCCCTAGGCCGCCCGCCTGGCCCGCCCGCTGCTGCCTGCTGCTTGCGCCGCACCGCGCCGAGACGATCCCCCACGGGTTGTGCGTGGCGCCGGAACGCCCGGAAGGTTTCCTCTGGTGGACCGCGCCCCAAGCGCGAACTCGTTCCATGTTGGTGCGGCCCCCACCGGCAAACCGCGCCCCGGCGGCCCCAGCATGCCGCTCGCGACTTGTCCTTGTCGTTACGGACCGGGGCCGCGCACACCGGGGGTACCCTGCCAGGATGCGGGCTGGCACAGAGAGCCGGTCGCGCGGTCCAGCCGCGAATGTGTTTTCCTTTCAACCGCGAATGGGACTCCGGCCAACCGCCCCGGGTCGCGGCCCCGCGCGGGGTCACCTGCCGCCCGCCCCCACCTCCCGCTCGTGCGCGCCCGGCGCGCCGGGCGGCGGCGTCCACCGTCCCAAGGGAAGCGTGGCCAGGGGGCGCGTCGTGCTCCGCGCTCGCGGCCGAAAGAAGCGTCCTCCTCGAACCACGCGACGGAGGGGGTTCGAAGTTTCGGCCGTGCCGCGCACGAAAGTAAAGGGAGAAAGGTCGGGGCCCAAGAGCGCGCCCGTTGTCTTCTAAGATCTGGCGGCGCGGCCTTCACATCACTCCGACGGCCTCCCCGGGCCGCCGGGCATCATCGGGGCCGAAGTTCCGCGTCCAGCACCGCGTGCACACACGAGGAAGCCCTCGCGGGCCGTGCTCGGGTCAGCGGCAGCCAGCCGCCCCTCGGCGCGGTGCGCCCGTTCCGCTCGAGGGGGCATGACCCAAACGTCGTGTTGAGTCTGGCCGCGCGACAGGAGCGATTCGCGTTCGTGCAACAGCGGTCCACGCCCGTCGTGTTCTCACCCTGCCCCCTGCAGCCGCGCCGGAAGTGCGGCGACGCACTCCGGCAGCTTCCGCTCGCGGCCGCGTGCCACTTTCTTTCCCCGCCCAGCCCCGAAGGGCGTGTGCCGAGTCGCGCCCGAATGGCCCCGGAGGGGACGGGTCCGGCGGCCCCGGAGAGCGGCTTGTCCGTCTGGGCGGTCAGGGCGGCGTGCCCGGCCGCGGCGCCACGAAGGCTCCTCGCGCCCGGCGGTTTGCGTATGGGTCGCCCTTGGAGAGCTCCGCCGACAACGGCCCGAATTGTTATCAGAACGAGAGTCCGCGGGGCCGACGGCCCCCTCCGGTTCGCACAGTGCGCGTCGGGGAGCCGACCTCCGTCGCGTCTCCCGCGCGTGGGTGCGCGCCGGCGCCCGATCCCGCCGGGTTGCGGCCTACGCGCCGGCTTTGGCTGCGCTCTGGTAAATGCCCGCTCCCCGACTTTGCGGCCCCGCTGGCCGCGTTTCGCTCGTCGCCAACGGGCACCAATGAAGTCGCGCGTCCTTCGGGGCCGAGCACGCCCGGCGGCTAGTTCCGTGTGCCTCCAAGACCGTTTCGCCACCCTCTGTCGGGACGGCCCGGTGCTGGGCGCGTTCCGGCGCTGGACGCAACGCAAATGAAGTCCGCCGCACCCTGCGTCCCCGACTGTGAGGGCTTTCCGGGCCGTGCCGCCCGCTAAACTGGCCCGCCCTGGCCCGGCGGGGACTGGTCATTGGCCACCTCCCGGCCGAAGTAGCTGGCCGAGCCTGCGCCGCAAAGCAGGGGCCGTTGCGGGCTCGAGGGTCTTTTGATCGCCTCGAACCAGCATGGTGGAGCGCAAGCACACCCCCGCGCGGCCTCCGTGCTGGTGGATCTGCAACCGCCGCAACGTGCCTGGTGGACGGGCGGGGAGGCGGGCCATCATCGACTTCGACAGCTGGCGGGCTCAGGACACGCGCGCTGGGGCTGGGGCGCGTGGGTCGGGCCGCGGTGCCCGTCTGGGCTGCGTCTCCGGTTGGAGACCGGCCACGGCGGTCGCCAATCAGGCGGGCCAGCGCTTGTCGGTCTGCCTTGGCGGGCCGAGCAGCCAGGGCACTGCTGGAGATCGGCCGCCGAGGCGCCGTAGTTAAAACCCGCGTCGGAAACACCTGGCTTCAAAGCGCTGGCCGTGCCGGTCGACTGCGACGCCGGTGACCAGCGCGGCCCGGTCTGCCGGGCCCGGGTCCTGCCGCGGTTTTTTCCGCAAATCGCGGCCTGGGCCGGGCCCCCCTCGCTGCGCCTTGCTCCCCCGCTGCTGGCGCTGATCGCCGTCCTGCTCGTCGTCTCCCGCGCCCCACGGCCCCCTCTCCTCCGGTGGCGCTCGGCGCGCCGCTCCTGGCCCTGCTGGGGCGCGAGGGCCCTGGGCGCGCGGTGTGGCCGCCGGGCCACTTGCTCAATTCGAAGGAGGCTTGCGGTCCTCCGGTACTATCGCCCACGTCTTGCACACCCGCCCCCCCTCTAAACTTACTTTCGGCCGGGCTGTGCATCCTTCCCCCTTCCGGATCGGTGTGATGGGCCTGCTTGCACGGTGGCGTGGGGCCCCCGAGCACATATTCCTGGTCCCTTGCCCGCGAAATCTCTCGCGCATGCTTTCGCCGTTTGCTGCTGACCGGGCTTCTTCGAGAGAAGAAAGGCCTACCTAAGAGACCTTTTTCCGCGCAAGCAGCGCGTAGAAAGGCCCCGCGGCTGCCAGCGCCTGCACGCACGGGCCCTGGACCGCGCTGGCAGGCCGCCGGTTGCCGGCCCAATCCTGCCTCAGCCCACTCCGCGTGGGGGTGCGCAAACCCTGCCGCGGCTGGTCGGCCGCGCTGCCCCTTCCTCCCACGCGAATGGCGAGGCTGGATGTGGTGGCGTTCGTGATTCGGCGTGAATCGCGGCCTGCCTGGGTGCGGGGCCGCTGCGCGGGACCTGAATTGGTGGTCAGTCCCACGCGGCGCGGCCCGCGGGGGCGATGACGGGCATGGACGCGGTATCCGTTCCTCTCGAAACACTTCTCCGGCTCGCTGCCTCGAACTTCTGCCTGCGCCCGTGCCCGGACGCTGCGGCCCGGCTTTGCGGGTCCGCCCGGCGCGGGAGGCCGCCTGGTGTCCGGGAGTGGCGTGTTTGCTGTGTCCCGACGCCCAGAAGGGCCCCCGTCCCCCCCCTGCCCTGCGCCCTGCGGGCGCGCGCCTGGGACTCCGGTTGCGCCGTCTGGGACAATCCGGCTGCGGTCCGCTGCCCCTGCCGATTTCGGGCGGGCCCGTTCGCCTCTCGACTCGGCCGTCGTCGCTCCTGGCGCTAACCCCAACCGCGGCGCCCGCGCGCACTTGCCTGTGTGCACTGCCTTCCAAGTTACCGCGGCCGCCGCGACGTGCCTGCGGCCGCCTTGGGCGGCTCTGGCCTGCTGCCCCCTCGATTCCGCCGTGTTGTCGGCAGCGGCCGTGCGGCGGCGGCCGCTGGTGGTCGCGGTGCGCCGGCGCGGCCGGCGGCCTCGCGCAGCGCGCGGCTACGGACCCAGGCGCGCCGAGCTGGGGTCCATCGCCTGGTCGCGCGCCGGCCGGCCCCTGCCCTTTCGAGGACGGTGGCGCCCTGGGTGCGCTGGGCCGTGAGTTCCCTGGGCCGCAAGGGCCCGGGGGGCCATCCCGGGAGCGTCGCGGGCGCATGGCGGCCGTCGGCCCGTTTGTGCGCGGCCCGGTGCGCGTTGTTTGCCGCGCGAGGTGCTGCCTGGTGGACGGACGTGCCTTCAGCACCGGCTGCCAACGGCGTGAATGCCTGTTGCCGCCGGGCGGCCCTGCGGGCGGTGCCTGGGCCTTGCGCCGGGACGTGCTGGGTCGCTGGCGACCTAGCCGTTGGAGCTTTCGCGGCCCCAGGTCGCGGCGTTCCAAGGTGCCGCGAAGGCGTCGGGCGGGGGGGGGTCGCAGATCCGCCCATGTCCCCCCGTCCACGAACTTTCTGATGTCGGTCCGCGGTTCCTCTGCCCGAGACCTTGTGGGAGCCTCAGGCCCAGCCCGTGGCGCCGGGCCGGGGCCTGTCCTCGGACGCGCTCCGTAAAAATGCGCGCATTGAGGTCGAAGAAGTCCTTTGCGTTAGAAGGCGGCAGGCTGAAACTGATGCGCACGTCGCGCCCGGCGGCGAGCCATTGCCTGCCGACGGCAGGCGACATTCCAAGCGTCCTCGTCGTCGAGGCCGGCGGATGCGCGCCCGACCCAGCGGGCGCCGCGACTCGGGCACTTGCAGCAACACACCGCGGATTTTCCTGGTCGCCCTCGAGAGTCCACCGACAGGCCGCCCGCCCTCCTGACCGCCGGCACACAACACCTCCATGCCGGCCGTTCGTCGTCGTCCGTGGATCTGGAACAGGCGGTTCGAGGCGCTCCAGCGACTCATCCATGGGCCCTCGGGGCGCACCGCCGGGCCTGGGTTGGGGCTGAATTGCCAGGTTTGCCGTGCGGCCGCGAGGCAAAAACTGCTTGCGGTGCCTTGATCACATCATGTCCCAGCGCGGTGTGTTTTTGACCGAACTTCACCAAGGCGGCATGTTTCAGCACGATGCTGTGCGGCCCCGCCCTTCCTGCGAGCCCAACGTTTGGGTGATCTCGTGGCCGTGAAGGCGCCCGGTCACGGAAGGTTTGTCGAACTCGCCATTCAGCTCAAGGAAAGGACGACTATTGCCGCCCCAGGGTTTCTCTTTTCCCATCACTTTCATCCCGTCGCCGGCCCTCGGCCGCGCCGGTCGTGGGGCATCAGCCCCCCCACCGCCGTAGGCCGGCGACGATGAAAAAAAATTTGCTTGAAAGAAGAAGCCTGGGCGGCCATCCGTCTTCCCTGCGCCCTGAAGGCGAGTTCGACCTTCGTGAAACCGTCCGCCTTCGGCCACGAGATCACCAACGTGCTCCCGCCCCGAAAGGCGGCGCCCACAGCATCGTGCTGAACATGCCGCCTGGTGAAAGTTCCTGTCCAACACCCGGCGCTGGGCTCGATGATCAAGGCCCCCGCAAGGCAAGTGGCCCTCGCGGCTGGCACGGCAACCTGGCCATCTAGCCCAGCCCCCAGCCCCCGGCGTGGTGTGCCGCGAGTCCATGGAGTTCGCCTGGGGCTCGAACGCCCCTGTTTCCAGATCACGACGAACTGGAAAGGGACGACGCGGCGGTGGGCCGGCGTTCGAAGGGCACCCCCCCCCCCCGCGGCCCTGTCGGTGTGACTCGATGGCGACAGGGAATCCGTCGGTGTCTGTCTTCCACGGTGCCCCGAGTCCGCCCGCGCCCCGCCTGGTTCCGCGCGCATACCCGCCCCGTCCCTCGACGCCGAGGACGTGGACTGTCGCACTCCCCGTCCCGTCCTGCAAGGCTCGCCGCCCGGGCGGGCGGAACGGTGCGCATCAAGTTCCGCCCTGCCGCTTCTACCGCCAAAGGGAAACCTTCTTCGAAACTTCAAATGCGCGCATCGATCGCGTCGATTCAACTGCCCCGGCCTGCGGCCACGACCTGGGCCTGCCGCTTTCACCAAGGTCCTCGGTCGAGGCAACCCCGCTGAAATCCAGAAGTTCTGGACTACAATGGGGATCTGCGCCCCGCGCCGCTCGGCGGCCACCTAAAAACGCCGCGCCGGCCTCGAGCTCCCACGGATAGGTCGCCAGCCGCCAGCACGTTCCACGCCTAAGGGCCCCCGCACGCCCGCCAGCGCCCGCGCACTAGGCAGTCCCCGCGTGGCGCCGGTGGCCTGAGCAGTCCGTCCACCAGCCAGCACCTCGCGCTGCATGCCACGCCCGGCACCCGGCCTCTCACGAAACTCCGCCCGCCGCCTGCGCCCGGGCGAACGCCTCCCCCCGTCTGTCCCCGCCTGCGGCCCGGGCTCCCGGCCAAGCGCACCAATCCGCGCCCGTCCTCGAAGGGCAGGCCGCCGGCGCCGCGACAGGCCGATGGCCCAGCTTCGCGCCGCCTGTTTCGTTAGCCGCTGCCTCTTTGCGCGAAAGGGGCCCTCCCCGCGCCGGCACCGCGACCACCAGCGTTCCGCCGGGCGCCCCCACGCGCCGCTTCTCAACTCGTAATCGAGCATCATGCCGCGCCGCCCAAGCGGCGCGCAGCCACCTGTTCGCTGGCCGGCCCGCGCCGGTACTTGAAGAGGCGTGCACCCAGTTCCTGTGCGCCCGCCGCGCCCGCGGAAGCGCAAGCGCCGAACGGCTCTAGTCGAAGGCGAAACGCCCGCCCCGAAAGCGCAGGCCATCGAACCGCAGGCCGATGTCCCAGACGCGCCGCGGTTCCAGGGGCGCCGCCGCAGCGGCAGGCCAAAGCTGGCCCCCTCCCTGGGCGTCGGGACACAGCAACACGCAACCTCCGGACCAGCGCCTCCCCGCTCCCGCGAACCCCGCCCCAAGCCTCGCATCGCCCGTGCAGCCAGCAGTGTCGAGCAGGCTATCCCGGCAGAAGTGTTCGAAGGAGACTTGACCGCGTCCATGCCCCTTCCATCGCACGGCCGCCGCCGCCGTTGACAAACATTCAGCTTCCCGCGCCAGCGCCGCACCAGCAGGCCCCGCTGATCAACGCCGAATCACGAACGACACCATCCTCCCCTCGCATTTCGGCGTTGGAAGCGCGGGCCGACCCAGCCCTGCGCAGGTGTTTTGCGCCCCTAACCACGCGCTTTGGCGAGGGCCAGGATGCCGTCACCGCTCCCTGCCCCAGCCCGGCGTTCCAGGCCCGTGCCGTGCCAGCGCTGCAGCCGCTGGCCCCTTCCTACGCGCTGCTTGGCGGGCCGGAAGGTATAAGGCGAAGAACCGTTCGCAGCCACACCGCGAGCAGCGCTAGATTCGCGGGCAGGATAATGTGCTCGCCTCCAGCCACCGGCACGGCAAGGCCATCACACCGATCCCGGAGAAGGATGCCACAAAGGCCGCCAAGTAGAGCGGGTTTCTGCACGTGGCGATAGGGACCGGAGACCTCCCAAAGTCCTCTACTTTAGCAGGGGGCCCGCGGCCCCACGCGCGCCAGGCCCCTCGCCCAGCAGCAGGACGGGCGCGCCGAGCGCCAACCGAGGAGCCCGGCGGGGGCCCGCGAGACTACGAGCAGACGGCGATCAGCGCCCTCAGCCGAGAGCACTCGCAGACTAGCCGCAGGTCCGAGCCCTTTTGCGGAAACACCGCGCCACGGGAAACCCGGGCCTTCAAACCGGGCCGGTTGTCTCGGTCGCAGTCGAACCGGCACTCCAAGAAGCGCGTTTGAAGCCGTGTCCTAAACCGCGTACGCGCCGGCTGGCCCGATCCCAGCAGTTGGCCTGCTTGCTCGGCCCGCCCAACGGCAGACCGAAAGCGCTGCCGCGCTTGCGACGCCTGCCCGGTCCACGCCGACGCCAAGCCAGCCCGGCGCCGACCCAGCTCCCCCATCCCCGCGCGCTTGTCGAGCGCCAGCTTCGAAGTCGAGTGTGATGCCGCCTCCCCCCCGCCCTCGTCCACCAGCCACGTTGCGGCGGTGCGAAAATCACCATCACTGAAGGCCGCGCGCCCGGTGGGTTGCTGCTCTCCACCAAGCCCTGGTCGAGGCGATCAAAGCCTCGGCCCTCACGCCCCTGCTGCGCGCTCCGCCAGCACTCGGCCGGGCAGGTGGCCCTGACCAGTCCGCCCCGGGCCAGTCGTCCAGTTGAGGGCGGCAAACGCCCCGCAAGCCCCTCCATTCGCACGCAGGCCGCGGACTTCATTGCGTTTGCGTCCCCCAGCGCCGGGAAAACGCGCCCATGCACCCGCCCCGTCCCGAGATTGCGAAAACGTCCCCCCTTGAGCACGACTTCGCCGCCCCCGTTTCCCCTGTGCTCGGCCACGAAAAGACGGCCGCGACTGGGTGCCGTTTGCGCGACGCGTCACACCGGCCCGCCCCAGTCGAGCGCATCCGCCAGGGCGGCCGGCAGCCGGCCCGCGGGTGCCCGCACTGCGGGAATCGGGCCGCGGCGCGCACCGCGCGGGGGGCGCCGACTGTAACGGGCTTCTTCCCCCCCGCTCACGCGAAACCGCGTGTGGGCCCGTCCCGCCGCGGACTCCTCGTTCTGCTACCATCGGCCCGTTTTTTTCCGCGGCAGCCTCTCCCGGCGACAACCATACGCCAACCGCCCGGGCGCGCCCGCAGCCTCTTGTCGCCGCGGGCCGGCACGCCGCCCCCGACCGCCATGACGGGACAAGCCCGCTCATCCCTCCCCGCCGAACCGTTCCCTGGCCATCGCCCGCCCAGAAGCTCGCACGCCTCGGGCTGTGCGAGGACCGTAAGTGCAAGCGGCCCCGCGCTCGAGCTGGCCGGAGGTGCTCGCGCACTATCCGCGCGCTTTGCAGCAGGTGGTACACGACGGCGTGGAACCGCTGACGCACGCGATCGCTCCGTCGGCCCCGCGCAGTCACCCCGACGTGGTCCATGCCTTTCGAGCCGGCCGCGCCGAAAGACGAGCTGCTGGCCGCTGAACCGAGCCAGCCCTCAAGAAAAAAAGAAGAGGGCTTCCTCTTGGTGCCGCGCGTGCCTGGACGCGGACTTTCGGGGCCCGATGAGCCCGCGCCCGGAGCCCGTCGAGTGAGCCCGCGCCCGCCGATCTCTGCCCGCGGCCGTGCCCGCCCCGGCCCGACTCGACCCCCGTCGCTCCTGGTCGAGGAGACGCTCGCCGCGGATCGCCGGAAGCACCGACGGGCCCCGCCCCTGGCACGGCCCCCTTTCCTGGACGTGGACGGCCGCCCGCCCGCGCGCCGGGCGCTCCGTAGGAGGTTGGGCGCCGCCATCAAGGTTCCGCGCTGGCCCGCGACAAAAACCCGGGGCCGTTGGCCCTGAGTCCCCCATCGCGCTGAGGACCACAGTCGCGCTGACCGGCGCGACGCTCTCCTGGCCAGGCCCGCTCCCCCTGCAAGGGCTACCTGCGCCCGGCCCGTCGCAGCCACCGTCCTGCCGAGCGCCCCTAGCGGCCCGCGCGTGTCCGGTGGGCGCACCAACATGGACGAGTTCGCGAAATGTGTCGCTTTCCACCGAGAACTTCCTCGTTCGGCGCCCGCAACAACCCGGGGAACGTCTCCGCTAGCCCGTGCCCCCGGCGGCAGCAGCGGCGGTCAGCCGCGGCATGCGGTTTTGGCGGCGGGCCCCCCTGTGCCGCTGGCTTCGGACCGAAACCGGGCGGCTCGATCCGCCAACCCGCGCGCTGTGCGGCGTGACTCGGCTTCAAGCCCACCTAACACGGGCGCGGTCCTCGCCCCTACGGACTTCGTGGCCTTCCGGCCAGTTTCGCTTGGACGTAATCCGGGCCCGTCTCGCCGCGGACGGCTAACCGGCCTGGACTCCGGGCGCTGGCGCACAACGTCCATCGCCGGCCACGAACCCGCGCGACAGCACCACCTGGCCCGGCGATCGCGATACCTCGTCGCGCGACGTACCGCAGCCTGCGCTGCCTGCGCCTTCGGCGTGCCTGGCCGAAATTCCTGGACGAGTCGGTGGACGCGCAGGTGCCCGCCGCCGCGCGTGGACGAAAGCGCTGGAGCTCTTCGCGCGCACGGCCGCCCCCCGAAGGTGACGCGTTTTGCCCGCGCGGCCGCCTGCCGCACATCACCTGTCTATCCGGTCCTACTACCTCGTGTCGCAGAGCGAAGGCCGTCCTCCAACTCGCGCGCCTTCGACGGCTTTTTGCGCTACG
>Ga0179593_1400020_pt1 | contig 10132 bp, 12 predicted proteins | sample CZODoug2_1_08_16_FD_185931 | JGI IMG/M metagenome (GOLD analysis project Ga0179593, IMG submission 185931) | Vadose zone soil fungal communities from Angelo Coast Range Reserve, California, USA - CZODoug2_1_08_16fungal (PacBio error correction) | ecosystem: Environmental > Terrestrial > Soil >...
CTAAAAAAAAAAAAAGAGAGGAGGGAGAGAGGTAAGTTCGAAAAGTGCATCGAAGAAGCGCTCAACGTGTCGTGCAGGCTTTAATTTTTGACGGCACCAAGTCGTAGGGGGGAATCGTAGGTAGGACATTGTCAAAGGTCATTGGAATGCAAAGGGCGCCTTAGGAGAAGAAAGGTTGGGAGGCTTGAAGGGTACGGAAGAAGGGGAGCGTGAATAAAGGAGGAGGCGGAACAACGATAAAAGAAGATAGGGGATAAATTAAGTATCATGAATAGCCGTGAACTAATTTAGGAGAACAAGCGCGGTTTGCAGTGAGAGAGCAAGGGGGGAAGGGGAAAATTGAAGGGGACCTGAAGATCACGGGAGGAGTGTCTGTTTTTGGGGCCAGTGTAGACACCCCCACCCAAAAAAAAAACCACGTTCCGGGAGACGGGAACCGACATCGCGGCAGGGCGGCAAATTTATCTAAGTTGGAAACCTAAGAGAGAGCGAACCTTCACTAGAAAGGTTGGAACCGAACAAAAGTTGGACTTGAAGGGAAAACAGTAAGAGGGGGTAATTTCCAGAAAGATGAAGTCGGGTTGGGGGAGTCTCAAAATAGGTCCTAAGACAAAACTAAACCGGGGTTTATCTAAACCAAACAAGGTAAAGGAATATAGTCCAAAGGGGGGGCGCATCTTGGAAAGGAAATACTTGATCCGTAACGAAGGGGGAGGAAAAGGGGGGCGGATTTTCCATCCCGCACAAAGGAGAGTATTGAAAACAGAAAAAAAAAACGGACAAGGGTTCCGCGAAGAAATAAGAGCTGTCCTGTAAGTCTGGCCCTGAATAAAGAAACGGGAAGGGCTTCGGATGAAGAAAAGGACATTAGTGGAGAGAAATGAACGGGCGACCACAGGAAAAAACAATCCTTCCGGCCGTTCGTTTAATTTGCAATCGAGAAGAAAAAAAATTCGGAGTAGCCTTAGGAAGGGATTATTAGCCAGAAGGAAAAAGAAAGAAAGTCTAAACTATAAAAAAAATGAAAAATACGGAGCACTGAGTTCTGGAACAATTCGGAAAAACCACAATGGGCCGCCATGAAAGGAAAGGTGGTTGCTACGAGAAAGAACCATACTCCTATTATTAAAAGGAAGGAAAATTCACCTAATTCGAAGAACGTGGAGTTACTCTTCGGTGCTGGTAGTAGGGCGCGAAACGTGGAAGTCTTAAGAATGGAAGTTGAATGTGGGGGCTACCATCATCTCACGAGGTGCTAATCTCAGGCCCTCGTAGGACCAAAAGGTTTATGGGGAAAGCCCTGAAAGGGGGAAAAAGGCGGTCTGGAGGTAAAAGAATCTATGGGAAAGGTCTGTTTTGCCTGGGGGAGGAGTCCGCTAAGTACTTGTCATTTCTGATGGGTCGTTGATGGAAAAAACGAAAACGAAGTTAACGAAAACTATCGTGACCTTCTCCTGGGGGTCTTTAAAAGAGATGCATTTCTGTTGAGTCTGCGAGGGTTGGGAGGAAAGAAGGCTGCGGACGAGGAAGTTTGTGAATAGGGAGGTTGACGAAACCGAAAGGGGAAATAACTTGGGAATCTCAGAGGCCCTGTGTGCTGACAAGGAAAAAACTCCGAAGACGGGGAGTGAGAGGGCGTTGGCCGGGGAAACAGGGATCGAGTAATGGACGGGAAGAAAGAAAAAGCAACGATTTTTCGGGATTGAGATTCGAGGGAAGGACGGGAAAAACGGGGTTAAGACACTTGAAGGAGATGAAAATAACTAGCGAATCTTACGCTGAGGAAGGGGTGGGAAACCCAGAAGAGCAGAACAGGTGAGGGAGCGGCATTGTATCTCAGCAGACTTCAAAGAAAACCAAGGCAAAGACTTCTTGGATGCTGGGAGAACGAAATACGAAAACAGACGAGAGAAGGGGCCGCGAGAAACCACAGAAAAAAAAGATAAAATCAGGACAACGTTCGTTGATCGATCCAAAAGTGCATTGGAAAAAGAATCACAAGTGAAAGACGATCGAGGTGACTGATGGTGCGAATCACTGCTAGGCCCGTACTTAAAATCGTCGGCAGTTTCATGATCACGAATAGGACCGGCCGGGTCAAGACGGATGACCTGGAAAACGCAAGCAAGTTCGTCGCAACAGGGCATAGCTAATACGGGGACTTCTTCGTTGTGTGACGGGCGGGAGGACGACAGTTCGACCATCCAAGTATGTCAACGCAGTTCGCACCTGTCAACCAAACAAAAAAAAGCAAAGGAAAAAAAGAAAGCGCGGGACGAAAAGGGGGTGAGATCTCGTAACGATGTCCGGTGAAGTGGGTAGGTTCAGATTGGTAACTCACGTCTCCCAGGGTTACTGAAGCACATTCAGCCCAGGCTTACCCTTGAGTCTGAAAACTCGGTATATACTCAAAAAAAAAAAACAAAAAAAAAAAAAAAAACAAAAAAAAAAAAACACGGTACCCCCCACCCCCGTGATGAATGTGAAAAGACGACAGAATTCTGACGAGGGCAAGGAGAAAATTTCTGGAAGCACGCTGGGCAGGACGGTGGATAGGGAACTCCGTAAAGATCTCGTTCTTTATTCTCAAAAAATAAACGCTAGAAAAATAAGGTGCAATGGGGGGGGTCCGTAAGAGTGGTCTAGCTACAGACTGTAAGCCTTTGTAAAATGATGGCAAGTCGCCTTCACTCCCCGATGGAATGCGTAGTCCCGTCCGGAAAGAACTCTCTGGGTCTGTATGCAGTGGGAGAGTACACGAGACCATCAGAGCTTCGCTTAGTTCATTTGACGGCGACACCAATTAGTCGACGAACGAGCCTTCTGGAGCCATTCTCTCCAAAACACAGAAACGAATTGCAGAATGGGGAGAAGAGTTGAGGACCGAGAGTCTACACATCAGATACGCAAAAAAAGTATGGTCGCCTGGAGAAGTGGGCTCCGCTTTCCTCTGGGCTGACGCTTCAGATGCTAAGTGCGAGAACTTCAAAACTCCCCAGGGCTGAATATTAGGGAAGTTCAAGACACCGACGGCCATGAGGGGGATCCTCCTCAAGAGGCGGAGGTGTTCGGTTCTGACGCTGCACGGCTTTCATCCTCTAAAATATGCCTCGTAAAGCTACTTCGAGGAGTGCCCGCCTCACGGGGGCTTCCTTCCTAAGAATCCTTCTCTCCCTAATTCACTCCTAAAATAGAGGAATGTTAAAATGATCGGCAACATGTACTCATCTTGCTAGAATAGGGTCGACGGGGGGCGAGTTTGAATTCCTCTTGACCAGAGGGAGTACGATCCCCGTCATAATACGGCTGGGGGCACTCCCTGGATGGGCCTACAAACTATCTTCGGGACAAGTCTAAAGTTTGACTAAAGAATTGTAGGGGGTTTTATTAAAAACTGGTGCATCTACTTTCGGGGTTTGGATGTTGAAGGGTGCATTCCAATGCGAAGCTTCCATATTAGGATCCGGAGCAGCATTCTACTTGCAGGTGTCAGGGGTAAAAGGAGTTGTCGGCCAAATCAGGCCGGAAGTTAGATCGGGGTAGAGCTGACTTGGTTATTTTCCAATTCGCGGTTGAATCGACCGACTCTAAAACGAAAGTTGACTCCGGAGTCAGACGGTGTTTCTGGCGCGCGCGGACTTATTAGGATCAGCAAGTTTGCGGAAGGGAGGCTGGAAGTAGGGAAAAGATGAACCTAAATGCCAGGTAATCAAAAGGGCTGATGGCGGGCGGCAACCTTCCATCAGCCGGAAATTAGGGGTTATGGGGCATCGCGGAAACATCGGAAACAGGTTCAAAAGGATCACTCACCGAGGAAAGAAATGTACCCGAAAATTCATTTAGAGAGGCGGCCATTGAGGGCATGTTGGCCCAGGAAAAGCCATAGGGTGAGGAATTTGTACGGCTCAGATCAACCAAGGGGGATTATCGGACGCAACCGGATTGTCCTGGCCACCCGAGTTCAGTCAACATCACAGACGAAAAACACACTTCAAGAGACAAAAAGCGATCATACATCACAAGGCGCACTTTAACCGCGTAGGACCGACGGAAGGGTGACGCGGACTGGGGAGGGACTATTGTTCTGCAAGTTCACGGACAAAGAAAGGAAAAAGCAGGAGGACTATGCCAAAAGCGAAAGAAAAAAAGAAAGTAGATTTGCCATACAAGCTCCTCTTGCAAAAGAGGGAAGGGAAAACGTTGGAAAGAACACATAAGGCAAGGATTAAGAAGCCCCGGGGATTGATGGAAGGACCAACTCTCATTGGCGGAAGGTCCTGGAGATATAGGCCCGAGATAACTCAACCCAGGAGGGGGTTTCACGGAGCTGATCTTGGAAGACGTTGTCCGGGTCGTATTAGTCCTCGGAGGAAAACCGGGTTGGGTCGTAAAGGTGGGGTACGAGGTAGGAAAAGTTTCGCCTCTTCACTTTTGAGGGGAGCATGGAAGGGTGGAGCTGGGGAATCTCCAGGACCGGGAGAGGAGAGGATGTTCTTCGGGAGAATTTAGACAAGTCGGCGGGCAAGTGAAAGGCGGGGTCTAAAAGTTCTTGTGACAAAACTTCGTTCTCGACTGACGTACACCTGAACGTCCTCCGGGGGAGATTCTGAAACTTAAAAGGCGAAGAAGGGGACCAGGATTTGGATAGTGGTAGGAAACCGTTGGGAAGGGGTTTGGCCCAGCGTCATGGCCCCATAGAATAGGGCTTGGCAAGGGGTAGTTCGAGGGAAAACGAGGAGCGAACCTATGATTGGTAAGTTTTGTAGCGGGAGGTCACGTCGTTTCGCGGGAACCGATTGCGTAACCAACACAAGAGGCCGTTAGTGACAATCACTTACGAAGGGAGAAGGCCCGGAACGGGCGGCTCGAATGATGGCCCAACAATTGGTCTAGTGGGGTATCCACGCAGAAGGATGGGCACAAGGAGATAGGAAAGTTCCGCAGTAAAAGGGTCGTGGACCGTTAAGAAAACGAAACAAGGGGACTGTCAAAAAAAAAAGAACAGGAAGTCTGACCACATGCACGGGTACTGAAATTCCACGACAAAGGACAAGCGGGTTGGTCGTCGGGGAAATCGGAAAAGCGTCTTTAGAAGTAAGGCACGAAGCATGTGTGGGGAGTGAATCGGGAGCAGAACGCGAGAATCTATGGAATCAAAGAAGTAAGAAAAAAAGTAGGAGAACGAGACCTTTCGGCCCGACCAATTACTAGAGAGGATTCAAGAAGACGAAGTTAACGGCACATACTAGACAATCTGAGCTCAGCTAGAGGAAGGGCAAACACGGGAAACTGGGGAAAAATAAAGGCTCACACAATCTTGGGTAGGAAAAAGAGAAGAAGTGGGAAGACAAGCATGGGTAGTACTATCTGGGCAGAAGAAAGAGTGTCGGTTCATGAGGGAGATTGGGCCCGTAAAGGCTTCTGGTAAAAGAGGAGGGGCTTTTCTGTACTTAAAACAGGGTAGGGGGGCTCGTCCATTGCTCCCACGGGTTAGGGGTTAGATCTGTGAAGAGGGGAGGATAAATCTACGGAGCGCAACTTCGATCGGAACAACGAAAAAAAAAAGACCATCCCTCAAGTGGGAAGAAATGGGGAAGTTTCCTTCTTGGCCAAAGAGATTACTATGAGAACACAAATAGATTGAAGTGGAGGAGAGCTGACTTGGATTGCAACTTTAATCTTCCTTCGGGTATACTCGGGTCTGGGCGGGGTTTGTTGTAAAATAGTGTTTCTACGGGGTTGGTTGGGATGGTCAAAGTAATGCGCGGAATTGGAGGGTGCACGTTCTCTGCCTTGGCAAAAATTCACTCTCAACAAAGGAAAGGAGCCCCGTGGGGGGGACCCTCCAGACCGTAATTTTGTCAGGTGGGGGGAGGTACGTGTCAGAGGAGGGAGGGCACTCCGAAGTAGGGTGGGCTGGAGCAAAACGAAGGAACAAACAGGGTGAAAGACAGAACTAAACAACCCAACTAAGGCCGCAGTCTGCCGGGAAAGGCACGAGGGACCCGCCCTGGCCGACGAAAAAAGGCAAAGGAAAGTAGACTTATAAGCAAGCCGGCCGACGGGGCACACAGAAAAAATGAAGCGAAATCCGAGGGGGGGGAAGCGTCAGGGGGGGGACCCATTTCATAATACATACTCGTTGAGGGGAGTATTCTAGCAGTAGGTCTACACAGAGACCCAGGTAGCGGCACGGAAAGGGGGGGGGAATGGACAACTCTAGGAAAAACCCTTATGAAGCTACGTGGGATTCACAGAAGGAACAAAGGGGAAATAAAAGACAAGGAATACGGCTTAAAAAGGAAAGGGAGTGAAGGGAGAGAACATAACTTGGTCACCAGAAAGGAACCATTTTTGGGGATTGGAGGGACAATAAAAAAACTAACCGGGAAAAGATGAAGTGAGAGTAGCACTAGTTAGGTTCCTCGGAGTGGGGTTATGGTAATTAATACGGAGGAAGAGGGATACGTTGTGGGGGGGGGGAGACGAGCACGACTAACTCTGGGGGGAGGGAGCGGCACAAAATTGGGGCCTTTGAGATTTAAAAGGTAAGGTACGACGGAGGGGTAGAGGGTAAGAGGAGTAACTTGCTTTTGTTCATTGGATAATCCGGGCCTAATGAGGTTTGCAGCTGGGGGAGATGAGAGAAAAAAAGGGGTTCAAGCAAAATTGTACGACACCGTCCTCCTAGAGTTAAAACGCGAGGGGAGAGGGGGGTGGGGCGGATTGAGGGGGGCTGTCGTTCTATGAAGTGGTTCCGTCGGGGAAAGGTGGAGTGAAGCGGGGGAAAAGAGCAGCAAGGGGCGGGAGAAAAAGAAACGTCCCTTGTTTGATCATACCGGGAAAAATATCCGAGCCATGATGGTGAGGGGGGGGGGACGGCAAACTGGATAAAAGAATCTAAAGGGACGAAAAAAAAATACGTAAAAAGGGTGAGATTCCAGGGAAGGGAGGAAAGGTTTTAAGGATGACGCTGCCTCCTAGCGATCTAAAGAGGGAGTGGGGAGGGGGGGAAGAATACTCATAAGTTTGGCACGGAAGTGTAAAGTAGCAAATAACCTACGTTCAAACCACAACTCTCACTCCTCGTCTTGTGAGTGAAGGGGGAGGACGCCCTACGCCGCCTTGTCTCCAACGCACCCACACCTATTAAGAGGAGGAATTCGAAAGGGAGTGTGTATTGCGAAGGTCAATCTCCAAAGAGACCAATCCTCGTCCTGTTTCACCTCCGCAGAAGAACTAAGTACTTCGGGTGGAGGGGAAGTGCTCACAAGGCTTCAAAGGCAACATTTTCCCTCTTGATCCTGTGGACAGAATCCAGAGTATCGTCGCAGGACCTCGTCACGAGTGAGAACCAGAAAAACCGTAGGAGCAACCCGGGGAAGAGAAGACGAAAGGGCTCGGGTTCTGTCTGACGTGTAGGAGAGGGAGGGACCCGAAAGTGGGGTCACACGAAGTATGGCGGCAGCATATCGGCCAGGGCAGCCCCTACTTTGAATGTACATGAACTAACATCGGGACGAACAAACAATGAATCGGCCCGAATTTATACTCAATGGGATAATGTGGGAGGCGTGATTGAAGGGAACGCTGTTTTGCTTCAGAGGACTTCAGATGCCAGCCTACTGGACGGGGCAGGAAATGAAAAAACACGAAAGGAGAGAAGAGGGCCTGTTCCCGGTCCTAAGGCCGGTATAAAAACTGTAAATCAGGAAGGCAGGGAGGGGATGAGTATATAGGGAATCTTGCGGACTCAAAGATGGAACACGGGGGGGTCGATTTGTTGTGACGAGATATAGGGACGGAGCTTGAGAACGAACAGATTAAAAAGAAGTATCAAAGGAATAATGTCAAAGATGAGGGAATAGAGTACTATTAGCGTGGATTTCTGCGTCAAAGTAGGAGAGGGAGAGAGAATGAAAGAGAGTCTACCGGAATGGGTGGGAAAAAAAAAAGCTTGGGGAGAAGATTTAACTATTTACCGGAGGTACGACCGGAGGGAAACGCGAGAACAAAGAAAAAAATAAGAGAACGTGGATGAACTTTCTTGGGTAAAGGGACAAGACGCAGCAAAGCGCAATAACATGAAGGAGCTGGTCGAAGGGGAAAAAGCAATGGCGCAGAAGAAACGTGTTGGAGGGACGGGGAGACGAGGACTTCGCCCTCGGGAAAAGAATGGCTAGCGCAGGAAATAAGCTCGCGACTCATACAGAAAACTAAGAAGAAAAGGGAAAGGGGGAAATCATGGGGCCACCGTGCTCGACAGGTCGGGATGAACCGAGGGCGAAAGTTGTCCTCGCCCTACTGTCATGGGGCCCACTTTCTTCGCAGGAAAGTAGGATTTGACCCACCTCCATCAAACGAAAGCGTCGTAAAACTAGGAAGAAAGTTTGCGACGCACTGATGTTCGGTGTTGCTTGAAAGCCCTACCTTACCTAGGGGGCTAGTGAAAACGGGGCGATCAAACGGGAGTAACAGGTGACCCGACCATTTGCCAGCGCCTATTCGTCTCAAACTCTTACGGTTGAGAGGTGGGGGAAAAAATGCAGTAAGGGGTAAAAAGATAGGACGAGGAAGTCAGAAAGTTGCTCGTTCACTGTTTTTGTAAGAGACCGAGGGGCTGGTCGCGCAAGAGCACAGGAAGAAAAAATTAGGGGGGACCGGAGCTTGACAAAACGGCTAAAAGACAAAGGAATCGACTAAAACCGGTACACTGAGAGACGGGGCGGATCAACACATACAAAAAGTAAGCGAGGGATGCCATAGCGTCCCGGGTCTAAACCCCCGTGGAACCTTCAAACCCAGAGGAATAAGGACCCTCGTTAGCTTCGACTGAGGGGGGGGGGAAACATATGGACGGGGGCCGCGCCAACGAAATCGTCCGGATGCCGCAGGGAACAAAGTTTCCGCTTCCTACCACTCGAGTCAAATTGCGCGACAAGACAAACTACTATACGAAATAGAAAACCGAAGCAAATCTTAATAAAAAGAGAATCATCCAAGTTCAGTCCTGGCCCTGCGTTCCAAGATAAGGATACGGTTCAGAAACCTTGGAAAGTCTTTTTCACCGAAAACCCAGAAAGACGGTAGTGCGATGGAGCACCCCCACACATCACGTGTTTGACCTCAAAATTCGCCTTGCTCGGGTTGAAGGTGGAATAAACATCGGAAAGGAGGTCCCGATGCTGGTAGAAAGCAAGCGCCATTCGGCGGAAAAGAAAGAGATACGGAAACCGAAGCGGAAATAACAAGTTACTAATGAGGGCAAATCGGAAAAAATAAGAGTATTCCCGGGCCGATGTAGAAAAAAAAGGGGAGGAGGCTGAACAGTTGTAAAAGGAAGAATTCCATTGCACTACCTTATGGGGTCACGTGGATTGTAGCCCGGCGATGGCGGCCGGTAACATTCGCAGGCGCGACGCGAAGGCTATTTGAATAGAGAAAAACAGGGGAAGTCGAGTTCCTAGGGGAGAACGGGGAAGTGAGACGACGAAGGCTAGACCGGGGATGATAAAAAGGCAAACTGGAAAGGCCGGAAAAATATTGGGTGACGGGTTCCTAAGATTCCTGGACCCCGAGAAAATGGCCTGGCTCGACACCTGGTCGGGAAGTACGATTCAGGTCCGAATTAATGTTGTCGAGGAGCAACCGTAGGTATCTTCCCGGGAATCAACCACCAGGCCGGGGAGGGCGGGGAATACGAAGTAAGGGTAACACTAAAACAGAAAACTCACGTGCCCCCACCTTTTGACTCTTGTGACGCGAGCAAATGTCCATGAATCTGTGCGGAAAGGAAAGAGAATGAAAAGCAAGAAGAGGAAAGAACTTGATGGAAACACACGAACTAATCAGCGAAAATGCACCGATCCTTGTCCACCACAGGAGAAACCAAAAGTCCGAGAGCTGACGTTGGGGGCTGTCCAAAAGCGGTGGGTGGTTCATGAAAAGTGCGAGAAAACTCCTGCAGGTGCGTTGGGCAAGGATCAGACCGAACCGCATTAGAGTACAAAGAAGTACGACCAGAAGCAAGGAAGCTCCGCCAGGGCCTGACCGTACAGACCAAGCTAATACGATCACATAAGAAGCAACAACAGTCAAAAAAATGGGCCAACGAGGGACCGAGACGAAACCC
>Ga0179593_1613756_pt1 | contig 10132 bp, 13 predicted proteins | sample CZODoug2_1_08_16_FD_185931 | JGI IMG/M metagenome (GOLD analysis project Ga0179593, IMG submission 185931) | Vadose zone soil fungal communities from Angelo Coast Range Reserve, California, USA - CZODoug2_1_08_16fungal (PacBio error correction) | ecosystem: Environmental > Terrestrial > Soil >...
TAGGGGGGTACGTCGGCAAAGCAAAGGAAAAGGATTTCATGCTCTTCGCGGAAGAAAGGGGCGGGCTTCATTCTTGAGGTGGAAGGGGGGGGGACGGTTGTTTTAGGAAAAGTTAGGGGAAGAAGAGAGGCAACTCCCTCAGGAAAAAAAAAAGGGAATCTCAACTCTGCTTTAAACAATCCTCAGAGAAAAGGAGGAGGTACGAGGAAAAGGGCTACACAGAGAAAAAGGGAAAGGGCCGACTTGGGGGGGGGGGGAAACATGCGAAGTGATTCCAGAAGGGGGGGGGGGAAGGAAAAAGATTGAGATCTATTACCGCGAAAAAAAAAGGTGCTCTAATCCGGAGGAAAAATTCTCGGCGTTTACCTGGCAGGTGAAAGGGCTGGGTCAAGACCGGTCGGGGGGGGGATCTTCGCCTTTGAATCCCGGCGAGGAGGGGGGGAAGGGTTGGCCATTTTCTAAGAGCCATGAGTAAAAAAAATCGCGCTACAAAAGTAGGGGGGAAGAGAACCGGGTATTTCTTGCCGGGAAAAAAACCTGAAAAAGGGGGGAGATGTTTCATTTTTTTAGGGAGAGTGGTTCTCCGGTCACTAGGAGGGGCTGCTCGGAGGAAGAAGCCCGACGACGATAGAGAAGAATCGGCTTTTGCGGCATGGGAGAAGGAAGGAAAAAGCAATGCAAAATGAGGAAGGAGAAAAAGAGGCGGCGACGGCGATGTCTGGGAAAAAAGAGTAAAAACGGGAAAAGAGTGGGCATCTTCAGGAAGAGGGAAAAGCTTAGTTCTTACGGGGAAGGGGAAAAAAGAACAGCTGAGTTGCCGCAGGGGGAAGAAAAGACGCCAGGAAGGTCTGCCTCATGACAGGGGGGGACAAAGGAGGAAAGGGAAAGAAAAAACTTGAGTCCATCTCGAGGCGACTTTCGTGAAAGGGAAAAAAGGCATGAGCTTCGTCAATATCTGTGAAGGAAAAGAAGGAGGCGAGCTCGGTGCGAAAGGAAAAAACAAAGTTACATTCCGCCGCGGGGGAGGGAAAAGAGGCGGAGTGTAGCAGAAGCACTCCCTTTTTATTTCAGAAGGGGGGGAGGTGGGCGTGTCTAACAATTACAAAGCGCATCAATGAGCGCTTAAGGGAAAGAGGGGCATTCTCACCTTCATGATCACCGGGGAAAAAAGGAGACAACAGGACCATAAAAAAAGGGAGGGAGTTGACGATTTTCTCGCCGGAGAAGGAAAAAATCCCCATAATCAGTTCGAGGAAAGAGAGGGGGGGTACCGACGCACTAATGATGCCCAGGAAAGGGAGAGAGAAGCTATCAACAACAACAAAGAGGAGATAAATTAAGTCTGCCGGACGAGAAGTAGTGCCTTCGCCCCGTCATCGGAGATAAGGCACTCGCCCTTATATTTGCGGAGGGGAAAGGGGAGTCTCTCGTCTAGAAAAGCGTAAAAGAAATAGGCCGCGAGGCCTCTGAGGGGAAGAAGGGGGTCAGCCGGTGATCAGAGGGCAAATGCCCATGCTTCTGCAGATCAAAAGAGGCCCTTTACTATTTCCTTAGGTAGGAAAAAAGAGCCGCCATCGAGGGAAGAAAAAGGGAGTGCTCCCTGAGAGAACTCAATTCAGGACCGGGGAGAAAGAGGAGTCGGGAATTTAAATTTCTGTGTAAAGGGCTCACTCTCTCAAAGGGAGGAATTCACTGTAACAGATAATTGGAAGGAGAAAAAAGGGGGGTGCGGAGAAGGACCGAACAGGAAGAAAAAGAGGAGGATCTTGTGAAAGGGGGAGAAAAAAAGGGAAGCGTTTTTTCTTCGAAAAAAAAAAACTTCCTTCGTTTCATCGGAGAAAGAAAAGTGTCCGCAAGCGGAGGAGAGGAAACCGACCGCGTGGATTAACTTACTCAGGAAAAGTATGGGGCAAGGTGAGAGGGAAAATTTTGTCTAGCAAAAGAGGAAAAAGCTTCGGACGGGGCCAGAATTTCTGATTAAAGGGGGAGGAATCAAACACAGAAGCTCAGGGAAAAGAGTGGCGAAAAGATGCCTCGAATCGAGAGGAAGGTAAGATGCAGCTCTACCATAAAGAGGAAAGCGTCACCAAGTCTTGAAAGAGGAAACAACAATTAACATACGAAAAAGGAGGAGGTAAGAGAAGGTACCATTGTGAGTGAGAGAAGATATTTCTTTCGGGGTTTTCGAAGGGGAAATTCTACCAGGGGGAAGAATGAGGAAAGTGGAAAAGCGCAGGGAAAAGGAAGAGAAAAGCTCAAACCACCAGAAGGCGCTTACGCGACCAAGGGGGGGAAGAAAGGGAAAGCTAGATTCCTCGAAAAAAGGGCCGCGACTCTCCGGGGGAAAAAAGAAAAACACACAAATAAGAGAAAAAAAAAAAAAGCTCACCAAAAAGGGGAAAAGAACCTTTTTTCCACTCCAGAAGAAGGAAAAAGAAAAGGTGCTCAGCTGCTGAGCTGTAGGGAGGAAGGGGGGAATGTCAAGTACGGTACTAAACGAAAAAAGTCTTGTCGAGAGGAAGACGCGAAGACTCCCGCCTGGGAAGGGAAAAGCGCTTCTTCTAAATTCTCAAACAAAAAGAAAAAAAGCCCGAATTAGCCCGAGAAGGTAAAACGGAGCAAACGCGAGAGAAGAAAAAGCAGTGTGTCTTATGAGGGAAGACTTACAACCACTAACAGAAAGAGGCTCACTATGGTCGAGAAGGCGGAGAAGGAAAAGAATCTGGTCAAAGAAAAAAGGAGAGGTGTCTATAAGGGAAAAGGGGTGAAGGAAAACCATTTATGCTCCCGGAAGGGGGATGCATCTTCATATTCTCTACCAAGGGCCCATCGCTACGTAAGAAATAGAGGGACCCACCACCAAAAGTAAAAATAACGAATCAGGAGAGAGAGGGCCATGGTCGGCACGTGCCAGGGAGGTGCGATCTTTTCTGAGAATAGAGAGGAAGGCTATCGCGGCAAGGGGAAAAGCGAATCTTCCTAACAAAAAGAAAAACAGAGAAGGAGAGTGTTGGCCTTCAGTCCTGCAAGAAAGGAGGTACTCCGCAAAAAATTTCAGAAAACCCATGCGAAAGGAGGGGAATACCGGCCCTTGAAAAAAGAAGCATAAACGGGCGATAGAAGGAGGAAAAGACCAGGCAGGTGGGAATTTTTCATTTCAAAACTGAATGAAAGAAAGATACTCCGGTGTGCGCCGCGTCAGAAAGAAGAAATGAACACCGGAAAGAATAAGCATCAAAGGAAAGGACCCTAACCCTACACACAAAAAGGGGAAGAAAGAGCGTTCGATCAGGAAAAAAGGGGGAACCGGCCGCCGATCGTAGGGGAAGAAAAAAGACAGGAATGCCCCGGAGAAAGGAGGGAACGTTTAGAAGGGGAGCAGAACATCTACTATTCAACGATTCCAGAAGAAGGGGGGAATCCATATGCCCGCAGGAGAGGGAGGCAAAAGGGGATACACGCCAAGCAGGAGAAACAAGAAGACTTAGTGAGGAGAAAAAGGAAACAACAACGGATTAGTATGAAAGATAGAAAAAAAAAAGGCGTCTCCTCTTTTCGTTATCAAAAAAAAAAAAAAAAAAAACAATATGAGGGAAAAGGAAGGAGAGGGAGCATCGTTTCGAGGGCGAGGGGGGGGGGAAACCATCACGACTGCGTCGTCAGGGAGAAAGGGCATTATTCCTTCACTCAGAAAAGAGAAGGGACGTGTGCTGAACGAACTGGGGTGGGATTCGGCGGTTATTGAAGAACCGGACCTACTGATAGGAAAGAGAAGGCGGTGTTTCATGCGGAAGGGAGCAGGAGACACCTGAGATATCGGCAAGAAGGGGGGGGGAAATTACTTCGATATCATTTGGGGGGGTGACAAAGCCTTTGTATGGAGGATGAAAAGAGAGTCGGAGTGATGAAAAAAGGGGGAAGGGGCCGGCGTCATTCAATCCGCGGGCAGAAAGGGGGGGGAGGATTCCTTTCTTCTTCTGCGGAAAGAGGGGGTGCCGTCCGCGGCCAACAGAGAGGGGAAAATTCTCTGTTGCCGTTTCATGGGGGGAAAAGAGAGAGTCGAAGGGGAAAGAAAGTTCACCTTCGAGAGAGAAGGATAGCAAATAATAACTCATAAAAAGAAGGGAGGGGCCGACCCATTTCCAAGACTGGGGGTAAAAGGGGACGTGGCACTTTGGGGGGGTGAAAGGACAGGGTGCCGGGGAACGGGTCCGTTGTCTATCAATCTAGCTGAAGAGGGAAAATTTTCTCAGTCTTTGTCCTTCTTCAGAAAAAGAGAGGACCGGCCTTGGAAGAGGAGGGAGAAAAGACTCTCGCCCATAGTTCAGAGAAGAAAAGGATGTGGGGGGTGTAGTAGGAAGAAGCCTGACCACGCTTTGTGAGGGGGAAAGAAAAAAACGCTTCTCTGGCGAGCTGAGGCAGAAAGGGAAGTTGTGTCTGGGGGTGGGAAAAGGGGGGGCGAATTTCGCCTAAGCAGATGGAAGCAGGAAATGAAAGGCTGCGGAAGAAAGAGGGGAAAATACCGTCATCTCCAATAAGTGGAGGGGAAAAGAGAAGAATAAGAACTTTACTTCTACTCCATCGCCGCAAGAAAAAGGTGGTGTAAACCTTCGATGAAGTAAAAAAATGGGGGGGGGGGAGGGGGTCGCTTCGTGAATGATAGGAGGAAAAGGGAAAAAGCAAGTTGTCGAAAAAAAGATTATCGCGGTGACCTGTCTTTTAAAAAGGGGGATGTTTTTCTTCGTCCGCTGTTAAGGAAGGAGGGAAGCATGATTGAAGGGAAAAAGGACCAGGCTGCAAAACCCTCTACGAAGAAAGAAGAGAAAATGAGTCTCACGAAAGGAGGAGTTCTGTCTCGCTATCCGCAAAAGTAGTTGTTTCGTGGCCAGAAGGAAGGCTGGTCGCGCAGGAGAGACGAATCCGAAAGACTATAGAAAGAGGGGACAGAATGGGAGGCGGGAGAAGGAAAGCCTAGATGGCGTCCAAAGAATCTGTCCTCTGCTTCTAAGAAGGGTTTTTACCCGAGGGAAGGGGGATACGAACAAAAACGGTCACGAGAAAAAAAGTAGACGAAGGAGGGGGGAATACCCGCGGAGGGCTTTACAAGGGGAAAAAAAAAAGCTCAGCTTAGTTCTGCGAGGAACGAAGTTGCGCCAGCATCGGGGGAGGAAAAAGGAGTAATTTGTCTGGAAACAAAAAAAAAAAAAAAAAAAATCGAGAGGAGAAAAGTCGTTACAGGAGAAAAAAGTGCACATGGCGCCGTCACTATCGGTGAAAAAGAGAAGACGCGATCGCTGTTCGCCCAGTACGCAATTTACATTCCCGCCGAGAGTGAAAAAAAAAAGAGGAGTGTCGCGCAAGGGCAGCACTCCTTGGGAAGTAGAGATGGCGGAAGAAGGGCGTGTCGAACTCAATGACATCTTCAGGGGAGAAAAAGGAGGACGAGTCTTCGGCCTCTTGGCAAAAAAAAAAAAAAGGAGGATCACCTGCTACAAAAGTCTGAAAAAAAAGGGAATCGCGGTCGAGGCTGGAGGGAAGGGGGACTCAAGGATGAAAAGCCCTAGAGAAAAGAAAGAGGGAAATCCTCCAATATCAGGGCGAGGTCCGGAACGGAGAAAAACGAATTATTCGCCGCCCTGCTTCTTTCATACGAAAAAAAAACAAAAAAAAACAAAAAAAAAAAAAGAGGAGTAGTAAAAGAGAGGGAATGGAGGGAAAAAATGGGGCCATCAGTTCGTGCAGTAAAATAATCTTACCATTCGGGAAGAAATATCCTTATCTTTTCTTATCATTGGAGGGGAAGGAAAAGGAAAATCTTCGAAAAATCGTAAAAGAAGAGGAACTCTAGGGGGAATAAGAGAGGTTGGGAGAGGGGTTATCATGACGGTGCTATGAAAAAAAGACAGCTTCGACGAAGCGCTCCTTGATGGGAAGGGGTCGATTCGACAAAAAAGAAAAAGGCACGCCCATCGCTTACGAAAAAGGAGGGGCCCTTGAGAGAAATCATCCGACCTATTGTCGGCAAAAGAATGTTCCTCGACTTACTTTCTCAAAAAAAAAAGGGGACCGCACTTCAAAGGGAAAAGGGGAAGAGCAATCACGTTTGTTTCGTAGAAAAAGAGAAAGAAAGATTCGAGAGAAGAAGGGTAGGTTTCCCTCAAACTGAAGGGGAGAAAACACTCTTCTCAGGGGAGGTTTCATCTGCGAGAGAAATCAAAAAGGGAGGGAGTTGTCCTCAAGAGGATAAGGGAAGACAAGCCTAGGGGGAAAAGTAGCGGCCTGCCTTTGCAAGAGGGAGTTTTTTCTAGCAACCGTACTCGAAATCCCTCTTAGACCGCGCAGAAAAGAAAGTGGCGAGACGTTTACAGAAGAAGAGTCGGCATGAAAGAAAACGTAAGGAAGGAGGAAAGAAGGGTCCGCAGGGGAAGGAGGAAATGAGGGCAGAAGAGAAACATCACGGGAAGACTAAGAAAAAGTTCTGGTCCACCCAGGAAAAAAAGGCAGCGAAAACTTCATCAGGGGGAAGGTCTGGCGAGAGAGAGTACCAGTGTGATTGAGAGCGCTATTTTCGGGAAGGGGTCTCGATGGACAGGAGAAAAGAATACTGCGGTCACTTGAAAAAAAAGGAGGAGAAATCTGCCACCACAAGAAAACCTCTATACCGAAGGGGGAATTCACCCCGAAGGGAATAAAGGGATTGACGTAATGGGGGGGAAGGAAGGACGCACCAACTTTCGCGAAAAAAGGGGGACGGTAATACGCACAAGGACATCCCCGAAGCTACCACAGAAAAAAGAAATCAACCATCTTCTGGAAAAAGAGAAAAAAAACACCACCCAAAGAAAGAGAGCTGCCGGCGGAGGAAAGAACGTCCCCTTCCGTACGGTCCTGAGGGGGAAAGGACAGCAAGGATTGGGGGAAGGAAGGGGATGTTCAATCCTGCTGAGAGACGCCCGGAAGGGGAGCGGCCTTCGTTCCTCGCTTCGGAAGAAAAAAGAAAAACGACGGGGGAAGAAAGAACACAAGGCACCCTCCAGAATGGAAGAAGCCGTCGGAAGACTCGCCGAGAAGAAGACACAAAATCTTTTTCATTATTAGGGATACGTAAAAGAAAAAGCGAACTCACCGGGGTGGTCGGAGTTGCACTATGGGGGAGAGAAGAAAAAGTAAATCTTCCACGGCCGGAAAGGCTAATAATTCCAACTACTTGCTCACTCGAAAAGGAGAAGAGTGCATCTGCAGAAAATGCAAAAAAAAAGAGGACCAACGAGGAAAGGGCCTTCACATAGGGGATGAAACAAACAACACAAGACACCACCGTGAAAAGAAGGGTGCCTGTGTCTGCAACTTGCCAAGAAGAGGCGTTTCTTATTGGGAGAAAAAAAGAAGAGATCGCGAGCACTGTAACGAGAAAGTCAAAAAAAGAAAACTAACAAGGCCAAGAAACAAGAGGGGAAAAAGGCGTGTTGGCCGTCAAGGAAAAAAACATTTTTTTTCGCAAAAAAAGGCTACAGAATTGCAAGAAAAAAAAAGGAAAAAAGGGGGTAGAACGCCGGCCTTCCCGAAAAGGGAGGAGAAGCGATCGCAGCGCCGGAAAGGGTCACCAAAATGAACGATCGAAGAGGAAAAGAAAAACGACTGATTTCTTGCGAAGATACTCAGGGGGGCGGCCGAAAAATCCCTCAATGAAAAAAAAACGACACCAGAAAAAAAGAAGGACCTTCCAATGCCCAACCTACACCGCAGAAGAAAAGAGGAAAAGGGGAAGAAAAAGAGGAAAAGTCCTAAGGAAGGGGGAGAAGGAAGAAAGGAAAAAAGTCGACAGAGGAAAAAAAAACCGCGTCGTGAGGGGGGGAAAACGAGGCCCTGAACCTCGAAGAGAGAAGACTCCATATTGAGGGGGCCCCCTTCCTGTCAGTGCGCAAATGAGGGGGATAACAGAGCGTCGAAAAGAGGGGACATGCTCTCTCAACAACAACAAAGGGAAGCCTCTTGGCTTTTATCAAACTCGGGAAAGGAAAAGAATGGGATGGAAGGAGTGAGTTCGAAAGGAAGAGGGCACGCTGTTCGTCACCATCACAAAAGGAGGGAAAGGAGAGAGGTGAGATGAAGTGCAGATGAAGGAAAACGCGTCCTGGTGCCAATGTGCAGGGAGTTCACTGGCTTTGTAGGTTCGGCAGTGGAAAAAGGGAAAAAAAGGAAAAGGTTCCATTGCTTGATTGATGATCGGCAGAAAAGGGGGGGTATATCGTCAAGAAAAGAAGGAAAAAAGGAAAACTGAAAATGAGAAGGAATTTTGGTGAAAAGACCTGGTTTTTTTCTGCGAGAAGGGAAGCGTGAAGGGCCGGCGGAGAGGGAACGGGAAAGGGGGGGGGTTTTCTGAAATCTGTATCCTTGTCGGAGGAAACAACAATTGGGAGCGCCGTGGGAGGCCGAAGCCACACGCCTTTTTACAATGTAGAGGGGGGAAGTTTTTCGGAAGATTCTGAAGAAAGAAAAAAAAAAAGAAAGATCGCTCGAAAGAAGGAAAAAAAAGAAGGGGAAAGCACCGTACCGGAAGGAAAAAACAAGACCATCCAAGGGGGGGGGAGGTAGCGATTCTCTTGCACGGTGGTGTGGGGGGGGTGGGCCTGCCGTCCGCGAGGGGGGAAAAAAAAGGGGGAGGGGAGGCACTTGCGACTCCGGGGGATGAAGGCGCATCATGGGTTCTCAAGACGGGGGGAGGATGAGAGTCCCAGAAGAGGGGAAGGCCGTTTCTATTCGTCCGAAAGGGAAAAGGGAGACCCAACCCTTTTATTTTAGGAAAAAAAAAAAAAAAAGACCACGCGGGGGGGGAGGGAACATGCGCGGGCGATTTGAGGAGAAAAGGGAGTCGGGCGGAATGTGGAGTGAACGTGTTGTTTGCGAATTTCGCAGAAAGGAAGAGTCCCAGTCGGGTCTTCCTCGAAAAAAAAAAGGAAGAAGCTCCAAGAAGTTGAGGGGGGGAGGGAGGGGAGTACGGACTGGACGTCTACTCCAGAAAGAAGAGGAAGAAAGGTAGGTTTGGGGGGGGAAACCGTCTACGTGATTCCAGCCGATGGGGAGGGGGGGGCGCTCTTTTGATTAGATGAAAAGGACTCTCTCCCGGGGGGAGAGAAAAAGAGGAGGGGGACTTCTCTGCTTTGGGGAAGGAAGAAAAGGATCAGTAATGTCCGAATAGGGGGGGGGGCCGGCGTCGCCGTGAATCCCGGAGGGGGGCATGAATTTCCATTTTCTAGGAGAAGAAAAGAAAAAAAAACCCGAACTAAATCGCGCTCAGTCTTATCTGCACTAAAGAAGGGGGGATGCTGGAAGAAAACAACCTATGAGGGAGAAGGGGCTTTCAGTTTTTCGGGGGGAAGAAAGGGGGCGCCGTCAAGAGTAAGTGCTGGTCGCTCTCAGAGGGAAGGAAGAAATACCGAGGCCGAGAGAGGAAGAAGGGGGAAGCCCATCGGCGTTTGGGCGTTCCCAACTTCAGGAAAAAGAAGGGGCCGCTCTTTAGAAAGAGGGGGAAGGAGATGTTCTGTTTCTCGAAAAGGGGAATACTTGGGAAGAGGCCTCTACGTAGAGGGATTGCTTTACCTAGAAAAAAGGGGCGTAAAAAGCGCAAGGAGGGACAGAAACCCGGAAGGGGGCGCAGAAGAAGGGGGAGGAGGCAACGCTTCAATTTGCGGGAAAAGAAAAAAGAGACTACTTCTTTCTCCTTCTAAAAAAGGAAGAAATATCGGTTCCCTGGAAGTGGGAAAAGAGGGAAAAGAACGGTGCGCCAGTACTGGAGGAAAAAAAAAAGAGAATCACGGGCAGGGAAGTGAAGAAGAGAGAGGATGAGGTGGGTCGCTCAATGGCAGCACTCAACGGAGAGCCGCATCGTTTGGCGTGTTTAAAAGAAAAAAAGGGCGGCATCAAGAGAGGAAACGCCGCATGGGCATTCGCACCTAACATTGGAAGAAAAAGGAAAAAAAAAGGGCGGGACCCGAGCGGAAAAAAAAGACGGGAGTGGAACGATTTTCTCTCCGAGGCCGAATAAGGAGAACGCCAATCTCATGCTCTTGGCCTAAGGGAGAAAAGGAAGAAAGAAAAGGATGCTCCCTCCCTGGCTCAAAGGACAGGGAGA
>Ga0179593_1418919_pt1 | contig 10131 bp, 12 predicted proteins | sample CZODoug2_1_08_16_FD_185931 | JGI IMG/M metagenome (GOLD analysis project Ga0179593, IMG submission 185931) | Vadose zone soil fungal communities from Angelo Coast Range Reserve, California, USA - CZODoug2_1_08_16fungal (PacBio error correction) | ecosystem: Environmental > Terrestrial > Soil >...
GGGGGCTTCCCTCTCGCCTAATCCTCAGAAAGAAGTACGTAATATCGGAATGCCGGAAGCCCGGAACGATCAAGACGAAAAACAACTACAACTGCACACCAAGGCTGAACATGAGGAAACGGGCCACAGGGAGTTATAGGCCTTGATAAATCGAGACCAGGAACAACCTTATCCCGAAAATAAAGTTATTGGGAGGATTCCTTATGCACTAAACCCGTAAAAACCAACCTCGGGGGGGGAGTTAAGCGAAACACCGGGCTGATGGCAAAGGGGGGGTCACTTGCGGAGGAGGAAGTGTTAAAAAAGGGATCAGCGAACGCCGGAACGGAACCTCAACCTAGGACAGGGGGCAAGGGTGCCATCAACACAAAAACCGGGCGCAGTAACCGAGACCTCACAGTCAGAAGACCCCACAGCAGTACAATCCACACCTGGGTGTTCCCTTGGCCGATTAAATGATCGGGACGATTTTTCAGTATTCCTCCATAAAAGTACGAAGGAAACATATTTTGGGGTGTCCAAGGAAACACGGTCGTTGGGGGGGCTATACAGGTGGAAACCTTATGCCTTCACCGATTAAATAACTCTGAGTTAACTAATTGTAAAGGTTCGGAAGGGTTGGCACTTAAACGAACGAACATACTCGTAGTGGGTGGCTTCCCACCGCCCAAAAAAAACGGGCAAACTCGTTGAAGACCTAGACCAATTAACTCAAAAGCTCAGAATAAGCACAGCGATAGACAGGGCAAAGTCCCTAAATTCACTAGGAATCCTTTCCGATGCTCCACCACTGGTGATCGAGACAAAAAGGCCTTCCGGGTCAAAGACGGGGGGGGCATGACCGAAAAATCCCGAGGAAAAAGGATGGAAAGAACGGCGGCCCCAAGAAAAGGGGGTTTTGTTTGTCGGGACGATGCAAATCCGGAGAGAAAAAGGACGCGTGGCCCTAAAGAACCTAAGTAGAAAGAAACAGAAGGGGCCCCTGTGTTTGAACAGGGACCCGGATACAAGTTAGAGGATCAAAGAAAGGGACAAAGGGGCACTGTCACAGCGAGGAAACATGTGTCGAAAAGTCTAGGGGATCTGATCACACTAGACTGTCAAAAGATCAAGACTCTTCTATATTCTTGGAAAAAACTGACAAGCCGGTCGGACAGCGGGCAGCACGTACAAGGGTTGGAAAGGGTATAAGGAATAGGTGAAAAAAAACCCTAAAGGGGCGAACAGAAAACCCTTTGGCAATTCCAAGGAGCAAAAAAGGCCGCGTACTCAGGGGGAAAAAAATAAAGGGAGGCTGGCCAAAAACCTTCGGGTTGCATAACAGGAAGTTGCGGCACGCGCCGAGACATCTGAAAAGGCGCCTAGGAAAAAACAGGCTGAAAAATGGGGTCACGGGTGACGCGAGTGCGAGAGGGGTTTGTTCAAGAAAAAAAAAAAAGCCAGGAAAGGAGTGCAGGGTGAGAACGAAGAGGCGGATCCCAAAATCGGTTTAATAGGGGGTCACTGCCACTGTAGGAAAAGCGATGTCGGGGAGTTTGGGAAAAGTTTCTGCCGTGTTCAAAACCAAACCTCCCCCTCAAGAGAACGGCCAGAAGTTCATTAAGTTTGGGTTTGGGACATCCTTTCAGAAACCCGGATACCTCTCAAAGGGGAGAGGTGTTTTTGATTAAAAAGTCCGCTTAGTGGAGGAACTGAGGAAAGTCTTCGTCCAACATACCTTTGGGTCTAGCATTGAAATACTGCTCCCGTAGGTCCCCTCACAAAGGTCGGGAAAAACCTGGAGAAAGGCGAACAGCCTTGGGGTTCGGCGCCAACATAGGGGGGAACAAAGTAACTTGAAACAAAACCCGCAGGCTAACAATTTGCAGCTAAAAAAAAAGCAAAACTAGGAATCGCCATGAATAGACTCCTAGTCTGGGCTTGTGTGCCGAACGAGTGTTGGGGCGGAAAATCCAGCACAATGAGGGTCAGAAAACGGGATCACGTTGCTGTGGGATCAGACGAAAAGGACCGTTTAATCTAAACAACGCAAACGCGGATGCCGGTCAGGGGACTTCCAAAATAGTAGAGCAAAGGCCCTCCGCCCGGGGGGGTGTTTTAAAAGTGGGTCCTGGAGCATTTGGTTTCGAGGGCACATGGGGGGGTGGGGGCGTCGGGGTTCAGGACGATGGGACGCGGGGAATTTGAAAAGGAAACTGGGGGGGGGGGGGGGGGGAATCGTTAAACTCAACAACAAAACAAAGAGGAGGGAAGGAGATACGCGTCCCTGGCAAAACAAAAAAGAAAAAATCGGAACACCACCCCCCCAACAAAGGAGACAAGCATCCGCAAAAGCGTCCTCCATTCTTGGGAGGAAAAAAAAGAAGTAAAAGAAACCGAAAACAAAACCCCGCGAAACACTGGAGGCGAATGTGCCAGACAGCTCGAAAGAGTAGCGAACCGGCAAGAGCTCGGTTTGGAGAAGGATAATTACCGGGCACAAAGGCTGAGGCAAGGGAGAGTGCTGAAAACTCTCATGGATCGGACAACATTGCCGAACCGGAAAGGGGAAAAAAGTGTCTAGAGGGTTTCTTCGAGAGAGAAAACTAGTTTTGCGTGGGGGGGAGAAATTGAGCAAAGCAGGTTGTCACCCTAACAGTATTTGGTCCCAAGGTGTGGGGGGGCGCGCAACCAAAGGGGCAAAAGTAAAAAATACTACCGGGGGGGGTGGAGGCGGGTCGGGGCGAATGAAGAAACTGATAGGGATCACCACGGGGCACCTCCGTAAACCAAAAAAAACGTCAGCACAAACGTTCAGCGGCACAAAGTCCCGAAACGGGGGGGGAATTTAAAATCAACCAAAATTCCCGCAACAATCCAAAGGGGTGTTCAATCAAAAGAAAAACAGGGGACAACAAAAAGATTCTTGTCTTTGCAAAAACGTCAGAGAAACGGGGCACTTTTTTGTTGGTGGGGGGGGGGGTTGGGTCACTCGACACCCAGATGCTGCGCACTGTCATGAGAAGAAATTCGAAAGAAACGGATACAGAACAGGACTTGGAGCCACATCGCAAAGTGCCCGGGAAACAACCTGGGAAAAAAAAAAAACACAAATAACTAACGCGGGGGGACAATTCAAGGAACAAGGGTGAGAAAAAAAAAAGCGCCGACGGAAAATTTTGACACCTGATGCGAGGGACCCACTCAACAAGGAGGCGGGGGGTAGGAAAAGAAAAGAAAAGAGCCCAGCCAACTATCAAGAGACTCAAGCGCAAGGGGGGCTTGGGGGGGAAGGAAGGCAACGAATGGGTCTGGCCAGAAGGCGGGGAAAAAGAGAAAGTCCGTGGGAACAGAACTTCGCGGGGAGACGTGGTTGTGGGAAAGGTTTCGAACCTTGGGGGTGGAAGATGTTCGAGGGCAAAAAAATAGACCACAAGTATCGAAGGGGTGATGCTCATGAAAATGTTCTCATCCACCTCCAAGACGTGAGCACACCTGCGTAAACAAAATTACTAGTCTGTCAATTGTCCTGGGGGGGGGATGGAACGGTCGAGTCGCGGGGAGGTCAAGCGTGACGATGGGGAAAGACTTCGACGAGCGGAAGAAAAGAGCAGGGGAGTAGAGGGGGTAGAGGGGGTGGAGGGAGAGATTCGGAGCCTATGGGTCTGAGGAAGTGACTGTTGCGAGCTGCGGGTCGTTAAGTGGGAGAATAGGTCGGATAGGGGGGAAAAGAGTTACAAGGGGATACAGGAACTTCGTCGCGGTTCTTGTGGTGGCTTGAGGGGGGGGCAGCCCCGCCCCAGCTGATCGGAAGAAAGGGGTTAATGAGAGGGAGTGTGGCGGGTTGGCTGAGTGGGGCACGGGAGAGGGTCGGTAAAAGAAGAGGGAAGGGAAGGACGGGGCTGCCTCCTCCGGGTGTGCGGGTTATTGGGGCCAGAACGCAAGGGAGAGGGGTGAGGGTAGGGGGATGTGGGGATGGGTGGTCTGGAGAGGAAGGCTAAAAAGGGGAGAGGGTAAGGGAGAGGCAGAGAGGAGACCGCTAAGAATGCAGGCGTTTATGTTAAGCTCTTATGGTCGGGAATGCAGGAGAGAGGGGGGGGATGGGTGAGGGTAAACGGTTTTCCATGCTTTGATGGAAAACTGTCCCCAGGCAGAACTGAGCAATTTTCTGATCGAAACGACAGTGTGTTTACCGGATACTATCTGACGAGGTTTTTAAGAGGAGGAAGGGGAAAGTGCCACGGCAGGGGGAAAAAGCGGACGATTCTAGGGAACTATGCCGAACGGGATACCACACTTACTCTTTACGTGAAGGTGGGGCGGAACAAATAAGTTTCCCGAATTAGGGGGAAAAAAAAAATAGTGCACAAACCAAAGACAGGCTAACATGTAACCGTTGCCACCGAAAAAAAGGTCATGTGGCATGGCAGAGAAGCATTGAAAAGACGGAAGAAACGACACAAAGGCCCTTTTGACAAAAAATCGGGATGAAAAGGGGAACAAAAGCACGAAAAAACAAACGATAAGTACATAACCCAGGGCAAACAAAGGGTTAAGTGAGATAATGGTAAAGAGAGGGGTATCAGGGAAGGCGCCAGGTGGTGGGAAATGGAAGACCGGGGAGTCATGCTAGGGAAAAAGTTCTTGGAAAAAAGTGCCGCTTCTGAAGAGATTGGGGTTGGACAGGAAGACCCCGAAACCCCATAAAACACCAGAAGAGGTAAAGGGTAATAGAAAAGCCGGCTTGACCGCAAAGGACCACTAAAAAAGGACCTATGTAAGGGATGAAGAAAATCACAAAAGAAAACAGAACAGAAATCTAGTACTGGGAACTAAGTGCAGAGGGGGGGGAAAAGGTTCAGGGAACCGCAAACAGGGTTCAAGGCAAAAAGAATAACTGGTCCCCGTCACAATCGTGTCAAGAACCAGGGGGTAAATATCATCAGGTGTGGAGACGACTTGGAGGCGTCAGGTCAGTCAAACCGGAACCCTGCAGGCGAGGATAGATGCAGGAGAGTTCATCGCGGGGGGGGATCCGGGAAAAAGCAATAGATGGACTCAACAACAAAAAAAAAGGGAGTGGGAAAAGAGAAGATATCGTTGAAAAGTCAGCCACCCGCGAGGAAAGCTGACCGGGGACTAGTAAATTGATTTTAAAGAGAACAAGGCCGGAAAATCCCTGACATCAAATTCCTGCTGAACTGAGCGCCCAGGGGGGGGGAAAACACCTGGCGAAAAACCAAGGGACCAGGTCTCTCAAAGACTTGAAATCAAGAGGGGGGTTCGGAACGGCACCCTCCGGTGTCCGCGATTGAAAAGAGGGGTCTGCAAGAACCCAAAAGGGCAAACTAAAAGGACTGTGGTGGGGGAAAAAGGACGGACCAGCGGCTTAACGGAGCGTCTTGGTCGGGGGGGAGGTCAGGGGGGGGAAAAGGGAGCCATGAAAATAGCCGCTTTAAAAGCGTGTAACCTTCAATCCCAAAACAGATTGGGAAAAGCGTTGGGACAGCAGTATACCCCCGGCGCATCCGGAAACAAAACTCTCATACGGTAGACTACCGTTGTTCGGGAAATAGAGCCAGTCAAAGGAGGTGGGGGAGGGGGGTGAACCGCCCTGGATCAACCGATTTTGGTTAATCGGTGGCTTGAATACGTTGGAAAAAAAAAGGGAAAAAGCACAGCAACATCCAATAGAGAGGGAAAAAAGGGAGTGTACTGTTCGGGACTTTGTGGACATCACAGAACTAATAAAAGGGAATTTGGGGGGGACGGGCCTCAATAACGGAAAGCCAGGTAATCTTTTTAACCAAAGAGGGGAGGGAAGGGGGGCAAACGTTTAGGAGTAATCTCCTAGAATGAGAACGGCTAAGAGTGTCCTCCTCTTAGCGGCATCTCCAATAGACACCCACTAAGTCAAGGACCAGTCTAAAGGGAGAAGAGTTTCATGAAGAAGAACCGAACCAGGGGAAAACGAAATGGGGAATTCAAAGGACGGGGTCCAACAACGCCAGTTTTGGTCGAGAAAAGACTGCAAAACCTAAACCAGGCCCACCACCTCGAGTCAGGAGCGTGAGGGGTTAACCAGCAAGAACCGGACGAAAAGCTGTCGTGGGAAAAAAAAGGAGGGGAGGATGGAAAGATGCCCGTGGGGGAACAGGGGCCAGGCAGCATCGAAAACGCCGCGAAATCAATGAGCAAAGACGATCAGTCCCCAACATCCGGAATAATGCGTGTAAGGGAAATAGGACAAAAAAATTGCCCGGAAGAGAAGAAACGTCACTCCGGTGAGGCTGTAAGGGCCTCATTACTAAGGAAACGTTTAATAAGGGGCCTAAACCGGAAAAACGAACGGGACAAGCATGTCAGCGAGGGAGCTTTAGCTAAAATATGCCAGGGCGCAGACCTAAGGCTGTTGTTGCCATAAAAAAAAGCACGCTTAAGGTGAACATCGCGATCAGGTAGACGGAGACGGTGACAGATTCCGAAACAGGCGAAGGGAGGCGGTGCAAATGCATCTAAGTGATAGGGTTTGGGGTTTTTTTGACACACTAGAACTTTCATTAGTCTTTGTGATAAAAAATGTCTATAAGACTCGAAAAAGGGGGGGGGAAATTAGACCTGCGAACAACCCGATGCGTTAAGAAAAAAGGAAATTTTTACGGAAAGTTCCGACGCTAAAGAAAGAAGTTTTGTGACCGAGGGTGGTAAACCGTTTGGCGCAGAAAATTTCCGCTTATTGGTGGAGGGAAAAAAATAAAACCCGCTGGCGGGACATTGGCCGGGGGGAAGGATACCGTGGGAAGACTTTAGCCACTCTTTGGGGGAGCTAACATGATCCAGAAAATTGCGCAACGCCTTCCTCCCCAACGTCTTCCTTTACTTTAAAATAAAAAAATCACTTGTTTTTGAAGAACAACCTTGTGCAAAAATACGGAACAACGGGCTCCCCATTTCACCACGCCCCGCGGAAAAAACAGTATCGAAACTACTGAAAAAAAAGAAGAGACAGAACTGTTTGTGAACAGGAGAAAAAAGTTTTCTGCACGGGGGTTGCAGATTCCAGCAAGGAAGGAAAGTCCAAGGATCTAAGGGGGACGGGAGAAGCAACTTCAATGAGTTAGGGGAAAGAACGAAAAAGAAAAAAAAAAACCCAACACAAAGCGAAAAGGGTTCCGGGCGATAACTTCCTGCATAATGAAATGCCTGAAAGGGGGGCTCTGGTTTGGTGTGTTAAAAACGGGTCCCAGAAAGGGGGGGAAAAAGCTTGGGGTTTTGAGAAGAGCATTTAGGGGTCTGTCGGGGGAACTTTGAGCCGGGAAAGGAAAGGGAACTTTGAGGGAAATTGGACTCTTCGAGAAAACAACAAACTATTCAAGGATGAGTTAGGGAAAAAAGGGTAAAGAAATGGAAAAGTAAAGTGTCAGAACTGGACTCGCGCGAACTGGACGAACCCAACGAGGATAGAAAATCGCAGGTAACCACACGGTGGGAAAAACAACCCGGAATGGAGCAGAAGAAACGTTTTTGCGAACTAAGAGTAGAGCACGGGCAGAAGTCGGGGGGGGGGGGGGGAAAGGGGGTGAGCGGTAAGACCGGCCTCATGCTGAGAACAAGGGGGGCCGAATACGGGTGCCCTGCAAGACCTAATGGGGGCCTTGGAGATCAAAGAAAGGGGGACAGAACACACGAAAAAGGGTGGGCGATATATTTGCGAGGAGGAATCAGAGTTCGCGCCGTGGGGGGAAATTGAGACACAAGGGGGGTATACTTATTTTGTAAAAGAGGGTTTGCGAGCAACCAGGGGGGGAGGGGAGCACCACATTAAAGACCAGGAAACGGGGCGCAAAAAGGGGAAGGATCTGTCTATCACAACCACCGGTGTCAGAGGTAACCAAACCGGGCGCCCACCGTGGGAAAAACCATACAGGACGAGCGGGAATTCCAATAAAGAAAGGGGGTCCCGCGGAAAAGAATGGAAAAAGAAGCAAAAAAAAAAAAAAAAAAAAATTTGAACGGAGGGGGGTCCAAACGGTTTCGGAGCAGAGGAACGCAAGACACTTTTTTTGTACACACCAAAAAGAGATCTGCGCACTGGTGCACGTTATCGGCACTTAAAAGAAGCGTCGGGGATAAAAAGAATGGGGCTGCCGACTACAAGCACAACGACACTTTCAAGAAATGGTCAAAAAAAAAAACCGAACAAGGGGAAAACCCGATCACTTTTAACATGGACAGGGCCTTTTGCGCATCGAAAGTAGGGGACACCATGAAAATCGCTAAATGAAGGGGAAAGGCAAAAATGCAGGACGTAGGGAAAAAAAAGACGATACCGCGGCAAAGGCACAAGAAAAAAAGAGCAAAATCTCCGGGGCGACAGGATGGGGACACGTCGTTTCGGTTCAGCACAAGGGGCGACACACTCAGGAACGTATGAGACATATCACAAAGGGCACGTGGATTCATGTGAGGAAGGGAGTAAATGGTTGGTCGCTTGTTGTTAGAAAAGTTTCAATCCACGGAAGGTCCAGGGTGGGGGGGTCACAGCTGCAGAAAGGGAGCTCGATCAATCCGAAGCGCGACAGACACACATGTGGAACGAGCCGGGGCAATGGTCCAAAAGAGATCAAGCATCAGACAAAAATTTTGCCAAAAAAACAGCGCAATTGGTCGATAAACTGGTAACTGGTCACAAAGGGAAAAAGAATGAGCGCCGGGCCTACAGTACCTCGAAGGAAAAAAAAAAAAACGGGCACGTGGACTCCAGGGGCTCTCCATCGGGGTTAAAGGGACCGGGGGGGGGTTCAGGCTCCAAAAGAGAAAGGGAAAGCAGGGGGTTAGGATCGAAAAGACCTCAACAAGGTGGACTAAGACGCGTAAGCAGGTCCGCGAGGAAGAGGCCGACTAAGGACGGAAGGGGGGGATTTATCGAATGAATTACCTCAATCTTTACAGAAAAGCTTACAGGCTTTGGGGGGACGGTTATGTTGCGGGAACAGGCCAAAGGGGGGACCAAAGAGTATTCTAAATGAGTAAGCAAAAGGGAGTCGGAACAAAGGAAAACTCAAATGAGAAGGGACACCATTGGCAATTGACCGCGAATCAGGTGGTCCATCCGGAAGCCAAAGGGATGGAACTTTGAAAATACGGGGGGGAAAAAGGGCTTCTTGCATCCGGGGGGAAACCACCGAAGACCTTAACATACTACGGAAAAAAAAGGCCACAAGGGTGACGGGATAGCCGAGGGGGGATGGAGCGAGAGTTGGTGAAAGGACGGGCCGCCTTGTATAGTTAATTGATGAAAAACAAAAGAGGAACCAAGAGAGGTTTGGAGGGGGAAAAGTCCTCGGGGGGGGGCGCCTGCGTGGTTCATTGGGAACTCCTACCGCACGGACCAGACGAAGGGGAAGTTAGATATAAGGGCCGCCGGCACCGAACATCCGAGGGACGTGACTTTTGATGAAGAAAAAGAAAACGTCAAAACAAAAAAAGCCCATCTAGCGGAAGGGAAGGGAATGTGCCTTGAAGCGATGTGGCAAGAGAAACTAAAAAAAATGTTCACCGGTTGACGGCAAAGAGTGGAAGGACACCTGGTGACAAGAAAGCAAAAGGGGGTTTTCGTCGACTGGGAAGAGGGGTAAAAACACAAAAACAGGGAGCCGACAGGCGGTAAAAAAAGGCGTTGCGGGGGAGGTCAAGACGGGGTTAAGGACGTTAGCAGACGTCAGAACCCTCCACAGGCAAAAACAACAACAAAAGGAGGGGTAAAAAAAAGAAAATTCTTCCCTCACCAAGGAGGGGGGAAAAAGAATCGTAGGGGTTTATGCAAGGAGAAAGGGGACCTCTGCAAAGTGGAGGAAGGAAAAAAAACTGCTGGGCTGACCCCAGGTGTTGTAAGGTAAACAAGCTGGCAGAAAACGCCGACATGAAAAAAAAAGATCGGGGGGAAAACAAGGCCTCACTCCTTAGGGGGGGCCCCTCTCGTGGGGCACATTTCTTAGTTAGTGTGCACTCCACCCGGTGTACGTTCATCGACAGGGGGGGGGGTTGAGCTTCCTACGCAAGAAAGGTGCCATCCGTCGTTTTCCAGAAAAAGGACGGGCTTGATCAGTGAAATGAAAATAGACGAAAATCCCGGAATCCATCACCTCACTG
>Ga0179593_1438249_pt1 | contig 10131 bp, 10 predicted proteins | sample CZODoug2_1_08_16_FD_185931 | JGI IMG/M metagenome (GOLD analysis project Ga0179593, IMG submission 185931) | Vadose zone soil fungal communities from Angelo Coast Range Reserve, California, USA - CZODoug2_1_08_16fungal (PacBio error correction) | ecosystem: Environmental > Terrestrial > Soil >...
AGGAAAAGCAGAGCTCTCTCCGAAGGCCGAAAAAAACCTTGCAAGGGAGACTAAGAGATGAGTGCTAAGTAAAAAAATCATCCGATAGATGAGAAAGTGGCATTATCATGTCCGAAAGGAGTACGTAGGGGAAAAATATTCCAGTCTCCGGGACGCCGGCTCATAAGGAAGGAATCCAGAGGACGATAAGAACGCTCTGAGAGTAAAAGGGCAAAAGTTGGGGCCTCTCATGGATGGGGAGGCAGGAGGAGGTTTCAACAACAGGACAAGGAAAACTCCTCCGGCTGGCCTAAACTGCAAAACTCAGACTAAAGAGAATAAATTGGAGAGAAACTAGGACGGATCCTCTGGGTCAAGGCCGCTCGCCGAGAAATCGCCCCGAGTTATTTTCATGGTTAAATATCCGATTTCAGGGGACACCCATACCAAAACAACTTAAGAGAGGAGTGAGAGAGGTTTGCTGGAAAGGGGAAAAGTAAAATTGGCTGTACAACAGTAAACCAAGAGTCGAACAAAAAGGAGCTGGACTGCTATATCATCAGAAATGCAAACCGGATATGGAAACCTGTCTGGAGAAAAAGGGCGGGAGGGGGAAACAAAAAAGAAGCGCGAATCAAGCCGATTCAGGAAAGTAATAGGGAAACATACGGGACGATCTATATCCAGCTGGCGTCAATGGAACGCTCATCCAAGGAGGGGTGGGGAAGCGAGAAAAAACCCCGATAAGCGAAGAAGAGAGCGTATCAAAAATAACACTCACCGATACCGGCCCAAAAAACCTCTCATATTCGTCAAAATCTTCTGTGAGAAGCTCGGTGGACCAATGGAAGGAGGCGCTCCCCCCGAATGAGTGTGTTGAAGGAGACAAATACGGATGGATCTTACTGGGGAATCAAACCATGAGGTCGGATCAGGCTGAGCGGTCATGAACCGCTTCGTCTTTCTCAAAGCAGGAAGGGAAGAGTAAAGCCAAGTCGCAAGACCCAGAGTGTAAGGGGGATGGACTGGACGCACCATCGAGGGAACGATGGTAGACGCATTACCAACGGAAAGATATGAGACTACCTGCGTTTTGAAAAAACGAAAAATCCAGAAAGGCAAAGGCTCGAACAGGGCCTGATCGGCGCTAAAAAAACTCCAAAACGATGCGGAACGACGTCACTATGTCAAGGGGATGGCTCGCGGACGAAAACCCCAGTCGCGCGAGTCAATAAGCAAGAAACACATCGGGGACCTAAAGGGGAGCACTCGTCAAGGGACGGCCATAAACATCAGCCGGAAACGAACGCGTGCGGGGGCCGAAAAATGATGATGCTTAACAAGAACCTGCAGACGCGAGGATACTCGTCATACGCTCCAGCCCAGGGAAAGCTGAAGAGGGGAAGAAAAAAAGGGGGGCGTTTCACCTGATGACTACGATGAAAAATGGTGTAGTTCATAACCGCACAGCGCGCGTGGGCCTGTTCTCTAGACCAAAACTCTCTACCTTCTCCTATGAAACGCTCAACTTGCATTAGGGGGGAAAAGGAAGGGGGGATAAGGAGGCCTTATCTAAAAAGGCTAAGTCCAAACGCGGGGTTTCTTCTATGAACTGTCGATCCTAAAAGACCGAAGGATGAGGACGTCCGCAGCCTCTGAACGTGTTGGTCATCTTTCAAGGAGGACTCGGGGTCAAGGGGCAAGTAGGGATGATATTCGTCCCAAAAGTTAAAGGGGGGGTGGGGGGGGGGGGGGGGGGGTGTTTGTAAGTGATCGGTTCTATCTTAAAAATAAGAACGGAAAAAGATGGCGCTATAATTGGCAAATGGTGCGTTTGGGGTGTCGTTCCATCCAAAAGAGACCAACGTCTTTCTTGTGGGAAATAAAGGGGGAGATTAAAAGGACGCCAAAGGGGAAGAAAAAGCGGCGAAAACAATGGGGGGGGAAAATGTGGACCCTCGTAAGAGATTATTCGCAGTGGAGCCAAGTTCAACCAAGGTCACTCCTTAGCGTGGGGGTAAAAAACCTCCACCCTTTACTGGAGGGGGAAAGAAGAGGAGACCCAGAAGGAAGAAAAATTATATTTGTACAGGTGGTAGAAAGCAAGCGCGGCAGGGCAACGTCCGTGGGGTCTCAAAGCCTTCTTAACAAAGAAAACTACCAAGGAGAAAGCGTGACCAGTTCACCTTATGAGGGGTTCCGGAAGAGTCAAAAAGACCAAAGGTCCTGGAGCGAGAAGGATGAAAAAGGGCGATAGGGGGACCTAAACAGCAGTGTCATCCGATGGACTGGTCCTTGGGCACTGGAGACCTCAAAGCAAAAGATATACGTCTCTGACTGTAGAAAGAAGAAACGTAAAAGGGGGGTGAGTGATTGGAGAAAGAAGGATAATAAGGGATTGGGGAATTGCCGATGTGGAGGTAAAAGAAAACTCGATATTTGCCCTTCGCCCTTAAAGACTCAAGTCGATTCAAGAAGCCATCAAAAAGAAAAGAGAAAAAAAAAAGGGAGAGGGGGGGAGGTCGCTGGGAGAGCTGTGTAGAGTCGAGAAGATGAACGTTGTCCCAGCCAGGGAATATTTCGGTGCCAAGAAAATTTGCCCAATCTGCATACTGGCACCAGGGAACAGGAAACGCGCTTTTGATTTCATCGCCAGGGGTGCTGAAACAGCAAAAGATGCGATGTTTGACGACAAGGGGTTCAAAACTAACCACTAATATCGCGATAAACCAAGCGAAACGCCTAACGGCGTGGCTAGGGAGGTCAAATATTATTTTCCAAGGGGTGGTTCTAGAAAGAGAAGGGAGAGGTCAGAGACTGAAAGAGTGGGGGGGGGGGTGGGGCCACAAAAAAACGCAAGCAGCTACTTGATCAATAGGCTTAAAACTTCAATCAAAAGTCACCAGCGCCCTACAATCTCTGCCAAAGGTGGAAAAGTGGAGGGAAAGAAGGCACGGTGGAAAAGAGGAGGCACGCAGAGAACCAAATCCGAAAAACCGGCGTCCTAGTGTGGGGTTTTTCGCTCACCTCTTCTCTAGCTAACTAAAAGTGTCAAGGCAAAAAACAAAAAAGAGATTAGCATTGGGAACAAGAGACGAAGAATGGCGCAGGAGATCTCCCTAAAACAATCAATAAGAAACACGCATCCGCTTCAAGAAAAGAGGGTTTGGGATTGCATTTCGTCGCCATCTCGGGGACGTTGGTAGCTTCCTTCGGGAAGCGGAGTCGAAATATTCGAGGCAAAGGGTGACATTTGGAGGAAGAGACCCGATGGAAGTCCGACTAGATGAATGGGGACTTGGGGGGGGGGGGGCAAGGGGTTACCACGGATAGGGACCACTCATTAATACGAAGCCGATCTGCGTGGAAACTACAAACATATTTGGGTGTTTGGTGGGAGGAAGACGAGTTAAAAAGTGACTCATAAAACACATGTGCAAGAAGGGACAAACTGAGAGAAGAAACAACGGAGAGGGGGGGGGGGAAGAAGGAGAGGCGGTCTGCTTTTGAAGGGGGGGCTAACCCGTAGTCAATTCGCAAAACCTTCCCCACCAACAAAATCAATATTTTTTATTGCACAAGGAGGGAGCGTAGAATGTTTAGGGGAACGAGACGGGTAACAGAAAAAAGGACCCATTCATAAAGAGAAAGGGAAATCTGGGGATCGGAAAAAAAAGGAACAAGGAAGGAAGGTAAGATTGCACAGCAAAGACAACTACCACCGAAACGGCGCGAACTGCAATCCACCTATATAGTTTTCACCATGAATCTTATGCGACGGACCTGAATCTAGACGAGACGGCGCCGCAGAAGGGAAGCAAGATATAGAGGAAAAGGAAAAAAAGATGAATGGAAAGACCCTGCGACGAGACCCGAGGGTCGAAAAAAAAAACAGAGGGCCGCTTGTGCGCGATTGACATGGTAATCAGAGTTGTAATTGTGTCTCCCCCCATCAAGGGGGACGAGAGATAAGGGTCGAGGGGGAGGGAAGGGGTCTACTTGAACGGACGCCTCAATCAAAGTAGCTCTTCCCACGAGAATATGGTTGTCTAGGGAGAGTTCGGAACCCTAGCCTCCTCGTGTCTAGCACAAAAAAGACTTAGTGCACCTCACGAATAAACGAAGGGGCGGAAAAGCGTGGTTGACGAGATATTAGGGGTTATCGTGGAAACCGATGTGAGGGAACAAAAAAAGAACGCGGTGGAGTTTTGTCGTAACTGCTGAAAATCAAGAGCTAACTTGAAAAAAGGGTGAATGCGGAAGAGTGGGCAATAGCGTCGAAAAAGAAATAATTCAAAAGGTATGGGAAGAGGGAAGGTCTCCTACGTAAAAGGCTCACCCATCGTCCATCAGAAAAAGCTGGGACCATCGTTGATAACTATGGAAATCGATTGGTGGGGACCAACAACAAAGTCGGCTAAGCAGCACAATCCTCGGGTCGACAATAGGAAAAGCAAATCAGTTCGACCGAGGTAAGTCTGCGCACAGCGCAAAAGGGAAAGCTGAAAAAGGCGAAATTCTCGCAAAGGTATCGGGGGGGAAGTGGGTGGGGGGAGCCCGGGCGCAAAACTGACAGGAGCGGTCGATGAAAAGAGAGTTTTTTAGCGTGTCCGATCGCCCGTGGGTCCATCAGCGCGCGAAGCCGTGTGGTGGGGGGGGGAAGGGGGGGAGGGAAGGGAAAAAAGGCTCAGGTCATGACAGGACAATTATTCGGGGGGGCGTAAGGCGTGTGGGGAGACAAAGGGACGAGCAAAGCCGCAAGCGTTCGCGAGACAGTAACAGACATATTCTCAAGAGGACATCGCTGATCAAGAAAAAGCGGGCAAGGGTGGGGGGGGAGGGGGGGGGTTTGCAGAAGATGAGCGATGAATGGAAAAGTAACTCCAGGCGAGAAATGAAGAGACGAGGTGTAGAACAAAAGTAAACAATTGCGTCGAGCGGGGAAAAGACCAGCCTCGCCTGGATAAGCCAAGAAGTGCAAGAGGGGGTCGTTTTTTGGTAGGGGAAGAGAACACAAAAACGCACAAGCCGACCTGAGCGTTCTGGCAGGGAATTGGAATCGAGCGGGAGAACGAGCGCAAGAAGCAACGATCACAAACAAAGCTCCCATCAAAAAAATTTGAAAGCAAAAAGGCCTATGTGGCAAGAGGAAAAAAAAAGGACGCAAGAGAAGTTCGAGAAAAGAGGAAAGGAATCGACGTAGGATAAAAGAAAAAAGGCCCCCCCCTGTCGTGGGTTCCCGCTACCCGTTACGGGAGATTAAGGAAGTCACACTCCTCACATACTTTCCAAAAAGGAAGAGTGTGAGACGTTCAAGGACAGAACAGATGCCATCGCTCTCTGACTGGGGGACATGCCGAAAAAAAAAATTTTCCTTCGACGACATCCGGAACAAAACGAAAGGGGGGGATACGATGACGAGCAAGAAGGGAAGTCTAGCTATGACCCGCGAGCAAAAACAGGTGTATTGTGGCAAAAACAGGCCATTCCCCCTAGACAAAGTTTCGGAAACGCGGATGGGGGGAAAGTCATTTGGCCTATGCATCCTACACCGGGGGGGGTCTGGGAGGTTTGATCCGGGAAGCTGACGAAGGGGGTGGAGAACCTTCTCGCCGATCCCAGGTTCCCAGAAAAGGAGTGAACGTACAGAAATCTTATGGCTCGGGGGCCAGAGGGTCAAGGAAATGTTCGACGCCTATGGGGTGCACAAAAAAGACCAGGCTTCTCCATCATCTTGATTGTGGTCAAATTCTTATAAAACATCGTCCAAAGACGATTGTGCCGGATATCCCACAGTACACTTATCTTGTGAGTGAAGGACTTGTGGGAGGACTACTGACCAAGAGGGGAGAAACGGGGGGACGAAGAGGACAACTGACCGCGAGACGATGATCCGCGGCGCCTTTCGCTATATCCGTCTACGCGCAATAGGGCGCAAAATTCAATACGAAAAAAGGGTGGTGGGCTGGTATCGACGAAGTGAAAAAAAGAATGCGCCGACTAAGGGTGAAGACCGGGGGTGCGGTGCCTGGAAAGGAAGGGAGTTCTTGGAGACTTCTCTCAAGGTAACTTGAGCAAATGTCTTTTATATATAACCAAGGTGGCCGAGGAACTGTGAGAGCTTTCTCAAAGGAGAGGAAGGCCAACGTAGGGAACTATTAAGGGGGGGGAGGATAAAAGGGGACGACGTGCAATGGGGGGGGCAAACTCTGATACCTACCTCACCTCTTCGGCATTCTATTCTATAAAAAGAGAAAACCTCAAGTTAGATCTGCGGGAAGGGAAAAAATAAACGAGAACCGGGGGAGTAAGAAAACACTCTCGCAAGAGAGGTAGGGATGGTTTGCCCGAATGTGGAGTCAAAAAAGAAATCACTACATCAATGCGGTCTGCGAAAGGCACTGAGAAGCGTTCCTTTACCATAGTAATCCAAAGCGGTACTATTGCTCTAGTCCGAAGGAGGCGAGAGGTGCAGGTTAGAAAAACAGTCTAAGGGAGAAGTGGGAGTGGCTCAGAATGTGTTAAACATCCTGTACTTTTAACGGATTAACACCCCTAGAGTACCGCTAAAAACTACTTCCTCTATCTGCTGGGGGCTTCATTAAAAAAGAATGACGGGAGAGAGAAAAGAAGTAATGGGGGAAAGGGAAAATAATAGTGGGGATGATCACTGCACTGGGAGAACGTCTCTGGTTTCTTCAGGATCGCACCAGCTCTTCGTTTCCCATAACAAAGGGGGAAGACGTGCATCCTTATGCAATGACAGGAGAGTGGGAGGAGGAGGAGAAAAACTCTCAAAAACAAAAGGAAAAGAGAGAGATCGCCGTAGCGAACACGCTATCGGTCCTCATAAATCACGGGCAGGAAGAGGTTAAACGAGATGCTGCGGCGAAAAAGAAAAAGAGAACTTTAAGGAAAGTTGATCATGTCACACAGGATGCCGGAAAATCCTGCTCCTGATCGCCGTCAGATGGGTTAAAGGTAAGGGCACCGCGATAGACGATCCTAGGTAACTCAGAGGTGATGGCAACAGAGTTTGGAATCCGGCGTCAAAGAGGGGAAACCGGAGCAAGAGAGGAGGGAAGCGGAAAAAATGCACAGCGAGGGAAGCGAACCCTGCGCGCACTATTAGCTTATGGGACCTAGGGAAATCCGCGGAAAACCGACTGCAGTTCGGCCGCCTTCATGAGGAACAGTACAGAAAAAAAGTAGAAACCAGACTGAAAGCAAATTAGGGGGTGGGGGGGAGAAACCCGGTCGCGGGCTAAAACCAGCATATCTAACCCCTAGACAGCTAGAAATCAGAATGAACCGGGGAGAGAAAAACGTAGGTATCAGCGTATGAGTGTCAACACCAATAAAAGCGAGGCCGCAAGAATCTGCAGAATAGCGAACCTACGTTAGGAAACTATGACAGCTTTCTCAAGTCGCGCAGGCAACATCTGGTTTCATCATGCCAAGCCCCGGCGAAAAAAAAAAAAAGGACCGTCTCAATAACTCCGGCGACAGTCAACATACATAAGAGGAGTCAAAAAGAGAGGGACGAAAGAGGGTCCAGGGAAAGAGAGAAAAAAAAAGACCTGTAGTGGAAAAAGATGAGCGTCAGGATGGATATACTGCCTTACCATAGTTAAAGATCAGCTTCTAATCTGGACGGGGTCAAAAGGGACGTCTGTCTCCTCCATGGAGGAAAATCATCAAAAATGAGTAAAAAAAAATAAATGGAAAACGGGGGGGGGGAGTCCTGCGGCACAATAGAGGACGATAAGTAATGACTCAACTCACGATATTGGATAACTCCCTGCGTGGGACTGTCAAAGAAGAGGGACTTCGGCTCGAAAAGGGGCCTGTCTTCACTCTCAAAACTGGGCAGGAACGCTTCAACTGGGGGGGGGTCAACAGGGATAGGAATGGGGGGTGGGGTGTGTTTCGTACAAAAAAATTAAGGTATTCGAGGAAATCACCATCAAAGAAAGGGGCAAGGGCGTAAAAGCGTAAAAAATTGGTAACTTTCCAGAAAGGAAACTATACGACGAGGAAGGGAACACGAAGAGGCTTATTCTTGTAAACGCATAATGCTGCCGCTTTAGCTCGGGAAGCAAGAACTCCCGGAGGGATCGAAGAGCAAACGTGGGAGGGGGTGGGAAAAAGAAACTGCGGTCAGAAGAAAATGTTTCGTCGTTCCTGTCCGGAAAATGCGGGGAAAAACCTGTTCTGATATAAAAAAAGAGAGACGGCTCAGATGACCCACGAGAAAGAGGGTGAGTCAGGGTTGGAAAACTTATGGTGGTTAGGGGGGGGGGGTTGAAAGGTGCATTAAGACAGAAGATAGCGGCCACTCTTTGTGGATTCTATAACGTATAGTATCCTAATATCTCAAACCGAAGGGGGAAGGGGGACTCACAGCCCCTCGTTAAAACGTGGGTTTCAGGGGAACCGGGGAAATTCACATGCCTCTGGAATTTGAGAGGGGGGGGAGGGGAGGGCGGGGTCCTTCTGTGGAAAAAAAGAAAATTTCTGCTCTCTAAACGCGCGGAAACCCTAGGCCGCCCTCTAGCGGCGTTGTGCTGGTGGGGGATACAATAACAAAGACAAATCTTGTGTGAGGAAAAAAGGGCGGGAAGGAGCGCGGCCAGGGATCATCACCCGTGCGAACGGTGGTTTACTGTGGCTACCAATCGCACTCATTTCTTCGTCAATTGAGCCCTGCAAGAAGAAGCCTCCCGTACGATAGGTACAAAAAACAAACGGGAAAAGATGAAAAGAGGGAGCACGCTTTCGACTTGGGGAAGGAGGGCTGGGTTAATCGGGGGGGGGGGGGGGGGGGTGCATCGCGCAACGACTGCGCTTTTACTCGTACAGTGGTGTCGCAAAACGAATTCGGAAGCGAACGCCACTGAAAGGAGAAAATAGAATGGGGAATGAACCTGATGCAGGGGGGGTGGTGCCTGGCAAACGGCAAAAAAAAACCGGCCTTCTCTGCGCGATTCTCCCACATGGAGATAAGGAAAAGAACTCAGCAGGTCATATCAGATACCTTTAGGGACTTGCGCCAGGGGGAAGAATCAGCAAATGACCACCCCGTAAAGGCAGAGACGGGCTCCAGAAACGGAAAACTGGGATTGCTGTGGCTCCTTTCGTAAATAGGTCGAATTATTGGGGAATGCCGAGGTGGCATGAAACGACCTCGATATTTGCGCAGCACCTACAGTTGAGGACTGGATAGATGACTCAGAAAGAAGAAAAGGAAGGAAATGATCCCAGACTTGAAATGGGCTGGGTCGACTGGTTGCACTCACGGTGTCGTCGAGACCTGGAATGATTTAAACCAAGAAAGGTTTACTGATTTACTGGAAGGGAGGGAAAAGGAAACAGACTGGAAAGGGAGGGGGGGAAAAAAAACATTTCCGCGCTTAAATTTCAGGCAGTTTCTTAAAAACTCCAACGCGATGTTTGGAGACATCGGTTCAAAAACAACCTAGAATCTTAGAAGAAAAGACTAAAGAAACGAAGCTTGGGCTGCGTGTAGGTTAAAAAGGAGGGGAAGGGGGGGGTGAGCTCGAACGAGAACTCTCTCTTGCCATAGACCACCATATCGACTCGAAAACTTTGAATCTCGGTAGGCGTCGTTATAACAGAAAAAAAGAAAAACCTTTCGCATCGCGCAACGGTAGATGGAGGAGGAAACTGTCCACTCTAGAGGCGCACAGGAGACAAAAAGAAAAGAAACCGCGCCTCTTGGTTTCAAAAAGAAACGCTCACCTCGATCTCGCAAGCAAGTGTACCCGTGCCAGGAGAGTGGCCCAAATAGAGTAGAGCGTGTGCTCAATTAGGCGATCTCCGAAAAAACTAAAGAGTTCAGCGCAGGAAAAGGGAAAAAGAGGGGGGTTTGTTGGGGGGAGGAGCGCCAGCAGAACACAGGGTGTTTAGGGCCTTCGTGAACGCAGGCGAAAGAATGCCCTCCAGTGTCCTGGGGGGGGACACTTAAAAAGATGAACTTCGCTGCGATATGGAGTGGGCCTCTGGTTCCAAGAGAGGGGACCAAGAGGCAAGAATTAAGCCTCTCTGGAATTAAAAGATCCTAGTGATTTGTTGGTGTGGGGGGTAATAGATTGACCTACTGACGCAAGAAAAAGGGCAACAGAAGACCCG
>Ga0179593_1486924_pt1 | contig 10131 bp, 10 predicted proteins | sample CZODoug2_1_08_16_FD_185931 | JGI IMG/M metagenome (GOLD analysis project Ga0179593, IMG submission 185931) | Vadose zone soil fungal communities from Angelo Coast Range Reserve, California, USA - CZODoug2_1_08_16fungal (PacBio error correction) | ecosystem: Environmental > Terrestrial > Soil >...
AACTAAGAAGAAGCCAGCAAAATGGCCTTTCTGAGGGCTTCTGGAAATCGTGCGGCGGAGGGGAGACAGACGTGGCTGTGCTAAGCTCGTGATGGTTGAAATCGGGAAGTATAACTATGAATTTTTACTGAGAGGGGGCGCAAGCGGAAGTCCGATACCTGTTAAAAAGGATTGGGGTGTGCAGCGCATCAGAACGATCGAAATGGGGCCGGAGCAAGAAGCCCAAGAAAAAGTAAGTCTCAGAACCACTGGGAACCGAATTAGGAACATCTTCTAAGAAGGGCCCAGGTTGGCAAACATGAGGAGGGGACAGACTTCTTTACGGTGGGCGCTAACGACTTCAGGCCGTGCGAAAGAGAATGGCTCAGACAGATTCGAGAGACGGAAGTTGAGGCGCACCGTCTAAGCTCTGGACGCCGAAAAGAGTGACAAAAAAACGTGAGGGCTGCAAAACCAAATCAAAGTGGTAAAAGCCATCAAGCGGACAAGAGGAGAGGAGGTGGATGTAGCAAGACCCCAAAAAAATATGCGAAACTAAGGATGTAAAAAAGGAAAAAGGGGACTGTTATCGATTCTCGTGCAAAAGGATTGTGTTCAAAACAATCATGGGGCACGAGGGGAACTGGGCATCACACCCGAATTAAAACAATCTTGAGAAAACAGAAAACTCTCATACGCAATATGTTGTTTGCTTGAGTGTGGACACATCAAGAGGGAACGGAAGAAAGATGACTGAATTCACTTTGGGAAAAAACGACGCTGAGTCGAGCCAAAAGATTTGGTAAGTGGCAAGAGGCAAAGAAGGGGGACAAGTCCCCTGAAAAGAACCTATGGTTGGAGACCAATAAGGAGTCTAAAAGTATAAGAGGGATAGGGAGAACACCACGTTGGTGACCTTAAAAGGAATACGGTGAATTCAGGGGAGGAAGAGACGAAGTTTGATCAGCGGGAAGAGGGGTTGGAAGTGGATGAAAAAGTGACCGGGCGCGGAAGGATACTGGGACAATTTCAATAAACCCTCAAAGAAAAAAAAAGGGGCCGCGCAGCGGGGTGGGGGAGAGCAAAGAAAATCGATGTCAGGAGAAGGGCCAAGCTTAGGGGAATCACGAGTTTGAAAGCGGTGAGTTCGTGAGATTTAAGACTCGGCGGAGTGGAAAAAAGAAAAGAAAAAGTGGGGTGGGGTTTAAAAAAGAAGTGACCGGTCGCGGCGTTCTTGTTGAACAGAAAGTTTCAAAAAAGACTCCGGGACATCGAGGGGAAAAGGAGGGAAAAGCACAAAATGAACAAACAGATCATAAGCAAATTTCTGCAGACTCTAAAAAACAAAGAAATGCCATAGGCGCAGGGGGGTGGATTTACAAACAAAGGCCCCGTTGCCAGACAAAATGCGATAGAGTTCCAGGGGGGGGGGGTGAAGAACAAGGAGCTCCCCTTGCATTAGAGAATGACAATGGGAGGGAACATAGGGGGGGCAACTTGGATGTTCAAAAAAAAACTTTTAACTGGAAGGGGAGGCAAATTGGGGTGGAATCAAGGAAAAAAAGAGGGGAAAAATAAAGAGGGGGGGATCCGGCGGATGCGGAAAATGAACACCGGGGAGGGGTGCATCTGTGGGGAGATCGGGATGAGGAAGCAAAGGAACGCGATGGGGAGGCCGGGGGGTAGGTCGGAGTGAGGGCCGCGATCGGGGAACAATGAAGGAAAAGTGGGATGGGGTAGGACATCCAGATCGGAAAAGGGAGAGCAGTAAGGCCAATGCTCCCAGAGGGACAAGAAAGTGGGGAACAATGAAACGTTCCAGGGGTCATATGTGTGTCCGAGGCACGGGGGTGTCGGTGGCCGGGGGGGGGAAAAAAACCCAAGTCTGTGGGGGGGGGCTTGGCGAAGGAGCTTATACAAAAAGAGTAGGCAGACTCTCCAGAAAGACAATGGGCGGGAGGAAGTGGGGGAAAGAGAACTCAAGGTCCAGAGACTGAACGTAGCTCTCCCCAGGGGGTACAATCGGAAAAACTCTCTCAAATTCTCTCGCCACACTATTATCTTAAAAAGTCGATTTTCAGTCGGGCAAGGTGCGTCAGCTAAACGGGGTCGAAGTGCACGGAAGAATTGTGTCTTGGAAGGTGAAGTAGCCTAGGGGGGGGCTCTAGCTTAAGTCGGCCGTAAAGGAAGAAGTTGCAAAGAAAAATAAACCCCACCCCCTACACAAACCGGAGGGCGTTTTTGAAAAAAAGGCCCCCAGCACATCCCCAAGATGAAACTGGAACGGGTGTGAAGTAACTAACAGCTGGGGTCCTCTGGGAGAAAGACTATATCGATTAATAAGTGGCGGGCCGAAGTCTGTCCGGAAGCTAAACATAAAGGACGTAAACTCGCGGACTAAGCGCATAAAAAACACATAAAAGACGTCGCCTCTCATCTCGCGGGGCGACACGAGGGCACACTAGTCCTCAAGGGCAAAACGCAGTTTACCGTCACAAACAACTATCTTTTCAGATTCCCCCAGTTATAAACGGCATCACACAAAACGAGGTACAGCACCTTTATGCAAGCTCTCGGCTAAATGACTCAATGCCACAAGAGGAACTCAAAACTTGGGAAGGTCAAAAGCAAAGGGCGTGAAGTTTCCAAACGCACGCCAGAACATAGCTTTGCGGGCGGTGAATAAAAAAAAATCATGGTTTTTCCCTCAACAACATGCGGACTTCAATTATGAAAGGGCAGAAACCTACAGTAGGAGGGGCAATGGAGCTTTTGTTACGCGGACGGAAGGGGGGTTCGCATACTCGAGGACTTGGAAATGGGAGGGGGGGGGACACGAACCCGCCGGAATTGAAGGGAAACACCGGGCTGACCGAAAGACTTGAAAAGATGATCGGAAAATCAACGAGATACTTCGGGCACGCGCAGATAATAAAACCCGAAAAACAACAAGAAAAAAAAAAGCGATGGTCGAGGAACCCCGATCTTCCTCGATCATCAAAAATAGACAAACACAGAGGCGAGCAACTTAGGGACCAACAGTAGAATCAAGAGAGGATTTTAAAGTAGAAAGGGGGAGCCTAACACTGAAAAGAACAAAACACAACAATGAGGGGGACCCATGGGGAGGCCCGTGACCGGGGGACAACTTTGCAAGCGCAAACCGGGGGGGGGGGGAAGAAAGCCGGTTAACACGGAAAAAATGATGCTCAAATCGAAAAACTGGGGGGAAAGTCACAACCGTGGAGGGACGGAGGGATCCACTAGGGGGTGGAAGGATTGAACAAAATGGAAAAATGTGAAATTGCATTAACGAGAAGATAGCCATTCCTTCAGGACTCCACCGACGAGCATAGGGGTTAAATTCTTTGCCAACTTACCCTTAGAGTCAGAGATCAGTGGGGTTCGTGGGAAGAGATCAAAAGTCCATTTGTGCAGTAACAGGAAAAAATAAAAAGTCTGCGGAGGAAAGGACTGAAAAAGAACAGGGGGTCGCGCAAAACCTTAACAAGGAAAAAAACGAATAAGATCGTAAAAAGCACTTAACCAAAAGATAAACGAAAATTTGCTGGGGACCAAACGGGACACTAGGAAGAGTCTGCGGACAGTGTGGAGGGAGAACACCGGCCTAATTGTCATCAAGGGGGGCCCGGAAACGGGAACACAAGGGTTTACCAGAAACCGAGACGCGGCGCATTAAAGATTCAGAAAAAAAGACCGGGGGAAAAGAATAAATCAGCGGCCAGAATATCGCAGCAAAAATTGAAGAAAAACAAGAGGTCGAAAAAAGAAAGACAAAGTGGCGGAGATTTGAGTCTGTCTCTCTACAAAAAAAGAAAGCAGAAACCAAAAACAAATGGCGAGGAAATTGCTAAGAAAATAGTGCTACTGTAGGTTGAGGAAAGGACCTCTGGTTCAAAACAAAAAAAAATCTATGAAGAGACTGAGGGGAAGTGAGAAGAAAGGGAGGCAAGAGGACAGGTTGAAAAATCTGGGATCGAGAACTCAAAGCTCAGGACTCTAAATATCCTTTAAGGAGAAATAAAAATGGAAAATGGAACCGACGGGGGGGAGAACACGAAGGATCAATACAATCAACAGGCCAGGGGGTTGCACAACCAAGAAAGTTTCGGGGCAATTGCTAAGGTACAGTGGCCTAGAACGGCGATCTTCAGGCCTTCAGTGATAAAAAAAAAAAAAATCAATTGAATCCAGAAAGGAAAGGGCAACTTGAGTTTAAAGGGGGGGGGGGCTTCACTACACGGTTATCCCTACACATTCCTCAAAGCAATAAAGTGATATAAGTGCCTTTTCGCAAAAAGCAAAAACGCCACACAAATCTCAAGAGGGAGGGGGTAAACCCATTATCTCTCTATCACTGAATTGTTCATAAGGGGCAAAAGTGAAAGCGGAAAAAACGAAAAAGGCAAAAGGGAAAGCAGCATATCCGACAGGAGGTTGCGTGGGGGGGGGAAGGGTTGGAGGGGGAGAGCGTACAACTGCGCCCCGATCCAGGTAAAAGGGTTTAAAACGGAGAAGGTAGGTCTACTAAAAAGGGGGTCGGGCCGATAAAAAAGATGCGTTTAACAGGAAAATGCACGGGGGGAGACAGACTGGACAGGTGATATTCAAAAACGGGAGGCAGGCGCGATGACACCGTGGAGGAAAGGAAAAGGACGAAAAGTGATTCACAGCGTAATACCCGTCTGGCTCAAACAAAGCTTGCAGAGGGGATCGCCTTGCGCGGAAGCGAGTGGCAATTTAAAAAACCGAAAAAAAAGCGGCCGCGTGGAAAGGTGGCACGCCCGAAATCAAAAGTATCGATCTTGCAAGAGAGATCAACTTATTGGAGAGTTCTTAGGATGTTTAGGTAAATCGTCGTCAGAAACTGACGTGGGGAAGGGGGAAAGGACCCTGGAGGATGTGGGTGAGGGGGAACCCAAAAATGTGTCCAAAGCTCCGAAAGCCGATTGCATGAAGGCGGAAAGAAGCCGGAAAAACAAGGGCAGAGCAGTTGGATAAGTGGCAGGTCGATCAATGGGAACCAGACAGTAGAAAAGTCTAGATGCGAAGGGATGGGGGTATTTTCACCCAACAGAGGCCCTAACCTTGGCACACGGGCCAAATGGGAGGGAGATTTCCTGTCGGCAAGGGGTGGGAATCACACGGTACGACCTGTGCCGGTCTTACCAAATTGGGGAGGGTGGCCCTAGTAATGGTGGGAGAAGATAGCGGTACTTAGAGTCCAGAGGGTGAAGAAGAGCGAAACGGAGGGGAATAAGGAAAATCTAAGATTGGGGTTGAACGAAAGGAAAATGACGACATACTGCACATTGTGGAACACGTAGACAATATTCACGCAAGGGGCGCGAGATGTATAACTTCTGTTTGGGGTAACTGATCTTCAATAGTCGAAGCTACTCACCGGTGGGGGGATGATGTTCGATTCGTAGAGAGACAGATCGGCCAACCATTACTTAAACGGTATAAGGGGCCTCGAAAGGGCATCCATGACATTGTAGCCAGAACGGGACCAGTGACCGTTTGCAAGTTGGGGCAAGGTACCTGGGGGGGTGTCTGGGTTCGTTGTGGTGACAAAAAAAACACAGTCCCGTCTTGGGTGGAGTGCGGGGAGGAAGGGGAGTCGTAGTAGAAAGATACATGCGCGGAATATCAGGAAAAGTAAAGCCAAGTCTGGTGCGAATATTTAAAAACGTAAAAAGAAACGGGCGAAGTCAAAGGTCAGGAAAAGATGGCCCGGGGTGACTCGCCACTACTACACAACAATGTAAGGGAAAGATAAAGGAGAAAGGAAGGGGCGCAGCTACGGTGGGTCGGAGACGTGTCGGAGCCTTGTTCCCTTTAAAGGCCAAAGAAAAAAAAAAACCCAGAGTCGGGCTCGGAGTCGGAAAAAGTCCTCTTGTAGATACCGCCTTCAGAACCGCCCCCTCACACCCAACCGCCTTTTCGGGGGGGGAAAACTCAACTCGCCATACCAGGGGGGAAACTAGTACCCAAAGATGAAAACTGGGAAATTTGGTGGTAAAACTGACCAGGGCTTTATTGGGGTCCTTGGCCACGGCAAGGCTATATCGATGGAATAATTGCGGGCAGAGAGGAGCTTCCAGGAAAAAAAAAAGAATCAACCAAAAAAACAGCTGAGGAGAAAAAAGAGCAATGCCAAAAGACAGCAACCGAAAATCAGGGCCGCAGAAATCATCAGAAAAAAGGGTAAAGGTATAGCCAAACTTCCACCCCGATGAAAAGCGAACCTTTATTTCCGCTTACGAAAGGGGTCGAAAACAACTCTATGATTCGCAATTCCAAGCAGTTTCTTAACCACAAGGTCAGGGGACGTATCAGGCTATTCATCACAGGACGTCAAAGGAAAAATGGAAGAACAAACTGTTGGGGCTGACGCGCACAAGAAATAGGGGTAAAACCAGGCCCGAAGGAACATATAGACTTGGGGGGGGGAGGGAGGTAAAGGGCGGGCCGCAAGAGAGTTTGGGAAAAGAAAATCAGCGCATCTAAGAATTCGGGAATTGAAAATCGAAAAGCCAGCCCAACGTCCGCGGATTAAAAAAATGTTGGTGTGAGAGAAGGGGATGCTATGCTTCTGACAGATGCACGAGAGGGGGCCAAATTTGGAAATGGCGGGGGTCCCCAAACATTCAAAGCGGGCCAATTAAGTCAAAAAAAAAAAAAAAAAAAAAAAAAAAAAAAAAAAAAAAAAAAAAAAAAAAAAAAAAAAAAAAAAAAAAAAAAAAAAAAAAAAAAAAAAAAAAAAAAAAAAAAAAAAAAAAAAAAAAAAAAAAAAAAAAAAAAAAAAAAAAGAAAAAAAAAAAAAAAAAAAACCCACAAAGAAAAAACAAACCCCCAACCAACAACACACCCACCACCAACGGATGATGGCTCAGCCAAAATCTTAACCGCTGACAACGCCATCTCAAGAGCTGACTCAACGCGGGCAACTCTAGCCTCTCCTGCGCTGGCCCGGGAGCGGGGCCCATGCAGCGGCCTCTATGTTCGACCAAAAAAAAAAATTCATCTCACGAGAAAAGGCAAATCAGCGCACAAGATTCGGGCAGAAACTGTCGAGGAACGCACAGCGGAATCATAGCTAAAGATGGCATACAAACGACAGTACCAGATCCCGGCCACTCAAAACCATGAGGTTTGAAAACCGTCGGTTAGGGGACCGGGACGTGGACTCGCATTGGCAAGCGGAAAAATAGAACCCGCCACAACTGTGGGGAATAAAAGCGTCAAGTTTGTTTTTACCAAAAGCAGTGGTACTCGAGCGCGGAATTCGCCGGCTAGAAATGGGGGCCAACAGGACAAGCAAACGGGAGACTGCGATAGGTAAAAGCTCCACGCGTCAACATTGGAGGCGGGGGGGAAAAGACCAGCACAGTGTGAAAAAAGTGATGAACACGAAGGACGATATAGAAGCGACGGGGGCCTAAAGCCAAAAGGCGGGTAAGATAGCTGTGTTAGGGGGGGGGAGTCGGTGGGGGACACGAAAACAGTATCGCCTCAAGAGCAGTTAAAAGGCCGGCTAAACCCGTTCATAGGGAGGGCCAGCCCGAAAAACGAAGATCAAGCTCGGGCGGGGCGGACATGAGAAGTTAAAAGACAGGGGAGCGATGGCTGAAAGAAAAGGATTCAGGTACGGTCGAGAAAAGTTCCGACCGTCCAGAGGGCAAAACAAAAATGAGTTTCCAAAAAAGGGGAAAATACGTAAAAGGGGGAGCAAGAATGGTTAAAGGTTGAGTCTGGAACAACCGGCGCTGGGGAAGGGGGATTGACCTTGCAATTAAGAGGTGAGGGATCAGAGTGACACCAGAAGTGGTTAAAAAAAAAAGAAACCTGAACGATTTTGCCATCTAGTCAGAAAAAGCGGAAACGCAAGCAATCATAAGGCAGCGAACTCAGAAAGGAGTCCGAGAAATCCGAGCAGAGGAGGCAGCACCGGGTCAGAAGAAGGAGAAGTCAATTTGGCGGCTGAGAACTGCCTCAAAAGAAAAACAGAAACACGGATGTAGGAAAAGACGAGGAAAGAAAAGAAAGAAAGGGCACAAGGTTCTGGAGAAGGGGACAAAGATGAAAGAGGTGCTGGAGATCTTGTCAGCTGGGCTGGCACGACTAAAAGGGCTGTTGTGGGACGCAGATGGCGCCGAGGGTAGACTGGTCTACTAGAATGGGGAGAAAAGCGCAGGAAGAGGAGGGGGAAAATTCGGGGGGTGCAAACCGATCCCTCCGAGAATGCACTGCAGGATAAAGATGGGCCCCAGAGAACCGTTTAACGGAGCATCAAGAAAACCACTGTGAACCGCCTGCGACAGGATTCCGCAGGGAAAAAAGTTTTGGGGCACCCACAAAGGCGCGGGGAGACACGGATGGTGGGGAGCGATCGATGGGCTCAGACCCGAATTCATGGATTACCCTCCACCGGACTAGTGGAGAGACCAGTCTAAATCAGAAATCAAGCAAAGCAAATGCGTTGTGAGTCGAATCAAATACATGGAACTGGGAAGCTCTTAACCCACCAGAGCTGAAGTATGCATATAGAATACGGTGGCCGGGGGTAGAACACGACGGGAAAACCAAGCCAATGACTAGAAAAGCTCTGCGAACAGGATGAGATACTATTAGCTTTGGACATGAGAGGGGTTAAAGCAAGGTGCAAAATTGGGGATGGGACTTAAAAACAGAACACAAGGTAAAATTGAAAAAGCACTAAAGAGAAAAAGCAGAGTGGTCCTTGGGGCATGTTTGGTACAACATTATAATCAACGCCAAAAATTGGGAAACTGGGGTGGGAAAAAACGAGCTGCTTCTAAGGACCCAAGGATGGGTGACTTTTCGAAGAGACATGTAAGGAAAACTTTCCGCTGGACCTAAAACGATGTGTGAAAAATAATTAGTGGTTCAGTGAGTCAGCGTATATGCCTTTGTCCTAGACAAAGCGTGGGTGGTAATGACCTTCTAAATGAAGCTAGGAAGCTGGGCTAATCAAAGAGTGTGGCGAGAGGAGTGTCGCACTGGAAATGTGAAACCGGTACAGTTCGAGGGCAGATCGGGGGATTCGAAACAGACTGCCGCGAAAAAGGTGGGTTGCAAGCTCCATGAAATAAGACCTTATCTGGGGGAGGATATTAAAAAAATCTCTATCACATCTTTGAGCAAGTGTAGTTTAGACATCGGAGCTCTTCGTCACTCCTCGCAAGCTATCGGTTGGACCGGGGGTCCCGCCGCGGCTGTAAGGTCGTTTCACCCGCCCAGTAAACACGTCACTAGTAATAGTGATCTGTAACGGCCTCGTACATAGGAACCAACAGAGAATCTCGCTACTGTGGTGAAGCCAGGGCAGAGGCAATGTCAAAGAAAGGCTAGATGCGACGGAGGTTGGGGGGAGGGTCAAAATCATATTGAGGGGACCCCGCCCTCCGCCAATTGTCTCTAAGGGGAACCGGGGCGGCCATTGGGCCACAAACTGTAGAACGGGAATTGCGCGGAGGAACAAAAAGGGGTGAGGGGGAGCAGGTCAATTTTAGTAATGGACTTGGCCGGCTTGTCCGTAAGAGTGGAGGGTAATCGGTGTTGTATAAAGAAGAAACGGAGGGGAAAGAGAATAGAAGAGGAAGTGGGGGGGGGAACTTACGAACGTAAATTCTCAAACGGAAAACGATCGCTGGGTGGGAACTTGCTTAACAGAGGAAAGTGAAATGCGAGGATGAAAATGGTAGAGCCAGATTTGAGGCCGGAGCCGGAAGGAACGAACGATGCAGCGGCGTGGGTTAGGAATGGGGAGCCCAAAATCAAGCACCCGCCCTTCCTGGAGAGAGGTGATCAGGCCGTCTCCCATAGGAAACACGAAAGGTGAACCCCTGAAAAATCCAAGGTTCTAATGGGGGGAATGGTGCATGTGGCGGTCTTGTTGACCTGGGGTGGGCCAAAATCAAAGGCCCGAAAAAAACCTTTGGGTAGGGCGTTGGGCGTGCCGAAGTCGTAGCTGCAAGACATCTGCGGAACCAGGCAAGCGACGAAGCCAACGTCGTGGGCGAGGCGATTTGGTGGAAAAAGAAAAAAAGACCAAGAGCACACCTTAAGACAACGAGGGGATTCGCCCATTTTTGAAACGGCCCG
>Ga0179593_1571399_pt1 | contig 10131 bp, 9 predicted proteins | sample CZODoug2_1_08_16_FD_185931 | JGI IMG/M metagenome (GOLD analysis project Ga0179593, IMG submission 185931) | Vadose zone soil fungal communities from Angelo Coast Range Reserve, California, USA - CZODoug2_1_08_16fungal (PacBio error correction) | ecosystem: Environmental > Terrestrial > Soil >...
CACCACGGTCATAAAGCCGCTTCGTACGGTTCTCGCAAAAAAGGAGAACTGTGCTGGCCGGGGATAAAAAAAAAAAAAGAGCCCCAAAACGAAGTACGAATGGACCCATACGGCCATTCGTGCGCGCGGGCGGGAAAAAACGAGTCAAGATGCAAGGAGGAGCAGAGACCGCTCGGAGACACTGATGGGATAGACAGCACGAGACAGAGCAAGACACGGGAAACCGAGCGGGGAAAGGAACGCCGGTGCAGAAAAAACCAATCAGAGGGGCATGCACCTTGGACGTTCCCAACCGGGTCCAGGCGGTACTGGTAGCGCGGTCGGGGGGTGGGGAGAACAGGAAAGCAATTACTCCACGGTAAAAAGTGAAGCGATAGGTCATGATCGAAAAGGCTGTGCGGGATATACGAGGCAAGGGCCAGACGAAAACAAAAAGGGAAAACAGGTTCGGAAGAAGATGTTTTTGGAGGAGAAAACCCGAGCGGGCAGGAGGGGGGGGATTGCCATGGACTTGAACCTACGATCTTTGAGGGGGCAAATCTGCTGACGGAGACCGGGCGTCCGTGTTTTTCCAACTGGGGGGAATTTTTACAGGGCAAACCTACTCTCGCGGCAAGAAGGGGGGCACTTTTTCGTCGTCAGAAGTGTACGCGTGCAGGCGCAAAGAGATCCTGAGAGGGCCAACCGGCACAACCTAAACCTGGTGTGGAAAAGACTTCGCAACATACATCTGGCTGCGCAGGAAATGGCGAGTGCACAGGAATAAAAGGACCTTCCACTGGAACGGAGGAGGGCGCCGGGAACGACGCCCTGTACTACCCAAAGGTCACAAGGAGCATAAGGGACCTATAGGCGCATCACGTCCCGCGCCACAAGGAGAAAAACGCGCATCCCCCTCCTCTAAAACGCATCCTGTTCACAAGGTACGACTTCGAAAGACGGAAGAAACCCTGGGTTTCGGGGAGCCGACCATGGCAATTGGGGGAAACGTTAATCGAGTTCGAGGGACCGCTGCGAGGGAACAGTAAAAAAAAAAGAGTCCTCGCTCCTGAGAGGGAGGGGAAAAGAGGGAGCGGTGCGGACAGGGCTGAGCCACGTAAGGAGGCAAGAAGAACTTCATGCTTCCGAGGGGTGCTCCCCTATATAGGTCCTTCGCGGAGGGACCAGGGCGATTGGATAGCTTCCCCCTCGGGGAGTCATGAGAAAGCAAACCATCCTATGCCAGCTGTCGCCAAACACAGAAAAAAGGGGGGCACAGCCCTCGTCAGATAAAGAAACTAAAGGTATGTGCCACCTTGAGGGGAAGCCTTCGCTCAGAGAAAAACAAAATCGGCGTCTTTTAGAATATGTCGTGCACCCTGAGCTGGGATGAGGCGTCCGCGGGGAGGGCTCTGATCAGCCTCAGGGAAAAAGGGAGATGCCGGTGATGGTCGTGTGCACAACGGGGGGGGAACGGACATCAGCAGAAGGTTCTCCTCATCGCGTTGGCACCATGAAGTCAATTTCCTTGCCCAGGGGGGGGGAGGAAAGAAGGAAGGTGGGAGAGCATGGAGTATGTCGGGAGGGGAAACGCCGAAAAAGGGTGGAAAAGTCCCTGCTACCGATCGGCTACACCAGAAGTCGTATCCTTTCAAGTGGGCTCGCGGGAGCCATGGGGGGACAAAAAGTACCTGGGGGAGGATAGATCTGGTGGGGGAACCCGCAGAATCTTAAGCAGACAGTTCCGGCTCGGAAGTGTGAATCCCCGAAGGAAAACGCGGATCGAAAATGGGGAAAATAAAAAGGGAAAAGCTTCCAGCGTACGTGGGTCACCTATGCGAGAATGCCTTTCCTGATAGGCAATCTTCTGAACGCAACGCGGGGATGCCAGACGGTAAGGAGGGACCCAGCGTCCTCGGGGAAGAGCGTCCTCTGGCACACGCGAAACTGACAAGGGCCCATGTGGTCGTTAAATCGGCAGCAGGACTTTAAGAGCTCGCAACGGAGGGAGATGTAAAAAAACGCCTAGCCGGCTGTGCCGGAAGGGGGGGCCAAGGAAGCCGGCGGGAAGGAAGCGGGGGGCCACTCTGGAAAACCGTACGGAGAGTCGGCGCGGAACATAGGGAATCCTATAAAAAGGGTGTTCAGGGGAGAGGCTTATCGAGCAAAGTACACCGCGACGCCGGCCAACTCTCGGTGCAGCAAGGGCTAAAAGGAGATTTTTTGATTGAGGAACACGAGAATTGCGGTCACAATCGGCGCAGCATACCAGTGGAAGAAGGCGAGCGACGAGGCTAGCACAAAAGGTCATCTTTAGTTGTTTTGAGGTCGGCTCATGACTCCAGGGAGGAAGAACTGATTTCGTCGAACTCAAACACGCTGTTCCAGAGGAGGAGAAGGAAGGGGGAGCCACTTCAGAAGAGAGGACTCCGGGTAGACTCCGAAAGGAGGGGGGCCGTTCTCCGATTGCAAATGAGCCCTTTCCTCAGGAGCGTGAGGGGTCGATCCAGGGGGAAAAGCCAGGGTAGTCATTTGGGCGATGGAACGGTGAACAAAAAGGCGCGCGCCACAAAAGGGTTTTCGTCTCGAATTGGAAAGGGAGTAAAATGCGTCTGCGTTGGAGGGCGAGTATGAGTAATGGAGACCTTGGTGGCGTAGGACTCTTGAGGAGGAGCTCGAAAATGCTCCAGACTAAAAGGGAGGAAGAGACGACGTTCTTCTTCGTCCCTTCACTTAAGCGTTAATTTCAGGACAGGCTTATCACTTATACTTCCTCTTGTCTCGTCCCATCTCTCTTCGGCCTCTTCTTGCCAGTTGCGTAGGTTCTTCAAAGATCTCTGGAGTCACGGCAGGAAAGGGCGGCGGCATCGGGCCGTGCCGAGGAAAGGTACGCCACCAAGAAGGCACGAAAAGGCTCCCGCGAGTGACCCTGAGGTCCGTTAAATGGAGGTCGAAGCAGGGGGGGGAGACGAAGGAAAAGCCGGTAGCCGAACATCTGGGCAATTCAATACCGGAACTCTCGGGGAAACCCATCAGACGTCGAAAAAGAAAGCGGATTGTGTATGGCAGGGGTTTCGTCTTTCCTGATGAGAGCGGTTCCCAGCGCCCGGGACCCGATCCAGCAAGAGTGACCTTTTGTCAGCAGGGGAGTCTCCACGCAAAGGCGATACGGACCGATATATTAAAAAGGTTGGCTGACGAAAAAAAAGGGGCATCCCGACTGGGGCTAGGGGAGAATCCTCTTCGGGACCGGAGGGCGGGGGGCTTACTGGGACGCCTACATCCCTAGGAAAGGGAAAATTCTCTCGTCAAAACAGATGGGAAAGACGGGGGGGGGAAGCGAAGGGAGTTTAAAGGTAGCCATCCTGGGGAATTGTTGGGGGGGCTCTTGTGACCGAGAGTCTCCTCGGTGACGGTCGAGAAATCGCAAAAGCGTCTGGAATGAACCGTGAACAGAGTCTCACTACAAAACGGAGGGAAGAGAGAAGATTTACTTCCGACCCTCTTGCTTCAATTTCATCACGACCATAGGAAAATGAGAAATTGCTGCCCGAAAAACCAAGATCCCAAAAAAGGAAAAAAAAACCCGAGCGAGGAGTACATTCTAACGCGGTTCGCAGCACCCAGTATAATTGCACAGCGAGCAGATAAGGGGACGAGAAGTGTCCAGGAAGGAGTGCTGTGTACAGATACAAATAAGGCCACGCGCCCATCGCCGTAAAGAAGGAGGCGCCGACGCGCGCCAAACCCAGTGGGAAGTGCCCCTTTTGGTGCAAAGACCCCGGGTCAAAAAGGGGCGGGGCAGGTACTGTTATCGGAGGGTGGAGAAACCAGCTGACGAAACGTTCCTAATGGCGGCCGGTCCTTTCGGCAAGGGACCGGCGCTGGATATAGCGAAAAGCATCGGCCAGCAAAAATCAGTGCCCGAAAGTCCGCGAGACGCAATTTGTTGAGGTGACACCGGAGCGGGCCTGGAGGAGGCCATTGAATTGTTCAAAAGTTCGGCGATCTTCTTCCTTAGGAACAACTGCTTCGACCGCATTGTCAGGTTACGGCTACTCAGCGGGGGTACAGAGTCAGGCCGAGAAAAGAGGCAATGTCGGTCTCGCGGGGTGTTTCCAAGGTGGGTCGGCTCCCGGCGTCGTCAAGGAGATAAAGCCAGCGCAACCGAAAGAACCAGAACTGGAAAGCCGTCCGCACAATCCGCAATATCGCTAATGAGAGAAAAGGGGCCTAGAAAGGCGTGACCGAAAAATGTCCTGCCCCTGGAAAGCGTGCATGAGGACGGGCCTAAGCTTTACTAAGGAACTTCAAGTCATGGAGCGGAAAAAATAAGAAGTAAGCAGAAACGCGTCCCAATACGCCAAAGAACCAAATTACCGGGGCCCTCGCCGGCTCCAAAACAAAGCTTTCAACCGAAGACTTCGCGAACCCGACGCAGACGAAACCCTGGGTGTCGAGCGCCCGACCATGTCATTTGGAAACGTTATCGATTTGAAGGACTTCTAAAAAAAAGACACGGAAATGAGACCAAGAAGGCGAAAGGCTCATCTGGAAAAAAGGGGAGCACAGGAGACCCACTACAGGAATCTCAAACGAGACGGCAATGCCTGGAGTGGCTCCAGACTGCCCCTCGCTTAAAAGCGAGTTCGAATCCAGGAAAGACAGCGGGGAGTCAAGCAAACCATCCTCAGAAGAAGGAAGGGGGGTGGCCACGTCGATGGAAGACGTCGTCCACGGTTAGTCGGAAACGTCCGTGTGGGACAAGGCTCAGGACACAAATCTCGGAGGGTTATACGCCGCGCCCAGGAAGGGTGCGCTTCGCGGTGGCTCTCAGCCTCACGCCGCAAAACGCCTCAGGATGGGGAGGGCGCGTGGGGAAAACGAGGACGATCATCCTTTACTGCTCCATCACAGCGTGGAATGAATCACAGCCTCGCTAGGGCACAGGCCTTGGGAGGGGAAAATACGTGCCTAGGGGGGTCGTATAAAGAAGGACGCCAGAGAGGGAGGGGGATTCTTCCCAGATAGACGAAACCATGGGCCCGGTGACGGGGCAGTCTCGTGTTTCCTCTGGAATGCTAGTATAAAGGACTGGAGACCGAACCGGGATCTGGGGGGTGCGTGACACCCGAAGATTCTTATAAGGCAGGTCAGGCCGTGTCGCATCGGTGACATCAACGTACGCGTATCGGAGACAACAACAACGGAGGTCGGAGGCGAGCCCGCGTAGTGAGAAACCGAAGGACGAGTCCGGCCTGTAACAGACCTTTTGTAAAAGAAAAAATCGCTACGATAACGGTAAGCACCCATCGGTCTCGTAGAACGACCAGAAAAGAACCGGCGAAACTGGACCGGCCAGGGGTAATCCGGACAGGGACTTCACGGCGAGGGCGGCGCAACGTACACCCAGAACACCGATCACTGCCAAGCTGGAAGGGAATTCTGGGCAGGAAGCGCGCTGTGTCATGGGCCACGCGAGGGGAGCCCCGTAACGGTCACGTCGGCCGTGACACACTAAGTTCGAACCAGCCTGATCGGGGGAGGGGAGAGAAGGAATCGAGCCTCAAAACACAGAAGGGAGGACCTCCACGCTCGGTGACAGCAAGGCGAACATCGCCGATTTTTGTGATGCACGATAATGCTGTAAAACAAGGACGTTGCGCCGGGGGGGAACCCCCGCTCGTCTGCGGCACGAGGCACACAGACTGTTTGGAGAGGGTGGCTAGCTCATTACGACTCCCGCTGGAGTAAAGACGGGGGTCGAACATCTCTGTTCAAAGACTAAGTGAAAGGCTATGGTTATCAAGCAAGCATTGCCTTCTCGGGGGCCGTAAGTGGCTTGCCTGCAAAGGGCGTGCCGCCGTCTCCGGTGGGGAAAAAGCCGGAGATGAGCAACTCGGCGGGACCTGGGGAGGGGGAACTCCGTTTTAAATCCAGCGAGGAAGTGCGAACCCTCGAAAAAGGGAGATTGACAGGGTGAGGAGAGAACCCAGGCGTTTTCTTCGAGGGGAGGAGGGAGTGAAGGAGTTTGGGTGGTGGGAAATTTGTGGAGTCCGGGGAGGTATTTGAGAGACGCTTATGGAGAAGAGAGGGGACCCCTGCTCCATTCTCTGATATAAGGAGACGGCCTTGGGGGCGTCAGCGGGCGTGAGGAAGGACAGGGTCTGAGTGCTCACGTTTTCTCAGGAAGTTTCGATCGGGAACGATGATGGTCGGGCTAATGTCAGGAACCCAGTTAGGGTAGTAAAAAAAGGGCCAGAAAAAAGACAGACTGTGGCGGACAAAAAGAGAAAAAATGTGCCCAACGACCTGCAGGCCGCTAGAGGCCCGCGGGGGAACGGGTAAATTACAATGCGTCAACAAGTTATACGAAGGCCATCATCGAAGGTGGTGAAACAATGTCCAAAACTAAAAGAGGGGGAACCAGAAATGCGTGAGAAAACGGATTGGTAGGCAAGAGTGGAGTCTTGCCGATGAGTGCAAGGATCCATCGCCGGAGGAGATGACGGGCCTCAAGAAGGGGGGGCTTTTTCCCTGTGTCCACACGAGTACAAGGCGATACCAGTACCGAGTTCGACCGGTGACAAGGGCTTGGGTTTTGGGAAGGAGTTGGCATCCTCGCGTTAAACGAGGGGCGTGCGTGGAAGGAAGGGGGGAAAAGTCTCAATACTACATCGGATTCCTGACTTCTCGCGGAGGAGACCTCTGTTGCAATCGAAGGCGCCCGCCGCGGAGGGTTAATCGGGGGAGAGGGATCTTTACCAACGGGGGTTGGCTCTGGGGGACCGGCAGCACTTCCTCGTGAAAAAACGAGAAAGGACGCCTGAAGGCAGGCTGGAGGCGTTATAACTGGGGCAAAAACAACACCAAAAGGGGATTATGAGGGAAAGTATTCGATAACAAAGGGGGACCAGACCGCCTGTCGTCGATCGGACTACAGCGTACGAGGAGAAGGGCCCAGTTCAAAAGCCCAAAGGGGGAGGAGAGGGTAAATCTCCAGAGGAGGGGGAGGGCTCGCCACATTAAGATGACAGAGGGGAGCATAGACAGCTATGAAATGAATGACATTGATTCTTTAACACGACCAGTTAAGCCCACGCAGAAAAGTCCCCACGCTAGGCTCCGCGAACGCCGGAAGGAAGGGGGAGGCCTTGGGAAGTAGATGTCCGGGACCGCCGGTTTCGTTGGAGAAAGCGGGACCCACTTTAACAAAGGGAAAAGGCATGATCGAAGAAAGGCGCTGGTAGTATAAACGAAGAAAACTCGGACTCGCACAATCCGGGGAACTTTTCGAAGCCTTGATGGGTCGATCCCCGAGCGGGGAAAGGGAGGAGGACCATGGAATTGTTATCAGCGTTTCGGAATGATGGCCTTCGGGAAGAAGAAAGCAGGTCATTTACGGAACACTCAGCGGGGAGGGGCCACCTCAGGGAGGGACCGAGCAGTCGGGGCCGTGGCGGACGTACCGGACGGTCGGCCGGAGAGAAAGCTCACCGCCGACTACAGAAAGGGGAAGCCTTCGCCCTCAAATAAAACATCGTTAAAACGATCGACTGAGAAGGCGGAGGAAAAAGGCAACCGGCAAAAGGCCGCATTAAAGGTACGATCGGCGTCTAGAGGGGAAGGGAAAAGAGCATGGATCGAAAATCGATTGTCGCAATAGAGGGGGAAAAAGCCCAGCCAAGGCAAAGAAATCATCCTCGCTCCAACGAAGCCTCTGTCACTGAACTCTCTATAGAACAGTCCACGAAACCTGGGTTGGGAAGTGCGCTCCTACCAGTGAGGCAACAGTTAAGAGGGGGAGAAAGGAAAGAACTCGGGAACCGGTCGAAAGAAAAAATGCGAACAATTTGGAGGGGAAGCGGAGACGGGCGGCAACGAAGAGGGGGGGGGAGCCACTTACCAGTTTCATAGAGACGGCAATGCTGCAAATACCCATAGCCTTCCTTCAAGGGGGGGAACCGCGAGGGGAAGGGAATCCGAGGAAAGGAAGAACCAAACCATAATCATGAATCTGTCTAAAACCCTTTGTGGTGCCTAAGAAAATCGTCGATCGCCGAGCGGCGGCCACTGGGAGCCACTCAAACGTCCGGGTGACAAGTGCAGCGCAAATCGGCGCTTTTATAAGCCCGGAAAAAAGACGTGGCCTGCTGCGGCAGGAAAGGGAGGGGAGCTCGAGACTCAAAAAGCTCATGATGGCCGGCGTGGTGGAAAGCGTCCGACGATCGACCCGGTGGGACAACATCATCGCGTAACAGGAAGCACAGCCGGGGAGATGAAAGGGAAAGACGCCGAGGGAGGGTTGTTCGAGCAATGCTTTTGCCGTGGCGGCCAACGCTCGGCAGTGAAAAGTGAGGACGATAGGAAAGGCCAGGGTGGTCGCATCAGGGCCGGTCCTTTTCCTATGTCAGGACTACGAAGATGGGGCCAGCCTTACCGGATCTGTAGCTATTTGTGGAAGTTCTCACTCCCGAGATGCGGAGGGAAACTCTACTAGGGGGGGGGTACCCTCACGAAAGCGGGATCTAGAGAAACAACAACAACGAGATGAGTGAAGAGAGTTATCCCGCTTAAAGAAAGGGTTCACCGAAAGAAGGCCTGTCTCAGGAAGAACAAACTAACTAGAAAGGAAAGGTTGCCCCATCTTCCTCGTATAAAGCGCCATCTTAACCCGTCGAAAAAGCCGCCATGGGTTTCCGAAAAACAGGGACTTTCACGTCAAGAGGGGAGAAGAAAGGGCAGCAACGAAAGTCCAGGGAGGAAATTGAATTGAAGGAGGGGGGGTGCTTCATGTTCCACGCTATGATGAAGACCTTAACTGTCTTATGGCGTCAAGGGGGTGGGGCCCACACTCTACCGGAACAAGATTAGGGGGGTAAGGTCGGAGAGACGGGAAAGACAACATCCACTCTCTGTTGCCGAACAAGATTAACATCGAAGTTTGGATTGCCTCTGACGAGGCGGTCACACAAAGAAAAGACAAGAAGTCTGTGGGAGAAGATAGACGAGGCTGAGCACAAAAAGGTGGGACTTAAGTGGGCTTCGTTGAGGGAGGGTCCCCTCTGGAGGAAGACGGGTGAACTCGCGGTACAAAAAGAAGGGAAGGCTATGGGGAGAAGGCAAGCATTGCAGGAGGGGCCTGGAAGCTCCGACTTCTTGCCCGCAAGGGGGCAAAAAAGATGAGAACTTTAGGGAAAAAAGGAAGGATCCAAAGGTACCACACGCGCGATGAGGGAAAAATAACTCGATAACGGTGCCTCAAGATTGAGGGTCGTCGCGCACGAAACCAAGGAGTGTCTCTCTGTAGGTAGAAGTAGTAGCGGGAAGCGGCTGAGGGGGAAAGAAGGGGAATGAAGGGGGGATCCGTGGGTCGTATTTGGGGGGACGGCTGATGCCGAAAGCTCGAGAGACCAGCTCTTGAAGATGACTAGAAAGTAGGCTCGTCCCCTTAAAGAGGCTTTTGCAGGGCAAGGGGGCCGACAAGCCACCCTCTCTCTCTTCACATTGGGGGGATTTCGGCAGGGGAGATTGCGGGATTCAAACGACGGGGTAGTCGGCTGTGAAAGGGAAGGGATCGAAATACTACCTCGCCTACCAACCTGAAGGAAGAAAAAACATTTGCACAACTGCTCGAAAGGGCGAGAGCCCTCTGAGGCAAGTCAATGACAATGGAAGTCAGGGTAGACAGCAGCAGGAGCCGAAAAGGTCCATCATTCCAATTCCCGTGGACCTCTCGGGGTCGGAAGCAGGCAAGGACCATTCCATGGGAGGGAGGGGGTTCGTCATGGGCGGTATATCCCGAGGAATGCAGCCTATCATTGACGCATCGTTACCGGTCACTGGTCCCTGTGAACACCGAAAACCGGCGATACCAAGATATATGAACGGTTGTGACAGGGAGGGCCAAACTAGGGGGGTTCCTCCGAGGGATCCTTTAGGAACCGTATTGCGAGGGGCCTTACTGTTCGGCTCTGAGAGCATCAATGCTTGAAAGATTAAGAGGATCCTCCTGTGCGCTAACTGTGGGAACTCCCGAGACGACAGGATATGGGAGCGCATCGAGGGGTGGTTGTGGCGCTTGTGGGGAAAAAAAAAGCATTCGAAGCGTGATTGGTCGTAAAAGGCCGAAGGCGGGCTGGAAAGTGGTTT
>Ga0179593_1586629_pt1 | contig 10131 bp, 13 predicted proteins | sample CZODoug2_1_08_16_FD_185931 | JGI IMG/M metagenome (GOLD analysis project Ga0179593, IMG submission 185931) | Vadose zone soil fungal communities from Angelo Coast Range Reserve, California, USA - CZODoug2_1_08_16fungal (PacBio error correction) | ecosystem: Environmental > Terrestrial > Soil >...
ATGAGCCGGGGTATGACCTTAGCGGCCGGCGCGTTTAAAATATCATGGGTTGAGCGAAGGGGGCAAGGTGGAAGCGCCGGCAGCGGTAGAAATCCACAAAATTAAAGGCTCAATAGCAAGGCGGTCGATCGACTACGAGCGACTAAGGTCCTGAATTAAGACTAAGCCCAGGAAACATAAGGGGGTTGGTATCGAGACGCGTGTGTGTGGGTGTGTGTCTGTGAGAAACAGTCTAGAAAAATAGCTTCTGGGATTCCCACAACAACGGAGGAGGCGGCGGGGTAGTTTTGTCAGAAATAAGGCTTTTTGCAGGTCAAGGCGATTCTCGAAAAAAACGTGATGCGAAGGAGGCGCGAAACGGAAACGGGGAAAAAGGACGAAGTAAGTGTCCGGAGGAATCTCCTGTCATCGCCTTACCGGTGGCGTATAGCGGGCTCTAGGTGACTCTCAAGGACCCCGCGCTGGAAGAGGGCAAAAAGGCCATGTCGCGAACCAAAGCGCATGCGACGCCTCAAGCTCCGAGAAATGACAGGGAGAGAAGCGCAGGATGGACAGAGGTAAAAAAGAGACGCGAGGCGAAGAAAGGGTGGTCGGACTCTTCGGGCGGACACAAGTGAGAAGCGCCAAAGAGGCCTTCTAAGCTTTTGAAGGGGGGGCGCAGAATTTACAATATGCGAGCAGATGAAAAAGAGAGTGAATCGGCGCTTAGAACACAGAGTGACTTTAATTGATTGTGGTTGAAGATACGTATTCTGGAAAGGGGGCTGACCGGGGGAGCATTAACCTTGGGAAGACTGAAATCTAGTGATGGGACTAGACGGGGGGAAAATCTATTTAAATGGGAAATGTCAGAAGGCGTTTCATGTAGGAAGAAAGTTTTCGGGACGCGGGGCAGAATTGGGCCGATGAGGATGGTGGTGCGAAATAGGGACTACGTCTTCTCGATGGATCAGATATTCGACGTAAAACTTTCTAGAGGAAGGATCAGTGGAGCCGACGACTCAAAGGTTCCAAAAAAACGTCTGCACGGCAAGAAACGGTTTATTCCTGGGGGGGTGTCCTCCTATAACATGAGGGAGGGGAACGGGTTCATCACGACAAGAACACAAATCTACTCATAGGGCCCACAAGCTAAAGGGGAGGGGGGGGGTGGCCGGGGGGGGGGTTGAAACATTCGGAGAAGATCAAGCAGGAACCTGGAAAAAATCGGGAAAGAAAATAGGAGGAGGACACAAGAAGGTAACGAACGAAAATGGTGTCCGAGCATTGTTCAAGGAAATATTAGGGCGCAAAGCTAATGACCGGAAGAAAAATCTGACCAAGGAGAAAACGGGCTGGGGAAAACTCACATAACGACGTATTGAAAACTAGAACCCACGCGCGGGAAAAAGATGGGGGGGGTTCGAGACACCACTTCGGGAAGCCTAGTTGAATCAAATAAAACAGCGGGGAACTGCAGTCGCAAGCTAAAAAAAGAGGGACGTCTGGGGGCCAAGTCAGGGGGCGGGGGGGGGGGTGGGGCTGAGACTTTCGGTGGGCGGGCGGAGGGGTGCGTACCTGTGCGGGACGGGGGGAGTGGGGGGGGCGGGTAAAAATGGGGGGGGGGTCGAATCGCGTGGCGGAGGGGGGTGGGGGTGGGGGGTGAAGGGCGCGTGTTCGAAGGGGGGGGGGGGGGGGGGGGGGGGGGGGGTGGTGTGGATGTGATGGGGGGGAGGGGTGGGGGGTTGAAGTGTGTTGTGGAGATCGGGGGGTGGGGGGGGGGGATTACGTAGAGTGCGTCCCCCACGTTCTTAACCCTTTCAAAAAAAAAACACCCTCTTCGGCAGTCCACTTTCTTGCCAGTGGTTCAGAAAACAGGGGGGGCATCCCAACACTGGGGATCTCAGGCCAAGGGGAAGGGGAGGTCCTTTCGAATCAAGAAGTAGAAAACCCAGAGAAAAATCAAAAAAAGCGAGAGGATGACACAGAGAGAGTGTATTATAAAACATCGCGGAGGACGTACCTTATTGAAGAGGGGCGAAGGGGCCGGGGGACCAGAAAAGAAAGCAGTTCGGTTAACTTTTTTATTTGTTGTATGGCACGCAGGTTTCAGTATACCAGCGTTATTGTCGACCCACAAAGGGAAAGCGCTAGGGAAAGGGAAAAAAACGCCATAAAAAGAAAGCGGTCGGGACAAACAAAAAGTGGACGAAAAAGGGCGGGAAGATTTCCGTTCGTTGTAGAGGCGGAGTCTTAAACATGAAAGGATGGACAACGCATACGGAGGTATTAAATACAGGGTGTAAAGATTCGAAAAAAAAACCGAACTCGGGGGACGACTAGGGATGAGTCATCTATGTTTGGACAAATGGTGCGTCGTTTACAACAATGCGGAAGATCAGCTCTCCGGGACGGTGGGAAGTGGGGGGGGGGGGGAGGGCGAGGGGGGTGGCGTGGGTGCGGGCGTGGTCAGGCGGGGGGCGCCGGGGAGGGGGGGTGGGTGCGGGGAAAGGGGAGGGGGGGTAAGAGGGGCGCGGGGGGGGCGGGATGGAGCTTGGGGGGGATACACAACACATTTTAAGGCTTGTATGGAAGGCTTGAAATAAAAGAAAGCGCAGAACACGTGGGGGAGATGGTGGGGGGGCAAAGTCATTCCTTAAATTTGTTATCTATTAGAAGGGGGTGTTAGTTAGTTAATTGTAAAAAAGACGGATTTTACGGGGGAGGGGGTTCGGCGAAAGGGATTCTCACGGGGGGGACAGCACCCGGAACGTTGCAACTCTGGTGTGTGATGGCTCTAGAAACCGGAGTGGCGTTTACAGGAAAAGGAAAGGGGAGAAATTGTCTACTCTGGAAAGGAGGATTACTAAAATTATGGAAGTACAGTAGCGGCTCTAGGGCTCTACCAAACTCATAAGAAAAGGGAAGGCAAAAAAGAGATGTGGAATTTAAACGGGAGAAGGAGAGTGGGCTAAAGACATTCCTTACTAAAATTCGAGTTACGGGGAAAAGAAAAATCGACCTGGACTGACGAAAAAGGGTGGTCTCTCACTGTCTCGTGCACAAGAAACGCCGGGGTAGGAAGTGAAGCAGTACTACATGCGGCGAAAATTAGAAAAGGCTGAGAGGACCGGCCTTAATCACAAAAGCTCAGCTGCACACCGTTAGGGTGATCCTGAGGAACAAAAACAAGGCAAAAAATACAAAAAGGCGTGGTCGCTAAATGTCCTTTTTCGGCCGAGGGAGGTGGGGAATTTTCAGGCAAGAACCGGTCGCGAGAGTTCAAGCAGGGGAGTCTTCCCTAAGGGGGCTTATAAGGATCGACAGATCGGTCCTTTAATACATGTCTTGGGGGGGCTGGTATTTCATCCGTCCGTATGAAGCGCCATAGGCCAGAGTTGGGACTTCTTCAAAGAAAAAAGGCTGTTTCGGAGGCGTAAGTCAATGGGGGAGGGAATGCGCGACAAAAGACAGCCCTAAAGGATGCAAAAACACGCAAATCAAGAACACGCGGACCACCGTTCTAGGAAGGTAAGGGTGACGATACTACATAAACAGTGAATTGTGCCCGGCTACTTTGGGAAGGATCCATGGGCAGGGTAAAGCAGAAAGGGAAAAGGGGTCGAAGCGGGAGGCAAGCGGAAGCTAAACCAAAGCCTTACCTAAAAAGAGTAAGAAAGCAGAGATAAAAGGGGGTGGGGGGGTGTGGAATATAGAGATAGGGTAACGCGTACTATCGGTAATGCTGGGTTTCTGCGGAAGCAGGGGGGGGGCGGGGTCGCCGAAGATTAGTTCCAGAAAAGTTCGCCATCTGAGAGATAAGACTTGCATTACGTGGGAGAAGGTTCGCACTAAAAGGTTCCAGGGTCATTTGAAGGGACTGTTCATAAGGGGGAGGGGGAACTGATAAAGGGCTGGCAGAGAATAAACCGTGGAAGGGGAAGGGTTGAAGGGGGACAACCCAATCTTCAAGGGGGAAACCGTCAGGGGGAAAAAGCAGGAGGTTCCTCTTAAGAAGAATATTCGCGCAAATGTCGAAAGCCGGGGATTGGATCGCGGAGGGATGGAAAAGAGGCCACTGGTAGGGGTGAGTACAGCTGAAGTCGGCCGGATAAAAGAAAAGGAGGGTGCAAGAAATTGCGGAAGAGAGAAAGGAATCTCTTGGTGTAAGTGTTTAGGGGGGCTGATTTTAGAAGAGGGGTGGGCGAGCGAGTTTACTGCCCGAGGACGGGGGGAGGGGAAGGTCGTGTTGGGGGGAAAACATAAATGAGGGCGGTGGAGAACCATGGGAAGCGGAAAGCGTGCGCCGTCGGCGGTCGTCGATTTACATGGGCGGGGGGGTTCCAGAATTAGTGCAGTACTAGAAGTGAGAAAGAGAGTGAAGATTCTTTGAATGCAGCAGACGCGATGAAAACTCATCAGGCTCGGGGTTGTCTGAAAGGGGGGCGTAAGAATGGAAATAGGGGAGGGAAGAGTGCAGAACGATGGAAGATAAGTGTTGCTTGATCAAGGGGAGGAAGGAAACTGGGGGAAAAAACGAAAAAAGTAGGGGGTAAACCAAAGGAAGGTAGCAAGCTATCAGGGAAAAAGAAAAAAACAAAGCGGGCGGCACTGGTCAAGAATTGGGGCTCGTGGGCACCAATCTGTGCGGGAGAAGGGCGCAGAGAAAGGCGGCGGGGAAAAGCAACAGGAAAGAAACGAAAAAATCGATAACATGGGGGGAAAAGGACATGTGGAAATGGGCAAGTGCTCTCCTTGATAAGAAGGGAGACTCTCAAAGCTCAGTGGGCGAAAAGGATCAGATTTAAGAAATACGTGTGGTTGTTGGGGAACGTCGCTGAAAGGAATTTCTAAGCTCAAAATCAAGCACGTGAAAACAAGCGGTTTAAACCAAAGACGGGGAGGGGGGTCAAAAAAGAGAGCCGAGAAGATAAAAAGGGAGGGGGTTACCACACTTGTTGGTGTGATCAGTGCCCCACGTTTTCTTACCTTCAGGGGGAAAAAGGATCACTGTTGAATAACAAATTTAAAGAAAAAACCACAGAAAGACAAGAGGAAAGCTTCTGCGTGGGAGGCCATCTGGAAGAGGGGACTTTTCGACTTTTTAAGGGAAAAGTTACCGTGTGGAGAAAAAGCGGCTATAGCTGCGGTTGTGGACGTGGGGAGTGTGTGAATGAGGAGGACGGAAAAGGACAGGAGGGCGGGCAACCTTTCGAGGAAAGCGGCCAGCAATTGCCGCCCACACGAGGAGCAATCCGCGGTCGGAGAGACATAGATCGATAAGACTCTCGGAACAAACTCATTATTAAAAAGGGGGGTATTTCTCTGAATGCCGGGGCAAGGAAAAGGAGGAAGCCGTTTTGGGCTTGATGTCTCTAAAAAGGAAGAGGGACGCGAGCTTGGGGAAATTTCTCGGGGTAAAGAAGACCAAGGCCATTTATTTGAACCTCCAAAAGGGGGGAGAAGTTAAGCAGCGAGGCACCACTGGGGGAGGGGGACATCAAACGAAAGAATGAGGAGAAACTTTTGACGGACTGAAGGGGGGAGCAGAAAAGGGTCCTGTTGCTGGGTCGGGGCGGAGAGATCCACGGGTTCTTTAAAACGATACCAGAAGAGGGACCTTCAAAAAATTGGGTTGATCGTTGCTAAAAAAAAGAGTAGGGGGGGTTAGGCCGAATTGAGTACAGGTACAGGGGGGGGGGGTTCAAGCGAGTTAGTTGGGGGCAAGTGAACTCTAAAAAAATCAGAGCTAAGGGAAAAATGAATGGGACCAGCTGGCGGCAAAAAAAAAAGTCAACCAAAGGGAAAAGCTGAGCGTAACACGACTTAAAAGGGAAAAAGACTTCAAGAAATGGGGAAAAAGATCAAGGAGCCACAGGAAGGTTCAAAACAAATACAAGGAAAATTTGGGGAATGGGAGTGGAGGTCGTGGTGTTCGGGGTCGTGGCTAAACCGAAGATGGGGTCGGCGCAAAAAGACGGCTCCGCAGAGGCAACGATACGTGGAAATATAGCGTGGGGGTGTTAATGGGAGGGTGATACCGGCTTGAGGAACGTGGGCAGCAAAAGGCGAAAAGTCAGTAAGGGACGAAGCAAGGCACAAGGCTAGAAAATCGGAGAAGGGGGGGATGTGGCACGCGGCTTCCACAAAGTCGACCCAGAAAAAGGTCCAAAAAAAAAAGAAGGATGAATTGGTCAGGGCGAGAGAAAATTGGCAGACATGGATGAACCTCGATTAAATAGAAAGAATCTCCTGGGGAGAGGGAGGCAAGCTAGGGTCACCGGGGAGACTAAAAGGAAAGCCTACCTAAAGCGACTGAAATTGGTCCTGAAGAAAAGTAAGGGAAAAGACCGCTTTCAAAAGAAGAGAAACCCTGACACGCAATACGGTGGACGACGAAAGAAAAACGGAACATTCAAAAAAGAGGGGAAGGGGGAAGAGCGGCAGGCAGATTCTCGGGGTCAAAGAATCACTAGGGACCGCCGACATATGACTAAATTTCAGAAAAGGAAGAAGGGTCGGGTCTCAATCATGGCAAACAAACTCGAAAGGAATTGCGCGAAAATTCTCGGGAAGGGGGCCTAAATCGAGAGGAGGCAACGGGGGTTTCTTTAGATGATAAAAAAGGGAAAAAAAGGCCGATGGGGTTTGCGAGCAAGGGCAAGTTGCGAGCGCGGTCCAGAGCGGAAGAGGCAAGCTCAATAAAAGGCCGGGGGGGGGCGAAAAGGGGAATTACATGGAAAAATCTAGCGGAAACTGGCGATCAAGGGGGCAGGAATGACGTGTAAAAATGAGAAAAAAAAGGATTTAAAAGGCTACGACTGTGTGGTGTGAAAAAAAGAATCCGAGGGAAGGTATCTGAATCAAAGAACCTCAAAAAACAAACAAAGGGAAGAGAAGAGTTTGGAAGGGTGTCGAGGCGGGGGGGTAAGCGGTTTGGGGCGGAATCTAAAAAATGAAGGGCGGACCAAATCTGGTGAATGTACGATGTTGGAGATCGGGAAACTTCTGACAGAAAAAAAAAAAAGTCTCCTTCCGGGAACCTTCGATAAGGGGGGGGAAGAGACTGGTAACGGGGGGGGGTTGGGGGGCAATGGAAGAGTGAGTTTATCGGAGGGGCGTATAACGGGCGCCGCCTACTCAAACAAGGGGAACAGGGTGGCAAAGGAAGCAAAAGAGGCGGGATAAAGAATCCGGGGGAGTGGAAGAAGAGACTCTACATTCGTCAAGGATCCAAGTTAAAGGCTGAGAGTGCTGAATTCTGACAGTGTAAGGAAGGGATCCGACGGAAATTCTGTAGGGGGAAAAAAATAAAAAAAAACTAGAACCGCCAGTCTTAGAAGACAGAGCCTATCGGGGTGATGTTTCGCTTCAGGAGAAGTCTTTTCGAGCAGGAAAAGGGAATCAAAGGTGGATAAAAGACCTCTTCAGGTGTCTGGAAGGTTTTGAGAATGTCGACTTCTAGGAGAGGAAGCGGGACTGGGGAGAAAAGGGAATAATTTAGGCGAGGGAGAGAGAAAGTGCTCGATTGCTTCAGAAGGAGGAGTTCTCTATAATTACAAGACTGGCATCAGCGCTTTTGGAGAAAAAGAATTGCCTTGCGGGGAGATTTTATGGGAAGAGAGAGAAGCGAATACTACTAGGCCGGTTGGCAAATTTTATCAGAGAACCGTAGAAATGGGGGAAAACGAAGTCTTTGAGGGGAACGAAACTCCGTAGCAGGAGAGATCCTCAAGTGGTAAAACCATCAAGTAACGACGTGGCCCACAATAGTAGGGAGGGGAAAGGGAAGTTTTCTCTGAAGCTGCGCGGCAAGGGAAACGAACAGAACACCTAGCAGCCGAGCCTAAAAGTCTGATTCCCCGTAACTAGGGGAAAATTTGACCTGAAGGAGAAGGGGTGATCAACGCTCAAAAAAGCAAGAACAAGCTCATAAGTCGGCGGGCTCTCAAGAGCGTGGGGCGTGTTTGCCCTAAAGGTAAGGAAGCGGGAGATCGATAAAACGCTCGTATCTGAGCCGGGAGCGGTGAAAAAAACAACTACGTTCAGGAGGGATTTGGGCAAAAAACCGTCTAGAAGGGGGAAGAAGGAGAAAAGGAGGAGTCCAAAGGGGGGGGGGGACAACGGTCCACCACCGTGGGGGGGGTCATGCCATTGAGGAGGGGAACATAACGGAATTGGAACGATCTCGCCCGAAGAAACGAAAAAGTTCTGCATTAGGGTTGAAAAGGGGGGAACGAAGAATGGTCTAGTGAGAGGGAGATTCCACTTCGCCGGGAGTACGGACTGATATCAGTGCAGCGGGGAACCTGAGGAAATAGAAAACAGGCGGGGGAAGGGCACTTAAAAGTAAAATCGTCGGAAAAAGGGATGTTGGAGCGTCCCCAGACCTCCCAAAAACGTCCGGAAAAAGGCATGGTCCATTCCGTGCCCCCCCCCCCAAAAAAGGAAGGTGGCTCGTAGGAAAGACAAAGAGCTCTCAAACACAAGGAAAAAGGGAGAGATTGGGAGGGCTTCTTATAAAAAAGTAAGAAGGGAGTCTTATGACTTTGTGGGGGTTGGGGGGAATTGGGTCTCCGTTTCCTCATTGTAAAAAAAAAGGCTCTGGGACAGTGAAGGCCGGGTGAACGTCACTAGAGAAAGGCTGGTTATGGACCTAAAGATCAGCATAATCCGAAGGAAGGGACTAATTTGGGATAGGGAAAGGGGCCGTCGTAAGGGGAAATCGGGCAAAACACAAAAGAAGGGACGAAGGGCACCGCCTCGTGGAAGGTCGGACGTTTGGGGGTGCGGAGAGAATTCAATTGAAAAGGGAAGGGGGGAACGACCTCTAGACTTAAAAAAGAATTGTTTTAATTGAGGGGAAAAACGGAATGTACAGGCGGTTTCTACAAACGAATACTAAGGGTTGGGGCAAAGGGACGCAAAAAGGTCTTGGGTTCTTCAAAAGACAAAAGGAGGTCACGAGCTCGCTAGAGCGGGAAAAAAGAAGTGAAGGAAAGAAAATCTCAGGAAGGGGAACAGAAAAGTTCAAATTCCCAACTTAAAGAGACGAAGGAAGTAAAATTATCGTGGAGACTAATCTAAGGGAAAGAAGGAAAGAGCAGGTCTTTGAAAAAAGAGTAGGACTTTTGGAAAGAGGGGTTGGGATCAAATTATAGAGGTGTTCTTGTAGGGGAAAAAAGTTCAGGTCGGGCAACAAATAGTGTAAACACAGGGGGCAAAAAAAAAAATCCTCAAGACAGATTTGTGGGAAACTAAAAGGGCAGTATGTGCGGAGTTGCGTTTAAAGGAGGAGAACCAGAGGGCGAAATGGTGGACTGTAGGAAATATACTGATCAAGGAAAAGGAGAAGAATTCAAAAAAAGCTGAAAAAACCCGCCAAAAGAAAAAATGCACCAGAGGTACCAGTAATCCCGCCTCTTAAACCCTCGCGGAAGGACGGTAACTCGAACGTCTTGGTGAAACATTACATGATCTGGGGAACGATAGAGAGGTTAAATACCTTCAACAAAGGGGGGAGCGGAAAACAAAAGACAAAAAAAAACAAAAAAAAAAAAGACAAAAGCCGAGGGGGGCGCGCCACCGTGACCCAAAAAAGGGGGGGGACAAAATATTACACAAAAAAAATACCAGGAACACCCTCTTGTACCTAACACAAAAGGGCATCAGGCAGCATCTCTCTCATAGGGGAGGCAAAAAAATGGGGAGTAATCGAAAAAATAAAAAGGGAAGAGGCGAAGCGACTCCTAGAGCGAAAAAGGGGGTCACTGTTTCTTACATAGAAGAAAAAAGAAAGACGGTTTCCGCAAGGGAGGATAAACTAATTTCTTCCTCTATGAAGAAGGGAGGAGGGAAAATTTCGCAGGGGGGGAAGCGGGTCCGAGTAATGTCAAAATTTCTTCTGCTGACGAAGGGAAAAAGGTTCTCTATAGATGTGGGTTCGTCAAAGGGGGAAAAGTAGAATTCTTCTCAAGAGGGTAGAGCCGGACATCAAACAGAATTCCAAAAACAAAGCTGGCAAAAAGGTTCATTTGTAAGGGGAAAGAAAATATAGTTCGGCAGGGGGAGGAGGAAAAGAGGAGCAGCTCCCAGTCTGTGAAGAGATCGACTGGAGGATAACCCCCCTGGAAAAAGAACGAGGAGAAAGAA
>Ga0179593_1620769_pt1 | contig 10131 bp, 15 predicted proteins | sample CZODoug2_1_08_16_FD_185931 | JGI IMG/M metagenome (GOLD analysis project Ga0179593, IMG submission 185931) | Vadose zone soil fungal communities from Angelo Coast Range Reserve, California, USA - CZODoug2_1_08_16fungal (PacBio error correction) | ecosystem: Environmental > Terrestrial > Soil >...
AAGAGAATAGCTTTTTCGCTTCTTACTTCCTTCTCATAGAAAAAAAAGGGAGGGAAAGGTGAAGAAAGGGAAGGAGAAGAAAGGAAAATAAGAATGTCCCATTTCTCCTTCCTTTTCTACTACCTTTTTACAAAAAGGAAGGGGGAGAAGGGGATGGTCAGCTCTATCATTTCCTTTTCACCGATGGGATGCTGGAGGAAAAGGAGGGGGATTTTCCACCTCTTGCGTGTGAGGTCATCGAGGGAAGGGGAAGAGGGGAGAGGGAGGGGGGAAGGGGGAAAAGGAAAACGGGTTCCACCGTTTACCCCTCCCTTTTTCCTCTTACCTCGGAAGGAACGAAAGGAAGGTGGAAGGGGAGAAGAAGGCACCCTTTTCCTTACTTTCCTACCTGCCGACCTGAGGGGTTCCGGGAAACAGCAGGGGGGGGGGGAAAAGGAGAAGTCGTTGAGTTCCTCCTTCCTACTTGTCCTTCATCTTGGCGGGAGAAGTGAAAGGTGAAATGTAGAAGGGAAGGAGAGGAAGGGGGGGAGATAATTGAAAGGGTCATCCTTTTACTTTACATTGCTCGACTACTACTATCTGGCGCCGCCGATCAGTGAAAGAGGAAAAGGAAAAAAAGGTTTTGTGGGAAGAAAAGAAAGGGGGGGAGGGGGAGGAAAAGGTAAGACATGACTGAGGTTTCCTTCCTATCTCGACCGCAAAGGGAAAGACCGTAAGGGAAAAAAAAGGGGGAAGGGAAGGGAAAAAAAAAAAGGGAGGAAAAGCCCGGCAGGACCGTTTCGGTTTCATGTGGCGCGCCATGACAGAGGGTGCCCTGGGAGAATAGGGGGAAAAAAAAAAAAGGAGGACGAGTTCTACCCTTCTTTCGACTACTTCGAGAAGATCGGAGGACAAAAAGGGGGTGGTGGCAGTGAAAGGGGGAGGGAAGAAGGAAAAAAAAGGGCCACATGCGGTCGGCTAATTCACTCCTCTTATCACTCTGCAAGGGAAACGGGGCCCGCGCTCGGCAGAGAAGGGAAAGACTCGCCCGTCCCGCTCCCGTAACTCATCATTATCCCCTCAAGATCCCAATGAAAAGGGGGGAGGGGACATGGCCTCAGCTCACCGGTCAGTGGGGAGAGAGGAGAGGTAAAGCCCGATGTACGTCTGCATCTCTCTTAGCATTTTCTCGGAGAGAAAGACGGGAGCCAGTTGCCTTGTCCGTGCCGGAGAAAGAAAAAAGGGGGATGGGCCAGGGCAATCTGGTACGTGTACCGATGCGGAGACGATGAAAAAGACGATGTTCGCCCTCTGGCGAGGTCCGACGAAGGAGGAAAAAAAAGGAGAGAGAGAACTACGGGGGCGCCGCTCGCTTTTAGCCAGAGCAACAGAAGGAATAGGGGTGAGGTCGGCGGACAGGAGGGGGAAGGGGGATGGGAAGAAGCCTTACTTTCGCTCTTGTAGGTAGAGCCTGATGGGCTCGCTGTTATTGGCTGGGGAAAAAAAAAAAAGGGGAGGGGTCTCCCTTTCTCCTCTTGCTGAGAATGAGGAGGAAGCTCCATTCTTCGGCGGCCGGGGGGAAGAAAAGAAAAAAGGGAAGGGGAGGGGGGGGGGTCGTGAATCCACTATCCCTTTCCTTTCATCACCACGTCGAAAGGGGAGGCAATTCTTGGCGCATGCAGAGAGAAGAAGAAAAGAAGGAAAAAAAGGGACGGGGGGGAAAGGCGACCGTCCTTTCTACCTCCTGGCGGCCGGGCCTCCAGGGAAGGTGTTTTTCGATCACATCGAAGAGGGAAAGGGGGGGGGGGGGGGGGGGGAATCCCACCAACCATCCCACTCTTATAAATCCGATGAGGCGACAGGTGCCACTGTTTACTGAAAAGGAAAAAAGGGGGGAGGGGAAAAGAGGCGGCCCGCCACACATAACGTTCTCCTATCAGAAACGATCCCTGGGAAGCGGCCACCCTCTGTCTGGTAGTCGTTGGGGGGGAGGAAAAGGGGGGGGGGGGGGGGGGGGGGGAAAAGAGTTGTCCTACCCTATTCTCTACCCCATACATATCAAGAATCAATCACTCAAAAAAAAAAAATGCCTCTTTGCTGACGGAGGGCAAGGGGGGAGAAAAGAGAAGAAAAAAGGAGGGAAAAAACGTTCGAACCGCACCATCTTTTTATTCTCCCAGCAAACGATCCGGTGAGGCGGGAGAACCAATAGTTATGCCACCTATCCCGGCACGAGGGGAAAAAAGGGGGGAAAAGAAAGGGGGGGCGACGGGTTTCGTACTTTCTAAAATCTGGCGAAGCTGTAGCACACACGGGGGGGAGAACCGAGAAAAAGCTCTGAAAATCAAAGGATGCTGGTTGACAAGGTCAAAAGCGCGTAGTGAGAGGGAGAAGGAAAAAGAGGGAAAGAAAAAAAAAAACAACGGAGGGAGGAAAGATAGAGATATCATTACCTGGACATCAACCTCAGCACGTCCTCTATTCAGAAAAGTCTCGTAGGAGGGGCCGGTGGCGCCACGTCACCACGCGCAGCGGAAGTGCATGCCATCTTGTCACCCAGACGGGGAAGGGGAAAAAGAAAAAAAAAAGGGAAAACCGCGCCCCACAGGCTGTCGTAAGGGAGATCCTCCCGGTGCAGCGCTACCTACCGCGGCAATCGTCCCGAGGGAGGGGGGGGGGGGAAGAAAAGGGAGAAGCACCAGATGTGCGTGTTCGCACTTGTTTTGCGTGGGCAGGCCCCGTAGACCTTCTTATGCAGGTTGCGAACACGTGCTCCGTAAGAAAAAAGAGAGGGAGTGTGGTCAGAATCTTTTTCGTTACAAACGCCGGCGGCTGGGGGGCTGCGTCTCGCCGCACAACGCTACGCGAAGAGGGGGGGGAGGGGAGGGGAGGAGAAAGGGATGTGTGCGGGCCGCTCTGCTTCCTATCGACCGTTCCTGCCACCCTGAAACTTGTAAATGTCGCATCATCGGATTGATCCGAGGGGGAGGGGGGGAGGGGGGGGGGGGAAAAGACGGATACGCATTCGATTTGATCTACACCCCGGCCCGACTGGGGTGTCCCTGCCGTCCTTGCTTCCGACCGGAACAGGGGGAGGGAGGGAAAACCTTTTTATTCCTGGTCCGGCCGTCTTATCCTTCTCCCTAACTGGAGAAAAGAGGGGAGGGAGAAAAAAGACACGGGCTCTTTTCTTCCCTCCCCAAATACCCTTACTGAAGAAAGGGGGGGGGAAAAGACGCCGAACTGCTCTTCCTGATCCTTACATGACGCAGCAGCGGGCCTGTTCTACCACTTCAAGCTGGCCACCCGAAGGAAAAAGAGAACAAGGCTCACTCATCGCGTACATTCCGGCTTTCTCCAGAACCAAAGACGAGAAAGCTATTTTGATCTTCATTACTGCCGCCGAAAAGAAAAAAGAGAGGGAGAGAAAAAGTAGGCGAGCTCGCCGACTCGCGAAAGAGAGAGGGGAAGAAGATATATACATCGTCCCCCTGCTTTCTCACATCTTCCTTTGGTCAACAAAACTCGAGAAAAGAAAGTAAACAGATTGTCCCTGGCCCGCGCGCGGGGCGCATTCTCCGGCCGGGAGAAATGAGATAAGGAAAGGGGAAGAATGATAAGCGAGCTGCTCCTCATCGTCTGTTTGACCTCTGCCACCATGTCATTCCCTCCGACCACGAACGACACTGCTGAAGGAGTAGAAAAGAAGAACAATGAAAAGAGAAAAAGGGAAGTGGGAGATTGAGGGGCTAACTGCTGTTGCCGGGCGCGGGACATGAAAGGCCCGTTTTATGGTTACTTCGACCAGGGCGTCCGCGGACCAGAAATAAAAAGGAATTCAGAAGAACCGCCAGGGCCCATCTTACGTCCTGCATGTTGTGGGAAGGTTGCCGTTCGAACATGTCACTGCCACCAGGAAGGGGAACAATCCAGGGGGAAGTCGCCGGGTTTCCACGATGACCATTTCGCCCAGGGCACCCTCTTTAATAGCGCCACATTAACCGACCGGTCCTGCCGCGTTCGTGCCGAACAGTAGAAAGCTGGATATAAGAGGGAAAGGAAGGAAAAGGGGTAAAAACGTCTTGTCCTGTTTTTGACCGGTGCGGAGGATCTCGGTTCCTCCACATCCCGTCATGGGCGGCCTCGGGAGGGGGGAGAAGGAGAAGAAAAAAAAAAAACCGACCTCTGTAAGACTTGCCCCCAACGCCAAAAAAAGGTCTTCAACGACGTAATCTTCTTTCTTCCTCTCAGTCTTCTTCGAGCTGGGTCAGTCCACGATAAAAAGGAAAGAAGAAAAGGGAAGAGAGGGGGACCATCATTTTTCCTCCTCAAACCATTTCACCTACTATCACCCTACTACTCCCAGATGCAGGCCCAGTACAGGGGGAAGGGGAAGAGGAAAAAAGGAGGGGTAAAGGGAAATCGAACTCATGTCTTCAATTTCGGCCCTTCCGGACACAGGGGGTTATTACCTGTTCCTCGACGGCCAGGTTAGAGGGGGAAAAGGGGGGGAGAAGGGTACGGCGTAACCCTTTCTGTTGTCCACTGTTGCCCGTGTCTTTCTCTTTCACCGTACGTGCCCTTCAAGAGGAAAAAAGAAAGGAGAGAAAAAATAGGGAAAAATCCCCGCCACCGCCTCACTTTTTCCCCTCCCCCCCCCCAGGGAAGAGAGGTTTCCCCTTTTTTTCCTCCTTTTTCCCTCCCATCCCCTCTTTTACCAAAAAGGGAGAGAAGCTACCCGCAGGTAGCCCTCCGGGACATTTCTGATTACCCCTTTGTTCGGGGTCCCAGGTCGTAAGACAAAGGAAAAAGGGGAGGAAGGCCAGCCCGGTCCGCGTTGGCCCGGTTAGAAAAGCATTTGCTACATGGCGATGATCAGGGGAAGGGAACTAACGAACAAACGCTCTATCGCTTCGTATGACCTCCGGCGTGTTCGCCGCGAAAGGGGGGAGAAGAAAAAAAAAAGAGGGGGAGGATGGTTCGGCGTACACTCTCATGATGTGTCCTCTAGCAAGTTGTCTTTCGGGTGACTCGAGCTCCGGGTTCGGAATCTTGTTCGGAGGGGAAAGGAGGGGAAAAAAGGAGGGGAAGGAAAAGAGAGAGATCCGGGAAATTTACCCGATTAACGACGAAATTCCTCCCTTTCGCTCTATCCCACCGACACTTGCGGAGAGACACTCATGAGCGGGGAAAAAAAAAGAAAAAAAAAAGGAAAAAGGAAGAGGAACAACCGGAGGTCCATCGACGCGATCGCGGTGTCGTCAGGGCCCTGCTCATCGCATGTCGCACAATCTCTACCTTGCCACGCGGACCCGGCTGGAGGGAGGGGAAAGAAAGGGAGAAGGGGGGGGCCGGTCTCGCCTGTTGGTTACCCCGAACAATGGTTAGAAGCATCTGACCTTAACTTCGGTACCTGGAGGGGGAGGAAAAGGGGGGGGAGTGCTGGCCAACCGGTCGGCCAAACCTTGGCCAACCTCGCGTACTATATTGCGGTATTTGCCAATCGTGCGGGGGGGGGGGGAAGAGAAAGGGGGGAGAGGGAGGTTTTACAGGAAGGGCACGTACGGCCGTATCCCTCCACCGGGTCCACAGTGGAAAAAGAAAGGGGGAAAAAAGGGGGGAAGAAAGGAAAGGTCCGGTGGACGTGAGAACCTTGGCCGTTCGATAACAGTTCATCACCACCTTGTCCGGACGGGCGACAGGAAGAAGGAGAACTTTGCACTAGCCGCAACTCCGGGTTTGATTTCGCCGGCCGACTGTGCCTTCATCTGGTCGTCGGTAAGGGGGGGAAAGGGGGGAAAAGGGAAAAGAAACGTTGATAGATCCGTCCCTGCCTTTTGGAGATATGGGAAAGGTTCAGGGACTTGGACCATCTCTACGCCGACTTGAGTCTCGCCCGCCTATTCCGGTGAAGACGTGAGAGAAGGGGGGGATGGGGAGGAGAAGAATCGACTTTCTCACGACCGATTCCGCCATTAAACGATTTGTGCGGCCGAGATGACCGCACCTGTCACACCGGACAAGACTTTTGACCACGGTGGCCCAGGAAGGAGGGAGGGAGAGAAAAGGGAAAAAAAAGGGAAAAAGGGAGGTTTTCATGTGGCGCGACCTGTACCGAGTGTGCGCCAAGGAACTGGTCATCGTTGACACCGGCGACTGTGACGATTGCTACCGGCGGTCGACTACGGAGAAGAAAAGAGGGAGGAAGGGGGGAAAAGAGAAAAAAAATGCGGACTTCCGCTTTCCCAGGTCGTCGAATTCACTCCTCTGATCAACCGTCGATGCCCCTCAGAGGGGGAGAGGGAGGAAAGAAAAGGGCCCTCGCCCATTACCCGCGCACCGGCAACAGCATTATCCCCTCAAGATCCCATTACCGGTGCGAGGGGGGAAGGGAAGGAAGGGGAAAAAGAAGAAGAACTTCGTGTCTGCGTGCATTGTGGCGATGACCGCCGATGCGGCGCAGCTCTCTGAGCATGTTTCCGGAGGGAAAGAAAAAAGGGGAAAGGGAGAACGGGCGGCGCAGCGCGCGTGCCAGGGAAAGCGGGTACGGGACCGAGGCGCTACGAGGTTTGACCACGACGATGTTCCTCCCGCTGGGAGGAGGGGGGAAAAGGGAGGAGAGGGAAGGAAAGAGAAAGAGAAGAATCGCGGTTGAGCCAGAGCCCATCCCGGAGATTGTGTGTGAGACATTCATGGCATATCCCCCAGCCGTTTCGTCTTTGGGGAGGGGGAAAAAAGGAAGGAGGGGAGAGAGGGTGGCTGTGCCCGTCCGGGTTCAGGGCGGTGGCCGCGTGACGTGGGTCGCCCAGAAGAAGAGAGAAAAGGTCGGCGGCGTCCTGGTCCGTGCCCCGGTACCCTTCCGTGCGCGTACGGTCGGTGGGGCGGGAGAACGGAAAGGAAAACGTCGAACTGTTCGGCATTTCGGGCGAGGAGGAAAAAAAAGGAAAGGGGTGACCGCGACCGGTCCGGTCGACGGGCCTCCTGCCGGGCACCCAGTCGGGCCCGGGGTTTTCGATCACATCGAATGCGTAGCCGGTGGAAAAAGAAGAAAAAGGAAAAAGAAAGAAACAATCGATAAATCCTATGATGCGACATGTCCCCAATGGTTTACTGCCTTGTGGCAGGAAAAGGAGGGGGGGGAAAAAGGAGGAAAAGAAGAGGGGAAGACTCGCAACCCTCTTTCGGCGAGCGTTGTGCTGCGCGACGCACGCCCGCCTCGCTCCTGCGTTGTCCGACCACATGGAAGAAAAAAAAAAGGGAAAGCGAGTTGGCTGACGGAGGGCACGTGTTCTTCAACCTGCATAGAAGGGAAGTAAGACGGTGCCTGGCACGACACCACGTGCGAACCGCACCATCTGGTTGTCGCACAGCACCGAGAAGGGGGGAGAAGAGGAGAAGAGAAAGGGGAAGGGGAAGAAAAAAAAGGCCGGCGTGAGTTTTTATCGCGTGGACGACCAGAAGGTGGGGAAAAGGAGAAAAAAAAGCTTTTTGCCGACCGGCTCGGAAATCACAAATAAAGGGGGTTTACAAAGTGGAGCTCGGAGTGCGCGGCTGGACCGTTTCCTCCCACGATTTCCTGAAATAGCGGCGTGCTGCAGGTTGAGTCCAGGTAGGGAGGAGAGAGAAAAAAGAAAAAAAAAAAAAAAGGAAGCTATGGCAAAATCGGGTGGAGACGGTCCAGCCGGCTCACTAAAGAAATCCACTTTGCCCCCCAGCTCTTTGATTTCCGATCCGTCGGCAAAAAGCTGTTGCTACAGCCGGGGGAGAAAAGGGGAAAAGGAAAAAGAGAAAAAAAAAAAGCACCTCACGCTACCGGCCCGCGCATCGTGGCAAGATCGGTGCCTCCCTCTTGTGTTCTCCCCTCCCGCCGCTGCTCACCGGGAGAGGGGGAGGGGAGAAAAGAAAGGGAGGAGGGGGAAAGGCCCCGTCTAACTCGTACCTTCTTATTCCAAGTTCAGAACACTTCCCTCCGTCATCGCAAACTATGCAGTTGCCAGGGAGTGAACGGAGAGGGGGGAAGGGAGGGGGGGGGGAAACAACGCCGGCGGCTATTGGGAACTTCTTCGCTCCCGCACACTCTACGCCGACAGAGTGTGGCGAGTCTTACCCGGAGAGGGGAGGGGGAAAGAAAAGAACCGTTTCCTGCCACCCTGCAGTAACAGAAAAAATGTCGCATCATCGGATTTATCCGATGTGGGATGGTTGGTGGGTCCACCAAGGAGAGAGGAACAATGAGATGTGATCGAAACCCCTGCCCTACGGGGCCCGGTCCGCCCGTGCGTTCGACCGGACCTGTCTCTTTCACCCGGTCGGCAAGGGGGGGGAAGAGGGAAGGAGTAAGGGGTGCTGCACGGCCCGGAGTGGATTCCCGCCCCACCGACCCTACGCCGCACTTACTGTTCCTCTTTGCCACGGACAACGGCAGAAGAAGGAAGAGGGAGAAGGGCTGACCCACGTCAGCTGTTCCACCTCCGGAGAACCCTGACCGGGCACAGAACAACTCCCAGCGAGCCTCATTCTTTCTACCCTCAATCGCGACAAGGAAGAGGGGGGGGGAAAAGGGGGAAGGAAGCCGACATAAAACTCTCCCGGGAATGGGCTCTGGAAAGCTATGCTGCTCCCCCCTTAGGCGATCTCCGTCCGGCCGCTCGCGAATAGAAGAGAAAAAAATAGTCCGTGGTCAACCTCGTCGCCGCCTCTCCGTCCCAGCTTGCCACTGTCCCGCGCTCTGCGCCCGCCCGGGAAAAAGGAAAAAAAAGAAGGAAGAGAAACCGGCTCAGCGAGGCTTCGGCCTCATCGGGGGGACATCTCCACCAATGCCCTCCCTCCCCGACGTTCTGACGGGAGAAGAGAAAGAAAAAAAAATAAACGGTCCTTGGGATCTGAGGTGCTAAGGCTGTTGCCGGTCTCGGGACTGTGGGCGGAAGGAAGGGGGGGGGGAGGGACCAGGGCGTCGCGGAAGGAGCCGGCGGGAGCGGGTCACGAGGTGATCAGCGGAAGGGAAGGGAAAAAAAAAAAGGGCATGGTTTTTGGCTCAGGTTAGTCTACATGTTCACTGGCCACCACGACGGCAGCCCTATCTTCTCTAATTATTCCGACGCCGGGTAGCACTAGGAAAAGAGCAGGGAAAGAAAAGAGGGAAAGGGGAGAGCCACATGAAACCGAACCGTTCCTGGCCCTGGGCCGTGCCCGACAGGTAAGCTTGATCTCCTCTTCTATCTTTGATCCGCCCCGAGTCCCAGGGAAAAAAAGAAGGAGGGGGCGATATCGTCCGCCCCCTTCCGTCCATGGCGGCCTCTGTCTTTATCACTTCTATCTCGGAGATCTAACCGAAAAAAAAAAAAGAGGGAAGGGAATCGGCACCGGGAATCGCGGGCGCCGCAGGCGCTCCGAGCTGGTCCAGTCCACGGATGACCCTTTCAATGATCTCACACGGCGGAAGGGATAGAGAAACGGCGGGGGGAAGAAAGGGAAAAGAAGGAAAAAGGACGACGCCATATTCATTCCCATTCTGCCGGAACCTCAACTTACGGCGTGCTGACTCGTCGGCAAAGGTTCACGATTCACGTACCTCTAACTGCAGTGTCGGCAGGGGAAAAAAAAAAGGGACGAGACGGCCAGGTTCTCGTCCACCGGGGCCCCCCCGCCTTGCCCGGCCCATGTCATCAGTACGGGCTGAACCGGGCGGGGTAACTGGGGGGGAAAAGAGGAAGATAAAGAACGAGACCTTTGAATCCTCGATCACTGCGGCGATATGACCTCACCCGCACGGGGAAAAGGAAAAAGAGGAGGGGACAGGGTGGGGCCGACCGGTTGGCCATCACTCCATCGTGAACCCTTCACTGATCGTCGTCTGAACAAGAAGGGAGAGGGGGGAACAGGTAGTAACCCCGGCCGTCCGTCGCCCTGGGCCAGGCTGATTTGGCCGGGTGATTCTCCTCTCCTGTCCGCGTTGGAAAGGGAGGAAAAAGGGAGGTCCTTCCTACTCACCCCTCGATCTCTTCTATTACTCCTCAAGGGGGGGGGGAAAGGGGGGAAAACTGATTGGCGCCGTGCTAGATGGTCTGCTTAAAACGCTATGAGTGTCTCTCCGCAGTTTCGTTCGGGAAAAGGAGGGGGGGTCGTCGTTATCTGACTCTGGTCCATTCCCGG
>Ga0179593_1631911_pt1 | contig 10131 bp, 10 predicted proteins | sample CZODoug2_1_08_16_FD_185931 | JGI IMG/M metagenome (GOLD analysis project Ga0179593, IMG submission 185931) | Vadose zone soil fungal communities from Angelo Coast Range Reserve, California, USA - CZODoug2_1_08_16fungal (PacBio error correction) | ecosystem: Environmental > Terrestrial > Soil >...
CAACAGAGTTGGGACTGAAAAGGGTGGAGAAGTTCCGGTCCTAATGGAAAAGGAAAGAAAAAGAAAAAAAAAAGTATTTGGTTATCCACAACCAGGTTCACGGAGGGACAGAGGAGACGTTCGGTGGGTGGGCGGGGGGGAGAGAATTTTATAGTGTTATTAGCGCAGCAACGTAAAGAGGACTCGAAAGGCGAAAAACAAAAAAGAACACCCGTTGATGGGGGAACAGTATAGGGAAGCTTTCGCTAGAAAACCCATCCTTATATGACCCTGCCCCGTTAGGCAAATAGCGCCCAAGCTCAATTGCCGTTCTAGGGATTTTCTTGGGTTACAGTCCTAGGGGGAAGGAAAAGACATGATGAACCCTCCGTCGCTTTTGGCAAAGGTGAAGAAAGACATAAACTCCTCGTGAACTAAGAGAGGGGTGAGGACTGGGGAAAAAATGAAGAGGATCCTCTCCCCTGAAAAGGAAGTCGGGACCTCCTGAAGAATAAATCCTCGGGGGGCCTACGAGTTCCACTAAGCGGGGGGAAATTTGGACATAGTGGATGATAGGGGGAAGGAAGGATTGAAACTCTCTTTCTGGTGACTTTATGAATGTGGAAGGAAAAAACCTTGTAACTTACTTGGAGGAAGAAAAAAAAGACAATTGTTTGAAGCCCCTTAAAGAGGGAGAGGGAAAGGACGTACAGGGGTTGCCGGTTGAGAAGAAAAAAGGTACACTCTTGATGGCTTACCGAATCACGAGAAACTGAAAAAGAAAGAAAGTCATCTCTGAAGAGGAAAAAGGGGACAGAGTGTGCGAGTCAGAGGGGCGGGAGGAAGGAAGGGGCCGTGTTGGGCGTTGGTGAAGCGGGTACAACGAGAGTGAAAATAATAAAAGGGGACATTCCTGGGGGGGGGGCGACCGGGTGAAGGACCGTAGTACTGTGAGGGAATAAAACAAAATCTGGAAAGGGGGGGGGTGGGGGCTAGGGGCGGGGACAATTGACAGGGGGTGGGGTGAAGGAAAGAGGATCAGGATGAAACGGGATGTGGGAGGGAGGGTGAGGGGGGGGAGGATCCTATTTTGAAGCCGCCTTGGGGTCCGCCAACCGGACGCCAAACCGGAAAAATGCGAAACCCCAAAGGTAACAGATTGCATCGAGACTGAAATCCCTTGCAAAAAACCTATGAATTGGCAAGTAAAAAACAAACGGAAATTAATATTCTGGTATCGACTGCAACCGAACATGGACGCAGGGGGAGGGGGGGAGTGTTTTTGACCGTGGTTGGGTGGGGTGTGGGGGGGGGGGGGGGGTGGGGGGGGGGGGGGGGGGGGGGGGGGGACGGGGGGGGGGGGGGGGTGGGGGTGGGTGCCTAAACAGCCACAATGGGAGGACGGTTGCTGTTTGCTTCTGTCACCTTCCTTTGTGCTCAAGTCCGGGAATGGTGTTGCCAGGATGGGCAACCGCAAGTTAAAGAAAGAAGAATGTTCTACAGTTGGGGGAGGGGGAGAGGGAAATGAGCAGGAGATGGGGGAATGGGGTTTGGAAGTTCAAAGTAGGGGAAACTTAAAGTCATCACCTGGGAAATGGCTGACTTAGGGAAGAAGAGTATAACGAAGCAAGCAAATCTGGGCTGGAGAAAAAGAGAAGGGGGCCATTCGCCCCCGTTCGTTTGGGGAGGGCGAGTTTTGCCTGAAAAAGTGCTGGGCGTTGCGCATTTCACCTCAAGGTCGAGAAGCGGGTTTCGTGAAGGCTAAAACCAAATGGAAGCCGCAACGAAGCAAACCTTCGCATTCCCCGGTGGGGCACCAAAGTGAAAGGCGCCGAGAAAACTTACCAGGAAGGGTAGACTATACCAATTGGAGCCGGGGGGCATTGGCCTTAGGCTGGAAGGGAAGCGGAGAGGAGTAGGGGAGTAAACCTCTTTACATCCCCTAAGACTGGGGCAAAGAATGAAGTAAAGCGGATAGAAAGTCACAAAAAAAAGTTGGGGAACGGCTCCCGAAAAAAAAGCAAGGGGTCCTTTGACAAGTCGGGGCTTTAAAAAAAAGAAAAGGAGGGGGGCAGGAGCCGGTGAGGCCGTCAAAAAGAGAAGATTGGAAAGTTTTGCTTCGCCTACTGAGGGAACAAGTAGGAACCCGAAACCCAGGTTGGAAGAACCAGAGCCCAGTGCACGCAATCAGGGAGAAAAACCATCACAGTAAGAAAAAAAACAGGAGCTCAAAGAGAGCAGGTTGTGGGTCGGGAAGACACACGCGGGGCAGGGGGAAAGAAGAATTCCGCTTTTGAAAAACCAAGAGTATCATGCCAAATCTTCTGAACAAGGTCAGTGATCTGAGGGCGTAGCAAGGGGAAAATTGGCTAAATCAGGCAACTGGGAACAAACCGTATTATGGGGACAATAGATCACAAAAAAAAAAAAGCCAGGCTCTTTGAAATGGAAGAAAGGTAAGGGGGAACGACAAGAGTCAAACGTCTCTACTAAGAAGAACGGCCTGCAATAAGGGGAAAAAAAAACTTGATGCTCAAAAAAAGGAATCGGCGTTTGGCTTACTGTAGGAGGGACTCGCAACCTTTACGCAAGAATGCGAGAGAAAGAAGAACCCCTAATTTTCAAGTGAAAAAAAGTTAGGTTTAAAAAAAAAAAAGGGACAGTTTGGCAGAACAGAATGCCTCGTCGATCCGCGAATCGACTGTGAAATGGAGGGAAAAAAACCCTCTTGATCGACGCCCAAAGAGAACAGCAAAACAACTTCAAGGGTCCTGCGAAAACGCACCACACAGCTAGGGAAAAAAACCAGGGGAAATGGGTACTCTCTACAAACAAAAAGGAGGAGAAACTCGGAGTAAATTGAAACTGGTGGAGTCTGTTGCGTTGAGAAAAGGTAGAATTACGGTGTGGTCTGGGTGGGCGGGGGGGTGTAGGAGCACGCTGCAAAATGACCATCTTCGTACCTCCAAACGATACGAAAAGGAGAACTTCTGTCTCTGAAACCTGTCAAGGAGGGGAAAAAAAAAAAACACTGGCTCACCTTGGAAATTAGTCGGTCTCTGGAAATCATCGGAAGAAAAGGAGAAAAAGAATGCCGAGTTATCCGGAAAAAAAAAGCATGAAACAAAAAATCAATACGGCTTTAGGGGATGGGAACAGCTAGGTGACAGGTCCGTATTGTCGTCTTCGTGAGCAGTTCAAAAGTGGCAAAGGACTTTTAAAATTGAAAAAAGCGGCTGCCAGGGGGTTCCTCATATCGTTTGATAACAGGTGGTGCCTGAGTAGGAGCGCTACAGGTCTAGTCGGAAGGACTTGCAGTCAGCAGGGTCAAAACGAAAGTGGGGCGGAGGGGGGGTTTTGTCCAAGCGGGGGGAGGGACAGCGAAGTTGATTCCATAAACATCAGTGGGCAAAAAAAAGGGGATGGTTTTCGGTAAGAGGAGCGGGGAGGTGGGGGTGTTGGGCCCATTGGGGGGGGACGTCAGGTTATGGAAAAAGGTGAGTGGTGTGGGCTTGGCATTGTGCCCCTCAAAGGGCGCTAATGATTTAAACATATTGGTGGAACGGACTGAAAGGCACTTTGCCTGGACGATCATCTGCGCATTTACAAACCTGAGGTAGGGAGACGGCACATGGGTGGGTGAAAAAAAGGAAAACACGTTGTTTGTGACTTGGAAAAAAAATGGGAATTCATTCAGGGAAGATGGGCTACAGCAAGGGGAAGCCCATAGAAGATTTCACCCCAGCCCAGGAGGACTCAACACTCAAGGGAGACCCCTGTCCTGATTAATCTGGAAGTCAGGTAGGTTTTACTCAAGGAGTCATGTGGCGATTGGTTCGGATGTCGCCTAAAAGGCGGCCGAAGGAAACGACAGGGAGACAATTGAGGTTAATGAACGGCAAAAGCAAGAGTTTCCCTTCAAACGTCCGAACGAAAACGAAGGGGGAACGAAAAAGAGGGTTTCATCATCAGTGAATAAGTAGACTGCGGTATATTAGACCCCGACGGGGAACAGCAATGCTGCAGTGAGTAAAGCAGTCAAACATACAGGGAAAACCATTACAGGTCGGCTGCACGAGACTACAAACTGGATTTTGAACATTCCTTCGGGCAAAATGCTGTTTCAAGAAGAGGGGGGAAAGCGCCCCACTCCTTGGAAGATAATTCACGGAAAAGAGGAAGTCCTCAAGGGGGGACCTCACAGCTGCGGGGACAGAACACAACCCGCTGTCCCCCTGGTTCGGCTGATACCTATGCAGTAGCCAGCACTGTGGGGTTGGGAAAGTTATTTCATTTCCTGAGCCGTTGGGGCGCAGGGATTTCAGCGAGGGTTCACAGAGGGGGGGGGAGGTGTGGAATCTGTGTGGACGGGGCGTCCATAATTAAAAGTCCAACTGAAAGGAAGTTGGAAAAAAAGCAAAGGCCACTTCTTTTAGGTGATTAAGTCAAGTTGGTGCAGCCAAAAAAAAGAGGGAATCTTTTGGCCTGGGGAAAGTGTTCTCTGGAATCCACCTCAAGGCAAGATCACCAGGAGAGGATGTCCCGCGTGGCGAGGAGAGGAATTTCAGGTCCATTAGACTCGAACACCGGCATCATACTACTTCCTCTTCTTGAGCACAGGAAGGTCGGGATCGCAGCAACGTTTGGGGAAACGTCTGCTAAAAGCTCAGCGAACCAAAGGACCCATGCATTAACGGATTATAACGACCGAGGCCAGGCGGGGGAGGAAAACAAGTGTTGGCCACTCCGTGAACCCGAGTGAGGGACTTTTCTTGTCAAACATGAAGCAAAAGCATGAACGGTTTAGCGCCCAGAAAATCCCCTATTAAAGACATTGAATTCGAGTGATTGTTCCGCCTGCAAAAAAACATGGCCGTCTCTACTTCCCGCCAATTATCTCGGGGACGAGGACGGGAAGTGTCACACTACTTGTATGTATCCTTTTCCACATCAGAAAGGGGAATCGACGAGACATCACGTTCTGGCGCGTGGGAATCTATACTTGCTGGCAAGACGGGGGGTCATTGAATTCGGGGGACCATGGGTCCTGGGACGCTTCGGCAAGGAGATGAAAAGAATGTGAAACTGGGATCTTGATCGTTAGTTCAGCTGAGGACGACGAGACCTGCTGTCGCTTCATACTATAAGTCTAGTGGACACGAAACTGCTCTTCACAAGAGGGGAAAGAGGGAGTTGGATGGGGCAAGGCTGCAGGAAGTTCGGGATCGGACAGGGGCGAAGGAAAACTCTAAGTTCTTTCCCAAGTCTGGCATTAGGGAAAACAACAAAAAACTGAGGGAGAAGATTTGCAGAATGAGGGGGAAAAGAAATTAGAGTGGACCGAGGTTTGATGACCGCGGGGAAGGAATGGGGGGCCCGAAATGATGAAAAGGATAGGTGGAATCCACCTTACATAGGAGTGCAACTCTCGTTTCGGGGAAAAAACGGGCGGAAATATAGTTAGAACGAAAAAATCTGAAAGAGGAGAGAAAGCAGAGCCAAACGCCGTTAGGGGGGGGGCCCGAAAGAGGTTTTGCTTGAAGACGCCCAGATCAGGAGAAAAGGAAAGGAAAGGACCAAAAAGTGAAAAAGGCCGACGGGGACCCGCTCTTTCCGGGGCCAGCGGGAATCGTGGCGCGAGTTCGCACTCTGTGGAAAAGGTAACGAGGGAGAACCACGGTTGAAAAGATAAACGAACTCCAGAAACTAGGGGGGGTCGGGTAGAACTGAAAAGCTAAGGAGCAGGGATTGCCTAGGCGGGACCGACACATCTCGCTACGAGGGAAAAATGCAGGGGGAGGGAATAATGATTCTTGCGGCACGGAGTGAAACGCGCGCCGACTTGGAAAAGGCGGGACCGAAACACGGCCGAGGTACCGTGCGGGCGCATCACAAACGAAAGAAGCCCAGGAAGATTCGAAGAAACCAGCGGAAAAGGGCATGGGGACTTTTACCGCCTTGAGAGAGACGGCACTTTGCTTGGCCATCAATGGGGAAATAACGCGAAAAAAGAAGTCAGGAGCCTGTGACACCCCGGGGGATATTCTAAAACGTCGGGCGTATCGAAACTGGGAACAAACTCTGTGGGGGGGGGGGGGGGGGGGTGGTATCATGGCGGCTCAAGTGGGGGGGGGGGGGGTGCATTGAGGGATTTTGAGAGTGGAAAGCGCCAATCGAACGCCATGGAAAAGGAAGTTGTGTTTCGAAAGACGGGCATCAAAGCAAATCCTAATCAAGGAAGGGGTAGAGTTCAGAGGCCAAGCCTATGTGGTTTCCGAAGGAAATGGACGCAATTCCCCAGATCGAACTTAAAAAAGCTGTGGAAAAAGAGGAAGAGACGTGGCAAAAAGGCAATGACCACTGCACGGATGAATTCGCATCGCGTGCCTAACCAGGACGCGTTGGAATTGGGGGGGAGGGGGGGGGGGGGAGCTCCATGAAGGGCGATTTGTCGGCACTCTCGTTGTGCGTGTGGGGGGGGCGAATGCGGGGGGCTATCCGTGACATCATCATCCTAAATTAATTTGAACGAGGGGGGTCGGTTCAAGGTGAATCATTAAAAGGTTGGGGAACTCGTAGGTTGAACATGCGGCAAGAAAGTTTTCAGCAAGGGAAGGTGGAGCTCGCTTATACGACAAGCTCTTTCTGCTAGATCTGCTGATGAAAAAAAAAAAGGCGCAGTGACGGTTCGGGAAGCGAAACCTTTCGGCGTTGTCAGCAGCAAAACTTTGTCGAGAATTAGTCGAGGTCAGGCACCTCTGGGAAAAAGGACCGAAAAATGCACTAGTTGGCTTCCCCCACTACAGGGAATCGAATTACTCAGGACAGGGTAGAACCGGTGAGGTGGCATTGCCCTGAGGATGGGAACTTACTTCTGCTGAGGGTATGTAAAGCTGTGTCATCGGAGAGGCCGCAAGGAGAAGAGGAACTGCGCAGAGAAGTCAAACCAAACGTTTGGTGGGGGCAGGGAGTTTCGGCCGACCTGAGGTCAACGGACCATGGGTGGGGGGAAACTTCCTGCTATGAGAGGCATGCACAAGTCATCAGTTATGAAGAGTTAGGGGTCAGTTAGGGGCGGAAGAAAAAGGGGTAGAAAAGGGGATAAAACAAGCTGAAACTGCACGGCACCTTGTGGGAAAAACCTCCAAAGGGCAGAAAAAAAAATCCAACCAACTCTTAAAACAGGGAAAAAAAACGGAGAGAAGAAGTATGTTGATAGGTGTTGGGTGGGGTCAGGGAAAACAAAGATGAATATTACCTATCCGCTGTGGCAAAAAAAAGACTCACCTCGTCTTAACGATTGACAACGGGAACCACTCATCAGGAGGAAGAGGCGAAATCACAAAAGAGCTATGAGGACAGATAGGACTCCGGGAAATGATGTTTAAAGTGACGTAAAAAGGAAAGATTCCTAATCAGCACTCCGAAAAAAAGAGATGAGAGGCTGAAGAGGGATGAAAGCGTGGAAGGGGAATGAGATTAGGAACTCGGAACCGCAAGGCCTTCAAACTGAACAATCAGGTCAAGGCTTGAAGCCAGTTGGGGAAGAGACGTTTATCAGCTCTCCAGTGGGGGTAGACTGGACACCAATTTCTAAAGTCGGGGGGGGAGACCAAAACGGTCCGGAAAGGGGAAAAAATAACGCACACGCGGTTAGAGTCAACCAGTGAATTTAGGTCAAACAACCACAAACTTATTAAGGGGCAAAAAAAGATTGGGTGGGTGTGGTTTTTGTTTTTTTGTTTTTTTGGTGGGGGGGTCTTTGGGACCCTACGAGACGTGTGCCGGGTGCGCAGATCAATGGGGGGGGAATGGAGTTGTCTCTTTGGAACGCGAACGTTTTTCCCAATACTTTTCCAGTAACCCCACGAAACGATAGCGGGGAGAGAAAATAACTTCGCTGGCCAACCTGTAAAGAGAGGGGTGCAAAGGGGAAAAGGGGGGGTTCAGTTCTCGTCTTCTCACGGCCTGGAACCAGAGGTTTCCTCGAGAAAATAAGAAAGGCCACGCCTTGGGCTCGACGGCCTTGAGGAGGAAAACCCGCAAGGAGACAGGGCCGTGATTGTAAAGTGAAGAGTTCGCGGGGGGGGGGGGGGGGCAAAACTATGGGGAGTGAAGGGCAAGATTTCAGAAGGTATTCTGTCAGGAGAATCGAAGTAGTCGGGGGTGGTACCAGTGGAGAAGAGTCAGAAGCTCGAATTTCTTTTCAAAAGCCTTGGAAGGGAAAGAAGAAAGTTCAGGTGCTGTAGGTAAGTTTTCCAAAGAGATATATGGCATCTCTCAAGTGCTAAAAGGGAGCCCTGACTCAACAACCAAGAAAATCAGCAAACATAACTCTGAAGCTGTTCTTTCTAGAGGAGGGGGGAAAGGGGGAAGGTGTTCGCCTGCGGCGTGTGTCAGGAGGACGGGTGAATTCTGGCGGGAATATTGGCCGTTGAGCGTACACTCAGGGAGGCTTTAACTCTAATTTTTTGGGGTTAAGGACCAAGACGGGGGACAATCAGGGACCAGGAGAAGAGGGCAAAGTCCGGCGCTAGGGATCCGGACGGACAATTTTGGTTGACGGTTATGAATCATGCGAATTGGGGAAAGAACCACATGATGAGTAAAGCAAAATAAGTAAACGTGTACCAAACAGGAAAGTGCAAAAAGGCCCCCGGAAAGGTGGCTAGATTCAACTGTTGAACTGAAGGGCGAGGGCAAATTCCACACGGTAGGTGGAAAGCAGGGAGGGACGGGGGGATCGATGGAGGGGAGCAGAAGTAGCCTGACCGAATTCGGACCGCGCGACAAGGAGGTCATCCAATGAGGAAACACAGAAAAAGGGTCTTCCCCGACGGGGAAAAATCTGGGGGGAAGAAAGCACTCAGAGAAATGCTAGATAAGAAGCGAGATCCTCACCGCAAGTGCCGACCAAAGAAAAAAAGATTAAAAACCGACGATTCCCACTCAACAATTAAGCTCGCTGGATTGACATCTAAAAGGTGAGGGGGACAAAGTCCTTAGGGAGCGGGACTGTTTGCAAAGGGGGCGCAACAGTTCTTTGGAACACAAGATAAAAAAGGCAAAAGGATTAATTTAATCCGCCTCCCCAGCATCGACGCTGCCAAACACTAACCAAAGCTGCCCTGGGTTTAGGGCATGAGTCATTAGCCAACCTGTCAGGGAGTTCATTGGACCGTGGGGGTTTTTTGGGTAGAAAGGGGATTCGAGGCCTGTGGGAAGGTGTGCTGGGGACGTGGCGTCAAGTCTTGGATGGCCAAACATATGAGGGGCAAAAAGTACACACATAAAAGGTGCTGAGTGGCATCAATTTTTGAGACAAAACAGCGGTGCCTGACGGAGATGCGCTCCTACGTACAACCGCGGAGACAAAAGCCGTGAGCGATGAATATTGGAGGTCTTCTTCAAAAGGGGATAAATGATTCCTTATAAGAGACCCGGGTTTAGGTCCATTCAACCGGGCCTGAGAGGGGGCTCTATCCCAAATAAGTAGGGGAGCAACCACGTTGAAATAGACACGCTGAGATTCATCAAGTTCTGTAACAACCAACGGCCCAGGGCCGACTCGGGAGTGGAAAGACTCAGGCTGGCAACCATTGTGTGTCTTGATATTCCCGTTACCGTCCCTAAGGGAGGGGTGTACATAAAGGGAGTACCAGAGGAGAGAGGGACATCTAGCAAGAGTGGAAAGCCAAAAGGCAGGGAATAAGAAGATTATTGATGATTCTGGGCCGGGAGGGCTCGCAGGCTTTCAGTACGCGAAGACCGCATTGCGGAAAGAGAGGAAGAGGGGGGGGAAAAAACGAGAGGTGCAAAGGATTCGGGACTAACCAATCCATAAAGTAGTCTAAAACGGTGGGCCATAGCTTACTGGCTTGTCAAACAAACTTGTGCAGGGATTCGTAGAACCGGAGGGTCGGCGGTAGAGGAGGGAGAACATGGTGGGGGTCCCTCAAGGGAGGGGGGAAGAGTGAGCGAATCACTTACGCTTGCAGGATGAAAAATACAATTCTATCGCAAGGTACACTAAATGGAAAAGAGGCGGAATAAAAAATAGCTAAGGTGGGGATGTAAGTTGTGGGGGAAAGGGGGAAAGGAAAGGAAACGAGCATAAGTTTTATCAAGTTCTGCCCCTCTTTCAGGAAGGCT
>Ga0179593_1663457_pt1 | contig 10131 bp, 18 predicted proteins | sample CZODoug2_1_08_16_FD_185931 | JGI IMG/M metagenome (GOLD analysis project Ga0179593, IMG submission 185931) | Vadose zone soil fungal communities from Angelo Coast Range Reserve, California, USA - CZODoug2_1_08_16fungal (PacBio error correction) | ecosystem: Environmental > Terrestrial > Soil >...
AAGTGGGGAAACTGGACGAGTTCGGCAGCATGCAAAGGAGTTCTAAGAGGAAGGACAGGGAAAAGAGGAAGGGAAAAACAAGAAGCCATTTGCAAAGCTGACGGCCAAAACCGCACGGGGGGGAATTTGTAACAAAGGGGCTACAATGGAAAGCAACGCGAGAGGCATGGAAGGTCAAACCTTGACGGAAGCAGAGAATGCTCGGACTCTTGCAGAGAGAGCGGAAGGGGGATCGGGATATACCACCGAGCATGCCTCTCGCAAAGGAGTAGACGGGAGGGGGGGGCCATGCTTTGTTGGAAACAACGGCGGCGTGAACATGAATTTCGGAGGAAAAAAGACAGGGAGGGAGGCGCTCGCGAGAATGCCCTCACAGTGGTTAAGGAAAACAAAAGGGGGAATCGCTGATTTTAAAAAAGTGTGCTTTCATTTTCTGGCACTGTCCGCGGTGAACGAACGGAAAGAGGGGTTAAAAGCCAAGCGCTCCAAAGAAGAGAAGAGCAAAGAGTGGCGGAAGACGGAATGCGCAAAACCGGCCCAAGATTCCGCAGCAAGGTTTTGGATAAGAAAATTGGAAGGGATGCCGCTGGGCAGTGAAATTGGAGAGGAGGAGGAGGAAAAAGAAGGGCGATGTTAAAACCATTTGTGCTCGGGGGAGGTTGAGAAGCGGGGAGATACTGATTTCCTGCGGTTTGGGGGATGGTGCCGGCAAACAGCGGGAAGAGAGCTACAAAAACTGGGGTCTTTTCACAATTCGAGCAGGACGCTAAGAAGGACGGGGGAAGAAAGCGAAATGGGAGAACTAACGGCCTCGGGCCATGCGTGATAACGCGGAGTGGGAAAGTACCGGAACGATAGGCCAAATCAGGAGGGGGACCGACTTGGGGGGGAAAACAAATGCGTGTGGCTTGCTCAAGGAAATTGGGAAAAAAAGGCGTGCTCATGTGCCAGAAGGAACCAATATAAAGGTCAAAAAAAAGAGCTGCGGCGGGAGGGGGCACAGGGCGTAAGGGGGGGGTAGGCCCTGGAAATATCCCCGCGCAACTCTTCAAAAAGGGGATCCTGGAGAAAGGCGATGATTTGCCAATGGGGGAGGGGGTCAAAAAAAAAAGCCAGGTCGTACCTTACCTCGGAAAAAATTACAAAAACCTTCCGGAGAATTTTCGGGGAAAAAAAAAAAGACTTGGGGACAAGAACTAAGCCATTCAAAGAACAGTTCAGGAGTAAAAAAAAAATACGAAAAAACAAGAAAGCTTGCAAAGGGAAGTTTAGCGAAGTTAGAAAAGGGGGGAGGGAGGTACAGCCTTTCGTGCGGGGTACAAAGAGGGGAGAGAGTGCTCTTTTGAAACAACGTGTGGTGCTCCTTAAGAAATTTTGTTAAGGGGACTAGGAGGAAGCGCTGTTACGGAAGCCTCACTCAGAGGAATGAAAAGGTGCGAAAAAAGTGAAAAAAAAAAATGAGTGGACGGGCCAGCACGTATGCGGGTTTTGCGAAGGAAAGAAAAAAAAATTTGCAAAAAGGAAAATTCCCATGCCACACGAAGCCGACGGGGTGGGTTGACAAAGAATATTTCTGAAACAACGGAAGAATAAGCAAGTGGTTGCCGCCCATGTTGGGGAGGAATCAACACGACGCAGGGTATCGGAATTCAGGTTTCGCAGGACAAAAGGGTGGGGGGGGACCCCGGAGGCAAAGAGTCGGAGGGAAAAAGGGAAGGTGGAAAAGCGCGTGAGTGGCCAGGTTTCTCTCGAAAGGTATTTAGAAAGATAAACTTTGCACTGTACTGGAGAAGTGAAAAAAATTCGAAAAAAGCGGGCAGCGTAAGCTATTCTCCTGGAAAAAAAATGCAGAAGGAAGTTGAAAAATCCTGCGGCGAGAGGTGCGGGAGAAAATAACGGAGTATTCGTGGGGTCACCGCGGTTCGAACAAAACCAACAAGCACCGAAGAACCGGGGAACGGGGAATGGGGCAGTTCCGGGTGGAAAAAAGGAAAAATTGAAGCGGAGACCCGCCCCAAGACGGTACAGGGGGAAAAAAAACAGGAGGGTCTGCCGGCAGGAGGAACTCTCAAAAAAAGGGGAAAAGGAGGGGGATCGGGAAGACAGGGACTGGTAACAGCGCTGCAAAAGTGGTTCCTGGGGAAAAGGGATGGTAAAGGAGTCTACACAAGGTTACAAAAGAGCAAGTCGCGTGTTCCGCGCCCCAACCTGCTGAGTAAAAGAAGGACGCCAAACCGAGCGAAACTTTGCAAGAGGGGGAGGGGTAAGGGAGGGAAAAAAAAAGAAAAGGGGGCGCTCGAATCCTCATCGGCTCTTGAGAGGAAGAAAAGGGGGGTTAGCCCAAATAGCGGAAGTCTGAAACCTTTACGAAACGGAAAACGGAGGGTTTTTGCCCCATCTAAAATTGCAAATCATCGACTTGGGGCCAAGGAGTCAAAAGGAGCCCTTTTGAAGAGCAAAAGGACAGACTGGTATGGTTCAAAAAAAGACAAGGGGAAAAACAAGTACACGTTTCCGTACGAAATAGCGATCAGTATAAGGGGGAGAGCGCAAAGAATGCAAATTTCGGCAAAAGAAACACGAAAAAGGGTGCGGGAAAGGTCACCGAATGCCTCAGAGGGGAAGGGATATCGGCAAGGAAAAAAGAACAAGGTATCACGCATTGCCCCTAGGCAGGTCATCGTGGGAAAGGAAAGCCAAGGGCTTATCGAGCAAAACTCGATGGGTGAAAGTCGGGACAATCAAAAAAAGTAGAAAGAGAACACCCGCCCAAACCGCACAGAAAGGTGACCGAAAAAGGAAGCCCAAACTAGGTTGTCTCCAAATCGAACCCGTGAGGGGATAAAGTAGGCGCGGCATGGGGCACTGTCCCAGCGAACCCCCAATAAAATCCTAAAGAAAAACGGCTGCAATCTTGGCCGGATTGGGGGGGTGCGCATAGGAAAAGAAAGGATTAACTACGGCTTTCGGCGCGCGATCTTCTAAAAAGGGCAAAGGGCGGAACAGTGACAGAAAGAAAACGCAATGAGTAAATCAAAATTCAAAAGGCTCGAACTGTTTTAGAAACAGGGGAGGGGAGCTCGCGCAGCGCATCCGTTTCAACAATCCGAAAAAGGAAACACTCTAACAACCGTCCGTAGCCCCGAGACACAAAATGGGCGAAAAAAAAATAATTTGCTGTGCATTGCACGCAGGGGGTCCAAGGAAAAAAGCACGAAAGAGCGACATTCTCTGCTTACATCAAGGCGGAAAGATAGGAAAGGTCGGAGAGTACGGACGCAAAAAAAGGGAAAACCCCCGAAGGCACAAAGCGTTGGACTTGGGAGGGAGCAAAAAAAATGACTTGATTGCTGCAGCGTCATGGTGGAAAAAAAAAAGGACGCGGAAGGCAAGAACCGACGGTGCCAAAGCCGAAACGTATTCCGGTTTCAGTCACGTAACTAGGAAAAAACCGGGAAAAAGAAATAGATAAGTGAGGGCCGGAATACGATGTCGCAGGATGCAAAACACGTCGGGTCAGATAAAATCGCCTTCAGTATGGGTCACAGGAGAGGAGAAGAAAAAAGAGTCAGTGGGGAGAAGCACAAGGAAACAAACCTTTGGGCTTCGGTGTAAAAATTGTTGGGGAGGTCTATGATTGCGCGCAAAGTTACGTAGCAGAGAATGAAGGTGAAATCGGCAGGGAGTCTCTGGAGGCGGGGGAGGAAAAGGCCAAATCGGCCTGCGCTATGTCTCCGGGCGCAATTCTTGTGTGATTCGCACGCAATTGTGGGGGAGAAGAAGTGGAAGGTTCTTTCGTCAGGGTGAAAAGGAAGAAAGGAAATGCCGACAAAACGTTGGTTAGGAAACAATGGCGAGATGAGGAAGGTTAACGGGGGCTTTTTCTTTTCTGGCCCTTGGAAAAAGGAACGGGGGGTTACAGAAAAATCGGGGGGGGAGAAGGGAAGGGACCAGAAAAGAGAGCGTCAATCAGACAGTCGCCTGCGCATCCGCCACAAAACGGGGACAGGTGGTTCAGGAATGTGGATTGCTGCGGATTCCGCTGAAAAGAATGAAAGAACGAATTTTCTAGTCTCGAGAAAGAAAGGCGTTTCGATTTGGAAAGCAGGGGGGTAAGGGAGGGATTAAGGGAAAAAATTGGAATCTTAGGGGGGCACTTAGGGGGGGGTGTCCTCCAGCCTCTTGGGAGGGCGCTGGGAGGAGAAAAGGGATTCAAAAGTGAGAGGTGGCGAAACGATAAAGCCCTTGCATAAAGCAGTTCATGGGAAAGAGAACGGTGCCATGCGGGAACGCTGGCCGTGAGGAGCGAAGGGAAAATCGAAAAATCGGAGGTTGACCTTCGGGGAGGTCCCGAAAAGAAAAAAGAAATGCGTGTGGTGCTCGAAATTTGCAAGATTCGTGAGAGGCCTTAAAGGACGATAAAGCTACGATTCGCTGACGCGGTACGGGCGGACGGCAACTACGTAAGGCAATTTGTTTAACCAGCAGAGCCTGGGAGGGGAGAGGAAAAAGGGGGCAGTGAAAAATACGCGATAGAGGATATGGGGGCAAAGTTGCATATGTCAAAAAAAAAAAAGGGGAAAGGATTCAGCAGGAGGGACGGGGCCTCGTTGTTTAAAACCAAAGAGAAAATCGGAGCTTTGGGAGGAAAAACATTCGTTATTGGGCATCATAAAAAAACTGCACTTGCGTCGATCAAAAGTCTTGGAAAAAAAAAAAAGGAGGAGGCAAAGGAGAAAAGAGGTCAAGTGCTTGCTCTCTGGGCGCGTCCATTCTCCACGCGGCCGCTCTTAAACCTCTTCGACTTGTCTCAGTAACCCCTGGGGGGGAAAGAAAGTAAAAAGGGGGGAAATGAAATAGTATTCCGCCGCGCGGGAGAAAGAAAGACAAGAACGAATTACAATGGCGAGTTCGAAGTGCGATAGGGGGGAGGGGGGCAAGATTGCTTGGCGCTTCCGAAGGGGAAAAAAAATGGGGGGAAAACCAGTTAATTCCATCCCTCCTAAAACCCGGAAAGGGGGGGGGGGGGGGGTAAAGGTCGACTGGCAAACAGACCTCAGAGTACCATTTGATCCACTCAAAGAGGGAAGAAGGTCGGGGAAAGGGGGGAGCGCAGTCAACCTCAATATCGGTGTTTTGGGGACGCGGAAAGAAGCGAACGGTCCGAGTGGGGGCCTGCATTCTCCAGAGTAAGCCAATTGAAAAGTCCACAAAACAACTTCGTAGTATGGAACGAGAGAAGGGGGGGGGGGGGGGGGGGGGGGGGGTGGGGGGGGGGGGGGGGGGGGGGGGGGGGGGGGGGGGGGGGGGGGGGTTGGGGGTGGGGGGGGGGGGGGGGGGGGGGGGGGGGGGGGGGGGGGGGTTGGGGGGGGGTGTGCACTTACTCTGCACTAAATTCGAAAATGGGGAAAAAGAGGTGGGCGAGTGCTAAGGGGAAAAAAAAAAAGGTGGAAAAAAAAAAAACGAAAATACCGGCGAATCGTGCGGCGCTAGTAAAAAAAGCGGCACAGAGGAGTCGGCGGGTAACCGCGAAATATTCTTGAAAAAAAAAAAAGACCAAATTTTCCGTGTCTCGGGGGGCTGGAAATTAGGGAAGGGGGGCACAGGGACCAATAAAAGGTTCTCGGAACGGTCGCTCCCAATACGGAAAGATGGGGCCTGCAAAAGATTCAGACCGTTCAAAGAAAGAAAAAAAAAAAAAAAAGGGGAATGCGGCTGGCGGAGCGCTGCTCGTGCGGGCGAGCGATTGCAAAAACTGCTTTAAGTAGCGACAAAATTTTGGGAAAGAAAGATCAAAGATGTCAAAAAGAAAAGCTTAGGGGGAAAAACGAAAAGGGAACGAAAAGGAACGGTGCAGTCTTTCTTGGACGTCTTGCAAAAAGTATTCAGCTCGAAGCAAACGACTACGGCAGAAATCGAAAAAAGCAAAGTAACGAATTGGGGTTCAAGAAAAAAAAAAAAAAAATTCAGAAGGTACTCACGGCCAACGGAACTCCTGGGCTTGGTTGGGTTGGGGAAAAAAAGAAAATGGGGGAAACATCGCTTCGCCCGGGACACAGGGGGGATTCGAAAGGTGGGGGGGAGAAACTCAGAAACCGGATATTTCGCCGTAACAAAGGCAGAGAGGAAGGAAAGAAAAGAGCGATCGTAGGATCGCAGTTTAATGGGAGAGCCCATAAAAAAAGGAAGGTTTGAAAAGTTTCGAGCAATCCCACGCATCAAGAGGAGGGAAAAGCAACGAAAAAAAATCCAGATTTGTCCGCTTAAAGTTCGTCAAAAAAGAACCCAGGAAGATAAAGCGAACCGAGAAGGGGCAAGGCAATGAAGGGGCTGACTTAAGAGAGACGAAAAAAAAAAACAAGAGAATTTTTAAACCTATTTGAAGTACGAAGAGAAGGGAGGGGTCTGCAAAAAAAAAAAAAAAGAATCCAGATTCCGGTGACTAACCTCACAAGGAGACAGAAAAAAACATAGAAAAGGGGAGTTTGAGCGGCAGAAAGGACGCGGGGTTGATGCAAAAAAAAAGGAATCCCGCAGCAATCGGAGAAAATCAGAAAAAAAGCTTCCAAGGCGAGGGTGGACGGCACAAGATGCGCGGCGACACGTAAGAAGAGTTCGGGGCCGCTCGTCTAAAACAGGAGAGCGGGGGAAACAAACGGGGCAAGAGGGAAAGTGGAAAAAAACATTACAATCATGGATTGGAAAAGTGAAAAAAAGAAAGTGTTGAAAAAACGTTAACCAATCATTTTGGGCAGGCAAAGAAGAGGCAGCCAGAACAATCCGAACGAAATAAAAATCATGCTTTCTAAGAAAAAGGGAAGTAAGGGCAAACTAAAGACACACAAAATTGGGTAAAGAAAAAAGGGGGGAAAACTATTTGGGGGGGGAGGAGGGGAGAATGGAGGACAACGAGCAAGAGCAGCGCAGAACGCGCAGGTGAGGAGCAAAGAAAATCAGACGGCTTGCCGGTACTCCACAATTTATAACCAAGAGAAAATTGTGAAAGGCACCGTCACTTTTCAAATGAGGGGGAGTTCTGAGGGGGAAAAGGAGAGGGACCACAAAAGAAGGGGGAAAAAAGCTTAGGAACCTACGTTTGCCATGCCTGCCGAATGGATTTCCGGTTGAGAGGAGAAAGACAACAAAAGGAAGAGGAAAAGAGAGAGATAGGTGAGGTCGCCCGGAATTACGATTTCGGGAAAAATGGCAGAGGGAGGGCGGGAATCTCCGTCCAGTATTGGGCCAAACCTCTCGAAAAGAGAAAAAGAAAAATTTTGGGAAAGAGGAAACGCCATGGGCTTCGGTGTACGGTTTTGGCGCCAACGGAAGGAAGACGGGAGAGAAAGTGACGAGCAAGAATGCTCGTTAATCTTCAGGACGAGGAAAAAGGAGAGGGGAGAGACATCGCGCATGCCCAAAAGGAAGAAAAGGCAGAGTTCAGAATGGGCTTGTGTGGACTCGGAAAACGGTGGCGTTGAGAGAAAACATGATGTCGGTGGTCTTTCGGTCCGATTGGGGAACAGGGAGAAAAAGGGCGATAATGCCCTAAAGGATTGGGGGGGAAGGTCGGAGTAAAGGATCGTTTTTACTACATGTGCGTGGAAAGGGAAACGTACCCGTTGTTACCAGAGAAACGCGAAGAATTTAGAAACCGCGCGCAAAATACCCGCGGCAGGAAACGAAGGGAACTGAAAGAAGGCCACGCACAAACTGGCAACAAGTCTCAGACGCGTTGGTCGAAGAGGTTGGACTCGAAAGAGTATGGGAAACCCGGGCAGTGACACGAAAGGATCGAAAGGGGGGGGAAGGAGGGAAAAAACTAATTAGGTAATTTTGGAAAAAGCATTGTGCCCTTGAGGAGGTCGGAAGCGAGCTGCGTTTTGCGGGCGGGGGGGCCGCAACCAAGGGCGCAACTCTCGAATCGTCTTAAAATTTCGGAGGAAGGGAAGAAAGAAAAAAAACAATTGTGCACGATGAACCGTCTCAAAATGCGTGGGGATAAGGAGGGAAGTTCCAGAAGGAGGCCGAAGATAGAGGGCCCGGAGGGTGACCATGCAATGAGTGAAAAAAACAAAAAAAGAAAACAGGGAGAAAGGGGTCTTGAAAAAACGAGGAATGAAGCCATTGTGCTCCCTTAAAGGATGGGAAACCCAAACGAATGCGCGTCCTTGGATACTGGGAAAAAGGAGTCAATGTGGGGGGGAAAAAGATCCAAAAGGTTGCTCTCAAAATGTCAGTGAAAGAAAAAAATGGAAAGTTGAAAGGGGCCAAACAAACAGCCCGGGTCCTCACAAGTCAAAGGGACGAACTGATAAGCCTTTCTCTTTGGGGGAGGGGTAAAAATGAATTGAACATAGGGAACGCCGCGATGCGGGCTTCGCAGGGAGAGAAGGGGGACAGGGGAGGAAAAGAAATCCAAACAGAAAAGGAAAGGGCTGGCGCTCGGTGGCGAGGGCCAATCTTCAGAATTCTGCCACTCCTAAAAGTGGAGGAAGGGGTGAAGGAAAGCTTCTTGTAACCTGGTGTGCTCCTTAAAAGAGGAGGGGGAAATCGAATCACTATGTCCCGCGATGAAGCTCTCAAAGAAACCATAAAAAATGGCGATTTCGAAGTTGGAAAGTCAGAGAGGAAAAAAGAAGGCGAAAAAAGGGGAAGCCGAGGCGAAAGAACATTCCTTGATTTGAAAAAAAAGAACCAAGCGCCAAGATAAGGGGGGTGCTTTGGTTTGGGGAAGAAGTGGAGGAAGGAAAAACGACGAAGAATCGGAAGCCCTGGGTGAAAGCACGGAAAAAGTATCGAAACTTGGTGCGCATGCAGATAGGGGGGGGACAGAAACCGTTACGCGAGAAAAAATTGGCCGCTGGAAGAGAGATTCCAAAGGGGGGTCGAGAAGAAACAAAGGGGGGAGGAACTTTGTCACGTAAAGAGCTACTGCGGGGGCAAAGGGGAAAAAGGAGATTTGCTCCGGAAAACACGATCTTAGTAATAGCAACGGGAAGGGGGGGGGAAGAAAAGGCGGCGAATCGTGAAGCTCACCAATAAGAAAAAGGAAAAGGGGAAAAAAAAAATAATGGCACCAAATCCAACCCAAATAACGCGGAGGGACGGGGAAAATTAACGGTTTGCAAAAAATTGTGTCCAAGGAGGGGGAGGGCAGTCCCCGCCTCTACAAAGACCTAGGACCGCAGGGATTCCCGTGCACTTCTCCTCCAAAGGGGGGAGGGGGGGAGGAAGGAGAGATCGAGAAATGTGATTTTCCAAACTTTCTGGAGTAATAAAGTAAAAAGGGGGGTAAAAAAAAAAAGAGCAAAATCTGGGTCCTCGCAAAGAAAGGAGGGGGGGGGGGGAAGAAAGGAAGAAGGAGCGAAAAATTGCCGCTTTTCCCTTGGTTACGGGGGTCGGGGGAGGAAAGAAAGTGTTCGCTCGAAAAGTCGCGGAGAGGGAAGAGCTGGCAATTCAGAAGTGGGGGGGAAAGTCCAAAAGCCGGTTCTACCGGTACAAGGCCATCGGGGAGAAGAAGGGGGGAGGTGTGGGGGAACCAAAGAAAAGGGCAAATCGCTTTCGCGCCGGATATTGGTCACAGGAAGGGGGGAATAAGCAGAAGGATTTTCGGGGAAATTGAACTACGTACATCGGAGTACGGAAGAAAAGAGAATTCGGGGAAGGAAAAAAAAAAACGAAAGAGTTGCAATTGTTCGAGCAAGCCACGCAGAAAAGGGGGACCCGGGAAACCGAAGATTGGAAAGAATCGCGGCGCCGAAATCAAACCAACTAAAAAAAACAAAAAAAGGTCATCGTGCACGCAAGAATTTGCTTTCAAAGGGAGGAAGCTGGGTAACGGGTTGGGGAAAGTGTCGGGGGTATCAGCGCCTTAAATAGCCCTGCGGCACCAAAAAAAAAAAAAGAAGAGGAGGAGGTTACACGGTGAAATAAAAGACCAAGGAGCCAAAACAAATGCTTTTAACAGCGAATTATGGTGAGCGCATAAAATCGAAATTCATTTAGGGAAAATGAAAAGAGGGGGATCAGAAGAAAAGAAAGAATCGAAACGCGGAGCGGCCGGAGTTTGTGAATTCCTGATGAAGAGAACTTGAAGAGGCCTTCGGCAGACGACCCCCCCCCGGGGGAGAA
>Ga0179593_1248400_pt1 | contig 10130 bp, 14 predicted proteins | sample CZODoug2_1_08_16_FD_185931 | JGI IMG/M metagenome (GOLD analysis project Ga0179593, IMG submission 185931) | Vadose zone soil fungal communities from Angelo Coast Range Reserve, California, USA - CZODoug2_1_08_16fungal (PacBio error correction) | ecosystem: Environmental > Terrestrial > Soil >...
AAACTTGGCAAAGACAAAGAAGTAGGTTTAAAGTTGCAAAAATCGAAGGGGGTAGCAAGCCGCGGGGGGGGGAAGAGGAAAAAAAAATTGGGGGGTCACAAGACCAATGTGGATGCCCAAAATAAGAACAGGGGGAAACTGGCCAGGATCGTTTCTGCGCGAAGGGGATGAATAAAAGGGAAAAAGAAGTCTTTCAAGGACAGGAAAACCAAATAGGCGACTGGAAAAAGAGGGGCACGAAGTTCAGGGGGGGGGGGGGGGGGGGAGGAAGGTCACGATACGAAGAGCAAATAACATGTGACCGCCTGCGCTGTGTGCCTGGGGGAATCAGGGGGGTTGAATGGCTAAAGTAGAGAAAACCGAACAGGGGTCGGCCGGTGTCGGGGTAACATGCAAAAGGGGGACGGGTGGGGCGTGGCTCAAAACCAACCAATTCAACAGGGGTGAAGCATCGGGTTTAGAGGGGGGGGGGGGAGGGCCGGCCATCAACGTCCCATGGCAGGTTGGAGGGAAAAAAAAGCAATCTGGGGTGGCTCGAAGGGATTGGGAAAACGGGGGGGACTTCCGGCAACCTTATTCAAAAGCGTCGAAGGTGGAAGCTTGAGAAAACTAAAGGCCACACCATGTGGACAGGCGAAACGAAAAGAGCCAGGGAAAATAAACAGGGGGACTGTCATGGAGCCGTGGACGCCCGCTAAATATGGGACCTTGTTTGAAGAAAAGGAGGGACAACAACGACAAAAGAGGGAAAAGCTGGGAAATACTTAGAAAAAGGGGTCAAAAAGGGGACTTTCGATTGGGGGTATGTAAAAAACTGAGAACTGGAAAAAAAAGGTCAGAAAAGGTCACCTGGCCACACCCTTTTGAGAAAAAGGAAGGCCATAGGGGTCAGAGAAGAGACACCTTGGGGGGGGGGGGGGTGGGCTGGAAAAGTGGAAAGAGAGGAGGGGGAATGTAAAAAAAAAAGAGCATAAAAAAAAGTTGTCTCGGCGCGAACTAGGGGGGGGCGTCCTTGGGGTGTGGGCAAAGGGGGTTGATGAGACTCAAAAAAGAAGACAACGTGGGGGGGGGAGGAGGAGGTCATGTTGCAAGAATAAAGAAAAAGGGCAATGGGGGCACGTGGGTGGGGGAACATACAAAAGGGGAAGCAAGGAAAAAAAACAGTCAGATTACTGAGGGTACACAAAAACCCGGAGATTTTGAAAAAGCCTCAAGCTAGTTTTGCCTGCCAACTGGGCCCAAGGTGGAAACACTCATGGCGGGGCGAGGGGAGACGTCTTTGAAAGGAAGAGCAAAGAAGGGTAAGCGGCGTCAAGACTGTTTGGGGAACATCGGCCCGGGGGACAGATTGGGGGAAGCACAAGCAACCCCAGGGTTTTTTGGTTCCACGGGGCAATGCGGCAAAAGTAAGATTAAGGGGGAAAGGCCTGCCATGTCGAAAAGAAAAAGGGGAAGAGGAAGCTTCCCTGAGGCCGTAGGGGAAAAAGCAGCGGCAGTTGTCATGAAAGAAGGAGTGACAGTGAGAACAACCGACTGTAGGGGGGTGGAAAAAGAAGACTTGCAAAATAAAAAAGAAAGGGCGGAGAACACAAAAAGGGGACTGGCCAAGGACGGCTTGTGGACCCAGACAAACCGGGTCAACGCTGAATGGAAGCACAAAACAGCGCTACCCGGTGCGGACAGCCCCGAAAATGCCTCAATTTGGTGGGGGAACATCTTGGAAGATTGGAACCTCCGTCCTCAAAATTCCCACAGGACGTTTGTCCGACCGATCAAGCACAGGGGGGGTGGGGTTCCGCACTTCAAAGGCACATGTCTCCGCTGAGAACAAGCATAACTTGGGGGGGTGGGCCATAGGGGCCAATACCGGGAGATTCGAAAACAACCTGTCGGCATACTTTCTAGAAAGCCAGGTGAAACGGAGTACGGGGAACCATAGCGGTAAAGAGGGGGACCCAAACCACGTCCCCGGTACAACGGCGAAGGAACTATGTGGCAAAACCCGAAGTGGGGGCGGGGGTTTTTTCAACAAAACACCAAAAGGGGGGCAGGGGAGGGGAAAGTGCTGCTGCCGAGACCAATAGGTCGCCGAATCATCATAATTGGGCCGTGTACCATATAAGGGGTACTTACTGTCGTTTGCGGAGGTAGAGCGACCGCCGTGTCGAAAACGTGGACGTCCCCAACCTGTACATCTAACACTACATGATCACGAGGTAGAAAAGGTGAAAGGACGGACAGATAAGGAGAACGTATCCCCAAACTAGCAAAAAAAACCCAAGGGTCACAAAGAGGGCGGGAGGCAAGGGAAGGAACTTTTCGAAAAAATTGACATCAGAATGGCAAAAGGTCCTCGAACCCGTGAAAACCAGGGAACTGGAAGGGGGTCAGTGGTGCTGGGACCAAAAAAAAACATGGTGTTCTGGGGGAAAAAAAGAACGAAAATAAGGAAGGGTTTGGATCACGAAAAAAGCGAGTCGGAGAAAACAAAAGGGCACAATTCCAAAAAAAGTAGAGGGGACCAAGGAAAAAGAGAGGACACGGGGGGACCAGAGGCAACTCTAAGGGACCACCCTTAACGGTTGGACAGGCTTGAAAAGGAACGGCGCTTATACTCAAAGAGCTAACTACGCCAAAGGGAAGGGAACTACCGGGGGGGTCCGGAGGGAAAAATAAAAAAACAAAACCAACCCCCCAACAAAAACCAAAACGAAGGGACTTCCACCCAAGGACCCACCCCCAATGACAGCGCCAGAAGACCCCTCCACCGGCCCCCACACCCGCCTCCCCCGCAGGCCACCACCCGCCAAGCGCGCCTCCCGGAACAAACGGGCACTTCCCCCAGGCGCAGGGAATGGGCTACCGGTAGACCCCGGACCACACCCCTCCCACATGCCACACTCGCAAAAAAGTGATTGTTTAAGGTCAAAATTGGGGGGAAAGGGCGCTGTGAGCGTTAGGAAACAAAAGACAGTTCACCTCTTCAATGGAGAAAAACGAAGGGATTACGAGACTGGAAAATCACAGGGTGCACCGGGGACCTCGAAATAGGGGCCAGGGTAAGGTGGGTAAAAAAAAAATCAGACTTGAAGAACCAACAAAACAATGATTCTATGAGAGATGGGGGAACCCCAATCAAGGCTCAAAAGTTTTTCTCTCTAGGGTTCATTACCTACGGCATTACTTCAAGTACTCACCACCCGGCTCAAGATGGGAATTCGATTGAGGGAAGTAATAAGCCTCCGCACAGTTCAACACGGTATTAAACAGGTCCCAGATACATTAGGTGCAAAAGAGTGGGGGGGTTGATGTAGCGAAGGATTACAATGACCTGAATCGTAAAGAATTGAGAAACGGAGCGCGGGGGAACGGACGGTAAAGCCAAACAATAAAGGGGAAACTCAGAAGAAAATGGTTCAGGGGGTGTTCCTCCGGTTAAAATCGGAAAAAAAGGCACTCAAGACTCCATGGAGAACAAGAGGCCACAGAAGTAAAAAGAGCCAATTTGAAGCGAAGAACCAAAGAGAAGGAAAGCACCCCTGGTAGGGTGGGAGAAGATGTCCCGACAAAACCATGGGGGGGGGGCGTTGTCACCGAAAAAGAAAAAATACAGGGGTCAAAAAAGGGATGGGGTTCGAGGGACCCCTGGGGACCAGACCTCGCAAGGTGGAAAAAAGTCCCAAAAGCCAGGCAAAGAATCTTAAGGGAGGAGCGAGGGCGTTCGGAGCAATGGGGTCACCAGAAACAACAGTAGAAGACATTCCCCTAAGACATGAGCGGGTAAGGGAGGGGGGGAAGTGTTGGAGAAAAAGGACACCAAGGACCCGACACGGGTCACTTAAATCAGCATAAGTGAGGCCCCGCAAGTACAAAGAAACTGTTAAAATAAAAAAAAAAAAAATGGATGAAGAAGGAAGGGCCGCGGTACAAAAGAAGAGCATCCGGAAAAATGGGGGGGTGTTGGAACGCGAGGGCACCAAGCGGACTGTAGGTTCACTGAGACCGTAGAGGTGGTTAAAACTGGTTCCAAGAGGCAAGGAGTGCAAATGCGGAAACCGGTGAACGGGGTAAACGATATAAGATGCCTCCCTAAATAAAAAATCGAAGGGAATTGGCCAAGGGAGACCAAGTGTCGGGTTGTGCAAGGAGTAGGTGCTTCAAAGCTACGTGAGAAAAAAACAACAAGTAAAAATGGTATCTTCGAATCATGGGGGGAATGGGAAAACTTAAAGTCACAGGGGGGGAGATAAAAAGAGCGCTTTGATTGACCAAAAAAACCAAGGACCTTTCAATGGGCAGGGCAGGGGGGAAGAAAAAGGAACGTGTGGAAGGTCCAGAGCAATAAGGTTGAAGAAAACTGTTCGCAGGAAAGTTCATAAAAAAGGAAAGTGGGGGGGGGCCATCAAATTGGGGGTCGGGGCAACGGGGCCTCTGAAAGTAATTACCACCAAATATAGGGGGTCCGACGCCTTGAAAAACTGACCGAATTCATTGACAGGTACAAAAAAGTGAACAAACTGGGGTCCACCTTGGGTTGACGAAGGCAAAAACATCCAAAGAAGCAGCCCGCCTCGAAATTGGGCACCCAAACTGACTTCATCGAAGAAAAATTGCAAAAAAAAAAAAGGCCAAAAAGGGGAGGCAGGCAAAAAGAGGACCCTGGGCCACGTGAAAAAACAACTCCGCGGTGGATAGCAGTAGCCAGACGCGAAAGGCACCGGAGGGGCAAGTGGATGAGGTGCCATGTCCTTCGGCGGAGTATCCTCCTCCAAGAAAGAAAAACTCACCAAAAGGCTTGGGGTCCACTTGGGGGGGCCCATAAAAGGGCAAAAGAGGTGTCGGCTGGTTTGAAAGGGAGGGATGAACATTAAAAAAAACACCGTATCGTCTGGTCACCTAGGTGGCCTCAACTCGTAAGGACAAACAGCTCACCCAAGGTCCTTCTGCTAAGATATCAAGAATTACTAAAGTGACGGGGGAACCGGCCTTCTTCGTCAGGTGTCTACATAAAAAAAGGTAAAGCAAACGCCAAGGGAGGCAGAACGAGAGAAAATCAAAAGATTCGCTGGATTCAAGTACCCAGAAAAAGGGGGGGTACAAAGAGGACAACGCAACAAGGGGGAGTCTGAGCAGCCACGAAAAGCAAGTACGCTTTTGGACGCACCCATTCCGGGCCGTTCGGGGGTGGATGCCTTTGACGGAAATGCACCGGAGCAGAAACCAAGGTCGGAGAGCTTGCTGGGGCAAATGGGGGGGGATGGGTTGACATCAGCCGATGTGGCACTGGCAAGGGGGCTTGCCTTGGGTACCAAGGGCTACTTCGGACTACCCGCAAAGGTCACATGAAAAGACGGATGAAAAAAAAGTGAGAAACCAAAAAAAAAAGAAAAAAAAACGGAACTCCTTTTCCATGTTGCAGAAGAACGAAAGGGCAGGCGGTACTAAAACGAAATGAAGGGCCGAATGTCCACCGCGTGGCAACCAACGCCTCCCTGGGAGAGACCAACCCAACAAAGAGAAAGGCCCTAGGGAAACGAAACGAAGAAGGTTTAAATGCCCTAAAACAACTAAAAACGCCCATGCCGAAACCGGGTTGGGTGTTGAGATAACACAAAACACACCAAATGCCGGGGAAAAACAAACCAACGGGACGCCACCAAGGGCAAGGGTTCCCAACGAGTGGAGCAATTCAAAACACGAATTGATGACGGACCGACAAACAGAAAAATACAGTCCATGGCCAAGTATCAGACGTTAACGCGTCCCACATCACGAAGGGGGGGGACAACCAAATGGGGAAACTAGACGCAATGTGTCCCTCTGATTGTTTCTAAATTTTTACCTCGAGGAAAAGCCCACTAAGAGGGAAAACAAGCAAAAAAGCTCCAAGCGCCCAGGAACGAAAAAAAGGAGGCGTGAAAATTCGAACAACATCGGGGGGTAGCCCAGGGTAAAAAAGGGTCCTCGCAGGAGGGTGACAAAAAAAGAAGCAAGGGGAAAAGAACAGGACTGGAAGGGGGGACAAGGGCGGCGTGCAGGGTCAAATCAATTAGAAACGGAGAAAAGAAAAGTCGAAATGCGAAACCAAGGGTCGGGGGGCAGAAGGGGAAAGGAAACCCGAGGAGGAAAGGGCTGAAAAAGGGAAGTTCACATCCAAATTTTATGGCCGATGAGGGGGTGAGACCCTCGCTCAAATAAAGGTTTTGACTTTGGGAAAAGGTTGGTGGGGATTGCGGAACCAACTACTAAGTAATGTACCACGGCCAGGGGGGTGAACACAGCTGGAGAAGGGGTGCAAGGGGGACCGATCGCTTGGGTGGTGCATCGGGGAGTTTAAAAAAATCAAAGGGTTGGCGGGGGGCCGGAACCGGTGCTATCTGACCTCGGAGGGGCATCTGGGGGAGGACTATTGAAGGTGAAAAATCGAGTCAAAACTAAAAAAAAAAAAAAAAACTTATTAGGGGGGAGAAAAAAGAGATATATTGGGGGGGGGCAAAACCAAACACAAAAAAAAAAAAAGTCAAAGAAGGGGGTCAGAAATGAGGTGTCAAGCGAGTACGACAGGACCCCATAAAATCAAAACGTCTTAGAAACTGCACGAAAGAACAAAAGGGACTATCCCAAGGGTGAAAATCGGGGGGGGACGGGGAAACCAGACCGGGAAGGAACGTGTGGAGGTAGGAGAAAAAAAATGGACGCCCGTACAAAACCTTGGGGCACAAAGCACAAGGGTATGAGCGAGGGGGAGTACAAACTCCGACTGCCCATAAGGGGATTTGAGGAAAAGAAAACCTGCTACTCAAAAGGGATCGACGAGCCCCTAAACGACGGTCGGGAACTGGGTATTATATGATTATCGCCGACGTGAGATTTGGGCGCAAAAAAAAAAAAGTCAACCTGGGAATACCCCGAAATAAGAGTTGGTGAAACTTGCAAACTTCATTTTGAAGCAAAGGCCGAGGCTAGGAAAATTTGAATGGAGAAAAAAACGATGTTCATGGAGCACAAGGAATAGGTAAGGTGGGAACGATCTGACGGGTATGCTCTATGGAGGGACTCAGACGAGAAAAATCTGCTAACAGACAGAAAAGAAAAAAATAGACATGGCGGCGCAGGAAAGGCAAGACAGGGTTCGGTTCGCAGGTTAGAAACTGCCCCATTGACATTGACCTTTGCGCCTGGGGTTTCTTCGGGCAATAAATGGTCTGGGTAAAAAATCAGAGGAAACCCGGAAAAAACATGGAAAGGGCCTTGTTGTGAGGTGTCCCATCCGGGGGGACTGGGAGTGGCCACGTGGTAACCACACTCAACAAAGGGGGAAACACATGGCGGGTAAAGCGGGGGTTCAAAAAAAATCGGGCCTGGTCGGGGGCTGGGTCCAACGACAGGGGATCACTGGGAGAAAAGAAGAAAAAGTTCAGATGGGGGGTGACAACAGGGGGAAAATTTTGAGGGGCCCTGGTATCTTCCTTCGCACGTGCGGGGCACCACACATAAAAAAACCCAAAACATGGGGAAAATGATGAGAAAGAGATTGCAAGAATGGGAAATTTACTATGCTACCGACCAGAAATAGTCACTGGGTGGAGAAGAATAACTGCGAAAAAACGGGGGGAAAAAAACTGAAATCTTTCCGAAAAAAGCGGCCTGAACGGGTTGGTTATTGCTCTAATACCGAACAGGAAAAGCAAAAACGAAAACAAAAAAAAAAAAGCTGCAAATGGCGGAAAAGGAAGGAAAGGATCGGCAGGGAAAAATACGAAAGGGGTGCTGGTCAGTTGGGTAACTAGTGAAGGGGGGGGTGATCAAAAAAAAAAGGGGAGATAGGAGACGCCTGACGGTTTTGGGGTTTGGGCATGTATTGCAGAACAAAAAAGCAAGAAAACCTGAGAGGGGAAAAGTCGAAAGAAAAAAAGCCGCCCGGAAAGGGGTGCGAGGGGTCGCAAAAAAAAAAGGGATCCCGCACGAACTCCCATACGAAGGGTCAAAATGATATGGAGCCCTACACTAGATAGTTTCCTGAACTTTTGAAAAAATTTTACTAAGTGCCAGGGGAGATTGGTGAGGGGCGTGGGAGATACACAGCCGCCACGGAAAAGAGTACGAAACTGGTGGGGTTTCCATAGGGACGGCCGATGTTGGGAAGACCAACAACATGGGGGGTTTTGTCGTCTCAAAAAATAGGGCAAAAGAACGAAGGAAGGTCAGAAAAAAAATTAAAGCGGAACGGAATCGGCTCGGGATGTGATTCTGGCCAAAGAAAGGGCGGCCAGGGTTGAACGGAAACAAATAGAGTCCCGTGACTCCTACACACCGAGATGGGGTGGGGATATAGGTTGGACAGTCGCAGTGAAACCGGGGTAATGCGAAAAACAAGGTGCAAACTGGCCAAACATGTAGAGGATTCAAATACAGAAAAAGTCCTTCAAAAGAACATTTAGTGGACTGCCCACACAGCAAACCCCAAAAAAACCAAAGCTTGGTCACTGTGTCCGTTTCGTCCCTCCGCTACAAAACAAACAACTGCCAACAAGAATTTTGGGGGGTATAATAACAGCCGTGTCTTTAAAAAAAACTGCGGGGGGGGGGGGTCCTTGACGTCAGCAGGTATTAAACCAAACCACATGGAGGTTTTTCAGGAACGGAAAATCCAAATGGGTGGGACGCACAAGGGGGGGGAATTCAGTGGGAGTCCACACACCACGCGGCAAATAAAAAAAAACTCCCTGGGCCCTCAAAAAACAACAGGGTCCCAAGGGGGGGAAAAAAAAAAAAAGCAGGTTCAGCCCCTGGGTAAGACAAAAGCACAGAAGGTAGATGTTAGGGGAAAAAAAAACTAAAATAGGTAAAATCCCTTTTCCGAAGGAAAATAACACAAAGGGTAAAAGAAAACCCAACCAAACAATTTTTGTGACGACCAGGTCAACGCCAGCAGCCCCCGAAAGAGAAGAAGAAAAAAACCGCGAAAGGTCTTGGTGCCCGGTTGGGTGGGTACGCGAAAAAGAAGGATTGCAAAACCAGAGGGTGTACAAAACAAAAAAATTTAAGTGTAGGAGTTCGGTTCGGGACTGTCTAGGGCCAAACAATCGGGGGGCGAGAAATAAATGGTGACGCAAACGGGGGGGTGGAGTGTTCCCCAGAAGAGGTAAAAGATTGGAGGGGTGGCAAAAGTACTGCCTGGAAAGAATATCAATAAAAGGGAAATTTGCAAGGGCAAAAAGCGGTGTTGGGGGGGGAATGAATAAAACACGGACAGGTCTGAACCAGATCAAAAAACCCGTAAAAAACTGATAGAGGGGGGGACGAAGTCAAAAACGCGGCAAAGAAAATTTCCCTGACAAAAATGCAACACCCCTACGGAAAAGTAAAAGGGAAAAAATTGAATGATTAACTGGCAGTACCCATGGAATGGACCAAGGTAAAGAGGATGGGAACAAGAATTTTGTCCTCTGGGAAAAACAAAAAAAAAAAGAAAAAAAATGGGTACTTTAACAACGGGGGGGTTTTGGGGAACGGTGTGTTTGTTTACTGGGGGGGTCGGTTTTGTTGTTGCGGTGGACCATACGACAATGGGGGGGGTTTTTGGCCGTACCGCAAGAAAAGAAAAAAGGGAATGTCGGCAGCTATGATGGTAGTCTTAAATGTCCAGGAAGGAATGGAAGGACGAAACAAGGGGAGAGGAAGATGGAACAGCATTTTCACTGGACGGGTGTGGACCGGAAAATAAACCCTTTACCAAGAATGGTTCTGGTTCCGGGCCTGTTTTGGGCTGCACGGCCGCCGAAAAAAGGAAATCAAAGATCACGCCCGTTTCTCAATGTCTGTGGAAATACGGAAAAAGGGATGTCCGGAGTAGGATACCCCCCCAAAAAACCCGACTCTAAAGGAAATGAAGGGGGGGGTAATTACAGTGGTAAAATTTGCTACAGTTTTGTCCGGTTATCCCGCCTTTCTTGGCTCCCGTCAATCATACCACTGCACCGTCCCGGGGGTGGGGTCAACGCGTACGCAAGGGCAAAAAAAATCAACGGTTTTCAAACAACTAGAAATAAACATCAAGTCAAAAACAAAAAAAACAAGGGGAACTTAACATGTTTGGCCCAGGGAAGAGTTGGGGGGAGAAAAAATGC